>Ga0179593_1818113_pt1 | contig 13177 bp, 12 predicted proteins | sample CZODoug2_1_08_16_FD_185931 | JGI IMG/M metagenome (GOLD analysis project Ga0179593, IMG submission 185931) | Vadose zone soil fungal communities from Angelo Coast Range Reserve, California, USA - CZODoug2_1_08_16fungal (PacBio error correction) | ecosystem: Environmental > Terrestrial > Soil >... | reverse complement strand
CCTTCTCTTTTGGGCGCAAGGTAGCGGTCGTTTGGATAACCCTTTCCTCTCTCCCACGGTGGTGTTTTTCGGTCCTTTTGTCTGGCGCGTTTTAGAACAGCCCCCAGTGCGATTCCCCCCTCCTACATAACGTTTTTGTCCCGCTCCCGAGTTTCTTCTGGTTCGCGACTACTCTGGTTTTTGTACGGGTGACCTCCTTGGGCTTTTTTTCTGCGTGTTTCTGCGGGTCCTACTTTCTCCTTTTGGTCCGATTGCGCAGCAGTACCCCCATGGGGTATAAGAGCACATAAAGGAATATTTATGAACCCCGCTAGGCGGGGTCGCTCTGGCTTTCTTGTGTGTGGTGCCTACCCCTCGTCCTTCGTCCTTTCTCTTCTCTCTTTTCTTTTCTTTTGCATCCTTGGGAGATTGCTTAATTTTGCCAGTTCCTCGGGAGATTCGAATTTTTCTTTTGTCTCCCCTCGCACCCGTTCCTGACACCGTTTCTTCGCTCGACCGCTCTTCTGTGCTCAAGGAAGGGACGGTGTTTGGTGTAGCGTCGACCCGGCTTCGAGTTTTTCGCTTCGTTTACCCGTTTCCGAGCTCAGACCTTTCCCCTCCTTTCTGTGTAATGGAATTCACGTTTCCCCCCTCTTGCCCGCCCTCGCTGATCCTCTTGCCCTGGGAGCGTTTTTTAATGTTGGCCCCTCGTCGAGTCCAATGAATCCCTTTTCGTTTTCTCAGGCTGTCGTCTGTCTTAGCTCCTGTACTTTTCCTCAGCTGCGGCGGGAGGGAGATTTCTATGTGTTCTGCACTCTGGTCAGGCGTCCGTTTTGGCTTTGTACCTCAAGTGCTACCCTGAAGTTGCAGCCCCACTGATCCTTACAGACTGGCCCCTTCCCCTTCTTTTTCTAGCTTCTGTGGCGCGTCCCTCGGGCCACTCGGTTGATAGACCTTTTGATTTTGACTTTGGCCGTTCTTCATTGCTGCATTTGTGGTTTTGCCGCTTGATCAACCAGGTTCAGGACGGGTCCGCCCATTTGGCCCTTTCCTGGGCTGGCGTGCCGCAGGGGTCCCCCGCGCGAAGCCGATCGTTACATTTTTTCCTTTTTTCTGCCCGGTCGACCCATCGTTTTCTGCCATGTTTAGTTGCGCGATCCTGGCTTCCTCCATTCGAGACCACGCCACCCTTCTCCGTCCTCTGTCGACCGACTTCCGGTGCTAACAGTATCTGCCGATCGCCGAACGCCTTTTCGTTTGCCTTTTTTTGTCTTTTTCTGGTCACTTCTTTTTCCACCGCCATTGGCTCCCCAGTTTTCTTACCAGACGTGCGTCACGAGGCCTTTGACTTCGGGCCACCCCCCCCTCCATTTTGTCCATACGCTCCTATCTCCCTGCACAACCGCTTTTTCCCCAACGACGTTGTGGTTTTTCCCTCATTCATGGTTATGTCCTGTTGCTTTTTGAATCATTTTGGCGGATCGCCTATCCTCCCGTTGCGCTATGCCGCCAGTCTCCTTGAACACAAAAGGTTTTCTGTCCTGTTCTTGCGTTTTTTTTGCTCTCCCCGCCGGCAGTTTTGCTCCGATTCACCTGCCCGCGGGACGGCGTTTCTACTTGAGCCACACGTCCCTTCATTTCCTCTCAAACCAGCTGGTTTTTTATACCGTGAGGGTGTCCCGTCCCAGTCCCAAATTCACCTTCTGTAGTCGTCCAGTCTCTGCTCTTGAAGATCTGTTTTCGGCACGATTTCCCTTTAGTTTCGGGAATGTTCCTCTATCCTTTTTTCCCTTTTTTTTGAGATACGAACTTACGTCCCCAGACGTGGAATAGTGTTTAATTCAATATAAGACTTTCTATCCTCCCCTTGTTCACTTTTTGCCTTTTCACGATCTCTAGCGATACGTAACCCTTCCCACCCATGTTGGATTTTGTCTCAAGTCCTTTCGCAAGTTGCGTGTTCGAGCTGGCCCTCCAGGCCTTTCTTGCTCTCTCCCCTGCGGCTCGTTGCGAGCACCTTTCCCCTCCCGCACCTGCCCCCGTAAGTGTTTTTGACTCTCGTTTTATGTTTTGCGCCGTTTGTCGAGTTTCTCTCATCGTCTTATCACACGGCCGTCTTTCCTCTCATCATGTCAACTAAAATACCACACCCACAACCTTCTTTTTACTTTTTTTGGTCTTTGTGTTCTTATGCCCTTTTTCCGAGGCACGGAGGCTTTGGTTCCCCCCAGTGGTTGGTGTTTCTCACCCATTCGGTGATTCTCCCTCCCGTTTTTGCGTCAAGCCCATTCTTCCCCCTTCTGATGTCTTTTGCCAGCAATTGTCCAGGTTGTAGTGACCGGAATTTCCTGCGCCCACTCGTGCTTTCCCTTTCCCTTCCGAGAAGTTGTTCCTCGTTTTTCGGTTCCCTCCTGAAGGCGTTGTGCTTTTCCTCCGTTGTGACCACAGTCCCTCTCCATGGCCGCCCTCTCCCCTTGTTTTTTCTCATATCCCGGGGCGAATTCCTGCGGCACTCTTTACGGCGGTTCCGCTCCCCATTGCACGCCCCCCCAATTCCCCTGCGCACGTCTGACCTTTCCCGCCTTTCCCGGCTACCGGAGCAAAGTTCAAAGGTCTCAACCGATGCTGTTGTCTGGCTTTGATAGCCCGCGAAAGGCTTCCGGGCCTGGTTCCACGGTATCCTTCTTTTTTACGCCTCCTTTAGTTCATATTTTACGAGCCTTTTTACCGCCCCCCTAACCGGACTTCGAACCCCCCGACTTTGATTTCGTACACGAATTCCGCTGCCCCCCGCGCGTTTCGACTACGATGGTTGCTATCTCCTACGACATCCTGCTAGCACGAATGGGTTCTCTTCCGTCGCACACTCTTTGCCCGGTCTTTTGGCAACTCGACCTGATTTTCTTCAAACCTCACCCCTTCCCCCGATTTTCCCCGATGATGCCTTTCAGGGTTGGTGAACGCTTTTTGCGCCTCTCAACCATCCGTGGCCTTGGGCGGGCGGTCCTTCCACCCGGTGCGTGCTTCGGGCATGCGTACGTAGCCTCGCTCTGTGAACTTGAGGAGATTTCTTTCTCGTTTTTCCTGCCGATTTTTTTTCATTTCCTCCCGGTGGAGCACTCCTTTCAAGTTTTTTTGCCTGGCTTGTTTCTTGCAGTCCTTCTTCCGTGTCTTCCTGGCAGGTTATGCCCTTTTCTCGACCACCCGTCCCGGCGGGTCCCCCTCCCTCAGTCGAGCCCTTTTTGTACTCCCCTTTTCTTAAACCAACACCCGGTGATCTCGGAGTTCGAACCCTCTTCGACTCTTAATTCGTGATGGCCCTTATGTGTTTCCCCCATTTCTTTTTTTTTTTCTTTTGTGGAGACCCTCCTCCCCGAGTCAGACGTCTTCCGAAACGTCACCCGCTCAGCCCCTTGACGGTCGATTGTCCTTTCGCTTACCCTCGCGACCCAGAAGGCTTGGCGGCGGCTCATTTTTGTCTACATTTTGATAGTTTTTTTTTCCCTTTTTTTTCGTCTGCCGGCAACCGACGCGGTTTTTTCGGCACTTGGGCCTTTTTTTAGCCCGAGCTGATGGCTGGCGAAGGACTTGTTCTCGAGCGTTCACCTCTTTTTTTTTTTTCTGAGAGAGATGGCGATAGTCGAGCTTCCACAGGTTTTTTTTTCCATCGAGTCCTTTGCTACCGCGTCGCCGAATCCCTGTGTTGTACGGGTCTTTTTTTTTCGGCTTTCCCCAGGGCCCCGATCGCTCTCTACACGCTTTTTCTCGTTCAAGCCAGCCGTTTTCTTGGGTCTTTGTTTATCGGTGACGGAGTTCTTCTGTTCATGGGGCGTGAGCTTTTCGCTATCCCTGGTCGTTTTCTTTTTCTTGTTCCCCCTTGGGCTATAGAGCACATACGGCTTATCAACCCACACCGTCTCAGGGGTGTCATTCGATCTTGTTTTTCTTTGGTGTTGTTTTAGAGCATTATTCGTCGACGACTTTTGGGCCCCACTGATTCCAAAGAGGAGACCCCTAATTTTTTCTTTTCCCCCTCGGGCGCTTCTGTCCGTGTGCAAGCGTTCACACCGTTTTTTACCGGTTAGGAGACGTCCCGTCTTTTGTAAGTTTCGTCAGGCTCGCCCGTTTCTTTCCTATCCCATCTCCGGACAGCTTCCACTTTGCCGGTACGATGCACGGAAGACTGTCTTGATCCGATGAAATCTCCGACCGCTCTTCACCATTTTTTTTTCTGAGCTCTTCGGCACGCCGTTCCAGTCCTTTCTTCTTTCTAAGCGACGGCAGATCGGGGTAGGGTCACTTTTTTGTCGATTTCCAGGACGGTGGCATCCGATCTTTTGGCGTGTTTTCCGTGCTCTGGATGTCGATAAGGCCCCTTTGGCTCCTTTGGGATTTCGCGGCGGATGTAGATCGTTCCTCGCTTTTTCAGGGACGTCCGGTCGGCGGTGCCCGATTCTGTGCGAAGGCCGTCTCTCTTCCGCTGGAACCAGTCCTTTTCAACTTCCTCCTTGTGGCGGACAAGTCCAGCATTTTCGGGTCTCTTACGATTCGCCGGCCAGTATCCCCTTGTCGGATTCTCTTGCGGGCGATACCATTCCTCCTTTTCCTCAGTTTGGAACCTGATCAGTCTTGCCCTCAGACTTTAAAGGGAGTATCCTTCTTGATGCCCAACCCCCCCCCCCGTCTCTGAAGAGCATTTTCCCTTTCACGTGCCATGGAGTCCCCTCCACTGTTTGGCAAGACTGTTTAGCCAGCAAATGCAATTTTCTCCGATACCCCTTTTTTTGAACACAAGGCATCGGCCTTCCGACTCAGGTAGTCGCCGCAGCACCGCCCCCTTGTGACACCCGCCATTGCTCCGCTTCGGAATGCTCAACGAAGTTTTTTCTTCTGGACGACTATCATCACCTTTTCGTTCCCAAGCCCCCCAACCACGTTCGTGGTGTTATTTGCTTTTTTCGTCACCCCCCGCAGACATCCGTTGTTGCACACTTTACGGGTGTGGGGTTTTTTTCTTTCTTCATTTTTTTCATTTCCGTCAAACGCCCTTTTCAGAACTTTTATCGATGATCACGCTGCGGTATCCACATTCCTCTCATCCTAACTGTACAGGGTTGTGCGGGATTGCCGCGGCGACCTAGACGTGCAGTTTGCATCCTTGACCACTCGCCTTGTCAAGCGCCTCACAGGTCCCCTTTAGCGCCTAACACTCCTTGCTGGTTTTTCCTTTTTTTATCGGGACCTGTCCCAACCTGAGTGCGTCGTCAGGTTAGATCTTTTTGATTTTTTTCTGTGCATCTTCACCGAGCGGTACGGTTCTTCTGTCTCCTCCCCCCTTTTAATAATAAGTGGTTGTTATGATGACATTCCGTCCGTTCCCCACCCTCAAAAGAGGGCCCCGAAAGACCCCCCTATCGTACAACAATCTTCTGCCCTATGGACTAATGTTTGAACGTTTGCACTCGTTCCCCATCGCCCCTAACCTCCAGCCCCAATTGTTCTTCAAGTAAGGAAATGTCATTGTGCACGTGCGAGAGGCCTCTTTGTGCGTTTCTCCTCTTCGTCCCAACTGCGTTTTCGCCCGTCGGCATCCCGCCACCTGTTGCAGTTTTTTGCAATGATATTTCTTCCTGGGTTTTCAGCCCCCTCCCCCCCGGCTTTGACGAGATCATCCATACTTGTAACCAACACCCCAACAGTCCTTCCGCCCTCCTATTCCGGTGCGATGCCGCGCGTATTTTTGACCCCCCCTCCTTTTTTTTTTGGCCCGTCACCTTCGGTGATGATCTTCCGCCGCCTCGTTTAATCTAAAAATATTTCTCATGTCTTTGCTGGTCCTTTTCGTCCTTCGCCCGTGTTCGCTTCTCCTTTCGTTGTAGCAGATGCCTGTTGCTTATCGCCCCGTTCTGTCGCCCAACGGAGTTAATTTCGCGGTTTTTTGCTCCTTTGCAGTTTCAATTTTTTCTTTCCTTGAGCCCCTCTCATGGGATTTCCCCTTCTGGCTTTTCTCAGGTGATAGCTCTAGCGTAGTACGCACTGTCGTAGGGGAACTCAACTGGATGTAAAAACTGCTGCACTCTTTCCCACCCAATGCCCACCTTCTCGCCTCCTCGCTAATTCGCAGGAAAGATCTGGGCCCCTTTCCTCTCGCTGGTCCCGGACTTGACAGCCACCTACGAACGGGAGTGAGCGTTTCCACATGAGTTTTTATTTTCCTCGATACCTATCCTTGATTCCCCGTCTCGTCCCCTGACCAGGTCGTTAGTACGCAAATTTACATCGCGCTCCCCCCCCGATGTTGTTGGGCTCTCATCGCACGGATGCCGAACGCTTACACCTGATCTTATTTTTCACTCTTTTTGCAATTCCCCATCCCTACTTGTTTCCTTCTTTATTTCTTCGGTTTTCCGTGCCTGCCTCTCATTTCGGTGGCCATTTTCGGTCGATTTAACTTTTTTTCTTCCGGTGGCATTTGACACACTAGACATCTTTTTTTGTTGCTGATTTGAGATCAAACAGACCACCTTTGCAACCCTTGAAAGAACCGTTGATCTTTGTCTCCGCACTACGGTTTGTCTTCCATTGCCTACGATTCCTACTCGTGATGCCGCTGGCCCTGGGCTTAGAACAATATATTTGCGTTACTCCCTTGGCCCCCTCCCTCTCGTTCCTTGTAGCCTTCCCGGACTCTGTCCTCTCTCGGGCCGGGGGACTATCGATTACCGTTTCTTAATTGGGTTTGGCATGCTTCTTCTTGTCTTTAGCGGCCTTGCCCTCTCGTCTGATCCCTGCCCCAACAGTCTTCTTTCGCGGTCACCAGATGCCTCTCGTTCTCTCCGTTCCCGATTCAGCCCCGAGTACTATTACAGACGCGTCGCGGCGGTCCCTTTTTTTTCGTTTTTCCAGTTTCTTGATTTTTTTGTTTCGTATTTTCTGAAGCATGCCCACTCCGTCCTCGTGTCACTGTTTCTGGCGACGCGGTGAGCCTCGACGTGATGGACGGATTCTCTTGAGGATTTAGCAAATCTTTTCCTCTTCCGTGGTTTTTACGACCCTTTTCATCCGCTGTCTCCCGCCCAGGTATCGAGTTTTCTTCTCCATTTTCTCCTAATTTTCCACCGGTGGGGTGCCGTCCGGTTCTGGTGTTTACCTGCTTGGCATCCCCGCTTCTCCAGCTTGGAACACGAACTGGGCTTCTCCGCCGTCGTTCTGGTTTTTCCCTCGTGGTTGAAATCGGTGACGGCCCTTCTACAGGTGGTCTGAGCGGCAGTCTTTTTTCTGGCGATATTTGCGTGGCCGGATTACCCCCTCCCCATTTGTTCGTGCCCTTTCCCCGCAGACCCCCAAAAACCCGTTACTTGTTTGGCCCGTGCCGATGGAGTTTGTTGTGACATTCCGTAGCAGGATTCCGTTAGAGGCCCCCAAGACGGGAGTTGCTGGCGAAGGCAGTCATGCCGGGTGTCCTTTTAGCATATCTTCCCCCTTTTCCGGCGTTCCCAAGCGTTGAACCCATCTCCTTAGTCTTCGGACAACCTTGTTTGTTGTAGTACCATTGCGTATGTCCCGTATCGACGGTTTTTTGGGTGGGAATTCTCTCGGTTTCCCTTCTTCGAGTGTTCGCCGATGACGGAGTCCCCTCTTTCTTTTATACTAAGCCGCTCCGGTCATCTTGTATGCGCCCCATTACCTCCTTCGTTCTCATGCCTTGCATTTTGTTTTTGGTTCCTCTCTCTAGTCCCAGGAACGGGGCATCCCGCTTCGTGTTTACTCTTTCGGCTATTGGTAGCAGGCCGTCGGATTTTTTTCAGCCCCCACCCCATCGTGGTGACCATGCGCTGGCGGTGGGCTTTCTGCGATGTAGACGTCGCGACCCTGGTCAGGGTCGACAGTCCTACTCCTGTTCCAGTCTAGGTTTGAGCGAAAGGCCTCCGATCCTCGCTGGACAAGCTTACCGCTCAACCTTGGTGGCGACGCCTCGCTTCTCTGTTGATCCCGCCCCGGTCTGCCATTTCTTTTTTTTTCGTTAGCGCTTGACGGCGCCCCCATTCTCTTGTGGCGTCTGGGGAACAATTTCGGCCTTGATCATTCTCCAGCAGTTCTGTTCCATTGCGATAATTCTGTGACTTTGGTTCCCCGGATGACGAGGCCCATCCGTGCCATGGCGAGTGCGCCGATACTGCTACTGTGCAATGGACACCTGTTCCCCTCTCCTCCGGTCACGACCACAGTTCCTCCCCCTTTTTGATCCTTTGATTCTGCCTACCACCTCCTTCGTACACCACCGTGACATGTGCTGGCGATCGGATGATCCTAACTTTTTTCGCCTTTTGACTTCTTCCGACCGGGCACCTACGCACCCGTTCTTGTCCAAATACTTCCTTCGCCCGACTCCCCCCAGCCCTGCTGTCATCTTTTTGTGGGGGTTTGCACAATTTTATGATTTTTTTCTCTTTTCTCAAACGTTCCTTGTGGAACCCTTGGTGGTTCCCGAAGACGGCGATCTTCCCGATTATCCTTGCCAAACCAACTTTCCGGTCGGGATGCCGCGGCGAGGCCAACTCTCTTTTTGTATCGATTCACCAGAGCACCCTCGGGCTGGACCACACTGAAAGGGTCTGACCTGGCGACTACCCCCATTTTTTCATCGGAGGAGGTGATGTCCACTAACTTCCACCCAGGAGTTTCGTCGTCAGTTGTCAGGCTGCCTCTGTTCGGCCGACGTACCGCAGTGTATCGTTTTTTATTCCCTTGTTGGAAGATGACTCCCTTGCCCATCCCGTTGACGATTTTACCTCCCTTCATATACCCCTCTCCCAACAGCATGCCCCATGAGTCCTAATCAATGTTTCCTCGTGACTACTCCTCGCCGATACGCCCCCTTACTTCCATGTTTCGTTCAAGGAACTTTGCAGTGTTGTCTGCGACGGACCGTCCTGTGCATCGTTCTCATGTCTCTCATCCCCGCTCTGCATCCCGCACCCCCCCCCCAGAAAACCTTTGCTTCCTATGGCGTCGCCGGGGATCCTTCCGCCCACTCCGGTTCTGCATCTCTTCCCATGAAAAAAGTTTACCACCCGTAAACTTTGCACCCCCTCTTGTTTGCCGTCTCCTGCGTATTTTTTCAACTTCGTTGTGGCGGTGCCCGTGCCGTTTTCTCCTCCCGCTAGGGTACCTTTCTATTACTGCAGCCATGGACCTTGTCCCCGACCCACCGGGATTTTTACCCTCCTCCTGTCGTTCGATTGCTGTTGTTCTTCGATTTTGACCTATGACGGAGTTTTCAATTGGCGGGTGGTCTTCTTGCACCCACATGGATAGGCGCATTCTTTTCACTTCTATTCCTCGGCATCTGAGGGGGGAAGGAACTGGACGATGCTCCCCTGTTCCCCCTGTCAGACGAGACCCTTTTTCCAGGCTGACCTGGTTCGCGGCAACTTTTCCAACATGTCCGGCCTATTTTGGTTTTCCCCCCCTCTTTGCCCGAACTGTCGGACGGTTTCTCTTAACTTGATTTGAGCTTCTAGTGTCCCGGTTTAGGATAGTTGCCGGCCCTTTCGCTCAGTCTTGAGAATTCCCCCCAGCCGCTGACTCGACGCCCTTTCGGTGACACGATACATTCTCCTATCTTCGACCCGATGCTCTCCGACGACCTTTTGCCTACTGCCGGATGCCGAACGCGCCGAACCTTTCCCCTTTTGGTCCGAGGTCCCGCGACCCCTACCCGATATGCGTCGCTGACCTGTATGCCGCTGGTGCTTTTTTTCACCGCCCGTCCTCTTTTTTGCTTTTTTTTCTTTCCTTCCCCTCGCTCTCGGACCCTTGTTTGGGGACGTTGCGAACACTCGCAGCCCTTCGCCTGAGATGCTGGTCCACCCGTCCTTCTTGGCGCCCTGACGTCGGCCCTTTTGGTCTCTTTTCCTTCCCTTTGCCTCCCTCAAGACTGTTCCTCGCGTGGCTCCGGACTGTCCTTTCATCTTGAGGGACACACGGGCATGCCCTCTTCCACGCAATCTCCCGTCGTCCCCCCAAAACTCTCGTAGGCTGGCGGACGTGCCACCCCCACTATTCCTTCAAGGGTTTACTTCTTACCCAACTAAGACGGGGTTTGGCTCGCTTCGACCTATGGATCCTATCGTGCCCCCCCTTCCATTTTTGCGAATCGTAGTCCTACGTGCGTCCCCCGTTTCGTGCCTCCAACCTTTCCGGTCGACTACGTTTCCTTCGCTACGCTGCTACCAGAGCGCATCTTCAGGCGTTCGTTGGCCTTAGGTATCTTTTCGACGGGTCTGTTCGGCCAGACAGCCCGACATCACAACCTTTGGGACCGAGCTTAGTTCTCTCTTGTCTCCCTTCCCTTTTCTGCGCCGGCGGTGATGACGCGACCCCTTTTTTTTTCCCTCGTTGTTTGTTGAGAGTCTTGGCGTGCGGCTCCACGGCCGGCGCCAGCCCAGGGTCCCTCGCGTCTTTTACTTTTTAATTGGGGTGGTTGCAGACCGGTCCCTTTTTTTTTTTTTTGCCGAACCAGCCACATTCACCCTCGCGTTGAAGCACGAACCGCGCCGTTCAGGCTGAGGGCGTCTTCTGGGTTGCGTTTCCCTTTTTGACCTTTCGGTGACCGGAGCCAGTTTTTTGGGCTTCAAGCGGCGTGTGCGTCCTGCATCCGTCGTCTGGTTCGCTGCATGCTTGGACCCATTCAATTGCTTCTCTTTTTTTCCTTTTTTCTGTCACCCCGTCTCGCGGGTTCTTTTTTTCTTCCCGATTTGTGTGTGGTGAAGACTTTTGCCTGTAGCTTGTCTGGCAAGGGTGTCGATTGCGGTTTTTTGGGGTGTTGTTACTGCATTTGTTCCTCGGGCTCACGTCGACCGCAGTCTTCCCGCTCCATTCCCCGTTCCGGTCGGCCACGGTATGCTCCATTTGTTTGGGTGCGCCCGGCGAGTGTTTACCTCCCTCCCCCGCGCTGTGTTAGCACGTCCCATTTTTTAACTTTCATCGCTCTTCAAATCCTTCCGTTTCCGGTTTCTTGTGAGCGCTGCAGGTCCCGCCCAGCGACCCCAGCCTCGTTTTTCTTAAGATCGTATTTCTGGACTGTCGGCGAACAGGACCCGGTTTTTCGTTTTTTCGTTCGGTTTTCCGGCGTAGCATGGTCTTCTTATTGTGCCCCCATGGCGACATGCGCTGGCTTTTCGGGGATGATTTTTCCTTGTGTGCTATTTTGCAATTCGGTTGTGCTGACCTCGTTTGATCTTTTTCTCAAACTTCCGTCAACGACATTCCTTATCCCGATCCCCTCCCGTTCGTCTTATATCCGTTTGGTCTTAGTCGTTGAAGCGAGTCTCGCCGGCATTTCTGCGCCGTTGTCGGGTATCAACCCTCTGAGATTGGGGGTCGGGGTGGGAACCATTCATTGGGGTGCCCCAGCGCTGAGTCCCTCTTTTAAGTTTTTCCGTGTTTTCCCGCGTCACCGGGTTTCCCATCGCCAATCGCTTTTTAGTTTTTCCCGTAGTCTCGCATTTCTACGCAAAATGGAAACCTCTTGTCGTTTTTTTAGGAGGCGCACAATTCTCTCTCTATGGCAGTCTGTGTTGCCTCTCTACTGGACACCTTATTTGCCTTCCCCCAAGACTTCGGAATGCTCCCCGAAGTTTTCACCGGTCCTTGGACCGCGGCTAATCAATGCCCCCCCACGAATCCAGCCCCGCTTCGCATCGCTCTTTTGAAGTCCTTTTTCCCCCCCCCGATTTTTTTTGCCTGTTTTGGTTTAATTTATTTTAATGGTTTTGTACAGCGCTTTTATCACCTGGATCGCTGCTCCAGACTCTTCCTATGAGAAAGTACGTGCCTACTCCCTTGTTCCTGTCCAGGGTACGTTTGGACGGCGGTGTCGACAATCGTTTGTCCTTCCGCCCAACCACACCGCGGCGTTCATCTTTCCCCGGAACTCCCTTGACCTGGCGCTAACCCCCCATTTTTTACGGATAGGGAGGTGCTGACAACCACTGCATTGATATAGTGTTTGCTCGTCGACCTCTGGTTGATGCATTTTTTCCCTTGTTCTAGGAACGGCAGTCTCTATTTCGCCTTCATCAGTTGTTTTTCGTTCGAGCCTTTCTTCCGAACCTCCTTTTTTAGCTCTTGGACTCCCCCCGGCCCGCTTCCACCATCGCCGACCGACCAACCTCACTCACTTTCGCCCCCCGTTTGGTCGTCTCCCGCAGCGATACCCCACCCCCCGGCAAAGTTTTTTTAGAGCCAGGGCAAGGACATTTCCTCTTTGCCCCCATTCTGTTTGGAGTATTTTCAGCCCCTTTTGAGCCCTCCCGCCCCGGCACTCTCCCGGCTGACCTCACCACTTTGTTTTTGGCTGGCTTTTCCTCTGTGCGGGTCAGTTGACGAACCTTTCCCCGGACCTTTTGCGAGATCTACATCCCCTTTCCAACCCTTTTTTTCCAAACCCCCCCAACCCCTTAACTTTCAATCGCGCGTTGTGCGTTGCTGTTCCTGCTTGCTCTTTTGGACCCACAAGAACGTGGTTGGTGCTTGTCCTTTTTTTTTTGATTACCCTCCTTGGTCGTCCAACCCTTTTTAATCATTAGATGTCTTTCACATCCCCCCATGCTTTTGGCCTCCTCTTTCAACTTCTGATCAGCCGTTTTTTTCTGGTCTCTTTTTTATGTTGTTCCTCATCCGAACAGGATCTTTTACCTAGTTTCATTTGCGGTTTTCCCTCTACACAGTCGGCCCTCCCTGTGACGATTTTCGTGGGCCCTTTTTCTTCTCTTTTTGACATTTTTCAAGAGGAGAGTATTCTCTTTGGGCAAGTCGCTGATGGCCCTCGCTTTTTCCCTGCGACCGTCCTGTGTGTGTGCTTTTTCCGCGATCCGCTCTCTTCCTCTCGTTAGCCCTTCAGAGCTGGCCAATTACTTTTTTGATCGTCCACGACGATGATGATGCCGGTAACGCGTCCGATCGTTGCCGGTCCCTAGCCCAGGCACGGTTGAGCCGTCTTCTGCGACCCCAGTTTTTTTTGGTTTGACACGCTCACATCGCCGCTCCGCCGCCTTTTTTTCCGTCTGGTGGGTGGGCCTGATCGTCAAGGGACATCCTTCCTTTTTCTTCGACTGACGGCGCACCTCCATGGTCTTCACTCGACGAGGGGTGGGCATTGTCCCCTACCCGTATTCAGCGAGGTCGGCGGGCT
>Ga0179593_1814581_pt1 | contig 13177 bp, 17 predicted proteins | sample CZODoug2_1_08_16_FD_185931 | JGI IMG/M metagenome (GOLD analysis project Ga0179593, IMG submission 185931) | Vadose zone soil fungal communities from Angelo Coast Range Reserve, California, USA - CZODoug2_1_08_16fungal (PacBio error correction) | ecosystem: Environmental > Terrestrial > Soil >... | reverse complement strand
CTCTAACGGTCCGGTGCCGGTCCTGCAAGATCCTCAAGCCGGGTTTAAACTCCAGCTCGGGGCTCTTCCTATAAAAGAGGGTAGAGATTGATAAACTGAATTCTTTGACCTTAGGACCCATTCTTTTTTTCTACTCCCGACGTCCGTGATTTTCGCGACTGTCCCTTCCCAACCTCCCTTTCTTGACGCTGTTCCTTCTGGCGCGACCACTAAACGCTTTAGCCCTTCCTGGATCGGCTCCCTGTCGATTTTCCGACGCCGGGCTACGGTTCCTGACTTTCCTTTACGACCCCCCTTTTCCCTTCCTGCGGGAAATTTCGGCACGGCCGAGACTCTCTTTCACATCCTGGGTTCTTTCTTCTGGTTCCCCGTCACTCTTCCCGTTCCGAGGTTTCCCCTGGGTCTTCTGAGTCCTTGCGCGAAAGGATTTTATCGGCCTTACTTTTTTTTTTTGCCTAGTGATCTCTTCTGACCCCCCTCTCGCCCCTTTCTTTTTCTTGTCCGCGCTACTCCCCCCTTCCCGCAAGATTCTTGCCCTCCCCCTCCGAGCGTCTGGGAAGGACCCAGGGGACATGCCTTTTTGCCCCCTGCTCTCGATTCTTTTTGACAGCCTTCTTGACTTCAGCCCTTTCTCCTTGTTTCGCCTTTCTTCTGCTCCCCCCATGAGCCCGCGTCGTCTGCAGATAGAGGTCGTCGGAGACATGGACCTTTGCCCCAGATGACCCTCCCCCTTTTCCTAAGATTCCCGTGCTCTCATCTTTCTCGCCGTCGAATCTCCCACTCTTCCCCTGAATTGCTTTCCCCGGTTTTAAAGGATTCTTTTTCCTCCGCTGAGCGACTTCCTTCTTTTCTACGCTGTTTTTTGGAAAGCCCTCTTTGCCGTGTAAACCTTCGCGAGCCTTCCTCTCTTAAGCAAGGAGAACCCTCCTCTTCTTAGAAGAGTTGGATCGTCTACTACAAGCCCGTATCTCTTTTTTTTGGTGTTTTTGGACGATCGTTTTGACTTCCTTTGAGCCCCTTTCTTTTTCTACCTACTGATAGCTTTTCTTCTCTGGGCTAGTTCACTCTAAGCTTCTTAAAGTCGGAAAGGACCCCTCCCCCTCTGGGAAAGATTCCCCCTCTTTTTAGTAGCTTTCCCCCCCCTTTTTCATCGGAGATAGTTTCTTTTTTTTTCTCTCTTTCTAGCCCTCTTCTCTTTTTGTTCCGCACGCGCTCCTTTCGAGAGGCCTGGTGCTCGGCGTGTGACCGAAAAGGCTGCGACGAGAGGAGTTGGGCTCCTGAGCCGTAGACCTGAACGCGTTCCCCTCCCTTTTTACGGCGCTTTCTACGGAGATTTTGTTCTCTCTCCTTCTGTCGAAGCTCTCCCTCTCTGCTCGGGCTCGCTGCCTGCTGGGCCTGAAGTGACCAGCAACGGCTTCCGACGAAGTAGTCGTTTCCGGCGGTCTTACGCCCCCCCCTTCCACTTTTTTCTGGTTGATGGGCTCTCTTCTCCTTACGTTTTCCCAAGAGCTTTTTTTTTCTCCGTGCTTCCTCTCTTGACAGTCCCTTCACGACTGCGAAAGCCTTTGTTCACTTATGTGCCGAAGCGAGCCCTTCTTCTGAGACGTTCCGTTCTTCCCCCCACACCCTCTTTCTTAGATCTTCTTTCCGGTGAGGAAAGTCTCCCATTTCTCCAGAATCCCCTTTTTTTCCTCCTCCGGGTAGATGTACCTACGAGCAGCGCCTCCTCGAAGCCCCTTTTGCGGCGAAAACCTAGACATTGTGGAGCACTCTCTCTCTTGAAGCCGTTCCTTTCCGATAAGCCCCTTCTTTTTTTTTCCCCTCCAGGGATGTCCCCATTCCCTCGCCCTTTTCTCCCCTCTTTCCTTTTTCGACGTGGAACTCGAGGATGAGATTCGAGAAGACGCGACCTGGAGCGCGAGATCGATAGCCGGTTTGCTTTCTTACAAATTCCGTCTGCATCTTTTCTCCCGAGATTCTTTTCATTTCCTTGAGATACCTCTTTCAGGACTTCCCCTTCGAGATAGCCTCACCGCCTGCGAGGAGTGCGTGTCAAAGGTAAACCCCCCCCCCCCACCCCCTTCCTCTTCTCGACTCCCTTAGCGCTTATTGAAACATCCTTCTAGGGTGTTTCCCCCCTTTTCCTGAGAGTGGAAGAGGACGAGCTCTGAGAATTGAGGAAGAGCGAATATTAGTCTGGGCAAGCTGCCCTCGGTGAAGATTTTTTTTTTTTTTCGGAGTCGCTTAATGCCTTCCCTACTAGTACGACCCCTTGAACCCGTGGGCGACAGGATGAATACGTCCTCTGAGGTATAGCGGAAGATCTCTTTAAGTATTGTTCTTTTTTTTCTTTTTTCAACCCCCCCCCCCCCCCCCAACCTCACACCCCCCCCCCCCCCCCCCCCTCCCCAAACCCCCCCTCCCCCCCCAACCAACCACCCACACCCCCCCCCCCCCCCCCCCCCTGTTAATTATCTACTCCGCGTTCCGGAGCGGCGACGATATTAGCTGAGGGTCTTTCGGCAGCGCGGACCCCTACTCTAGCCTACTTGGCCCTTTTGTAGTTCCTCCCCTATCCTTCTCCCTCTGATGACTCCTTCCCCCTCGCTCCTTTTTTTCTGCCGACTCCTTCCTCCCCTCCTCCTGAACTCCTTTCCCTGGATGACGAAATATTTAGGGACACGTTTTCTTTTGCAACGACCCCGATTTCTTCTGGCAGATCCTTTTTTCTGAGTCTTTTTCCCCTTAGTGAAGGAACCATTAGCCGTCGTCGCATTTATGCCAGTCTTTTTTTCAAGATTCAGGAAAAGCAGGCTCCCCTCTTTCTTCCTAGTGTCTCTAGACTTTCTTTGCTGACTCTCTGATCCGCCGTCCCTCTCCCTTTCCTGCGGATGACGTTAGTATTCGACACGTCCATGTAAATGTCTCTTTCGAGCTAAGCCTGCTTTTTGAAGACGGGGAGTTTCCTCCTTTTCCCCGAGATTTCGAAAGAGGTGATTTCTCGGGAAGCCTCTTAAGCCCCTCTCTCTATCTTTCCACTAATAAGTGGTTGTTTGTTCTGATTGTCTTCCCCTACCCGAGAACCTCTTGTCAGTCCCCTCTATTAGGCCTGATCGAAGAGCGTCGGTACTGGCTGTCCCCAGAGCTGTCTCTTCCTCCCCAACTCTATGTTGCTCTTTCCTTTCCCTAATCTTTTCAAGGGATTTTTCTGGGCGATGTATGCAGGAATCCCCTTCAATGGGAGTGGATCACACTCCGTCAATACTCTTCCGTCTTCCCTCAATTTCCTTTTTGGGACTCTTTTCGAAGACGTGTCTACTGGTCATGCACGGACCGGTAACGCCCCTGGCAAGCGTTTCCCCCCTGAGATATCTAGGACGTCTTTTCCCATAACGCCTTTTCCCGTCAAGTCCCGTCGGCATCCCCCGCCGAGTCACTTTCGGAGTTAGCTTTTAGAGTCCTCCAGTTGTTTCGGACCTTTTTTCTTGGTGTCTCGGCAGTAACTTTTTTCTCTTTCCCGCCCAATGCTTCTTTTTACTTCGTTTTTCACTCCCCCCCCTTAAGACCCCTTTCTTCCGACTGCGCAGCCTCCGCGTCCTTCCTTCTTCCTTGACCCAGTTGGTTTTTTGGCCATTGCAACCTTCTCCCCCCGAGATTCGGGACCCTTTGAGTGACTTCCAGACCTGTCCTCCCCTTTTTCCCTTTTTTTCTGCTGATAGTCACATGAGATCAGAGCTCGCCGCAGGATCCCCCTTTCGTCGTTAACTGGATAGTAACCTCTGCCCCTCCGGATTCCTGCGAGGCTATTTCTTTCCTCCTTTTCCGGATCCGTCACGCCTACTCCCAAGAGGACCTTTTCCTTAATTTTTCTCGGATTTTCCCTGACCCTTCTTCTCTACCGCGGGCATTCCCCCCCCTCTTCCTTGCACGCAGTCACTGTGAAATTACCCTGCATGAGCAGTTTGACAGAGGATTTTTTCCTCCTCGCATGATGTCCCCCTCCTGTGTTTCTTCGACGATTATTCTCTTTACACTTCAAGACAGGCAAAGTTCAGGGCTGGTATTGGCGAGGAGACTACGTCAGGGGTTTTCGATATGCCTTTCCATTTTTCCCTCGCAGGATCCCTCGCTCGAAGTTTTTCTTCTGCTATTTTTTTTACCTCTCCCGCCTCGCCCTTCACAACGGCAAGGACCGAGACTTTCGATTGATGTTCGGACGGTTAACGGTTTTTTTGCATCTGTTTCTTCTGGATAAGAGATCTTCTTCGTCCTCATAGGGTGGTCTCTCATTTGATCGAGGGTGCTCTGTGACATAGACGTTGCTACGACGGTGAGGCGGCGGATCTTCTACGTTCCCCTTCTACGCAGGCGTCTCCTTGAGACTTTTTGGTTTTCCCTCTCTTCTCCTAACTAGAGAGATTTCCCCTTTCTCCCGAGCTCGATGATTGTCTACGGGCCCAAGAAAACGTTTGCTTCGCGAAGTCGTCGTCGTGCTTTTTTTGGCTGACTTAGAGTTTTAGGTCGATTTTTTCCCTTTTCCATATTGTCCCCTTTTTTGAGAGATTTTCCATCTTCAGCGTCTCTTTTCGCCCTCTCCGATTCCCGCCGGCAGCCCGACGGGACCCTGGACGTACGATCTAAGTTATGTTCACGTAGGACGAAGGTTCTCTCTCTTGAGCCGCTGCTCCGTTTTCACAAACTTTTTGTTCCCCCTTATAGGTCTTCCCGAGTATGGACGTTTTCCTTTCCTTTTCGACGAGTCCCTCTTTTTTTCCTCAGACGGTGTCGATTTCCCCAGCGCCTAATCGAATCCGCGCGTGCGTTTCCCACCTCGCACTGTCTCGTACGAGAGCCACGAGCTCTTTTCTTTTTTTCTCCAGAGTGTTCGGGACCTTTCTTCCTACCAATTTTCCTCTTTCCTTGCCCTCGCCTTTCTATCGGATCTGACGAGGCCGCCGCGCCAAGGCGTTTTTCGAGCTTGATCTCCGGTCACTTCCCGAAGATCCAACCCCCCCGATTTTTACAAGCCTTCCTTTTGGATTTTCTCTCTCGTAGCACCCTTTCGTACTTCCTCCCTGCGCTTGCCCCTTAGAGAATTCAAATGTAGAAGGATCTCTCGAGGCCCAAGGCTGTTGACTCGAGATGCTTCTTTTTTTTCCCTCTTTAGCCTCCTCTTCCTTGTGTATAGAGCTCTTGACGCAGACTTTCTTGCCAGAATTTCTGAAACCGTGGCGGAGCATCCGCCTTTGGGTGGATAGGATTTCCTTCTTTGATTTGGCTCTTCCTTCGACTCTTTTTTAGATTGGTATTCCTTCCCCAGTTCCCTTTTCCTCCGCCTACCGTCCTCTCTTCGCGAAGCGACGTTTTTAATGTTTTTCGAAAGGCGCCCCCCTAGAAACGACTTGCTCCGTAAGTCCTCCTGCTTCTTTTTTTCTCCCAGGCTATTTCCTTCCCCTTCCTTAAGGTTGCGTCAATCCTTTTTCATTACTCTCCCCCCGTCGCGAGGGACGCTTTTTCCCCCGATATTCGAAGAGAGTTTTTAGACGTGAGCCTCTCCCCTTGGGGTTTTCCCTTTTCTTCCCAAGAAATTTTCCCCTCGATATGATTTCTTTTCTTCCCGCGCCGGCTCTCCAGAAAGGACACAGGCGAAATCTCCCCCCTCGTGCGTGATGACGAACGCAGATGTTCCTAGGAGGTGGCCTTACCAACGTGCTGCAGCCTTTTTCTTTTTTTTTTTCCCTAAGTTCCTCCCCCTTTTTCCGGTCCCCCTTCTTAAGGAGTCCATTTTCCTATTCTGCAAGAGGTCTCCTGAGTGTCGCGACCTCTCGTCCTCACGGGGAAGGATGCTGCTTTACGAGCTCGAAGCCTCTGATCGTCCGTAGTCGCCCCCCTTTAAATGCTTCCTTCTCCTCCTCCCAGAGCTTTCTCTTGTCGAGCTCTTTTGAGAGTCCCTTCCCCCGAATATATTTTTTCGCCCGAGGAGTTGATGCTTTTCTTTCCGCAAAATATACTCCTCTTTTTTTAGAGAGTTCTCCTATGACTCCTTTCTCTCCCGGGAGACAGAGATCGGGGCACTGCTTCCCCTCACCGTCAGGTCGCGATCTCTCCCAAAGGTAGCTCTGCAATTTTTTTTTTTGGCCCCCTTTCTCCAACTTCCCCATTGCGACTTCCCTCGATAGTCTCCGGCAGAAATTAAAAGTGCACTCGGTATTTATGAGACTCCCCCCCCGAAAGACGTCCTTTTTTCGTGGATCTTTTTGGGACATCGCCCTCTCTGCTACTGGTTCTCTTCTTTGTCCGACGTCCCTTCCCTGCTTGCAAGATTCCGGCCGCCCTAGATTAATTCGGCGTTCGTGGACATTAAGGCTCTCCGCAAGAGGCTTAAGGGAGCTCCCTCCTCCTCAGGAAACGGGTCATCGTCCCTGAGTAGCGGTACTCTTTTCTTTTTTTCGTAGACGTCCGCCTCGGCAAGGCGTTCTCTGAGAGACTTCATTTGTTCTTGTCCGAAAATCTGATAGGTCTCCCCTCCCCGTCTCTCTTCTCTAGATCCTCCCTTTTCTGTCCGTGGCGAAAACCCTCCTACGAGACCTTAGTCAAAGCTCCCAGCCTTTTTTCTTTTCTTTTTGACTTATAGGACTCAAACCATTGTTTCTCTCGCGCCTCTCCCCCCTTTTTCTGGCCGACCCCCTGGACTGGGAACCGCGACCGTCCCTTTCCTGATAGACGATTTCGGAGGATCGGCTTTTGCATGATCTCCCTTTCTCTCGCTCCCCGCTTACATGATAAGCCTTTTATCCCTTTCTGAGGCTTCCCCTTCTCCTTAGATATCCGCGAGACCTGGCCTTAGTAGAGATAGTCGCACGCCGCATATCGTGGTTGATTTTTAAGGTTTTGTCCGAGGTGCCAATCCTCTCTCCCCCGACAGGTCTCGACGAGGATTTCTCGATACTAACTCTCCCTCTCGTGATTTTTAGAGGCCCCTCCTGCTCTTTGTGAAGACTGCCTCCTTTTAAAATGTGTCCTTTCCTCCGGATATAGAGCTCCTCCCTTGGGCGCGGGATGCCCTCGTCAACCTCTCCTCAACATTTCTTCTCAAACGCTATCTCTTTCTTTTCCCCGAAACTTCCTCATTTCTTCTCTCTCTGACCCCTGTCCTTCTTCAGGACAGTCTTTTTCTTTCCTCGGGCATGATCTGCTCGCCGACAAGGGCGTCGTGGTCAACCCGTTTCTTCTCGGGACATCTTTTTCTGAGGCTGTCTAAGGAGACTTTCCTTCCAGGAAATCTCCCTCTTTCCCTTCGACGCGTCCCTTTCCAGCGGCGCGGGTTTGTTAGCGCGCTCGTCGACCTAGATTCCTTTTCATTTTTTTGATACCCGAAAGGAGGTAGTCTCTTCTTCTTCTTTTCTTCTACTCGGCGCCCCTTCCTCCCTCTTCCCTCCTCCTAGGCGCTTGGGCATCTCTCTTTTCAATACTAATTTGTTGTGTGAGATCGATGACACGGGCCCTCCCCCAAAATAGCCCGCGCTTCTATCGATACGAGGACTCCTTTCTTCATCCGTTATGGTTTTTTGGCCCGCAGTTCCCCTAGCTAGAGAAACCGAGCACACTTGGTGAGGTCTTTTTTTCCTTAGAGAAACCCCCTTTTTTCGATAGGCTCTCCTCTCTTGGATTCGCGTCCTTTTTCTCGCCTGAAGCCTCCTTTGTTCTCCTCCGGTCGCTCCCCCTCCTCTCTCTCCCAGAAGCCATTGACGAGCGGCGACCACCTCCTCCCTTGTCCCCCTTACCCAGAGCCTTAGTTCCCAAGTTCGAGTTTTTGACGTGGTTTTCTCCCACGATTTTCCCTTCGAACATATCCTTCTCTCTTCTTCGTCAATTGTTTTTTTCGAGGAGGAGTCTTGACGAGAGTCCCGAGACAAGGCTAGCGCGAGCTAATAGCCGGCGTTTCTTTCAACCCATTTTCCTCCTTCTTTGCTAGCCCCCCCCGAGACTTTTTCATTATTCTCCTTCGACCTCGTTCGGACTCGAGCTTTCGGGAGAACCACCTCGCCGGAAGAGAGACGTCCTTCGTGAACTGTCACCCTCCCCTTTTTTCTAAGACCTTCTATTCTCTTCGAGACTCTTAGAAGTCTTCCTTTTCCTCCTCCGTAACCGGGGCGGAGCAGAAGGTCCCTTCGGTGGATAGGTGTGACCTGTGTATAGGACGAGTTCTGACTTTTTCCCTGATTTCTCTGTTTCCTCCAGGTACGTTCCCTCCCCCCTAGTCAGCTTTCTCCCCCGAGCGTTTCAGTCTCATGGTTTTAGGACTTTTTCGAAACCTGCTCTTTTTAAGCTTTCAAGAGAGTCTCTTCTCTTGTTCTCTTCCCCTGGCGTCCCTCCTCTTTTTCGCTCCTTCTTCTCGGCGGACGCTTTTCTCGATCGTGTCTTATTGCAGCGCCTACAGACTCCCGTGCAACGATCTCCTCCCCCCGAATCCCCTTTCCAACGCCCCCTTTCCAGAGCTCCCTTTCCCGGCGCTCGGGAGCAGAAGACCCAGGAGACCTCGTCTTCCTCGTTGCAGGTATTCCTCTTTTTTCCGTTCCCCTTCCCTAGACTTTCTCCCTTTGCGATACGTTTTCTTCTTTTTTTGTTTAGTCTTCTTTTTCTTTGCCCAACCAGTAGCGTCTTTCCTCTTGCCCAGTAGCCCTTTTCGTCCAGATCCCCTAATGAGCGGTTATTTTTTCGTGGTTTTTTTTCATCTTTTTCCTGCAGACTTCTTTCCCCTCTGCCCTTTTGACGTTTCTTTCTACTTCGTAGTTCTCCCACGGCACTGTCAATGCGTCTCTGTTGACGCATTCGAGCATGCGATCTTTTTGCATTCCCTCTTCTTCGGTGCCTTCCGATGCCTTTGATTCGTTTCTCCCGGGAGGCACCCCAGATATATTCTTTCTTGTTTTAGATTGAGTTAAGGCTCTTTTTCGAATTTCTTCCACCCGATATTTTTTCTTCTATACAAAGTACGGTCGCCTGTGAAGCTAAAAGCTGAAGTCTGATCCCTGCTTTTCGGCTTCCCTTTGAATCTCCTTCCCTGCAGCCTCCCCCCTCCGCCAAGGGCATGGGGTCGGCGAGATCGTTCCTCAGGCTTACGGATTTTCTGGCTTCTCGAGAGATTTTCTCTTTAGTGTTTTTTTTTCACCCGAAAGGCTTCTGGGCCCTCTTCCCTCGACGGCTACTAGTTCCTGCGCCGGTCCGAAGAAAAGCCTTCTTTGGACAACTCAGTTTTTGGATTTTCGGACGTTTTTTCCATCGACCTTTTCTCCTTTTCCTCGGTACGGCCCCCTTCCCTATCTTTTTCCCCCTGAGGTGAATTTTTATTTCTTCTCCGCGCGGGAACGGCCATCGGGAGAGGTTTTCAGAGTATTATCGTTCCCCATACGTCCTCCAATGTATTAGGCCTCCGAGTCCCCTTCTTTCGAATTCGTCGACCTCCCGTCGCTTCGAAGGCGCTTTTGAAGTGGACCCACATGGGAAATGTTTTCGAACATTGAAGCTTTTTATGGTAGATTTTTTCTTCTCCTTCGACCTTTTTCCTATGGTTTTTCCTTCCTTGCTAAAACCCGATAACTCGAGCTCGCTCCCGCTCAGTTGTCTTGATGAACCGACCTTCTCTTGAGTTGCGACTGTCCCCCGATCCTTTTTCAGGGCTCGCCCGTTAACTCTCTAACCTGGTTCATCCTTTTTTTCTCTTTCCTTCGCTCTCTCGCTCCCCTCCCCCCTTCCTCGTCTTCCTCCCGGCAAAAGCCTTCTCGATGGTGTCCACTTTTCAACTTTTCCTTGCCTTGGCTCTTTTCGATTTTTCTGTATCTAAGCCCCTTTTTTTTTTTTTTTGCCGTTGAACTATGGTGTCTTCGACGAGGATCGACCCTTGTTGCAATATTCTTTGAGGCGCTTTTTTTTTTACGATTTCTCTTCCCTTTTGAGCGGCCCGACGTATCGAGCTCAGATCGCCTTTTCTCTTGTGTATGAGCCCCTTTCAGCCTACCCATCAAAGGAACGCTTCTGAGAGAGTATTTCCTTACCAACTTTTTCTTTTTTCGCTCTTCCCCCTGCCTCGGCCCTCCGAGCTCGTCTTTCTGAACTTTTCTCCGCGGTTTTCTAGATGATTTCCATCCTACCCGGGATTTCTTTTTTTTTTTCTTTTCTGCGTCCTCTCTGAGAACCCTCTCCTCCTCCTTGCCCCTCTAGATCTTTAGGAAAGATCGAAGAAAGGTTCGTGGTTTTTTTTCGTTTTCGCAGATGGAGTTTGTTATCTCTCTTTTTGCCTCATGGAACAAGAAAGTTGCGAAGTAGCTTTGGGTGTCGCTGACGTTGATTTATCCAGCGCCTTCTTCCTTGGGGCCTCCTCCCTTCTCCTCAGTTTTTGTGCTCTCTTCCCCTTTGCCCCAGCGATCCTTCGAGCCTCGGCGTGAGCGAAGTCGGATCCCGCAGGACAGCCCGACCTTGATTCAGTCCTCGAAGGTCCCTTTCTTCCGAATTGCTTTTTTCCCTGCGGGCTCTCCTTTTAGAGTCCTTCCTCTGTCTCATGAGAGCTTATTTGGCACGTTATACAGGCTTCCGCCCGCCTCCAATATTCTTTAGCCCTCCTTTCAGAGTCCTTCTTCCTCGGAGTTCCTTTGGTCTTCTATCACTCTTCATGTCCCCTCCTCTCCTCTTCTGAGTCATGGCCTCTTTTGCAGAGATCCGAACAAAGAGGTTGTCACGGGACTTTTTTCAAATTTTTCTGACGACGTGTTTCTTCTTTTCTCTTTTCAGAGCTCCTCTTTTTCGCGCGATTTTTCCTCCCTTTCAGGCCCTTCCCCCTTCAGTGATCGTCAACCCTGCCGCAGCAGGGAACAAAGAGATCTTGCACGGGAGTGACCTTCTCCGATAAGTTAATTTTTTAGGTTGCTACTCCTACGCTTGCATGCTTTGCCACTTTCCCATCTAGCTGCGTCGGCCCTCTCCTCTGAGGCCCGTTCCTGTCTCGCGTCGTCTCGAGACTCTTGCGCTCGCGCAGGGATGAAAACTTTTAGCAAGAGCCTAGGTCGCGCTTAGAGTTCCTTCCGTCAGCCCTCCTCATTCTTTTTTTGGTACTCCACCGGGAAAGTTTCGGTCGGGCCAGTCAAGGTTCCTTTTCTCGAGTCCGATTTATCTCTCTTCTCGGTTTTAGTCTCCCAGGTGATCTTCCAGGCTCTTCTCCCCTGCTTTCGATCCTCTTTCTTTTCCCTGAGGACTTACGTTTCTCCCTGAGGAAACTTTTTCATTCACGTCGTTCCCCTTTTCGCGCTTAGGCGCCTTTCTTTTTGTCTCGGCCTTCCATCCTTTTTTCCTTGCCGACTTCCTCGCCCTTCAACGCACCCCTTTTCTTTTCCTCTGACTCCCCTTGCCCGGCGCGAGGAAGAATTGACCCAGGCGAACTCGCACCTTTTACCTCTGCGGCATGTCCCGTTTTTTAAAGGCTCTTCCTAAGCTGTCTCCCGCTTGCCCCTTTTTCTTGACCTCCCTTTCTTAACCAGTAGCCCTTCTTCGCCGAGGAAAAGTACGTGCGTCCCGATCCACGGACTCGGCGCCAGTTCTCGACGCCCCCCCTTTTAATTTTTTGAGGCCTCCTTTTTTTCTTCTCCAGACCCTTCTCCCTCCCGGAGTGCTCTTTCGGAGAACCCTCCCCTGTCCATTCTGAGTCCCCTCCCGTTGTCCTTTTTTGCACGCCCCCCAGGTCCAGATTTTAGTTCCAGCGGCCCCCGAGATCGGTGACGCCGATCGTTGAGGATCCTTTCCCCTCGGCCTCAACCTCCTTCCTCCTCTCTTTTTTTCTGAGATCTTTCCGTTGCCTTCCCGATTTTTTTCCCTCTCGGCGTACCGAGAGCGGGGTTTCTTCCTCTCCCCGTGTTTTATTCTTTTCCCGTTGCTCTTCTCTTTTTTCTCCAACCGGCCTCGGATCCTTCTTTTTTTTTTCACGCCCCGGCGCCCTTCCTTCTACCTGCCCTTTTTTTCTTGCCCGTCTCCCTTCCCCGGGATGGGGGGTTTTTAACGCTTTTTCTTTTTGACGCCTTCCCGCACGGCTCTTTCTTCGTCGACCTTCCTTTCTCCTGGTTCCGGCCGGTTTACGGCCTTTCACACATCGCTTTCCTAGGATCATTCCGATTCTTTTCGTTCCTTTTTTTTCCCTAGCTGTCCTCACGCCCTTTCTCGGTATCCTTCTCGAGACTGTCACTTCTTTATCGGACGACCCTTAGAGTTTCTTTTTCGCGTGTTGTCTCACCTGAGTTTTACGAGGCCTTCTCTTTCAGATCGTTCCTTTTTTTCCTCTCGACGTCTTTTTTCCTAACACAGGGACCTGTTCCCCTTTTCTAGTAAACGGCAAGAAGTTTTCATCTCTCTCCCTTCATCAGGTTACGGACTTTTCTCTAAGTTTTACGCTTCCCTTCCCTCTTCCCTTCAGATCTTGACTCATATGTCGTAGGAGCCTGGACGGGAACGTCCGCTGCCTCCGCGCTCCGGAATATCCCTCCCGGAGCTTTCCCTTCAAAGCCCTTCCCAACGAGGACTTCTCCCTCCCAATACCCCATCCTTTTCTCCTTCGACGACTCCCTTGACCTATTTTCCCCCTGATCCCCTTTTGTGACCCAGGCCTTAGAAGTCTTCTCTTAGGAGAGGTGAAGGCGAAAGCCACGACTTTGCTGTGTTCCCCTTACTTCCTTTCCTTGTCAGTCCTTTCCCCCCTCCCCCTCCTAGTAGGGGGATCGAGGGCCATTCTTCCGGACGGAATGATTTAAGAGATAGCCTCCTTTTTTCTTTGATGCTCGTTTTACTCCAAGGATTCCCCGAGTCTCCCCTTTCGGGGACTTGATGTTCATCCTGTGAAAGGTCCACCTAGTGTCGTAGCCTCTCCCCACTGTCGGCATTGAATTCGGGATTTCCTCCTTCTTCGCAGTGGTAGCCCTCCTCTTCCTCTTAGATTTTTCCTTTTCTTTAACGGTATGCACTTTCTTCTGCGGTCCTGAGATCTCCCTCTGAAGGAAATCCCCTCCTTTCTCCTAGCAGATTTCACTTCCCTTCTTCTACTTTGGTTTCCTTGCCGCTGTAGAAGACCTCTCATCTTAGTTCCGGTCCGAGATTTTTTTTCTAATTTGTCTTTCCCCCTGCGAGATCCTTTTGGCGG
>Ga0179593_1739686_pt1 | contig 13177 bp, 22 predicted proteins | sample CZODoug2_1_08_16_FD_185931 | JGI IMG/M metagenome (GOLD analysis project Ga0179593, IMG submission 185931) | Vadose zone soil fungal communities from Angelo Coast Range Reserve, California, USA - CZODoug2_1_08_16fungal (PacBio error correction) | ecosystem: Environmental > Terrestrial > Soil >... | reverse complement strand
CTATCACATTAGCGGAGTTCTTTTCTAAATAAAGCAAGTCCTTTCCCCCCTTTTCTTGCGGCGCTGATTGGATTATTTCTTTCCCCCCTTCTCGGATTACTTTTCCTTCCCCCGATTTTTTTCAATTGCCTAGAGCTGAAAGAGGCCCCCTTTGAGATGTAGGAATCTTCTCTGATTCTTTCTTTCCCCCTTTTTCTACGACAGATTCAGAGTTCCCCTTTTGCTCCATTGTTGATTGAAGTATGCCGTTTCTTTTTTCGACAAGTCAATTTTTTCCCCCTCCCCCCCTCTCCCTTTTTTTTTATTGGCTTCGACAGAGTGCGAGGCACCTTGTCTTTCTCTCGATGATTCGCGAGCCTCTTGTTCACGGATTTTTTTCTTGGTCTTTCCCCCCTTCCTTTTAACAATTTTTCCTCCATTCTCTAAAATGAAATATCCCTCAGGAAGACTCTCATCCTCCTCTCCGGGGTTCTTTCTCATTCTCTTTCCCACCAGTTTCGAGACCGTCTTTCAAACTCCCCTCCCTCCACAAAGAACATCTGCTTTTTCCCTAATGTTTCGGGTTTCCCCCTTGAGAGAAAACAACTACCTCTCATCTCCTCAGCCGCGCCTTTCCCCCCATGGAGACCATTCCTCAAACCCCCCCCCCTTTTTTTCCCTTTCGCCTTTTTCGTTCATTTGTCGTTTCGACGCCCCATCGAATCTGTTGAGTTATTACTTTTGAGCTTGGGCAATTTTTTTTAAAAATGAGAATTCTTTCCGTAACCCCCGACGATCAGAAAAGGTTTTTCTCAGATGAATCCCCCCTCTATTCCCCTTCTTTTTCTTCATTGCATGATAAGGTGCACATTCTTGTCTGTTTTTTTTGTCAAAATCCGACCAGCCACTCTTTTTCACGATTAGGTTGTAGTCCCCCTCGCTCTTCAGCTTTTGCTCTTTTCCTTCAATTCAAATGGCTTTCTCTACAGACCAGAGGATCCCCTTTCTCGATAATATTTATTTACCTTTCCTCGCCCCCTCCGGGACTGATGCATGGATGGAATTACCTACCACGCTCTTTTTTTTTCCACCAAGGACCATTGCCTTTTTTTTTCTCTTTCCTTTCCTTCTTTGGGCCAGTTGAGAGTTACAAATCGTATCCTCTCCGCCCCCTCTTTCCTTCATCTCCAGAGAAAAAAATTTGAATAATGTGACCTCGCTCCTCTTTTTTTTTTTTTCCGCACTTTTCTCTTTTCCCCCCTTTTTTTCCTAAAAAGGAAGCGTTCCTTCTCTTTCACTCCTTTTTTACGTAAAGATGGTCTCTCCCCCCTTTTTTCCTGTACTCCCGTGAATGGTAGTTCCCGTAGTCGCTAACATATCCATCTGAACTTTCCCCTCACCCCCCCTCCCCCTTCGTGAATGAATAGCGACCTTCCTTTTCCCGTCTGGGACAAGTTGACACCTTTCTTCATCTTCTGTAAATGAATCCCCTTCTGTTTTCTGGAATAAGAGAATTCCTGTCCTTATTGAGGGACTGTATTTGGATGAAGGACGCGTCTTTCTACTCCCAAGAAATCTCGCCCAAACCCTTCCCAATTAAAGCTTCCCCCCTTTGTTAAGGTTTTTTTCCTGATCGCTGAATACGGGACCCCTCCCTAGTTCATATTTAATTGCCCCTCAAACTATTGTCATTTCCCTTTCCTCCTTTTTCCTTCTGGAATTGTTCATGGCGGAGTTTGCTTTTTCCTTCCCCTTTGTTTTTTCGTCAATCGGATTTTCTCCTTCCTCTCTTCTTTTCATAATACCTCCGTTGTTGTTTTTGCTCTCCCTCTCCTCTGCACCAAAACAAACGGTCTCCTTCCCCTCCCACCTTTTCCCCAGGCCTTTACCGGATTCGTCCATTGTTCTTCCTCCAGAGATTTTGATCCAAGTGTCACATTCCTTTTTTTCCTTCCCGTATTAAGAGATCTTCCCCCGTTGTCTGCGTAGAATGGTGCGTTGTTGTTCATAGTCCTTTTCTTTCTCCCCTTCTCCGCCGTCAGCAAAAGACCTCTCTCCTCCGTTTTCTCTTCTTCAAACAGCAACTCGATCTTTCCCCCGCTTCGTCTGATTCCATTTAACCTTCCCTTTCCGCTAAGTCTTATCCATTCACCCCAAATCCTTCTTTTTCCTTTGCTTGCGCCAAACAGTTAGTTTTTATTTTGTGACACGGGACCGAAAAATCCCCCCTCTTCTCCCTCAAACCTTCTATCCTTCAGTACGAAGACCTTTCTTTTGCCTCTCGTCCTGCCCCGAGGAAAAGTAGAGCACTCTTTCCCTTCTTCCTTTCTTCCCCCCCTCGAGAGAGTCACTATTCCCCTTTTTTTCTCCTCCCGATAAGGAGAAGCGGGCGTAATGCTCTCTCTCCCTTCCCCTAGGTCGCAGTGTTCAGCGCAACTTTTTTTTTCTCAAACAAATCGAGTGTCTTTCTTTCCCTTTCACTTGCTGGCGCGGACAAATCCCTTCCCTTCTTTCTTCCCTTGAACGTCTCTTTTCTGTGAGAGGCTTCCCGGCCCATTTCCCTCCTTCCGTAATTAGCAAGAAGCGACTCCTTTCTAGTTCTTTTTTGTCACCATCACCAAAAGTCCCCTTTATTCATGAAATCCTCCTTTTCCCTCTTTTCGTCAGATGGTAGAGAATATGCCAACCCCCCCCCCCTAGCGTTTTGTTATGAAGAGAAATTACTTTTCCTTTTTTTTGCCAAATACGTTGAACCCCCCCCTCTTCGTCTTCTCAGGTGGAGGAGAACGAACTTCGTAATAATCAGGAGAAGTGACCTTCCTTTTTCTTTGTGCGCGATGGTAGAGAAGGCTTGCGTGCCCCTCCCTTCATTCTCCTTGTCGGTGTTATATGTATAAAAGACGTTCCCCCCCCCTTTTTCTGTTCTTTTAGGAGGATTCCCTTCTTTTGGTTCTTCTGAAGTAGGTCGTATTTTTTTCTCTTCGGAAAAAACCCCTCCTTCGAGGAGTATTAACGTGGATTTCCAGCGTTAATGTTATCCTATCCTGTTAAAAGGGTTCCCCTCCACAGATAGGGAAACCCCTTCCTTTCTCCTGACATCATCGAGAGTCCCCATTTTTTCCCCCTTCCTCTTAACGCCCTTGCTTTCGTTTCGGAAACTTTTCTCCTCCTCCCCGACGTCCGGCTACTCAAGCCCCCCTCTCGTCTTTTTTTTTTCAGCATCGGTTCAGAAACTTCTTCCCTGACGGTACGCTAGGACTTCTAATCTTTTTCAACGACCATTCTGATTATGGCCTGTCTTTTTCCCCGATTGCACGTTTGTTCCCCCCAAAGACGAGCTCTTGGATGGACATTCTCCAATCACATCGCGAAACGAATAGGCGCGTCCTTTTTCCCTAGAGGTCTCCCTGCTCTCCTTCATATGTAATAATAAGTTGTTGTTTTTCTCTTTTGATATAACATTTCCTCCCTTCTGAGAGCCCGCCCCCCCCAATTTTTGCTCGTAATTATCACTTTTGCGCTCCCCTGCGACTGATTAGAAAGGGACATCGAGGAATCTCCCTGCGCCCCAACAAGAGCTTTTTCAAGGGCAATTCCCGCATGAACCCTGACCCACGACCGAGAGAGATGTCGTCCCTCTAGATATTCCTCCTTTCTAAGATCCGATTATTGATACGATGCTTTCCTGGATTGCGGAATCATCTTTCTTTTCCCCTTTGAAGGATAGAATTGATTTCCCTTCTTACCTCGGAGGCTTCTCCCTTCTCATAGGGACTCGCAAAAATTTCTTCCCTCTTCCCGATTAGAGAGAAGCTGTACGCTCTTTTTCGGGGCGCTAAGACCTTTTTTCCCCCCCCCCTCTCCAGGATACCCCTGAAAGAGTAGTCATCGCCCCTCCCAAGAGATTTTTTTTTAAGACAGCCTCTTTCTTCCCGTTTACCCCCTTTAGTGCAAGGAGGGAGCAGTCCTCCCGCCCCCCTTGAAATGCAAACCTTTTTTTTTTTTTGCCCCACACACCCCCCCTGTGTTTGCCTCCGCCTCCCCCAGCTGTGCGCAACCCGGCTTAGATATGGGATTTTGGAACGGTGGTAGTGTCTCCCCCCAAAGAATAACCTGCCCTTTTTTAGAAGAGCCCTTTTTTTTCCCCTTGCTCCCCCCCCCCCAGAGGGATGAAGTCACGTCTCCTCTTTCTTCCTTTTTTCTTTTTTTCGTCGCACCAAGAGGCGATCTGTTTTAGTTACTTCCCTTTTTTTTTTTTTTTTCCCTTTTTTTTCAAATGCAGAGTTCCCCGTTCTCCCTGCAAACCAGCGCTCCCTCTTCTTGCCCTTTTGTGCACGAAGATTGCCCGCCTTTCCTCGCTGTGGAGGAATGGCTTTTTTTGTTTTTCTTTCCAATCTCGACCATAGCACTAGGCGGGCCCTCCCCTTTTAGTGCACTTCGTCTCTGCGGAATGTACGCTGCTTTTTCTCCCCTTCCCATGATGGTCGAGCCTTTCAACATACCGCCCCCCTTTTTATCTTAATATAGATTATCCCCCCTTCCCCTTTCCTTTGTGACTTGCTTTCCCCCAAAGAGAACATTCCTACCAAGGCCCTAAAATCGCTGATCCCCCCCCTTTCGGAAAAGCTTCCCCTCAGTTCTCCACTAACCATTTTTCCTTTTCTCGGCGAAAGATAGCTCCCACATTTCGTGCTCGCTTAGAGGGTCGAGTACTTTTCCCCTCCCCGACTCACTTTCTTGCGGCCAGGTTTCCCCCTTCATTCGGCCACGCTAGATACCTTTCTCCTGTTTCCTCACGTCAACGCTGTTTGCCTGTCTTTTTTTTCTAGACAGACTTCCCTTTTCCCTTTCCGATCCACGTATCAAGAGAGAACTGTTGTCCCTCCCTTCTTTTCCTTCCCACACTTCATACGGATGGTGTGAATGGCCCCTTTCTCCCAGTCTTGGAAAAAAGTTGGCCTCTTCTCCTTGTAATGCACTCCTTCTCTTTCTTGATTCCTCTCACCTGATGCGAGAATGTCTTTGTCCTTTTTTTTCTTTAAGCACCCGGGCGACTATCTTTTCCCCCCCCCTTTCCCCCAAAAAGAGACAATTTTTTCCTTCCGCGAATCCTTTTGAATTAAGGGGAAAGTCACAGAGTTTCATCTTACCCTTTCCACTTCTTTCATTTAATTAATCAACAATGACGAATCTTTCTTTTCTGTTGAGAATTACCTCTCCCTGCTTTCTATTATCCTCATAAGTTGTTGTTGTTGAGACTCTTTCCTTCCCCTTCTCTCCACAAACACCCCTTTCTCCAATATAGAGTATCGCTCACGCCCGCCCCCCTCCAAGTCCAGACCCGGAGTCGTCATTGTTTTCTTTTCTTTTTTTCCCCCTCCCTTTCTCCCGTTTTTAAATCTGAAATCGTCCGGACTGTTCCCCCCCTTTCCCTAAGGTAAAAAGAGTGATTTTTCGCTTCCGTAAAGGGGGAAAAACCTTCCTCCCATTTTTGTTAATTAGGTCGGTTCTCCCCCCTTCCCCCGTGAGAAGAATAAGCCCCCCTTATTTTGCCTAGGGGCCCTCATGATCAGAGTCAAAACCTCCCCCCCCCTCTGCAGGGAAAGAGGAGAAAGGATTGTCCTAGTTTTTCCCCTTGGTCCAAAGACGGGCCGTATTCTCTTCCCTTTTGCTGCGGGTATGGAAGTTGTTTCAACAGTTCGAGTCTTGCCCCTTTTTTTTTTTTTTTTGAACCCTTTTTTGTGTGGAAAAATTAAACGGCGTCGCCTCCCTTCTTCTTTCTTCCCCCTTGTTTTTCAAAATTTCTCTACTGGCGACTTCCCTCTTTTTCCTTTTCTCTTTGTCCTCGGTCAGTGCGGGAAACTGCAAGTCGTTTTTCCTATTCCCAAATGTGTGGACTCTGGGATAGATAAGGCTTCTTTTTTCTTCTCCTTTTTCCCAACTGAAAGCGGTTCGAAGTTTTTCAGCGCAACCCCTTTCTTTCCCCTTTTTTCTCAAACAAATGCGCGTGGCTTCCTCTCCCCTTGCTGGCGAGGGACATAACTCGTCCCTCCTTTACTGAACTGTAGCCACTGGATGTGAGATGTCGCTGACCCCTCGCAAGTTTCAGCGCCCCTTTTCCAGTTACTTTCCTTTCAATACAACCAAGCGTTAGGGCCGCCTTCTTTTTCTTTTTTCTTCCCCGCTCAACCACAAGCCTCCTTTGCCTGCAATTAAGAACAGGCGTTTCGCTTCTCCCCACCCCCCCTTTTCAAACTTTCGAGGCAGCTGGGTTCTGTCCGGTAACTTACTACATCGTGCCTTTTTCCCTCCGTTGAATACTAAACCCGTTTTTTTCCCCGACCCCAGACAAAATTGCCAAAGTAAAGTCCTCTTCCCCTTTTCCTCCTTCCTTCAATCCGCTCGGGTTTGCGCGATGGTCTCCTCCTTTTTTTTTTTTTTTTTTTTTCGCTGAGGTTTTATTTTTATCCCCGCCTTTTTTCCCCATTTTTCTGAAGGGATTCTTCCGGCTTCTATGCTCCTGAAGGTATCGAAACTTTTTCTTCTTCTTCCCCCCCCGCGGGCGGAGGAGTTTCTTGAATAAGAGTTCATGTTTATCCTCATCCCCCCTTTTGGAGCGCCCGAAAAAGACTTCTTCTTTCTTCTCTGGAGTCCAGTCAAAAATTTTTTTCTCCCTTTTTCCCCCTTTCCCTTCAGCACTCGTCGTGTCGGAACCCCTCCTTCCCCCCCCCCCCCAAGAGAGAGACGGCCCTCCCCCCCTTTTTTCCCTCAACACTGTTTGCAGCATCGGTTCAAGAAATCTACTTCGTTCTCCCTTCCGTCTGTACATGATCGAAGAAAGATTCCCCTCTTTTTTTCTTCATGCTTGCAAGCGCCCCCCCCCCCCCCCCTTTATTTTGCGGCCTTATGCCTTTCTTTCCCTCTCCCCAGCGCCTAATCCACCTTTCTCATAGGAGAGCTCCTTGTTTTTTTCCTTTTCCCCGTTTCATGGCTCCTCTCTTTCCTCCTTTCCCCCTCTTTTTTTTTTTTTCTCCTCCCCCTTTCGCGGAGAGCGCCCGCCCCCCTCCATAAATCCTAGGCGCGATTGATTGGATTAGCGCTGATCTCCTCTCTCTGGGAATCCTAAGTTTCCAGACCTTTTCTTTCAATGCCGCTTCCCCTTCTTCCCCCTAATCAGCGCGTCTTCTTGGAAATTATTAGATCTAAGAGCTTCCCTCTTTTTCATCTTCACATGGTTGAGGCATTTCCCTTTTCTTTTTTTCCCTTCTCGCTCCTTTGAGACAACTCCCTGAGGAGGGAGTTTCCATGTTCCCCCTATACTTCGAGGTTGCTGTTTCCGCGAGCGAGGCCCCCCTCAAGGCTTTTTCGGTTGTCCTCCTCCCCCCCCTTGGACAAAGCTTCCGGTCCCCCGCGTATTCATCCGGGGGCCCTTTTTGGGGGCCGACGCAGAGCAGATCACGACCTTTGCCCCCTTCCTTTTCCTTCTGTCCCTCAGCCGCAGAAACCCGACTTTCCGAATTTTCGGAAAGTTTCCCCTCCCGCGCCCGCGCAATGTTTTCTGCTGAACCATAGCGCCGAGAGGATCCCGTCGCCGAGTCTTTCCTTTTCCCCAATTTGTCGTTCGGACGCCTCTCTGGTGAGGGATTCCCCTCCTTTCCCCCAGGGTAGACGTTTAACGGCCCTTTTTTTGCCTCCTTTCCTCCTCATGCTGAAACGCGCTGTGGAGGACTCCCCCTTAATTCCTTGGGGCGCATTCCCTCCAGCTAGGCGGCCCTTTTTCTTTTTTGGTTCACTTAGATCTGCGAAGAGTTTCTTTGAAGGCGAATGAAAAATGATTTTCCAGGCTTTACCAGTTGCCGATCCCTTTTCTTCTTCTCTCTTTGCTCCCCCCGAAGTGACTGTGCATGGTGGAACTTTCCTTCTTTCTCCCAAAAAAGGAAATAAATTTTTTTCTCAACCCCCCCTGTTTTTGAGCGTTAAAATAGTAGCACTCCATTCTCATAGCGTCTCCTTTCGAGCCAGAGAAACACATTTGCCCCCTTTTTCGGTGAGCGTAATTGCCCCCCAGGTCCGGTGCAGTACGGAAGTAGAGAAATTTGAACCGTCCCCTTTTTTTTTCCCCTTTGGTGAATAGAATTTTTTGATTGAAGATTCGCCCCTTTTTTTCAAAGGTAAGATAAAAAGATCACCCTTTTTCCCCTTGAAGGTTTTGCAAAAACCTATAAGGATTTTTATCTCTCCCCTCATTAGAGGAAACGGAGGGGACCCTTCTGGAAGAAAGACCCCTTTCCTTTTTGAAATTTTGTCCTTCCCGATGAGCAGGGGAGGGGGGCTCTAACGAGACCTCGAGGATTTTGGAGGAAGGAGTCTTGCGAAGATCGTCCCCCCTTCCATACCCCCCACACAAAGCTTCCCACACCTCGGTTTACGTTTCTTCCCTCTTTTCACCTGGACATTTCCCTATTTACCCTTTCTTAACTTTATTTTACTCCACAATGGACGAATCCGGGCTCTGTCCCCTTTTCCACTTGCTTTCTTTCCACCGAGCTTGGAACAGTTGTTTGTCGGCCCTCTCCTTCCCTCCTTGGTTGTTGAGAGAAAATTTTTTTTTTCCGATGGAGCCCCCCTTTTTATCGCTCAACCCCCCTCCCCCCCCATTTTTTATTAAGGAAATGTTTGAAAGAGAGTTTGATCCCCCTTTTCCATCTCCCCCTTTCTCCCCCTTATTCAGAGATCTCACCTAACCCTTTCATGCGTAGAATAGGAATTGTCCTTTTTTGGCTTTCTCCCCGTCTCCGCCGTCAGCCAAGACATTCTCCCCTTTCTCCCCCCTTTCAAAAAAGAAACTGATCTGACATTTCATCTTGTGATTCCATTTCAAACTGAGTCCCTCACCCGGTAGTTTGCAGTTGCCGGCTCTTCTCCCCCCCGTTCGCGTCTGATATGTGAAGCGGCTCCCCCCGGCGTAGAAGATCACCCCCCCCCCCCCCTTTTTGAAAAATCGTGACGTCTGACCTTCCTTTCCCCCCCTTTTTTCTCTACTGGCCGCCTTTTACTGGTTTCTTCCCCCCTTTTTTCCCAAATGACCTGTACCTCTCCCTCGCTGCGAGTAAAATTATACCTTCTCTTTCCCTTCCGTCGAGCGGCGCTTTCTTGGCTACGATTGGAAAGATCAAATTGCCACTCTCCCTCGGACGGGTTTTCTCAAACAAAGGCGAGTGGAGGAAATTCCAGTCCCTTCCCTTTTTTTTTTCCCCCCCGCGAGATTAAGAAATAAGTATCGGCGCACTTTTTCCCTTCGCGGACATCATGTGAAATTCGACTCTCTCAGCTCCCGAAGTGACTTACAAACCTCCTCCTAGTGCTGGTCGGATTCTTTGGTAAGCCTAGCCCCCCTTTGAATTCCCCCCCAGAGAGTTTCGCTTTCTCCTACTGAAAAAAGGCACTTCTTTTTTATGACGGTAATTTACTCTTTCCCCCCCCCTGACTTAACTCCCACCAGATTAGATATAGGTGGCGTCTTTCCCTCACCCCCCCCAAATGAAAAAAGTTACGTACCCCCATTCCTTTTCCTCGGGTTTGGAGATGGTAGCAGAAATTTTCCCATTGAGAGGATGAGCTTGGGTTTCTTTTCCCCCCTTATTTCACCCAGTTGCAAGAATGTCTTTTCCCTTTCCCCCCCCCTCTTTGATAAATGAACCAAGCGTCGTTCTTTACCAACGTCTCTTCTTGCTTTCTCTTTCTTTCCTCCTCGTTCATGTTTTATCATAATCTTTGTCCCCCTCCCCCCGAAAAAGTAGGACAACGTCTCTTCCTTTCTTTTCCAGTTCCCCCTTTTTGCGAGCACTCTGCCCCGACGCCCCTTTTTCCCTTTTTCTGTAAATGGACTTGTCTCAAAGCTTACTCAAGCAACGAAGAAGTTCTCCTTTTTTTCATCCCTGCCCTCCCCTCTGATCGTCGGTAGAAACTGACTTTTTTTTTTTTTTTCCCTCTTACAGACAATCTCGCTTTTTCAGCGCATTGCAATGTGCAAAAACTCCCTCTTTTTCCTTTTCTTCCCAGCGTTAATCCCCCAGCCTCGTCTCACGCATCTGCGCGCGACTGATGTTTCTCGCGGTCGGCTCCTCCCCTTTCTTTTCAATAATAATAAGTTGTGTGCCTTTCTCGGCGAGCGCCCGGAGAAATACAATCCCCCCCCCTTTTTTCTCTTTTGATTTTATTTCTTCCTTCTCTCCGAAATGTACATCGCGGCATTATTCTCCTTCTCTTGGTTGAAATTGAAATTCGTTTCAGCGCGAGATTGTCCTTCCTCTTCCTTCGAGGCGTCCTTTGATTCCTTTCTTGAAAACCTCCCCATGGTTGCGCCCCCCTGTGGGGGATTCTTCGGTCCTTAGAGAGGTGGAGACCCTCCTGGAAAAGCTTCTCTCCTGACGGGGACGTAAGTGCTGAGGCAGAGAAACAACTTTCATGTACTTTCTCTGAGGATGACTGTTTTTTCCGTTGTCTCTTTTTAGGGTCTGTCCTTAACCACATGTTTCCCCAAGGATTCCCACTAGATCATAGCCTGCTTCCCCCCCGCGCTCCCCTAGGCAGATAACGACCTTTTCCCGGCAGGGAGCATCTCCGAACCCTGAACTTTCGTCCCCCTGGTCGGCTTTTTCGGAAACGGCGGGGAGCCCTCCGCAGCCGCCAATTTTTGTCTCCTCGCAACCAACTTTTCCTTCTTTTACTTCACGCTCGCCGTTGCAATTGTCGTCGACCGCCCCTTCTTCAACGGATTGGGGCACGTGCAAAATGCCGAGTCCGGTTTTACATCCTTCTTTGTGCAGATCAGAAAATAGTACGGAATCCCCTCCCCCTCATTTCATGGATAAGGAATCATTTGTTCATTGTGGTGAGAGGTTCCCCCAGCCCAATTTCTAAAGAATTAGGTTCTTCGCTATGAGAAGTAAGGCTTTTTCTTTTTTTGGAACTTCTTTTTCTCCCTCAACCTACCGTTCAAGAAAGATAACCTTCGAGTTATGTCCGCGCAAGATTTCCTGGCTGGACCCGAGCCCGAGAAACCACCTGCCCTTTTAGATGCCCCCCCAATTAGAAAGCTCCCCCCCTTATAGGAAATAAATTAGAATTATCTCTCCTCTTCCCATAGGAAAAAAATTTTGAATTTCCTTCCCTTCAGTAACCCCTTTCCCAAGCAATTAAGAGGTGATCCCCAGGACGCAGTGAAGTAGGCCATCTTCTCCCACGCCAGGTATTTCGACACCATGCCCCTTTTCCTTTTTGATTTGAGATTAGACTTCCCCCGTAAAGTGTAGATCCCCCCCCTCTCCTAAATGTTGTAAGACGATCTTCCCCCCCCTAATAAGGATTTGTGACTTCCCATTAGCGGGCACTGGGAAAATTCTTTTTCTTGAAATGGAATAACGCCGTAATAAGCGTCTCCTTGTAAATGCCTCTCTGATTGTTCTAATAAAGAACCTTCCTGTATGTGGCTTTCTTGTAGTACCTTGGAGAAGATCGGCCACCCACCCCCCCAAGAAGAAAATTCTTTTTCACTAGGTTTCCTTTTTCTTCTTTTTTTTTATACGGGACAGTAAAGAGTTCATACTCCCCTCCCCCCCTCTTATTTCCCTTACCCCCCCCTTACTATCAGGGTATGGAATTGTTAATGTCTCTTTTATACCGAGATTGGAGACCTTTTTTTCTTTGTTTTCTCTTGTCATCCCTTTGTGAGAGAGATTCTTCCTACAAACAACGGTCTAACACCTCTTTTCTCTCTCCCCCCGCCGCCATGAACACTTTCCCCTCTTAAAGTTTCTTCTTTTCCTTTTTTTTTTCTCCAAGTGTTAAAAATAGGAATCTTTTTCTTCTCCGATCTCACCTAAAAGTAAACCCTCGTTTTCTCCCTTCGGAATTGTCGAGTTGTTGTTATTCTTTCCCTTTTCCGCTCTCCTTTCCTCTCCAAAGACATTTCGCTAGGTGCGTCCCTGCAACTCGATCTGCAGGACAGCATTCGACCTTATTTCTCCCTTTCATTCCATTTCAACTGGTCCAGACGTGCCTTTCCTCCCTCATTCCCAATTCTTTTTGAAGTTTGGGATCAGGCTCCCCCTCTTGATCTTGTGAGCGACAAGGCCCCGCCCCTTTTCTTCTCCCTCCCTTCCACCTTAAAAAAATTGATGCAACCTGTGAAGTTCCTTTCAAATTCTCTAATGGGCCGACTGCACGCCTTTTCTTTTTTTTCTTGTGCGCAATCGGATCCCCTTTCCTTTTTTCTGCGCACCTCCGCGAGTCCAGTATTCCCCCTTTTTTCTTTTTTCGATAGGCGTTTCTCGGGGGAGGCTACGATTGGAACGGTCCTTTTGTTCAGCGCAAAAAATTGAGGGCCTGTTTCCCCCTTTTTTATGAATTCCAGCAAGGCACAATCTTTTCTTGCGAGACATTCTTTCCAACCCTAAGTCTCGCGACCTGTAGCCGCACCTGTCTGTTCGTTCTTTTTTTCCCCTCCGTCAGCGCGTACTCGCCTCTCCCCCCTCCACCCCAACCAAACATCAACCCCATCAAAAACACACGAAGCGTTAGGCCCAAGCCCTCTTTTTTTTTTTTTTTTTTTTGCCCCGCTAACCACAATTTCCCCTTTCCTCCCTTTCAATTAATCCAAAAGCGCGTTTCGATTTTCGTCGATGTCTGCATGACCCCCTCTCGCGCTGCTGGTTATTTCTTTCCCTTACTACTCTGAATTTTGAACGTGCCCCACTCCCTTTCCCCCTCCCTCCCGGTGGCGTAGTCGTACTAGCCCCCGACCGTAAAGACGCGGAGACTTTCCCCCCCTTTTTTTTTTTTTTTCCTCGATGGTCGCGAGGATTGCGCCCCCTCCTCTTTTCTCCAAGACGTGTACGAAACAATAGGCAACCGTTGTCCAGAAGCCTTTTTGCGGCTTCTAAGAAAGCGTGTCGTGATCTGTCTGCGTCTGCCCCCCTTTCGTGAGGTTCTTCCTCTCCCCCCTTTTTTGTCCAATTGTTAAAAGGGCGGATGCCCGAACCGCTTTGTTTCTCGCGAATCATCGAGCTTCCATTTTCCCCCCCTTGCACGATGAGACGAAAATGGAAAATCCGTCGTCGTGTCGGAACAAGGCAATCAACGAAGCAGTGATGCAGCAACCTTTTCATCCCTCCCTTTTTTCCTCGTTTAGAAGACT
>Ga0179593_1708765_pt1 | contig 13177 bp, 21 predicted proteins | sample CZODoug2_1_08_16_FD_185931 | JGI IMG/M metagenome (GOLD analysis project Ga0179593, IMG submission 185931) | Vadose zone soil fungal communities from Angelo Coast Range Reserve, California, USA - CZODoug2_1_08_16fungal (PacBio error correction) | ecosystem: Environmental > Terrestrial > Soil >... | reverse complement strand
CCTTTTTTGATGCCCACAACTTTCCCTCCTCTGCTTTTTCGGATCATTCCGGTTTTTCCCCCTGACGGCCCCTTTTTTCTTTTTTCCGTCCGATCACGTCAAGTAGCTGGCGTGTCCTTCCACCTTCCCTCATGGTTGATTGAGCCGTCGTGACTCCCCCCCCCCTCGGCTTGTTCCCTCCACGAACCCTTTGCGTCCCCCGTCTGGAGCGTCGCGCAGGTGGCGTCCCCCCCTCTCTTTCGGAAAGTCCCCGACCTTCTTTTGAGGCTTTTTTTCAGAGATCACCGCCACTCCTGATTTTCCGGCCGAGGCTCGTCCTGGTCCCGATACACGGTCGTTCCTTCTGTTCGCCCCCCTTTTTTTTTTTTCCCCCCCCCCCCTCCCCACCCGAGGACTTCCCGGTTTTTTTTCACTGGGCAGTTCCCAGCAGGTGGCCGTAGCCGTGGCGCACTTCCGGTTTTCTTGTCTGCTTTTCCTTCCCCCGGTCTTTACCGTTTCCTTTCCCGGCTAACCCTTGCCATTTCTCCCACCTTCTCTTGTGGCCCGACCGACAGGACCAAAAGTGCGAATGAGTTTTTAATCCATTCAACCCCTTTTCCGTGGGTTTTTTTCTTTGGTTCGGGGATTCGCGGTCGCGCGCAGTCTTTTTTCTCTTTGGTTTTCTCCCCGTGCAGCCTTTGCCTCCACCGGCCTCTCCCATTCCCCTCTGGGGCCTTTTTAAGTCAACCTTTTTGAGCGATTCATTTTTCTGGCCGACGAGGTTTGAGTAAACCATGGTGCGCGTGGTCGAGTGTCTTTTTCCCTCGCCTCCTTGCGCTCTTTTTTCGGACGCGACCTTCTTCTTCTTCTGCATCTCTTCCCCCCCCACGAAGTTCCCCCCCCCCTGAGATCGTGTTTGGCCCAGTCTCGGTGCGATCCTCGCCCCAAACAACTGGCACCCCTGCCTGGTGGTTCCCGATGGCGCCTGAAACCTCCGGCCCATTTATCCAATATCCCCGCGATTTTTTTTTTCGGTAGTGCGGGACCTACAACTCGACGAGACGATCACCCCGGCTACCCTTTTAGCCGCTTGCCGGCCAAGAGCCCCTTTCTGCTTCCCCGGTATTCGTGTTCCCCTTCCCCTTACCCTTTTTTTTCGACGCCGGCGGTCCGGAGCGTGACGACATCGTACACCTTCTCCAGGGGCGGCTGGTTTACTGGGCCGCCGAGCTTTCCCCTCTTTTTTCCTTCGAACCACCCTCTCACTCCTTTTTTGCAGGACCCCCCCGGCCCGTCCATCTGCTCAGCGCATGCTCTCCTGTCACGCTGGTCGCCAACCTTCCCTTTTCTCACTAACCCCCTCCCCCGCTCTTTCCCTTATTTGCGGGTTTTTTTTTTCCCTTTGTGGTCGCGTCAAACGAAGCTCTACCTTCCTGTCCGGGTTCGGTCTTTCGGCTCGTTTTCTCCCCCTGGCCCACCCTGGAATACCTCTCCCAAGATTCCCCGAGGTCGGCCCAAGGTTTTTTCGTTCCCGGTGCCTCTCTTTTCCGAGCCTGTTTTTCACCCGTGTTCTCCTTCCTCCCCCCCTCTTGCCACGTTTTTTTTCAAATCCATTTGTTGATTTTGCTCAGCGCCTTTCTCCTTCGCGCTCTTGACTTCTGCCGCGTGTTGCTCCCCCCCACTCCCGTGATGACGATTTCGCGCGGCCCCCATCTTCCGGCCCGCAACCCTGCGACTCAACGTAGCCTGCTCACACACTTTTTTTCCTTTCCCCCCTGCGACTTTTCAAACTTTTTTTCCCACTCCCATAACGCCGCGCGAAGCCCGTGCCTCCGCTCCTCTGCTCGTAACCCTGTTCTTTCGACGGCGTGTTCGCTGCCTCTTTTTTACTACCTGCTTTTTTGGTGTTGCCTTAGCGCAACCCAGTGAGTTTTTGCACCATCGAAGCATAGAGGATAGCGATTTTTCCCCTTTTTTTTTTGGCCTGCTTCGTTTCCCGAGGAGTTCCGAACACCACGTGATCTTTTTCCCCCCTTCGAAAGTGTTTTCTTGTTGGTTGGGATCAGTTTCTTTTTCCTGTTTTCGTGGCCGTTCCGTAGGTTGTGCGAAAGGACCATCTTTCCTCCCGTCGTTTGGTGCCCTTACCTTTTTTCCGCTTTTTTCCGGTGCTTTTTGAGTCGGCTTCGGCCGGACTACCCAGCTAGCCACGTCCGTCGCGTTTATCGTCATCGATCTCTTTTCTCTTGCTTCGAACTTTTCGCATATCGGCATCTTTTCACCTTCTGCCGTCCCTTTTTTCCCCATCGTTGATTCATCGTTTTTTTCCGTACCTCTGCCGGTTGGGCATGTCGAACTCCCTAGACGAACGGTTGACCCCCCCCAGCACTTTTCGGGTGTTTTTTTTTTTCCGTTAGACCCCTTTTTTTTGTTTTGCGCCGAAACTGTGTGACTATCCGCATCACCCCCTTCCTGATCGAGGGGGTCATTTTTGCGTTCCTTCACTTTTTTTCTTTAGTCAATTTCCCGGGTTGCCGTTTGCGAAAGAGTTGGCTCCCCTTCTCTATGCAGATGTGCTTTTTCGGGTCTCCCTCGCTTAGTATGATCTCACGGTCTTGTCGAGTCCCACGGCCTCTAGCAGATAGAGCTTTTTTTTTCTTTTGCTTGCACGTTGTCCGAACCCCCTTTTTGTTTTCGATGTTTTTCGACGCGGCTTTTCGTCTGCGGCCGCACGCTTTTTCTGTACTAATGAGCCCCCCCCCTTCTTTTCCCGCTGAAAGCCTTGGTCGCGTCTAGCTTTTTTTTTTTTTTTTTCCGAAATGTTGTGCGAAATTTTTAGCCCTGTCGTCTCGTCTTTTTTTCCACCTTCCCCTCGACTTTTCGGCCCATCATTCGGTTTGTGAAGGGCCTTCCCCTAGGTTGGGTTTGTGCTCACTGCCCACAGCAGCAGTCGAGTTTTTGGGCGTGATGATCGCCCCCCCCCCCCTGCTCCCTCTCCCCCCCCCCCCTTCTGGTGACGACTCGTTGCGACGTTCCCCTTCTCTTTTTTCACGAACGTCGACGGAACCCTATCAGCCTGTCCCTCAGCGGACCCGTCTGCCCCCCCCCGTTGTTCGTTTTTCGGGAACCTTTCCCCCTCTACAATTCTTTGATTCGGCCTCTTTGGCGTCGGCCGTTACTTTTTGGGAGGCGGGTTGGGGCAACACCTCCTTTTCTGCCCGTCACACCCTTCCACTCCCCCCGAGCACCCAAAGTACAAGATTGATTTTCCCCCTTCCACACGTTAGCACCCTTTTCTGTTCGGCGGCCACCCTCCCTTCCGTGTGCCCTTTTTTTCCCTGTTTTTCCGGCGCCAAGCCTGACCGTTTTACGGCGACACCGGATGCCGGTTTTCCGTTCCTGGCTCACCCCTCACATGTCGCCCTCTTACTGACCGACTCCCAAGTTCCCCCCTGTTCCATTCCGCTCTACGGTGGTGACGCTCACCGAGGCGACTTTGAAGGAATCCTCCTGCTAGCTCTCCTCTTTTGGCTTGATCGCTGCGGCTTTTGTTCCTCCTGAGAAAGAATCACTTCCTCGGAGAGCTTTTCTCCTTAGCAGCCCCTTCTCCGGGTCGGACGTGACACCCTTTTCCCGAAGCCCCCGACGACGTTCCACAGTTTTTTCTGGACAATCCCCACGCTATTCCCACGGCTCGCCGACCAACTGGGTCCTGTTGGAATGGAACACGCCTCCCCTTTCACTTTTATTTTCGGGGAACACCTTTTTTTGTGGTTTTGCGGGGGTTGCCGCCACCGTGCTCTGACGCATTAGATGGCCCTTACCCGTTATTGCGTTTGTCCTTACAAAGTTTTTTCTCTTTTCTGGTCGACATGTTTTTTCTCAGATTCGTCTTTTTTTTCTTTTCCGTGTAGGCACCTGCTCTTTCGACTCATCGGGATGCAGAGCACTTTTTTCTGCCCCCCCCGCAACCCCGTCCCTGCCGAGCCTCTTTTTCCCATCACGCCTCAAAATTTTCGGATTTTTGGTGTACAGGCTTTCCTCCTGGTGCCGGTTCCCCCACGCACCTGTTTTGCCGTAAGTCGTTTTTGCGCTTTGTACACCGTCGACACTTTTTAGATCCTTTTCAGTGCGCCTTTAACTCCCTGGCCGGTGGAGGCTCCTTTCCTGCTTGCGGCAGGCCTTTTCTCCACCCTCGTCTCTTCCTATGCATAGCACCTTTTTTTTTCGTCTTTTGCCCACCGAGGCCGATAGGCGCACCGGTGTGTCTGCTGGAATTGCAGAGTAACGTCGGCCGTCCCCCTTTTGGCTGACAAGGTCTTTTTTGCAACTTGCCTCCGTCCTTTTTTCCCTTTTCGTTTCCTTGCCAGGTCCTCATTATTCCCTCCTAGCACCCCGGCCCCCCTCATCAACCACTCTGTGGGTTTCCGACCTCCCCCCTTTGAGCGTGGAACTTTTTCAGGTGTCTCTTAACGGGTCGGGTCTTTCCTAGGTCGCGGCTCCTTTTTGGGCGTACCTTTTTTCCTTCCCGGTCCCCCCCAATCCACCTTTGACTGCGGGGCTCCCCAGCACTCGCCCCCCCAGGCAGGTGGAGCGACTTGCAAGTGGCCCGAATCTCACAAGGTTTAGTGACGTTCTCAGAGCAGCGAGTGATCCATTAGATCGTCGAGGCCCCCCTCACGACTCCTTTGCACTCTTCCCCGTCCCGTGTGTGCAACTCTTCTTTCCCTGCAAACATTGCCTGTGGTCTCTTTCCCAAAGGGTTTTCCTTCGGCATCCACTCTTCAACTGGGCCTGATGATGGGCAGCTCGCGTCGTTTCTTTCTTTTCCTCACCACCAGGCGACACCACACTCCCTCTCCCCCGTCTTGCTGTTCCCTGACTTTTTGCTGGCCCTTTTTTTGCTTGGGCTCTTCCTTACCCCCACAACGCGGGTGCGCCCTTGACTCCTCGTTTTTGAGCCGTTTGACTCCCCTTTTCCCCTCCCGAATTCTGCAACTCTTAGACTGCACACGATTCGATTTTCGTCGCGCTGTACGACGACTTTCCGTACCCCCCGAACATAACGTCAAACTTCCCGTACATTTTTCCTGAAAACTCAACCGGCCCCGACTCCCACTTCAATTAACTCTTCCTCCCTGATTCGTCCTTGGGTTGTCGGAGGTATTCTGGTTCCCACCGTTCTTTTGCTCTTCTAGACCCCCGAACGACCCCCCCTTTTTTCCCCCCTTCTGTCTGGATTTCGTTCGACTCCCCCCCTCCTACTGGCTACGATCGACCACCCTGATACGCACTATTTCGGCTTTCCTGGTGTTTTTTTTCGACTTTTTCTTTGCTGTTCGCCAGTTTCCCCCTCCCCCTGGGTTTCCCCCAAAGGGTTTCCCTTATGAACACGTTCTCTGTACGATCAAACCGGCCTCCTTTTCCCATGTTTCCGTATGCTGTATCTGCTCGACCTTTGCCGATTTGCGTCGAAGGCTTTCAGGTTGGCTCGGGATGTTTTTTTTCCCCCCCAGCAGTTCCCAGAAGTTCCGATCTCTGATTTCTCCCCTCCAGGCGCCAACCGAGCCTGCGACCTCACTTTTTTCCCTGATCACCACCTGTGCCGCCCTTCCCTTCCCTTGGGACTTTTAGTACCCCGGGGGGGCTTTGACTGACCCGTTGAAAGTCTCCTCCTCCCAAGCGACACGAAGTAGTCCCTTTCCGTTGTTCCTATCTATATCTTTTTGTTTTTTTGGACTTTTTTTCCGATTAGGCGCCCGCGTCTGGAGGCCCCCCTCCCTGGCCTTTTGATTCCCCTCACGTTTTCCCCCCGTTCCCGGTGGTTTTAAGGTCCCCCCTTTTTTTATCGGTTTCGTGAGTCATTTTTGTGATTTTCCTTTGTCGACGCGTGCGTCGACAAATGTCTTTTTTCCGAAGCGGTTGCCCCCTGGCGCCCTTCTATTTTCCACGTTTTATGCTGTTGTCGCATTTTTCCCCCGAACTTTCGGGCCTGAGCGAGAACTTCGCGCCCCTGGACTTTCGATTTGTTGATCCTCGACCTTTTTTCGAAGGTTTTGTCGTTTTTCTCCCCCCCCCCCCTGGTATGTGCGCCTTCCTCGGCCCCCCCTGACCCTTGTGACCTCGCTGCTTGATCGGAATTCTTTCCATTCTTTGCGTTCCCCCAAGCGATTTTCTTTTCGACCTTTTGCCCCGCGACAGGGTTCGTGCGGGTCTGATTTTTTTCTGAGGATCTGCAAACTGTTCCGATCCCCCGATCGTTTTTGTTACTTCCCTTTTGTGCCTTCTTAACAATGCACTTTTCTGTTTTTTTTTTCTTCTTTCAGCCTCCAACATTCAGCCTCTGTTTTTGCAGGGCAGGCGTCTTCTTCTCACTTTCCCCAGCTCCGTCTTTCTCCCAGGCTTTTTTTCCCCCGAGAAGGCAGCTCTGAGGGCGGTCTCTTTCCCTTTTTCAAGCCCATCGCAGTTTATCTTTTCGCACTTTCTTTCGTGCGCACTTTTTTTTGGTGACTAAGGGAAGAGCACTTCCCCTTCCACAGATGACTGTTTTCTTCCCCTCGAATTGAAGCCCCTGGTTTTCTGTGAACCGGTTAGCCCCCCCTGTATTTTTTTGGTGGTCTTCAAATCTTCATCGGCGCCGGGGAATCCGTGTATGCCGCCCCCCCTTTTGGGGACGGCCAGATGTTATCGCAATTTCCCCCTCCCCCGTCTGGTAGTTCGGAGGAGAGCCCCCCCGTATTTTTCCTTTTCCCCCTTTTGCTTATTCGTTGGCTCGCTTTTCACCTCGAAAGCTTCCTTCTTTCGCTCAACTTGGTGTTCGGCCCCCCCCCTGAAAGCTCTTTCGGTCTTCCCCCAGAATTGCCTCACGAGACCTCTCCCTTTTTGCGCTCATCTTAAGTCTTGTTCTCCTCTGGATTTTGCATATCGAGGCACCTGAGATCCCGGTCCGTTCGTTTTCTTTTTTCTTTTTTTTCTTTTTTTTTTCTTGTGCCCCTTGGTTGGAGGGCTCTTGATGACAAAACCTTCGTTTTATCTCCCTCAGGACGTTCCCAAATCTTTTCCCCCCTCCCCCGACTTTTTCCGAATCCCATCCCATTCGGCCACATGACCCCCACCGCGCACTTGTGTGCCGTGTCTTTTCCCACATCTGAGGTTTTCGGTGCGATTTTTCTCCTTACGGCTATTGGGAACCCGCTTCGACTTTTTTGTGCGCAGTGGGTCCCACCAAACACGTCCCCACCCCCCCTGACTCTGCTTGTCCTTTCCCCCTCTTTTAAAGCTCTTTCCCCAAGTTTTTTTTTTTTTTTCGAGATCTTTTTTTCCCACCGAGGCTCAGCCAACCCCCTCGACCCTTTATCTCTCGATCTCGCCGGAAACCCTCTTTCGGTGTTTCTCCTGTGATCCCTTTACACAGTTTCATGCGGGTCTTTGGCTCACTTCGCCGAGCTCGGCGCCCCCGTCGTTTTCTTGGAAGTGTCCCCCCTTTTTTTTCTTTTTTAAGCCCCTGGGACTTCCTTTGTAGTGCTCTGTGGTACGCCCCTCAGTTCGCCGATGCACCTGCGTTCCTTTTCAATTCAACCCCCCCCAGCTCGCACGTGATGTTTTTCTTTTTTTCTCTTTCTCGTTGATCTTTTTTTTACGTAGGTTCCCCCCGTGCTTTTTTTTATGATTCGGATAGTCTGGCGGTTGCCTCCAAGGTGGTTGTTGTCTGGTAGTCCTTTACTTCCCTCCCTACGTTGTTCTAGAGATTTTTTCCTTGCCACACCGTGTGGGCAACGGGCTCGGGTCGATTCATCGGATGAAGATCTTTCTCCCGCACGACGTTTTCACGAGAAGCTTTCCCTTTTTTTCCCCCCCCTAACCCTTCAACTTTTTTTTGAATTCCCTTTTTTTTTTCGTACCCTCTTTGAGTCTTCGGTTCGCACGCAACATGTTGGGCGTTTTCTCTCCTTTTTTTCGTCCGTAGGCCTCTTTCGAGCGTTTTTTCCTGAGTCGGTCACTTTTTCGCACGGCCTGTCCCTCTCCTCTTTTTTTTTTCGGGATCTCGCCGTCCAGCGATCCCCCTCCCCTCGCTGGTGCAGCTCGTTTCTGTTCCTTCTCCCTTCTGCCCCGGCCGGCTTTTTCTGGGCCCGGTTGCTGTTTTTTCTTTGCCGCGTCACGTCTCGCTGTTTCAGAAGTGTCATTTTTTTGCACGGCCGGCGTCTCCTTTTGGAACCTTTTCCCCTTTCCCTTTTTAACCTTTCGTCGATTTTTTTGCCCTGGCCCCGCATCACCTCGATTTTTTCCTCCTCCCCGTTTGAAACACTCTTTTTTTTTTTTTTTTTTTTTTTTTTTTTTTTTTCCCTTTGTGGACAGTTCCGGTGTATTTTTTTCTTGGGTTTTGCCGAACTTCCCGCGGCCTTCGGGCCCTCCGTTGTGACTTAGTCCAAGGCCGGACCGCCCCCTGGATCGTCGTTTCCTCGCGCAAGTTCCCCTTTTCCTGGTGGACCAAGGATTTTTCTCGCGCCCCCCCCTTGTCGCCGTGCTTTGCACGTTCATACATCGGCGAGATGTCCCTTTCCTTTTCTGAAATCTTCGAATCTTATCGTAGAGTCTCCCCCCCCCCCTCCCGGAAGCCCTTACCGTTCCCCCCTTTTGGCGACCCTCGACCCTGCCTGTTTTCTGATTCCGGAAACACCGGCCGGCCCCCCTTTTTTTTTTTGCCATCAAATTATTAACCCCCGTCGCTCTGTCATGTCGATCTTCCTTTTTTTTTTTTCCCCCCCCCCCCCACCTTCGCGCGCCTTTCCCCCCCCGCACTTTGTTTTTTTTTTTTTTTTTTTTTTTTTTTTTTTAATTCGTGCTTCGACAGGGTGTTCTTCTCTTGAAAGAATGCTCCCCACCCCCCCCCCCCTTTTTTTTGTCCCCCTGATCTTCTTCGAGTTCTTTAGGCTTTCTGAATGCCCCGTTGCGTTGCTGCAAATTCCCGTTTGCCTCTTCTATATGATCGTCGTGGGTGTCTCCCTCCCCCCCCTGCCTTTCCAGTCAAGCTGCCTCCCCCCCCAAAATATCGTTTCCCTTCACAGGCTGCTCCGTCCTTTCCTTTTTGAATCCCACCATCCCTCTGTAGCCCCCATTTTTTTACCCTCCCCGGAGACAGCATTGAACCCCCCTCCCCGGACTCTCTTTCCTTTGGTGACTGCGTCATCCCCCCACAGTTCTCCTTGCTTCCCCGAGCTATCTTCCCCCCCTTTATTCTTTTCTTTCTCGCGTATGATTGCCCACGCATTTCCGTCCCCTTCCTCTGACGAAACTCAGACGTTCTTCTTCGTGGTTTTTTTTTCGCTTTCCCCCTATGACGTCCTTTTTGCATCCCCTTATGACCGATGAACACGTATTCTCTCCCCGAGAGTTTCCTTCGAGCCTTTCTCCTTTCGCCTTTTTCCTGCTTTTCGTCTTTCCCTTCGAGTTGCTCGCACCCACGATAACCTCCTTTCTGACAAGTTTTTGTCTTTTTTTTCTCGGCCCCCCTTCGGCCTCGCCTTCTCCGCGACCCCATATCCCAACAACCCGTGCAAGTCGCAGTTTTTTTTTCCCCACGTTCACCCCCTTTTTGACCCTTTCGGCGCGACTTGGCAATTGCAAGAGGGGCTAGCAATCTTCTTTCCTCCCCACTAAGTATCTTCTACGCGTGCTCTTTTTCCCCTTTTACCTCTTTTTTTGGTTTTTTTTCTTTCCCCCCCGAGGCCGCGGCCTCCCCAGAGCACAGGAGCGGGCGGCCCAGTCCCGCCCGTACCCCCCCCCCCCCTCCTTTTTTTTTTTTTCTGTTCCAAGACCCCCCCCCCCCCCCCCCCCTCCCCCCCCGCTCCCGTCTTTGCGGGGCCCTCTGGGAGGGGGGGACCGACAAAACTGTTTTTATGGGGGCCCTCCCCCCCCCCCTTAAGTGTCCTTAAAGGGCTGTGTGTGATCCGAAGTCGTTTTTCCTAGGTTTTTTTTTTGATGTAGGTTTGACCGTCGCGAAAGGCTTTTTCATACGTCGTCTGTCGGGTTTCCCCCGACCAGAGCCGTGACTCCTATGTTTTTCAGGAGGAGGCGCCCTGGGCGCTCCCCCAGCTCTCCTTTTCCCAGTGCTGAGTGGTGTCTTCATCGACGTTTTCTCGAGGGGGTTCCTTTCCCCCCCCTGTCCCGTTTTTCCTCGGCCCCCTGAAACGCCTTTTCCCCTTGCCGACCTCGCTTCGATCGGTTTTTTTTATTTCTCCCCACCTTTTTCCAGGTCTCCTGAGATCGAAAGACCGGTTTTTGCCCCCCCACGACAGGCCCTTTTTCTTATGATCCTCTCGACCGCGCCGAACCTTTCCCCTTCCTCAGTTATCCCTTTTTTTAGAGTTTTCGTTACTTTCCGGTGGGTCTTTTCCCCTCCCTGCCGGTTTCCCCCCTCAGGCGTCCATGATTTATTTTCCCCCTTTACCTCTTTTCTTTCTTTCTTCCAACTCGTTTTAGTACCCCCTTTTTTTTTTTTTGGTTTTTCTGATCTTCTTTTTGAGTTTGCGCACTTCCTTATCGGGGAAGTCAATCTTCATCGACCAGTGTCGATGGCGTTTTCCGCTGCCGAGCTCCTTTTTTTTTTCTTCGCATTTGAAAGAGCCTTGCGTTTCACGAGATATTCCTCCGCCTATTTACTCTCTCCCCCCTTGCTCTTTTTCCCCCCGGGCTTTCCGGTGTCGTCCTCGATCCTGGTGTGTGATGGACGAACTCTCGGAACTTCTTCCTCCTGTGCGCCCCTTTTTTCAAGCAAAACTTTTTTTGTCACCCTGGTGTTCTACATCTCTACCACAGGCAGGTTTTTCTTTTTTCTTTCGACCCCTTCCATTAGTCCCTTTTGGATTTCCCCTCCTTTTGTTGTTCTTGGCGAGGTAATCGACTCCTCCCCTTTTTTCTCACGAGCGTGTCCCCCCCCTCTTTCCCCCCGGCCCCTTTCCCCAATTCTCTTCCCCTTCACGTGGTGCGATCCTTTTCTTTTTCCAAGCTTGATAGATCTTGATGGATAGTGTACTTTCTCCCCCAAAAGGTCGAGTTATTTCCCTTGGGAGGAGAGGCTGAGGGAGACCCCCCTTCTTATCCGACATAGAAGCAATCTTCCCCCTTTTCCCAGTCTGATGTTCCCCCAGACCGGTGAAGATGGTCCCCCCCCAGGTGTTCGATTAGAAATTGTCTTCCCTGGGCCCATTATGAGGTGATCTTTTTTTTTGGTTTTTACCGTGTCCCGGGCGTTTTATGGGAAATTTTTTTTTCCCCCCCCCCAGCCCTCATTTTTTCTTTTTTTTTGCTTCGTGGTTTTCTCCACGACACGTGACAACCTGTCGCCCACTTTCTTTCCTTGCCGAATGTTCGTGCACAAAGTTCCCCCCCCCCCCGGGTTTTTCCCTTAGCTTGAGGTGTCACCTGGACATTGATGACTCGACCGTGAGCTTCTTTTTCTTTTTTCTATTAGGCCTTCCCCCTAGCTTTTTTTTGGTCCTTCTAATCTTGATTCCCTCCGGTTGGCCGCAATTAGGCCCTCATCTTTCCTTCTCACAGTGATCTTCGCGGATCCTTCCCCCCCCGGCTACCTCCTGAACGCAAATGTTAGTGCGGACCCCCTCCCAAATATAGTGTGACTCTATTGGCCGCTTCCCCATTTATGGCGGTGTTTGAAGAACACGCCCCCCCTCTCAATGGCTTTATCTGGAAACCCTTCCTTTTTTTTGCTTTTTCTTTTCTTGGTTCGGGGTCTCCGTGCTCTGAGATCCTATGCCCAGGTCGACCCCGCGGCGGGTAATAAAAGTTTGTGCTTCGGTTCTCATCTCTCTCCCCCCCTTGGTTGTTTTTTTTTCCTTTGGAAACCAGACCCAACCCAAGTTTTTCACCGCAGCCTTTTCGATCAATTTAGCGATATCATATCACGTTGTGGTGTCTCCCCCCCCACGACTTCCCCCGAGCCCCCCCCCTCCTTTTGACCTTTCCTCGTAGATTTTCCTGTTACCCAACCCTTGGGACCGCCAGGTGCATAGGGCCTGAAGGTGAGTCAACGTCTTCTTTTTTTTCTTATCTCCCCCATGTGTTGGCCCTTTATTAGATTTTTCCGGTTGTTGAGCGGGGCCGGGGGTCCTTTTTTCCACAGGGTTTCTGCCCCGTCCTTCTGGCAGTTTTTTTTGTTTTTTTTTTTTCCCCCCCACAGGTCCCCTCCCCGATCCCCAAGTCCGGTTTGAGGCTTTTTTTTCTTTATTCCCGGAACTTTTCCCCCTGCTTTTTACACCCCCCTCGCTCCCCCCTAGTTTCTTTAAGCTCAGATTCCCTTCGGTAGCCTTTTACCTTTTTCGGCTCACGCGAGGTTCCCCTTTTTGTTGTTCCTTTGGGGGACCCTTAGTTTTTTTCAAGCAGGGTTTTGCCGACAGGTGTCCAACATTTTTCTTTCTCCACGGCCATTTCAGGGTCTGTGGTAGCTTTTTTTTTTTTTTCCCTTCCGTTTTACATACCCCCAGTTCTTCTTCACCCACCGCGACCTCGATGTGGGCCCTCCCCTGTTGACAAAGTGGTTAAGCGGCCTTGGAAGAACTTTTTTCTTTTTTTTCTTGGGATCTTTTGGGGTTTTTCCCGCGGTTCTGGCGCCAGCGGGCTACGATTTCCTTCCCCCCTTTTTTTGTCCAGTGCAAATCTGCCCCCCATCACGGACCCTTTTTTCCTCTTTTTTTTTTTTTAATTGCGTTTCTTCTGCCAATCAAGCTTTTTTTCCCCCTGATGAGGAGTGCACACTTGGTGATACCCTGTCGAGTTTTGAGTTTTCCCTTTCGTGAGATTCTGTCCCCCTGCACTCTCGCTTTTCCCCCCACGAAGACCCCCTTCCCGAGCTCGAACAGGTTTTTCCTTTTTTTTCCTTTTTGTTCGATCCTAGCCCCAAAATCTCCCTTTTTTTTGGTCGACTTTAACAAACTTTTTTTCCACCTTCAAACCTTTCCTGATGGGCTCTTTGGTTTCTCGGTAGTGCGCCATCACCAGCGGACCCTTTTTCCCTCTCCCGCTTTTAAATTAAGTTTTTGCGGTTTGCTGGCTGATTTTTCTTTCCGAGTCTAACCAAATTGGCGGTTTCCCTCCAGACTCTTGAGGTCCCGTTATTCTTCCCACTCGATGAAAGGGTTTTTTACACTTCCCGTTCCCGTCTTTTTTTTTCCCTGGTCTTTTTTGA
>Ga0179593_1528094_pt1 | contig 13177 bp, 21 predicted proteins | sample CZODoug2_1_08_16_FD_185931 | JGI IMG/M metagenome (GOLD analysis project Ga0179593, IMG submission 185931) | Vadose zone soil fungal communities from Angelo Coast Range Reserve, California, USA - CZODoug2_1_08_16fungal (PacBio error correction) | ecosystem: Environmental > Terrestrial > Soil >... | reverse complement strand
GTGAGCGGTCTTTTCAGGTGCTGCTGAAGTAGACTGCTTTCCCGCGATACAAGGCGAGGGCCTGTCCTTTCCTTTCCTGGAGCCCTTGGAGTGTAAGACACCTGAATGAGTGCTCCTGACCTTCCTGATATTCTTTGTTCCGCAACAGACCTTTGAGTGGCCGCGTCTCCTCCCCGAGAGGAGGCGCTGTTCCCTGGGCTCCCTTTTTTTCACCCCTTGCGGTTCGTTTGGAGGTGAACAGAACTGGCGCCCCTTGGACAACCAGAAGGATCAGTGCGCGGAATGGGAAGTCGAGCATGTCCCCTTCTTGAACTCGCGGAGGGCTTTTTTCCCTAGGGGACACCCTTTTTTCCCCCTGCTGGCGAGCAAGCCGATCCCCTTTCGCCGTGGAGGCATACCATTCCCTCCCCCACATCGACTACAAGACCCTTCGTCTCCCCACCTTTTGAGATGGTCCACAGCAGGTCGTGCTAACAACATGTTCCGCCTTCAGAGGCTCGCAGATTTTTCCCACGACGGCATGATCAGCGACCTCTGACCCACCTTTTACACTGAATCGAGTCCCTCTTCGAGTGGCGACCGCAGCCATGGTTCATGGCCTGGGAGGACCTTCCCTCTGGGACCAAGAGGGACCCCCATCGTGGCGCCGGTATGAGGGAGGTCCTTTTTCTTAGCGATGAATCATGGAAGGGCCGATGCGACTCCCCCCCTTCCCCCTCGATCAGTGCCGCAGATACCCCTCAAGACAGGGTGGCGCGGAGTGCGGGCGGTTCGAATTCCCTTTTTTTTTTTTTCATAGGTAGTGACCGGCCTGGCGCTACCAATCCGGCTCTTCCAAGTGCTCTCCCCGGTGGCCCACAAGATGCGGATTCCGGTTCTTTGCGCTCAAGCATCACCTCTTTGTCGGCCTGCGATCAACTTTTTCTCAATCTCTATATTTTCCCTCTCCCCTCCTTAGAGAGATGTCTTATTACCATGCTTTTTCGCAGCCGGACGACTCCATGGCGGTGATGTTCCCTCTACGAATTGCCTCCCGAATTCGGCCACGTTTCAGCACCTTTTTTTCCGAGTCTTCCCACCCCCCATAACGGGGAACGAACCTCTTCCTTTTCCTGCAACTCCCCCCCCGTCCCTGGAAGGCGACGATCCGTGCGCGATACCGCCCCTTTTTTGGTATTTTTCTTTGCAACGCCCGGCTGTATGGCTCCTCCCCTTTCCCCCATCACTCCTCTCTTTGCAGTCCCGCTCCCATGCCCGCCCTCCATCTCTTTTCCAGGAGCCACTATTTAGTTTTTCCCTGTGGGTAACAGTTCCCGCCTCCGAGTCGGAGGTGCGCCCAGTGGGTCACCACTCGTCCTTCCTGTATGACGTGCGGGTCCGTTCTTTCTTGTAAGGGATTCATGCGCGTAGGCGGGGGCAGTTCTTCTTTTTTCCTGAGCATCGACGGCGGACATGTGTGTCCCCCAGGTGCGCTCGCAGGGTCTGGTTATTTTTCGTCGTTTAGGCGGTCAAATGTGTATGCCTCCACTTTTTCCCCCCTTTCTTCTAGGCAAGAGAGGGGGTTCTTCCGCAGAGTTCAACCCGCTTTTTGAGCCGCAGGCATTATCTATCTCTCTCATCTTTTAGCTGCAAACAATCCGGCGGGGGTCCCCCCTTTTTTCTCACCGGGAAGAACGGTCTGGGAACAGCGACTCCATAGCTTTTGCGCGACAATTTTTTTTCCCCTTCCCCCTTCCCCCCCGGAAACCTCAAGACGGGTGAGGACCGGCGGGAGGAAATGTTCCTCCCCTTCCGCGCCGAAATGATACATCCCGCCACCGAAATACGACCGCTTCTCGATGACAGGCTGGTGGAGCCCCCTCCCTCTCTCCCCTGAACTTCGGCGGCCCCCCTTTTCACGTCTGCACAGCGCCACCATTCCTCAAAAACGGAACATCATGACCCCCTCTCCCTCGGGGCAGTAGGTGCCAGCACGTGCCCCCCTCTGACAGGAATTTTGCCTGCGGGTACTTCTTTCTTTTCCAATAATGCCCACGTGGAAGCCTTTGTAATCGCCGCCGCCCTCCCCCTTGGAGTGGGAGACGCGGACGCTGGCTACTGCCCCCCCCTGGCTTGCAAAAATATCTCTCTATTCCTTTGTTGAGGACTGCCAGCCCGTGAATCAGTACCAGTAACTTCTTTTCGTTATCCCAAAGAAATCCCTGCCTCCGTAATTTCGGAGAGATTACAGTCTCCCTTCGTAAATTTTGGAATGTATGCGACACCCCTTTTCATCAAGAAAGAAGGCACTTCTTTCTTGGGTTCCCCCCTTAAGGCAACTGGAGCTTTTTTTCAGTCGATTCCGGTTAGTGGGTTCGACGTTAGTAGCTGGTGGGCCCCTGCATTAAACTGTCTTTTTCCATGTGCTTTTGTCTATTCGACAGCCAAACAGCTTTTTTGGCCCCGGACGCGTTCCGTTGACGCACCTGCATGGTTTTTGGACTGACCTCCCCCCTTTCTGAACCATTCTACGCCTGTCCGCACCGCTTCTTTTTTTCGGGGGGCGAGATGGCTAACGCTCTTTTGCGGACCGGCGTTCCCGGTGGTGTGAAAGAATGGAGACCCGATCGGCCTTCTGGATTTGGTTGCGGCGACAGTGAGAGGCTGTCATTCCTCTCCCCGCCGCTGGCGCTTTCGGCGTGAGATTCGACTATTCTTTTTTAAACCCCCTCTTGTTCCGAGCAAGCGATGGAGCGGACCCCCCTTCCTTTGCTCCTTTTGACCGGGAATATCGCTACGACCCTGCGAGCAGCTGGGAGATCCTTTCCTTTCAGGTGTTGCCACAACACATGTCAGCCTTCTGCTAACAGGATTCGCTGCCCCTGCTCCCCCCCTTACTAATCTACCTAGACACATCAAATCGGGCCCAGGCAAGACCCTTTCCCCCCTTTTTGAAAGAGAGTGTGAAAAGCATCCCTTTTACGCCCGACCTATATGAGGAATCAGCGGGAAATCCCCATAATAGTGCAGCGGTCTCCCTTCCTAGTTGGTCAGGTTAGCTTTTCCTCTGAGTGATGCCGGCCGATGCGCTAATCCCCTTTTTATAAGTGCGCAGATTTACCCCCTCGTTTTCCTTCCTTTTCCCGAGGCGCGGGATCGTATTCCGTGCAGCCGCATAGGTTCGTTTCCCCCCTTTCCATACCGGCGTCCTCGCGTCCCTTTCTCCCGGAACGGACGAGATGCCTGGATTGAACCGGCATTCGTTCTTTTTTCTCAAGCATCACGCCCCTCGCTGGAATCAAAGATGAAGCTTCCCCCTCATCAGTTGTTTTCTCTAGACTTCCCTTACCTTGCCTTCATATTTGGATTCCACTCCATGGACGGTTGATGCTTGAGTCCTTCCTCATTGCCGGACAATCCAGCAGCTTTTTACAAATTTTGCGAGCACTGGTAGGTCTTTCCTTTTTCACGCATGGTCGAAATATTGCGGCATGAACTCCCTCCCCTTCCCCTCCCTAGGCTCGAACCTCCACCTTGGAGTTTGGTATATGCTTTTTTCCGAGAACGAAGGGCTTTATCGGCAAGGAAATGAATTTGCTTCCCTCTGATTACCCGTTCCCTCTCATAGAGTACCCCCTCCCCCTTATGAAATGTGGGATACTTCCAATAGAGAGTAGGCGGTAGCCCCATTTTCACTGAAATGGCATGAGCGTTAAACACCTTCCCTTTTTTTCCTAAGTGAGGGCAGGGCCTTTTGTGTCTTCATGCCTTTCTCTTATGGAAGTTCGGCCTTCTGCTCGAGATCGCTTTGAGCAACGACCTGCCCCCGGTGAATAGCATGGTTCTTGTTTTTTTTTAGCGTCGGACGGTCAAATGTGTATCCTTTTCCTCCCATCGGCTGGCTCGGCCAGAGCGTTTTTTCTTCCCGAAGCTCACGCCGCGCTCTGCCAGCGGCGGGGCGTCCTCTTTCTTTTGCTCGTCTTCAGCCCGCGCACTGTCGCCGCAACCCCCTTCTTTCCCTCCTTCTGTCAAATCAATGCTGGAGCCGGGACAGCTTCTGGCGCGCCCTGGTTCCGGCGGCCCGGCCCCTTTTTTTCTTGTGTGACGGTGCGGGAGAAAATGGCCCCCCCCGTTTCAGGCCGAAGAAATGCTTTAACCGCCTTTCTTCTTCGCATTGAGCGAATTCACATTGCTTTTCCCTCCTTCTGACACCCGACCTGCCCCCTAGCAGGACAGTACGTCTGCCCGCGCCAACCATCCACGAACAGGGACCCCTTCCAAAAACGCATACATTTCCTCCCCCCCCCCACCCATAGGTGACGAAAGAAAAATTGAAAAGGATTTCCGGTCAGTGATGTAGATGTTCCTTTTCATAATTTTAATTTGAAGAATATTCTTTTTCCCCTCCCTAAATGACGGAGGCTATAGATGGAGTTTCTGAATTGGAATTTAAAGGGATGTCCTCCGTGTTGTTGTTGAGGATATACCTTTTTTTAAAGGTAATGACAAGTTTTCTTTTTTTTTTTTCAGATTCCCCCTTCGTTTTTTTTTTTTTTTTTTTTTTTTCTTTTTTTTTTTTTTTCTTTTTTTTTTTCCGAGGTTTTTTTTCTTTTTTTTTTTTTTAAGTTTTTCCCTCTTTTCAACAGCAGTCGAGCCTCGCATTTAGGAGCCTATTTTCCACTCAGAGGAGTCCCCGAGTGTTTTTATTCCCCCCCGGCCCAATCTCCCCCTCAAGGACCTGTCCCTCGTCAAGCGTTTGAGCTCTTTTGATTGCAAATAATGCCTGGAGAGGGTTTTCCTTTTTCCTTTTCTATGGGCCATCTCGCGTTAGGTTTGGCGAGGGAAGAGTGATTCACCTCCCCAGCTGGCCGTGCTGATGCACCCGTCGATTTCGCCAAAGAATGCAGCTCGGACGCGGTCGATGAGGTCATGCGGATATTTACGTTTTCCCCCATCCTTCTCCGGATGGCAGTTAATCCCGCCCTTTTCCTCCTTTGGCCGGCACGCCGGAGGAACAAGTTTCCCGCGATGGAGGCGCTGTTCCCGGGCCTTTTCCCTGAGTTCAAGGTGGATTTCCTAAATGTCTGCCGACCGAGGGGACCCCTTCTTTCCTTTTCACAGTGCGAGGCTTGTGCGATTCCTAAAGACGATGGAGCTTCTTTTTTGAACTTTGACCCCTTGTGAGATGAGCCTATCAGGGGCCCCCCTTCCCCTCGATGGGACTTTGAGCGGAACTTTTCGCCTTTTCCCGGAAGCTATAAGCTACCCCACCCTCGTTCCCCCCCCCCTTGCAGATCTGCAGGGGGAGATCACGGGTCCCCTTTCCCTTTTCCACACATTTCAGACGATCCCGGATTGAAGAACGGAACGCCCTTCTTGAAATCTGAAACAGCCAATACTTTTCTTTTTCTTCAAGAGTTCCCTGCTCGACGAGCTTTTTTTTTATGGCCGGGCGAACGACGCCTTCAACTGAGTACCCACAGTTCAACCCTCGTATTCCTCGATCTAGGGGAAGAGGTTTTTTGGGACTGCTTAGACGCTCGTTTCAGATGCGCTCATACAGCCGTTCCCCTTGCAAGCAGATACCACCCCCTTCCCTTTCGGGTGGCTCTCGACCCGATTTTTAATAGTCGCCTTCCCCCTTGAGTGAATGCAGCATAGGTTTTTTCCTTCTTTTCGCCATGGCGTTCACATCCGGAGTCCTCTTTCCTTCCCCCCCTCCTAAAGTGGACAGAGATGAGGCTCGTCGCGGCTCCAGCATTCCCCTCTCCTTCTTTATCCGATCCTGCTTGCGAATCAAGATGACGATCACTCTCTCTATTTTAATACTCCTCCCTTTTTACACATGACAGCGTCATCTTTGTTTTCGCAGCCGACGCGGCTCCCTGCCTGACCCTCGTTTTGTTGGATGCTGAGCGCAAACCCTTCCTCCTTGCCGGCAATCATTTCCCTGACCTGGTAGGGACTGCCTCATTTTCGACATCCGCGGCCAACTGAACCCTTTTCTTCACCCCCCGAAGGGGAGGCGACAGATACAAGCCCCCTCCCCTTTTCCCCCCTGACGGGAGTCCCCCCGGGAAAAAGAAAGGGCTGTACCCGTAAACGCGAATGCAGGCCCTCCCCCCTCTTTTTTTGGGGCTGAAAAGATACCCCCCCTTTCCTCCCCTCCTAGTAATAACGGCAGCACGATGAGGTTCCCGCGGAGTAATCAGAGAGGTAGGAGGTCCGACAAATGGCTGCGCGTTCACCCTTCTTTGGTCCATCTAAGTGCGGGCCGGGCAAGGATTGGCCTTTCCTTTTTGATCATGCGTAGTAGGAGGCGTGCACCGAGATGAATGATCCCCTGTGGGTTGATCACGATTTTGGACTATCTCCAAAGGCTGCTTCTCGGTGTTGGTGAAGGATAGTCCCCCCCTTTCTTCCATACAAGCAGAAAAGTCCGCTCCCCCTTTTTGCAACGCTGTGCCACTGGTGTCCAAGGAATAGCTCCTCTCCCTCTTTGCTGCAAAGAGGAGGGAGCCGCAGGCATGCTCGAGCAATGTAGACGCACCCCTTTTCCCCCCCGGAAAGCGGTCAGCCTTCTTTTCTTCCCCCTGCGACTCCTTGATGAGCAAGGCGCGCCCCAATGCGTTCCGTCCCCTTTTCAGCGGTGCGGACCGGAGTCTTCCTCAAGTATCAGAAGGCATGGCCTCCATGCAACATGAAGGTTCTTCCCCTCCTCGACCGCGTCCGGGGCAAAGGACATGCTCCCCTTTGGCGCCGCGTCGAACTCCCCCCCCTTTCGGAAAAGGTGAATCCCTCCCTCTTTCCAACCCTCCCGAACGCGTAAACATGAAAACCTCCCCCAGAATAATGAAACAACAAGATCTTTTCCCCAAAGAGGCTTGACCTTCTGCCCCCCCCCCCCCCCCCTACCTTTTTCGATTGGGCCTTTGCCATCCACACAAACCCCCCCCCTTCACGCTTGAATTTCGCCCTCAAGGACGGAGGCCCCCCGATGGCTAATGCATTGGCCTTTCCTTCTTTTGCACCTCTCTAATTCCTTTCCCCCCCCTTTGAGAGCGATATTTTTGAAAGGCACCTCAGTAGAACCTTTTGAGTTTCTCCCACGCTCTGAGCCTCCTTTCGCGATTCCCTTTTCTCACGTGCGGCTCTTTTCCAACGGACCAATCGACATCCTTTTTTCCCCCCCCCCCCGGTCCAGACGCTTACGGCCCTGGAGCGGGGTTCTTTTCAGCGTTCGTGGCATTCCTTTGAAGCGCTGTTTTTTTTGGGCAGACGTGCATTCCAGGGTTTTTTTCTGGTTCGCTGCGGCCTGCCCACCAGGCCTGACAGCGCTCAATTCTCCTTTTCCCGACGACTTCGGTCCGGTGAAGCACCTGAATTTTTTCCCCTTTAGTCGTTTTGACTGCCCTTATTCTCCTTTCCTTTAATAAAGCACAGGTCCTTTTTTTTTTTTTTTTTTAGGTTTTTCTTGGACTCGTCACAGGGCGCGCAGAGAATACCGCGATTTCTTCTCTCCCAGCCGGGCGGACCGGTCGGGACAGAGAACTTTTCTGGAGCACACGCGGATTTTTTTTCTTCCGACAGGGAGAGGCCTTTTCTCTCATGCATGCGGAAGCACCGCTTTTGAAATCGGAGGAGTGAGCTTTTCTCCCCTTTTTTTTCCCCAAATTGACCCCCCCGGCGATGCAGAGCCCTTCTTTTTCCCTTTTCGAAGTGGATTTAACCGGCATCTTCCCCGAATAAAAGACCTTTTCTTAACTTGGCGTCGGGACAGCAGGCGTGCTCCCCCCCCTCGATGATCAGCTTTGAACTGAACGACAGCCTACGATTTCCTTTACACAGCCAATCCGGTTTTTACCACCCTGCATCGAGGTTTTTCCTCCCTAGCGAGTGGTGAACCCTTTCCGGGCTGAGGAGACCTTCATACTCTCCAGGGAATTTCCCACTCAATAGTGGCGCGTTGAGGGGAGGGAAGGTTCCAGAGATGATGAGTGACGCCTTCAAGGGAACGATGCCCGAGGAGGTTATCAGGGATCCCCCGCCTTATTCCCACCCTCCCCTCATTTTCCGGTTATAGACGTGCGGGATAGTCGCCTTCTCCCCTAGGTTAGTGCCCGGATGTAGACCCTCTCCCTTCTTCCTAGACCCCGTCTACCCGGTGCTCGAACGTGGACCTATCTTTCGGCAATCGTCGGGTGTCCCTGCTTTCGGGTCCGAGTCGGCTGCCCCTCTTTCTGGTAATCAATCTCTGATCTCCCCCCTTTTCCTTTTACTCTGGTTGTGAGCGAGATGCTGATACCTTCTTTTTCATCTTTGCATTCGCAGCCGTTCAGCCTGACATCTGATGATTGAGATCCCCGCGCCCTCCCTGAAATCCAGCATCTCGAGACCTGGCTGCGAGGACGGCTCTTCCCCGACATGTCGACATCAGGTTCCCCCTTCCTTGAATCACAATCCAGCCCCTCCTAGGGCTCAGATACCTTGAGTTTTCTTCTTTGCCTGTCATGAGAACCGCCAGGGAGTATTCCTTTTTTTCTTTTTTTTCCATGAAGGACACTCAGCCTGACCCTGCCAGCCCTAACGGCGCCACGATTTGCTTTAAATTTACATTCCCGCGGGTCCTCATAGAGTTTCCTCCCCCGGACCCTGGATGAGGTTCACACTCTGGGACCTACGATGCAGTGCTTTTTGTCAGAGGTCAGATTGCTTTCCCCTTGTAGGAGGGCTTTTTCTTGGCGGCATCATAGATTGCGGGACCTTGTGAGCAAATTTGGACAGGATAGCAAACAAGGTTGAGTATGGTAGTTCTCTGTTTCTCTGATAGGAATTTCCCCCCCCATGTTTTGCGAAAGGTAAGCATACACTTTCCTCAGCGCGGGCCACTTTTTCCCCTTCATATGCGAAGGATAAACGCCCCTTTCTTCAACCGAGAGCCCCGCAGGAATGCTCGACTTAAAAGCCTCTCCCTCCCAAAACAATCAGGCGTTTTTCCTTTAGTTGTCTGTCACATCACGGGAAACTTCTTTTGTGGACGCAAGGAACAATCGTAGCCAGGCGCCGCCCTCGGTCCCTCCCTCAGAGGTGAGGAAGGCTGCGCTTCCCAATGCCACTCCATTATACATTCCAGGAACGCCGAACTTGAAGGTCAGTAACCGCCTAAAGAGTCAAGTTTCCCCAGGCCTGGACTTTGATCTATGCAGGATGGTTTCTCCCTACAAGCCTGCCAGGTGATGCCACGCCCCCCCCCTAAAGAACGCGTCCCCCTCTCCACCCTACCCGGAACATCATGACCCCCCCCCCTTGGACGTAGGTGCAAATGATTGACCGGCTTTTTTTTTTCAGTGATGTCGATTTTTTCTTTGCCCCCTTTAATGCCCAAGTGCGACTTCCCCTGATCATGAATAGCGCCCCACTGACGAGAGCGATCATTGGAGACTCTCAGATCCCTGCATGGCCCGTTTCCAATATCTCTTCTCTCAATAAGTTGTTGTTTGAGATTATATTGCAAGCCATTTCCCTTTTCCCAGTAGCCCTGCGTAGAGTCTCCTATGAGACTCCCCTTTTCCCCCCAGGAGCATATTACGATAAGCAGAGGCTGTCCCCTGGGCAGATCGACACAGGCAGGACATCGTCCCTTTTTTTTTTATTCCCAGGCCAAGGGCTTTCCCCGATGCTGTAATGATCTTTTTAGGGGAAGGGTTTCTCTTTTCGAGTTCTTTGTTGTCCCTGTCCGTACTTGGCATTCAAATGGACCCTCTTTCCCTGGAGACTGCAAAAAGACTGGCAGAGATCAAGTCCTTTTCCCGCGGTCGATGCTTTTTGGTCCGACTGCATTAGTCCCTGCCTGCCCGGCCTGATACTTGATGGACAGTTATCACCGCGCTTTTCTGGACGCGGCCGCCGGTTCCTTTCTTCACTTGGCTTACCTCGATGGAGGAGCTCTTCCCTTTTTCCCGGCGTTTCCAGTTGATGGGACAACCGCCTTCCCGTGAGAGGATGGGAAGTCGATCCCTTTTTTCCCTCCTTGGCTCTTCTGGTGTTGACCTCGTTCCTTTTCCTATTCCGGGGACAATGCTGGCAGTTGAGAGGACCGGTCGCCGTTCTTTCCCCCCTTGACCTTGCCTAATCAGCCACCTCCCCCCCCTCGACTAACAGAAACTGCGTCCGCGGCCCAGCATTTTCCCTTTCACCCACATGTACTCCCCTTTTGCTAAGTGTCTCGTCCCTCTTTTCAGAACTTGCCAGCCGATACGACTCATTCTTCCTGACCTCTGACACAGAAAAATCCGTGAATCGAGGTACTCAATTGACGAGCTTCCAGCAAAGGGTTCCTGGAATGGGCGACCTCTCTTATTAGGACTGGCGGGTGTAACTTTAAACACAGTTAAACCCCCCTTTTTTGAGCGTACCCCGATGAATCCCTTTACTTTTCTAGAGCTATGAGTGAATGAATTTCTTTTCCCCCTCTCCTCTCTACAGAACTTCTGAGCTTTTATTCCGTCCCGCAGATAACACCCTTCCCTTCTTTCGGTATGAGACAGAGGAGTGAGCGGACCCTTTGGAGTGACATGCAGAATAGGTAGTTCCCTCTTTTCATAAGGAGTAATAGCAGTCCTACCATTCCCTTCCCTAGATGCTGATTCCGGCCAATTCGTAGAGGGTTCTTCCATGTCAGGCTTAGGGTCCTCTTCCCCCCCCCCGAAGTAATGGTATAACATATATCTCCCGTGTTGTTGTTGAGAGATGATTTGTCCCCCCTACTGATTCATCTTTGATTCGCCTCCCCCCCTCCGGAGACAGAAAGCTTTGATGCCCTGAGCGCACCTTGCCCCCCCCCCATACTCCGTTTTCACGTTTCGAGCAACTGGTAGGTACTGCTTCCCTTTACGCATGGTAGAAATCATGCAATCAGAACGGGAATCTCAGGGATACGATACTCCCTTTTTCTTGTGGGCCCTTCTTTCACTGGATAACGGCCTTCCCCGCCCCCTTCTTTCTCCATCAGGCCCGGGCCATGCATGGCTAGCTTCTTCCCGAAAGATAATAGAGTACTACCTCTCCCCCCCTTCTTTGAAATGTTTACCCAGTTCCCGCGGAATTCATCATAGAGGTCGTCCTCCCCCCCTCCCCTTAAAAATGGATGAGGTTCACCCCTCCCTCGATGCAGTGAGAGGAGCAAGGATTTCCTCTCAATGAAGTAGTAGGCTTCCCCTTTTCGGCCCACCTTCGAGCCTTTTCTCGGCGGACATGGGGTGTGAGCACGACTTGCTGGCCCTCTCTCTCAGGGTATGGTAGTACGAGTGTCTCTATAGCGGTCAAATTTCCCCCCCCCCTTCCCCCTCTCCATCGGATGTATAGGAACCTCCTGGTGTCCCCGGAATAGGCAGAAGCCTCCCCCCCCGAAGAGCCATTCTTTTTGCGCCAGGTTATGCTCGAATTCCAAGAAGCGTCCCCCCTTCCCCCTCCGGCGGGTGGTCCCATCGGTCGCCATTTGGAAAAGACGGTACCTCCTTTAAAAAGAGACGAAATCGCCTTTCCATTCTCCCTGGTAACTCCCTGCACCAGAAGCGGTTCTCCTTCTTTCTCCCCTTATCCTTACGTTTGCAGGTCAGCCAGAACAGGTGAGTACAATCCTCTTCCCAGAGTAAGGGGACCAGGCCCTGTCCTTCCTCTCTCTGAAAGTTTGTTTTCCTCCTCCAGTCGAAACTGAAGAAACTGCCTCTCTTGCAGTATGCCAGAGCCCCTTACCGATGAACAAGAACCCTTTCCTTCATGAAAATCACCATGACCCACCCGCTCCAGGTCCCTCTGCCCCCCCAAAGCGGACTTTACCGGATGGCATGCTGTCGATTGGGGCGGTGGCCCGTGGAAGACTATTCCTCCTCTTCATATCGCCTCCTCCAATGACGGGCTTTCCTTGTGGAGACGCGACGGCTTGGCATCTGCAAGATCTATTCTCTTTCCTTTGATCGAGATATTGAAAGCCAGTGTACCCTCCCCCCTCCTTAGCCTTTCCTTTCTCTTCTCCCACGCCAGGCGATCTCCCCCGGGCGGCGCTCAGGTCAGAGTCGTATGGCCACTTCCCACTCGTACATCACGGACCTTCCTTCCATCGGTTCAAACTTTTTGATGGACACGAGGCGTGTGTTTTCCCTGATTCATGAGGGTAAGGTTCTTTTCATTTACGGTTCGGTGTGTCCTACGTGCATTCACACTGGACTCTGTCTGAAACTGATGACTCCCCCCCCCTCTGTCAAGCGCAAGGATTTCATTTCCCGACGCAGTCGACTTCCCCTTTTTGTTTTTTCCCTTTTTTTATAATTTAGGGAGGAATGAACTTCTGCCCTTTATGTTTTTACAATTCTTCCCGCAGGTTCCTATTCTGTTGACGGGAAGAAGGGAAACAGAGAGCCTTTTTTTTTTGGGATAAGCAGGAGCCGACTTCCTTTTTTCCCTTTTCTTGACAGAAATGGCGAACTCTTTTTTTTTTTGCGGAGAAAGTGCCGTTCTTTTCTTAGCTTCTCTCCTTCCCTCCGGCTCCCCTCCCATGGCAGCTCGGGTTGAACTTTCCTATTCCGGGGACACCCATTTTTCTCAAGCCGATGGAGCTCCTTCTCTTTTTCGGCATACACCCTATCCGCTACCAAACACTTCTCACATGGGAGAGAAGGTTCCCCCTTTTTTTTTCACACCTGTCCTCAGCGTCCTCCTATGCAGAACTCCCGCCTAATGAGTCATAGAACTCTTAAGCAAAACTGAATCTCCCCCCCCCCCCTTTGACACGTCGCTTTTTTGAATCTCAATGCCGTTACTTCCTGGGAGACGCCTCACCGAGGATCCCGCTTTCCGGGTACCAATAAATAGTGGAACTCCGCTTTCGATGGGAGGTCGGGACTGATAGAGAATCCTGAATGTCCTGTCCTGCGCCATTACAGCCCGGGCTTTCTCCGGTGATAAGTTAGATAAAACCCCAGGAAGTTTGAGGTATAGAGCCGAGGCTTTCTCTTCTTCGTATTCAAGGGAGGGAGTGCATTTGCCTCCCCCTTCTTGCAAGTCTCCTTTTACAGCCGGAGTCCTCCCCGGTGCATCGAAACGTGTCCCCCTTCTGGATGCAGGCAATTCGTCGCGTTTCCTCCCGCAATACTCCATGGTTATTCTTTCGGGTCGCGTCTTTTCTAAGATGACGCCATGC
>Ga0179593_1461199_pt1 | contig 13177 bp, 14 predicted proteins | sample CZODoug2_1_08_16_FD_185931 | JGI IMG/M metagenome (GOLD analysis project Ga0179593, IMG submission 185931) | Vadose zone soil fungal communities from Angelo Coast Range Reserve, California, USA - CZODoug2_1_08_16fungal (PacBio error correction) | ecosystem: Environmental > Terrestrial > Soil >... | reverse complement strand
TTTGGTTTTTTTTTTTGGTTTTGGTTTTTTTGTTTCCTTCGGTGGTCTTGCCGTGCCGAGCAGCGTTTAGGCTCCCACCGTCCCGACCGACGGCGCCAAAGGCCCCCCGTTCTCGTTTCATTCTGACCAAGCTTCTTCGCTGTCCCTTTTGCCTCGACACTCAGGGCAGTTCCCGTCGCGTGTTGGCAACCGCTTCCCGCACCCGTTCGCGCGCCCTCTGCTTTGCGGCCTTTCAGTTCCCGGGGACCCCCGCGAGGAGCAAATTGCCCCCTACCCCATGCATTCCCATCGCCCCGGATTGCCGAAACTCTCCTTTATAAATTATTCATAGAATCGTCCCCTTCGTTGTCGCCCGCCCCCGTCTGCAATCTCCGCTCCCGCGTTTTTTTTTTTTTCGCAGCCCCCGCCTCCCCCCAATTTCACATTTGGAATTCCCACGTTTCTGGCCCACCTGTATCAGCTATTCGAGGGCCGGCGTCTAGATTCCGTCCCCCCACCATGCGGGCCCTTTAAAACGTGTTACGGAGGTGTGTGGTGCCCTTCTTTCGACTTCGGACCCCACACTGCCCTTTTCTCTCCCCAAGGCTTGTCGGCAGTGTCCAGATTGCTCCGTCGCGCCACCTTGTAGGCCTGCTCCTGTACTGCTGGGCTCCTTGGTTACAGGAGGCCCCCTTCCCTCCCCCTAAGATGCGGCTGAGGTTGAAACAACCCGAAATCGCGCATGTTTTTCGAGAAATTTGCCGTTCCGGTTTCTCCCCTTACGTGCCCCCCCAACTTAGAGATCTCCTTTTTTTTCAGGTGTTTCCCCCCTAACCGCGTCCTAAGGCTGGGACCATTCACCCCGCCTGTTGTCGGCAACACCCCCATGCAGTTGCCAGAACCCACCAACTCCCCCCGTCACAGTTTTTTTTTTCGCGGACTTGTTCGTTTTGATTCAGACGCCCCGAAAGATCCCTTTGGTAGCGGGTTTGCAGGGCACTCTTGTTTGTGTTTTTTTTTGAAGTGAAGCTCTTTTTCCCAGTCAATGCTCCTAATTGAAACGTTTGGCCTTTTTTTTTTCTTATTACTGCCACTTTATTCGTTTTTTCTGGGACAGCCCCCCCCCCCCCCCGATGATCATTAGCGTCCCTTTTGCCGGTTTTTGGGTGACTTTTTGTGCGTGGGGCTGCAAGTCTTAACATCCGGGATACCTAGTGGGTGCTATCCCAGGATCTCGGTCACTCACAACGCATCCACCTCCCTCCTAGCTTCCCCTGATTTAGACCCCTGGTGACAGCTTGCTTGTGTAGCCCCCGAACGTTAAAGTACTTCCCCTTTTCCCCAAGGTGACTTTCGCAGTATTACGTGTCGGAGCTTTTTAAATTTCCTTAATTTTTTGGTTGGATTTTTCCCTTTTTTGCGCTAGAAATGGTTTTGTTTTTTCTCCTTGCCCCTGTTTACTCTTTCCCCCCTTCCTTGTGGAAAGATACTTTTGTCCCTGGCCCCCTCTCTGTTCCCTGCCCCAACCGGGCCCTTGACGTCGTTGGATTGAAACCCCCCGAAAAGACTTTTCCCATTTTCGTCGTGGCGCCTTGTTTTCCCTTAAGGGGCAGCGTTGTTCCTTTAAGGTCTCTTCGTCATCTCTGTAATCTACCCTTCCCCTGTTTTGTTGTTCCCCTATTGATTATGGAGGAGTTCCCCCCGTGTGACTGGCACCCGTTTTTTTTCCTATCCCCCGACGTCCCACCTTCATCCACAAAACGTCCCTTCCGTTTCGCGTGGCCAATTTTGGTGATTTTTTCGTTTCCCCATAAAAAACTCCCCCCCGTCCTGCCGTTTGATGGGAGCTGTTAACCACCCCCCCCTAGTCTTTGGCATTCCCCCCCCATGGACACTGTCTTACTTCACCCTGTGACCACTTGACGTTCACATGCGGTTTTTTATTTTGACGTTTCATCTTCCTCCACCCCCTTTTTCCGATTTCCCAAAGTCCCAAGCCCTACCCCGTGCCAGGACTTACAAAGACCACAGAGTGCCCCCCTTTCCTTCCGATTGTTCTTTTTGGAAGGATTCTCACGGGGTGAACCCTTTGATTTCCCCTTTCTCGTTTCCAAGTCTTTTGCAAACCCGTTTTCCCACTACTTTTCGCCATCACGTCGGGGGTATTTCCTTTTTCAGTGACGTTATCGTTTCCTTTTGGAACGTAACCGGGTCTTTTGAATGTTGAAATCTTCCGGGGCCCGGTAACCCGTCTGTTTATTTTTACTTTATCCCGAATGCTGTTACTGTTACTTGGACCAGCCCTTAGCGGACAACCGCTGTTGACCGGCAACACTTCAATCAGCCTGACGTGTCGGGGACGACCAAGATAAAGGCCTCGGCAGATCTGTACCCAGACTCTTTTGGGCCGAACGAAATTTTTCAACCCTTCCTCCCGTAGTGGGTCGTGACTGCCAGCTGAAGTGTGCCCGTACTCCCCTCGGGAATTTATGCACACCTGAGGGGCACTGCCCAAACCCAAAAAGGAATCTTTTACACTTCAAAGGGCCCCCCACGATCTTCGGCTGTCGTAATGACCGTGAAATAAATCCTCATTATCCCCCACCCGGGGACGGACTGGACCGTCTGGCTGGGTATAGCACCCCCTTGTCGCTTCCCCCTCCCCACTCTGTTTGCTATTCACTCTCTTTTCTTTTGTTTTGGCTCTTCGAGGCAACCTTTGGTGTGTTTTATCCACCGGCAAAGGTGTATTTTGCATACCAGAGAAGGCAGTGCCTGATAGGCCTCCCAGGGCCGAACGATTGAACCAAACTTCTAGCGTTCTCGCGTTTTTGGACCATTGGTCCTACAACCCCTTTTCTCGCATTCGCCTCCCCCATTTCCGAGGGGGTTGGGCCTTCCATCCTCATTCTCCTCGGCCTCAACTTCCTAAAACCCCCCTAGAGGTCGATCTTTTTCCTTCATTCGCTCCCACCACCTGAAAGTGTTTGAACCTTCCCACCTGTTCTCTCTGTAATGCGGGATTCCCTCCGGAAAGTACCTGACACGGGACGCTGCGAGCTGGCGTAGACGGAGGTTGTCTGGCGGTGTTTTCTGCGACATTGTACCCCAAGAAATTTATTGAGTTAACGCCCTTGGTTGTTTTTTTTTTGTTGAACCACCGAGCTCCGGACAGTTCCCCCCCCCCGAGTTACTCCCTGCGTTCACCTGGCTCAACCCATCTCGGCCCTCGTTTGTTCTTTCCGCGCTTTTTTTTGCTTCATTGCTGCGGCTTCCCCAACCCCCCTTATTACCCTTGTTCCCTCCTCCCTCCGCCCGTAGCCCCTGCACGAGTGGTGAATATCAGCCTGTCTCCCGTCCCCCCCGACCCTGACGGGGACCGTGGGCCCGGAACGAACTGCTGTTCCGAGGGTCCCCCGGCCACGGCTTTCCCCCCCCTGTACCCTCCTGTGCGTTGAACCACTTTAACTCAGTCTTTAGTTTTTTTGTCCGAGGAGGGAGAAATGCCGGCACAGACTCTCTGCACCGTCTGGGCGTTGAACCGCTTTTTTCCCCTCTGCGTCAGTTCACCTATGGAATTTCTCTGCCCCCCTTCTATCCTTGTACTTCCTTGCGTTTCCCGCCTGGTTGCCGTTCGGCCTTGAGCCTTTTTACTCCGTGTCGCACGGCTAGAACAGGCGTAGTTGCCCCTGTCTAACAGGTTCCAAAGCACCCCCCATTGGTTCTCGCCTTGCCGCCTTTTGCTCTCTTGCGTGTTTTTTGCACCAGCGCACAGTGTCTCGAAATTTCTCTTGCCTCACCCAAACCCTAATGCTTTTTCCTCCCGATGATTGGATGTTGTGCCCATTTTTACCCCCTTTGTTCTTCTCCCGGAGCTGTCAGCTAGTGCCATCCTCGTTATGTTGATGTCTCCGATCTTCCCGGAAACGGGCAGTTACCCCAGACGTTTCCGCTTCCATTTTTTGAATCGGGTGAGGCCCCATCGCGCAGTTGGGTCTTAGAACTCCCCCCCCCCTCCAAGTTTGGGTGTCGTACCACAAATCACGTCCTCATGACCACCCCTGCCCCGTTTATGTCGCGGACAAACGCTCACTCCTTTGTTTTCACTCGTTTCCCCGGTGTTTAAGCCTAGGGGCCGTCCACTTTTTTGCTTTCTGGTCCAACCAAATGAACTTAAAACCGACCTTTTTGGATTCAAGGCTTGTGGCGATGTTGATTCCCCTTCCCATCCCCACTTGGTTTTGCGTTAACCTTTTCCCCGCAGTGTGACACCCCTTCCGGCGGTGGGACACGTTAGTGACGGTCTCAAGAAAGTGAGGACCCCCGATCCTACCTGACATAGTTCCCCACCCGCGAGCAACCGGAACCCGTGACTGAGTTTTCTGAGTCAACGTTGATTTTTCCCTTTCCACCCGGCACCCAAAACTGACTTGCCGCCTCCCCCTTCCCAACCCCCCCTGACTTTGGCTCTTCGCCAGTTCATTTCTCTCTTTTTTCCGAAGGGCCAGGTCTTTCGAGGCTACCGCATCCTGGAGACTTTTCTTTCTCTAATGGTTTCGTAAACACCCCCCATAGGACCATTCCAACCACCTGTTATTGCTCTTTCTGACCATTGAGTTCTGTTTGCCCTTGTTTTTTTCTTTCCAAGGTCTGGCCTCCGTTTGCCTCGGGGAGATCTTTTTCCTACCGGGTCCCCTACTAATACCCAACCTTTCCCATTCCTTTTGTAGGGCTCTTTCCAGTTCCCCGATTCTTCCCATTTTACGGACCCCCCAATGTGTCGGCCCCTTTTGGCTTCGTTTTTCCCCCCAGTCGATTTGCTCACCAGGGGCCCCGGCGCCGTCTTTCTTATGGTCCCCCCCTAAGGCCCCTCCCCCCCCAAACTCTCACAACCCGAAATACCGTTTGTTCCAAAGCTTTTTTATGCCTTTATTCCCCCATTTTTTTTGCCCCCCCCCCAAACCCCCCCCCCCCCCACATACCTCAGTTTAAACGTATAAATGTGACTAGCATTCCTAACCCTTTGCCTACGGCCCGATCAATTCTCATTTCCCTTTCTATGTAACATAATTTCCGACCGATACGGCAATTTTTTGAACCAACCAAAATGTTTCGGGGTTACTCTTTTTACCGAACCACGTCTTTCCCAGGAAACAAATTACCACTTTTTTTCCCCCTCACCCAGTAAACCGGTTTACTACAGACGTAGTGTTACGATTTCGTGTCGTTGTATTGGCCCTGCATGGCCCCTCGTCTTTTGTTTTTTTTCACGTATCTGCTTCCCCAATTTTTTTCGCCCATTTCCTACGCACTCGTGTCCCCCCTTAAGATGCTTCCGGTTTTCTTTTCGCCGCCCCCTGCCCCTTTTCGATTTTCAATTGTTTTTTTCCCTGATCAATGTGCCCCGTTCGCGCACTGCTCTTCCCCCCTTTGCCCGCCAAACTTGGCGGCCCTTCGTAGCCTCCTAGCGCAGTTCCCCCCTCTCTTTGCCTCCCCATCCTTTTTTTTGAGTCATTCCTCATTATTTTTTCTTTTCTCGACGAAGGCCCGACTTTCCAGTCTCCCCTGTCTCCATGTAATAGTCTTGTGCCCGTCGACTCCCGTTGTCCAACCTTATAGATTTGTATCATCGTGAGAGCAAACCGGGTCTTTACCCCCCGTCTTCCCCCCTAGGCAGGAAATCATTGTCGAACGTGAAGCTATCTTTTCTTCCCCGCGACCACCCAAACTTTCCCTCCTGCACTCATAGTCTTTCCCGAGTTGGTACTGGTATCGGGCCTTCCCCCTTTGGACCGTTTTACTGATCCCCCCACCCGACGTTGGCCTACCCCTCAAGTCGGTCTTTTGGGCCATGTCGTTTTTGACTTCCCTTTTCTTATGAGCTCTTTCAGGTTAACTGACCCTCCCCTCCCCTCTTCCCTTTCGGACCGCCTTGTGCTTCTTTTTGCCAACGTTTCCCCCCTTTTCGTCTTCATTTTGGTTGGTTCTTCAAGCATCCCCCCGCTTCCCCCCCCCTTTTTCTTAGCTTTTTGTGTTTTTTCTTTCACCTTAGGGCTTCCTCCCTCCTGGTTGGCCGTTTGTCCTTTTTCGGACTGGGTCAGACCTTTCCTCCCCCCCTTGGCATTTTTGCGGGTTTAACCTCGGATCAGGTCTCTTTGCTTACCTTCCAATCATGTTTCATGGTGGTTTTTGGTGGGTTTAGGCCCTGTGAGCCACCCCCTCTTCGCCGGGTTTTTTTCTTTGGTGTCCCCCCACCCCCGGAAACATACTTTTTACGATTTTTTTCTCCCCTTGGCCTTTCCCCCTTTGTGCCGCAGGCCTGTCACCAATCCACCCTCGCCTGCTTCCTGGACTCTTCTCTTCTGTCGCATTTAACTGATTCTCCCTCACCCCCCCCCCGGACACAGATTTGTTCCATTGGTCCCGGTGCCGGCTGAAGCCTTTATAAGTTGACTTTTGTTCAAATGACCGCACCGATAACAGTCCTTAGCGGCCCTTGGCGTCGATGTCAAGGCTTCCCCACAAGCATTTGGCAGGAAAGTCCCTTGCTAGAAGAACCCCCAAAATTGACCCCTTTTTACCCCTCCTAACTGGACGGGTTGGTTAGACGCTGTTCTGACCCTGGGTCCTTTATTTTTTTTTAGCCCTCAACTGGTTCTTACTCCATCCTACACAGGCGTTCGACCTACCAACTAGCCTTCCCCCTTCCCATCTTCCGACCTCAAGTCGGAAAATTTTTTTGATTTTTCCGCACGGCTGCCTTGAATAAGTCGGGGGGAATCTTTTTTCCCTTTTCAGGACCCCAAGTCCCCGTGTTATTTCTTCCTCCCCAGCCCCGTGCTGACTTACTGCCGCCTTTTCCGACCTCTTTTTCCCCTTCTTTCAGGGTTTTTCCATCCTCTGGCTATTCCTGGCCGTTTCGGCTGAGAGCCCTGGCGACGTTTTTGCTGCTCTTAAATTAACTGGCCGATCCCCCCTCATTCTCTTGAAAGAGTAGGTTCTCGTCACTTCGGTCTGCCCATTCCCGACCCTGTTCCATGAAGCTCCAGGGACTTTTGAGCCGCATCATTTTTGGTCCTATTTGTGATTTTGGCTCTGCTGCTGTAGTAGCTAACCTTTATCTCCCCCCCCCTCCCAAGTCACTGGTTTTTTCGGATGATATTTAAATCATTTTCGATATTTCCGCTCCCCTGCCGACTTCCTCGAAAGACTATCGGCCCGGCTCAACTGAACCTTTTAGAGGATAAGGTACTTCCCCGTCTTTTTCCCCCCTACACGACTAGAAGTGAGGCCTTCAAAACTCCCTACAAACGCGCCGGTTCTCGCCTTCCATAAGAATTCTTTTCTCTCTGGCATTTGGAATTTTAAGTTTTGACTTGAAGAGCCCAACGCATACGCTCTTTCCCTTACTGAAAGCCCATGATGCCATTTGTTCCCCAACGGACCCCGTTAATCTAGGTTGATGCCCCGCTCTTTTTAGTGTTTCCAAATCAGGCCCGTAATGGTCCTGGATTGAGGGGGCACAATCGCAGACACCTCCTGCACCGGTTTTCTGATTTCAGTGAGTCGGTCAATGAGTCCTAGACTTCGTTTTCCGGTGCAATTTTTTTTTTCATTGATCGACTGTTCTCGTCCTACATTGTATGCCCGGAACTTCCTGGCAATCTAGATTTCGGGTGCGGCAAACACCCTGACCGTGGTACCTCTTTCCCTTGTTAATGGTTTCCGTCGCCTCCACCTGCAGGGCACGGTATCTCATGTTTTCCGTCACTCATCATCGGATGCTGCGGTAGGCCCTATCCCCCTCCCGGCACATTTTCCTGGTTGAAAAAAACCAAAGGGTTAAGGACTTTCTGACCGACAAACAGTTATAGCGCGGATGCGGGTCTCCTTTCCTTCGTTTGAAGTCCTTTCTATCTGACGCTAGTTGTTGGAGTAGTGACTTAGCCCCGTAGGGGTTTGGCTTTGCAATTTCCTCATTCCAACCCAGTTGTCCGCTTCGACTGTTTACCTTTTGACCCCACTCCTCAATTTTGTGGCTGAACGGGGCAACTACATTTACTGAACTGGTACCTGTATCGGAATTGGTTCTGTCGGGCGTCTAGGTTAATGGGGTTTTTGACGCAATCCCTCAAGGTGCTTTGACCACTACCGTTGGCGTCCTCCCTTAATCCCGCGTTTTCGTTCATCCCCCCCTTAACATTTTCTCACTGCGACCTTTCAGTTTTTCGTTGTTGCTTTCATCTTTTTTCTACCCGTGATGTCATTAACATCCCCGTTTTCGTCCCCCCGATAGACAGGGTTTTTACTCTTTTAAATTTCTGCGTTCACCTTTCACACAATGGCTGGGTATTTTCGACATTTTTGCGCCCCTAGAACGTGTTTTTACTCTTTTTGTATCTTTGAAAAGATCTTCCAGTCTTTGTTTTCCAGCTTTACTTCACCCTTGGTTACAGATTTGCACTTATCTGTAAGATCATCCCTGTGAATGACGTTTTCTTTTTTTTGTCAATACCAAGGACCTTAAGATTTCCGCTCCGATACTCTCACAATGGGCCTTTCCTGCTTTTTTTTCGTATTTTACATGCCGGTGCTGTATACCCCCCCTTTTCAATCCTACTCCCCCTTTTTTGTCTCGATAGTGTTTTTTCGAGAACACACTTTGTAGTTCAATACTCACCCCCCCCCCACGACGGGCACCTTTACCACCAATCTGCGGGCTCGCTAGTGCAACTCGTTTGTTTGGTGCACACACCCAAAGACACTTCCCCCCGCCCCCCCCCGGTCTGTTCCCAGGTTTGGATTTGGAGGATCAGGGACACCCTGAGAGGGCCTCAAGGTATTCCCCCCAGTTTCCACGCGTTAATGCAGGTTGACGTTTCCCCCCATCCCAGCTCACCGTTCCGAGGTGTCCCGAGCTACCCCAACCCCCCTTTTTTTGGGTCGGTTCGCAACTGCCCAACCCTTCCCCCGACCAGGTTCAACTCCTCCCCTTTTCATCCACTGACACCACCCCTCCTGACCCCTCTTCCGCCCCCTTTCATTCCCTCTCCCCCCCTCAGGGAGTCACTTCCCCCACCCACTCTCCCCCCCCCCGCTACCCATCCCCCACCCTCCCTCCTCCTTCCTAGAATGACCCCCCCCTAAAGCACACCCCCTCCCTACCTCACCCTCAGACAAGTCAAATACCCCCCTCCGCCCCTCCACCCCCCCACGACCACAGTGTGCCCCCCTTCAGTCTTTTTTTATGGACCGGGTCTAGGATTTTCGAGCGAATTTTTTTCACCCCGCGGTGCTTTTTTCTTGTGTTGGAACACCGGAGAAATCACCCATCCCTTCAACTCTGGCCAGTGCAATTGAGCCTTTCTTCGTAACGTGCGGCCCCCTGCCCCTATTTCAACACTTCCCCTTTCGCGATGATAAGCTTGTCACCCAAAAAAAGCTTAGTCTAATCATCCGAGAGTTTCTTGGTCTGAGACCCCCCCGCGAGTGGGTGACACAACCCCCCCCCCCCTTCCCTGCCCCACCCCTTCGCCCCCCCCCACCTCCTCACACCCCAACCCACCGCCACAAATCATGTCTATGCAAGATCCCAAAAATAACCCGCACCACATCCCCAAAGGGGGACCCCCCAAGCCTTACTCCCCACAGGCCCCCTCCATACCTTTCCCGCCTCCCCCCCGTTCCTCCTCCCACCTCCGCCTCCCACACGCCTCCCCCCCCCCCCACCACACGCTACGTGAGACAGTCGCTAAAGGGGTGCGGGATTTTGTCCTCACTCCCCGACCCCCCCCCCTCTTTTTTTTCCGACACGATTCCCTCGTCACCTGCCCGCCCCCCTGTCTTTGACCCACGAAACAAAGCCACTAAGAACCCTCACGCCCGCCCCCCCCACATCCTAGTCGACGTATCGCATCTCCCGCGCCAAGTCCCCCAACCCCCAGCCCCTCCCCCAGCCTCCAATTCCTTTCCACACCCATTTTCTTCCACCCCCTCCCAGGCCCCTCTCGTACCCCCCTCGACGGTTACGTGGCCTGGTCACCTAATAGTCTCTCTGCCACTCTCCCCCCCCCCCCCCCCCCTTCCTCTCCCAAAACTCCCTCAGAGAGGCGATGGTAGGATCTAAGGCAAGGAGACGGCTACCTTTCGTAAGCCCCCAAATTCTTTCACAGGGCGTCAACAAACGTGCACGTCCAAACCTTTCAAAAACCCCAAATAGAAGGGTGGAGAAGGAACACAGGCACCCAAACTTTTAGAGACAGATGAAATTCAAATCAAAGATCTCAGGGGAGTTTGTGGTGTTCAGTAGTTCGGTTTTTTTTCTTGTGTCTTAATAAAACTTGACAAACCAGACTGCCCCCTTTTTTTTTTTCACGGACTTCCCTTGAGCCCCCATAAGCCCCCCCCCCCCTGCACCCCCCCCCCCCCGCCCCCCCCCCCCCCCCCCACCCACCCCCAACCCAAGACCTTGCCCCCCCCCCCCCCCCCCAGGCCCCCCCCCCACTACCGCTTCCTCCCGGGCCACCCCCACGCCCGGCAACCCCCAGCACCCCAAACCCCCCCCCCCCCCCGACCCCCCGACCCATATCTTTCCTTTTGATTCTGCTCGAGTGGCGCGCCCAGTCTTTAACCGAAACCCCCCATTTTTAAATTTATGCATGTAATCAAGCTTTTCTTAATGTTTTTTTCTACCATCCCTAAAGATTTCGCGGAAGTGCCCCCCACATGATTTTCCACTCCTCCGCACTGGATGATGTCATAGTCTTTTAGGAGACCTCACGGAAGAGTCCCAAATCTAAAACCCCCGCTCCCCCTAGCAGGAAAGGCAGGAAGGAGGGGAGCATCGATAGGGAGCTACCTGGGTCTCGCTTGGACCATTTGTTTTCCCCTCCCATCCCGCCGCCTTGATCCGCTTGTGTACTCGACGTTTTTTTTCCCCCTTTTTCCTTTCTCCACCGATTTTTTCTTTGCCCCAAAAGCACCAACCGTTTCCCGTCCCTTTGGCTGGCAGAGCATTTTATTTCTTTTGGCGGGACCCCTGTTTTCCCCACACACTTTTCAGAAAGGGGCCCTGTTCGCCCGACGAGGGTGTGAGATTGTTTTTCTGCGGTGCTGGAATGTTCTTTTGGGTTGGGTGTCAACATGGGTGCCCTTGAGGAGCAGTTCTGGGAGAGGGTCCTTTTCGGGAGCCACTAAAGCCGGAGGCATTTTTCTGACAAGTTTTGGCCCCTTTTTTCTGCGGGGGCCCGTCAGCTCCATCCGCTTTCTCGAGACGTTCCTGCCCTTTTCCTTTATTTTTGCGGTTTTTTTGCCCTGTGCTGGTTTTGGGTTCGTCCCTTCTGTTGCGCTGACCGGCCTCTGTGGCTTTTTTCATTCCCACCTGACAACCCCCCTTTTGTTCTTGAGGTTCGCCCTTGAGTGCGTGGCGGCCGACTCGCGCCGCGCCTACCTCCCGCTCGGCACCTGAATTGCTCTTATGACACTCGACTTGGGTCCCGTTTTGTTAGGACCCCTGTTCCATTCCGAAAAAGGCCCCGCAGTCAGACTCCCCCCTGCGGCCGAATGACTTGCTTTTCCTTCCCTTCGACCCACGCTTCGAAAAATAGTTTGCCTTTACCTTATTTTGACGTGGTGGCCTCCTCCCGACCTGATGTCAGGTGGCTCCTCTAACTACGTGGTTCGTACGATACCCACCTTGATGTGCCCCCCCGAAGAGACCCCGTCGACCCCCTTGACAGTTTTTGAAACCTTTACCTTTTCTTTTTTTGTCACATGTTAAAGGGCTTTCCCCGCCGTTACCCATCTTTCTGTGAAAGGCGCTGGTTTCTTTCTGTTTGATTTTTTGTTGCCCCCCCCAGCCTCACATTTCCGGTCCTGCGAGGACGTCCCTTTTTTGACCTAGTAGGTGAACCTTCCCCGTGGCGGGGGTACCCCGTGGCCCCTTTTTGCGATACAAGGTGAGTACCGCTTCCTAAGGCATGGAAAACCCGAAAGACCCTTTTTTTTGCCCTTATTACCATGATTGCTGTCACGGGGGTATTCTGACACTTCATGATATTAAAAACTTTTTAGCCCGGGAAAATGCCCCCTGATTTGTGGCCTTGAAACACCTCGAGGGGTACAGTGAAGAGGGAGGCCCGTTGTTTTTTTGGGGTCGGTTTTTTGTTGACTTCAGAGGGACCGGCCTCTTTTTCCTGATCCTTTCTTGGAGTCGCCCCCTTCGTCGATGCCCCTCTTTTCAGGACTATTGCCGAAGGAGTTTCGACCACTCGGCCTCCCCCATGGCGATTTTTAGCATGCTTTCCGTGATTTTTGGGGTTTGATGGCACTGCAGGCCTCCCGGCGCCGAGAGTCTTTTTTCTTTTTTACTTTAATACCCCCAACTCCCTTTCCCCCGTCTTTTCCGGGTGGCCCCCTTACCCGATCCCCTGACGTTTCCCGGCTTTTGTTTTTTTTTTTTTTCTTCTGACCCACTTGGTTCCACCCACTTTCCTGCGTGCCTTGGCTTCGTTTGAGGGGGCACCTTTTTTTTTTTCTCCCCCTGAGGCCTTATTATGGCCAATGAAGTTCCCCCTTCAAAATGCCCCAACAACCTCCTGCCAAGGTTGTTACCCCTTCTTTGATGCCTGTTTGCCCCAATCCGTTTCAGGACTAATAACAGGTCCTTCCGCAGCCCGCCCTTTTTTTTCCGGGTCGCGCCGCGTCTTTTTTGAGTCTTTACGATTTCCGCAGATAGTGACCCAACATGCAATCCTTTTCAACTGGAGACCCACTCCCTTCCTTTTTTTTTGTTGTTTTTTTTTTTTTTTTTTCTTTTTTTGTTTTTTTTATGTTCGGACACGTGACCCCCGTTTATCGGTCACACTCTCATTTCGTACCCTGGCGAGTGGTTTTGAGTCGTAACCCCCCCGCGTGTTTTAAATGACCCCTTGCTTTTTCATTGTTCTTCCTTGCGGCGTCAAACGGTATGCGCTTCCCCAACTTTTTCCCAGATTCCCCTAAGGCTCTTCTTTGGAACGTTTTCCAATTTTTTTTTTTTTTTATTGTCTTGGATTCTTCTGACCCGTGATTCCAAAGGTGTGGTTGAGAGCCTTGGCGTGAGGTGTGTCCGATCCCCCCCCCTTTTTTTTGCTATATTAACTTCTTTTCCATTCAGTTTTTCTCGTTCCAGTCGTAAGACCTTCGTCCCCGCGACCCC
>Ga0179593_1691329_pt1 | contig 13178 bp, 12 predicted proteins | sample CZODoug2_1_08_16_FD_185931 | JGI IMG/M metagenome (GOLD analysis project Ga0179593, IMG submission 185931) | Vadose zone soil fungal communities from Angelo Coast Range Reserve, California, USA - CZODoug2_1_08_16fungal (PacBio error correction) | ecosystem: Environmental > Terrestrial > Soil >... | reverse complement strand
TAACCCCCTCGTCACTTTTCTCACCCAGTTATTATCTGCCAGGGTGAGTACTATATCCGTGTTGAGACTTAGTTTTTTGGTTCGACCACGATGATTGTGTTGCAGACGCACCTGTATTTTTTTTCTTTTTCGTACACCCTTTTTGAGAATACGTCATTCTCTCCTTAAGGAGATTACAAATCTCCTCTTTCAAGGACCATGCCCGATCTGAACTAGAAATTTTTTTCATTCTCACTTTGACCTTTGACGGCTTGTTCCTCCCTTTCCTGCACCCCTGTCCTCTCAGATATGGATAATTAGAGCGGCTGTTTTTCTGGTATGTTGCCCTTCTTCTTCCTCCGTTCTGGCTTCTTTTCGTCCCCTCCCTTGTCGCGTTTTGCGTTTTTCTTTAGCAATTTGCTCTCCCCTCCTCTGTAAACACGCGCATCTTTTCGTTCTGTGATTCCTTCCTATCGGTTCTTATCCCCCATGAGGGTGAGATCGCCTATTTCAGACGCGCCATTCTCGCTCGTACCCTTCCCTCTCCCCGCTTGGTTCGGCGGTCTTCAGCAGCATGGTGCTCGCCGACTTTTTACCTTTTTCTCTATTAGAACAGGCTTTATCGATCCGTCTCTGCGACATACGCTTATCCCCCTTCGTGCTTCTTCCCCCAGTAGATCGGTTGGCGAGTCTTCTGTCTTCTGACAGGTGTTGAGGCATCCCTTCTTCTCCCCTTCCTCTTCTTTTTATATCGTCAGGTCTTGTTCGACCCCTTGAAGATTTTTTTCCGAGCTCGTCTCCCCTGACGAACATCGTGCTCGGACCCGGGCGACAATTAGTACTTGTGGTCTTTTCCCCCACCTGGCCTGTTTTTGCAAGTTTTGCCAGAGAAGTCTTCTCTCCTTCTTTGTCTTTAGCCCGTTGGATTTTATTTTTGCGTGGGGACGGATTTTGCTCTTCAGCCTAGCCACCCACCCCCCCCCTTTTCCGCCTGATCGTTCCCCTAGCAGAGCACGCATAAGTGTGGATCCTACAAGACCTTCTTTAGTAGCTCCCTTTTTCCCCGATAGACGATGGATGATCTTTCGCTCTAGTTCTCCCTTCTGGGAGTGCTCCCTCTCTCCCTTTGTCTCTACTCTCCCTTTCCATAGTAAAGGATGTCTTGCTCCTGCGCCAAAATGGGCGTTTTTTTTCGGTCGAGCTTTTGTTCAGCCCCCTTCCGTTATGTTTCTTTTGTACCCATTGACTTTTCCCCTTATGATGTTACCCTTGTTCGAGAACAGAGCCTCTGGATCGCCGTCACGCGTTCCTTTTCGGCTAGTACTACCCCTTGGTGACGATGGAAACAGTTCGCCCCTCCTGTTTTCCCCGGTCGTGTTGCTTTTTTTTTTCCGCATTTTCTCACTCTCGGTGGGACGCGCGGTAAGCTTTTCACCTGAAGCGTGGGGGTTCCCCCCCGGGAGGACGTGTCATTAACTCCTTCGTTCTCGTTCTTCTCTTGAGCGAACTTCCGGTTCTTTCTGTTGTTCTCTCCTCCTTTAGACAAAGGTTTTTCCGCGGCACTCTCATTGCTTGTTTGTTCAACAATCTGCCCCCTTGTGTGTGGTCCCCTTTTCTGGTCGTGTTTACGTCCCTAGAAGGTCAGTTTGTGGACGTCGTTGGTTGTCGCTTTGTTTTACCTCCGACCCACTACTGAGCCCCGCCTTCTTCTCTTCTCCCTCCTTAACCCTCTTCTCGAAGTTCCTTCCTTTCCATATCACTAATGGATTCCCTTGGCCTCCGCCGGGCCCCGGGTTCTCCGCCCCCTCTTTGGTTTTCTTTGTGTTTCGCGGCGACTCTTCTTTCCCTTCTCCGACATTCCATATGTTGTCTCGGCCGTGCCGACGCTTCTACAAAGAAACACTTCTAAATGGTAAGAGAACGTTACGCGTTGTGGTCCTCTACGATGTTTTTTATGGATGCTTCTATTTCCCTGGCCGTCCCACGCGCGCAATCCCCACAATTTTCTCTTTGAAAAGCCTTGAACGTTACACTAGACCTCCAGCGCGCGCTTTCTCGCAGCTTTTTTTCCTATGCCCCCTCCTCTCCGATTGTGCAAATTTCTGAGCGTACTCTCTTTCCTTAGCGATCGTTTTTTAACCCTCCCCCCTTTCCAGGCCCCCCCCCCCCCTCTCCCGGCGCGCCAGTCTAGAGGACACCCGAGTCCTTACCTCGATCCTGATTTCCCTCGCAGGGGGGATAGTTTTCGTTCATGCTTTTTGCGCGCGTTTCATTCCTGGGCCTCCTTATATCTCACCTTTTGATGGTCGGCGGCGAGAAGTTCAAAAGCACAGGAGTCAGCTCAAGCTGTCCTTTCCTCATATATTTAATCCTTTTTTCTTGATACCTTTTTTCTTTTCCTTTTGACTCATGGCGTTGACTCCCTCTGGGATCGCGAACTGCGCTCCCTGCAGAAATCGATGGTCCCACGTCTCCCCCTTCCGTCTACGTTGGTGATGTATCTCCCGGTCTCGCTCGGCTTCCCTTCTTGTTTTTCGTTCCCTTTTTGCGGCGCCGGCGCGCTTTTTCTTTTTTCCTTCGTTTGAGAGCGCGTAACCCGACCCTCTGCCCCATCTGACAACCTTTAGATTTTGGAACCCCCTCTGTCGCTTCCAGGTTGCGTCCTCGGAAGAATCTTTCTTTCGCGTCACTCTCTGTCTCGCTTTATTTTTTTCGGCCGTTCAGTCCTCCTTTTGGATTGCGTGAGTGGGACGAAAATTGCCCTCCTAGCATCACATCAGACCAATATGTCCTGGCGTCACTTACAGAACCCAGTGCGCTCTTTCCTGTTTTCGTCTTTTTTTTTAATTCCTCCCGATTTCTCAGGAATTCGTCGCTCCCCACAGTGGAATGTTCTTTTCCCCGGCCTCTTCGGCGAAAGTGTCCCACAGTGCCCCAGCGCTTGAGACCCTAACTTTTTCCCTATCCCTCCTGGTAAGCTTAAGTAGTGATATTTAGTTCCTCTGAAGTTCTTTCATCGTCCTGTCCTTTCGCCACGGGTCGAGATTTAACAATACGTTCGAGCTCGTACAATTATGATAGTTCTGTAAACTCAAGTTCCCCACCTCAAGGGGGCAGATGTCCATTTCAAGTCTCTGACGGGGCCTTTTTTCGTGCTTCTACCTCCTTAAAGACCAGATTCGCTCCTCTGAAAAGATATTCCCCCAACTTAGTTCCCCTTCCCCTTTTTCAATGAGTGACTCTTTATCCCCCCCCTCTTCCGCTTTTGGCTACAGCGCGCCCCCCTCTCCTTCTTCTCTCCCCGCCCCCTTTCGGCAGTCAAGAGGCCCCCAATTTTCTGGTAGATAACCTTTCCCCTCCCTTCGTCACCCTTCTCTCTCTTCGCGTAAGCCTCTCTCCCCGGACGCGCTTGCTTCTTTGTTCGAACCTGAGCAGACCATCTTTTTTCCCCAAAGCCATCAAGCTTCCGACTTCCCCTTCACACCGATCTCCCCCTGCCCTCTCTGGGACGTCCCATCCTGACATCGGTCTCCCGCGCTCCCTGCTTGCAACTAAAGGATCTTGACGTCCTCTTCGCACTATTTCTTCTACCTGCCCCTCTTTCGAATATCTCATCCAGCCTTTGAGTCTCCCCACGCCCTGGATCCCCAGATGCTGGGCCTTCTGCCCTCGTTGAACAATTCCTTCTTTTTCTCTTTCGCGATCGTCTCACTCGCCCCCGACCCACCGTGTCAACTAATCTTTCTCAATCGGTTCTTCGCCCTTTTCATTGGCCGCTACCCCCCTCCAGGTTCTTATAGCTACTTGCCGTTGTAGACCAGCCCCAGCATCCCAGATCCCCCCGCTATTTCCAAGATTTTTTCTTGCCCTAGAGGGTTTCCTCCTTTGTCTTTCCCAGTTTCCTACCCCGATCTCACTTTATCTCTTTTTTTTTATAAAACACCGAGTCCACTTCCTCCCAGAGCTCTGCCCCCCCGCTCCTTTGGCGGCAACTCTCTTAGGTGGTTTCCTCTTGCGTCGAGAATTTCCTTCCTTTAGAGATCGATCCGCCGTTCTCCTAGAGCCACTTTTAACGAGAGCCTGCACCTGCAGCTGATGTCCCTCTATTCCCCCCTTCCCCAATTTCAGCGTTCCTCGCGATTCTTTGCTTCTTCTGCTTTGCAAAAGCTTCTGGACCCCTGGAACGTTTTTCCCCCCTCCGACCTCCACCAAATCTCTCTTTTGTTCTCCTTATTCCTTTATCTCCATTGCTACCCCTCCCCCCGCGACCTCTTCTCCCTTTTAGGTGATGTTGTTACGAGCAGCACACCGGCGATCCCCCAGCAGGTAAAGAATCCGCCCAACCGACACAGTTAAGCATATGAACAACTATTGGATTTCCCCCCCATGGCTCGAATGGTGCTTTTTGCTACCCCCCCCTCCTTACAACGTGGCTCTTTCACCCGTCATGCTTTCCAATGGCTCGTGTACGCGTTCGACCTTTCAGATGTCCTTTGACCTTTTGGGGAATCGCTCTTCTGTCTTTCCCTTCCCTCGACAGAGCTCGTAAGTTTTTTTGACTGTATCTGTGATGAGGACACCCCCTCAGGGTCCTAAGGATCTCTCGATTTGCCTTTTCTCCCTTGAGCGAGGCCACGCGAGAAAAAGTTTTTTTCATCACTCTTCCTCCTAAGTCTTGTTGCGAGGATAGCAGCTCCTTGGACAGACAGTATTTCTCTCACGGCTCCCCCTTCGCTGCGGTCGAACATTCGGTGTGCGTCCCACCTTATTTTTTTCTCGCCCCATCCTTCACTCCCCCTACTAGGCGATGATATAATTTCTCTCAACATTCCCTTTGAGTCACCCCCAGCCCCACTTCCTTTTGCCTGACAGATCTCCCTCTTTCTGCGGAACACGAGCCCTTGTTCGATGGAATTCTGAGTGTGTCCTCTCTCCATTTTGGAAAGTTTTTTTTCCTCCCTGACGGACCATTGCGCGCGCATTTGTGATATTGATCTTATTGGTTCAGTCCCCTCACGGGAGATATAGTGATTCTTCTTCCCTGCTTCTCCTTTTTTTCTTTTCCTCGCGGACAACCCACATCACCCCAGGGTTCGTCGCTTTTTTCTTCGTTTTTTTTCCAAGCCTTCCACTTACTTTATGCTTCCAAAGCTTTCTTTTTCGGTATTTCTGCTTCCTTCCCCCGTTCGCAGTCTTGTTTACTACCGAGTTTTTATTTTCTCCTATTTTACCCTGTCATCTTACAGGAAGTCACGCTTCGAGGGTGAGTTCCCTTTTCCCCAGTGTGTTGTTGTTACCCCTTCGCCGTTAGACATCTGAGGTTCTATCGAACGGCTTTTCTATGCTGGTGTTCCATTATACCCGCCTCTCAAAAGAGAAGGCTCCCTGCCCCTCGTTTGAGTCTGCCGATGGCCTGGGGTAGCCTTTCCTCCCCCCCCCATTTTTCGGCAACCAACTCCTCAATGTCTTTCGGGTCTATCTCCGGATGTGCTTCCCCCTTCTCTTTTCTTTTTCTCGACAAACACTGTGATTTAGCGAAGACATCGTTATTACCTTCTCTGGGATCCGGTCTGCTTAGTTAGGTGATTTCGAAACAACTTTTGTGGGACTATTCGGGTTTTCTTTGGATAGCGTTTTTCTCGCGCCTGATTTGGCTTTCCCTTTCTTTGGAGAGGGTTTTTGATTTGGACTTTCTCCCTGCGCTCCAGATCGTCCCTTTAAATAAAACATCCTATTTTTCAGATTGGAGTTCCCCGTCCTGCCACGCTCCTTCGTTTTCTCCTACAGTGCGGAATGAGACTTTGTCGAATCCTGCGAGTGATTGACCCATCTTGGATGAGATTGCGCCAGGCTCCTGGATCAGCTCTACCCTTTCCCCGCTTCGCCTTCGAAGCGCTCCTTTTCCCCTTGTAATTCTTCCCGATTGCACATGGGCGTTAGTCGAAAGGTGAAGTGGCAGCTTTTTTCTGTTCAGGTATTTGGCTTTGGGGCCAAAGGATGAGCCGCTTATAGAGATGTCTTTTTTCCTTTTCGTCGCCTAGAGGAGCGAGAACGTATTTATTGCGTTTCTTCACTGCCTCGCCTGCTACAGTCGCGACGGGATTTCTCACCATTCTTTTTAGGGTCTTGAGAGCCGCTTTTTATTTAACGATTGAATTTCTTTTGACTCTCTTTACACTCCTTGCAAATCTAATCGGGGTTCTCCTGTTGAGACCCTTTTCTACGGATTTCTTCCTTCCTTACGATTGTTTCTCGTTAAGAGGAGACGCCTTAAGGTTTTCTTCTTTTTTTTTTCTCTTCCCGGTTCCCCAAAAGCCTCCGAATAGTCTATTGTCAGCTGCCACCCGGCGTTGTTCCTTGGGGATTTATGTGTAGGGATTAAAGTTCCCTATTTTCCCTTTTTTCCGAGTAGTTTCAGTCTCTGGTCCACTCTCCCGTTTCTCGTCAACGCCTGGATTTTTAAGGAGACGCGCCTTCAGTAAGACCCCTTCCGGTACTCCCTTCCCCCCCTGAACGCGCCAGGAGAGCGCCGAGGCACGTTTTTCTTCCCGTTTTTTCACGGGGACCGTGTTCTCGTTCGACTGGCGTCTTGGACTCGCTCCTTCCCTGTGGTTTCCTGCATGTTTGCTTCCTTAGTCCCCCATCGAAAAAACAGTATCTCTTCACGGGTTCTGCACGGTGTCAGCGTGTGGCCTCCTGCCTCGGTTCTTTATTGATGTTTTCTAGTGGCAGCCTTCCCAGTACCACCCCACCAAGTAGGCTGGTTTTTGGGTAAACTTCCTCTAGTGCTATTCCCCTTAAGCTCGTCCCAGATGCGAGAATAGCTTTTCCTACTGCCCTTTTAAAGAAAAGAGTGGGTTCCCCCGCAGATAACTTTCCCTCGAGATTTTTTTTTTCCGCTCTCCCCTTCGTCCTCCTCCAAAAAGTTCCTTCTCCTCCCTCGATCCCAGCTGTTCCTTGCCAGAGGAACCCCCCAGACATTTCATGAACTGATCCGGTTCCGGGCTGGATCGTGCATAGTCGCATTTTCTTCTTCCGCGCTTTATCGCCTTCATCATCGTCTTCTTGGTGTTTTTTTCTCTCCTTGATAGAAACGCAAGTCATCTCCTCACTCTTCAGTAATCCCTTCATTTCTTTTTGATTGATCTACTGGATGTGAGAAGACTTCCCTGTGCTGCCTTCCCCCTGGTCGTCCCCTCTCCCTCCCTTGCTGAACGTCCGATTTCCAGAGAACTGAGTCTCTTTTTCAACATAAGAAGGCTGGAGCTTCGTCGAGTGGCGACTCCGGGTGTACGGGCACTCCCCGCTTGCTCTTCTTTCGCAGAGGTTTCGGCAGATTCGCCTTTTTTCTTTTCACCATCGCTTTCACCATGAATAGCTAGCTTGTTGTCACCCCACTCTTTAGCTAATGCGTTTCTCTTTAAGCATCTTCGACTTGCTCTGTCTCGAGTTAAGTATTGTCTATCTTGCGTTATTTGGGTTCCTTTTTGGGATAGTTGCTTTTCCACTCTAGATTATCAGCCCAGTCTGAGTAGTCCACTGAGTCACCGTCCTGACAAAGGCTCTACCAATTTTTTTTTTCCATCAGAAATCGTCGCTTCCAGTTTGAGCCTCGCCTCCTCTTCAACCTTCTTTAATGTCTTCCCTTCTTCCCTTCCCTTCTATTTCTAGTAGACCCCCCCGTTGACCCATCGGCGGTTAACCCTTTTTCGGAAATAATGTCATTTTTCCTCGTGAGTTAGTAGGAAGACCGGATTACCCTCGCTTTCTTGTTTTGTCTCTCCTTGACCACGTGAGGCTCTTATCTTGCTTTCCCTCTTAAAGGAAGAGCGCGTTCCACTACTCCTTCTTTATCCCTGGAAACTCTTATCTTTTTTCCCCCCCCAATATTGGTTGACGTCTTCCCTTCTCTTGCGTCTCCTTTCCCTTTGTCTTCAGTTCTTCTAGTTTCCCACACTATTACTCGTAAGGCGCAGCATCACCAAAATTAGTTCCACCCCCCTCTTTTCATCGCTATGTATTCCCCAACTCTACTTGAGTCCCACCCCTCTATGTGTCGAGTTTAACACTTCTTTCGTACTACCCCTCTGCTGGCAATACTTCCCTTCCTTTTTAATTTCCCTCCCTCCTAGAAGTGAAGCCTCTTGATAGCGTCGCTTTCCAGTCCCCAGTTCTCCTTCCCCTCTTATATCACTTTGCACCCCATCCCAATCAACTTCCTTTTCACAACGCTAGAAACTCCTCTCCTCCCCCTTTGGTGAGAGAAGACCTCCCTCTTCCACTGTCGTAGAAGGGAACCTTTGGCGTAGATTGTCCTTTTTCTCGTATCGCTGCCCTCTAGCGACCCAATATCCCCCTGAAATGCATCCTCTCTTGAGCACATCATTCACCCTTTTCGTCTTCAAACGAGGATTTGCTGGCGCGGCGAATTGATGCCCTCCCTAAGGGATCTTCGTCAGCTGTCTTTTATTGGGCTTCATATTACTGCGCCATCTCGCCCCGACCCCCCTGCAGATTCCCCGTCCCCCTCTGGCAACTCGGTCGCTCATTCCCCTTGGAAGACTACCCTCAGTGCGCCCCTTCCATCTTATCACCCCACTGCCCGGAGAACTCCCCATCTACATTTTGCGCTTAGCACCCCATTTATATGTTTCGGAAAGAACGTACCGATTTCCTTTAGGTAATCCCCCTTTCACCCCGACTGAGAATTTTAAAGATGGATTTTCCTCCCCCCCCCCCTTTTAAATCTCCCTTTCGTCCAAAAGTCTATTTTACTTCAGAGATACGTAATTTGGCCTCTCTTTTGATAAGTGGTACTGTCCACGCCTCGCTCCTATCAGTCCCTCATTATGTTATTTCCCTACACGAGGTTTCGATTTGAGAGGAACCCTGAAGCAGTTTTTGGGGGGTTAGTTTCTTGGCTTGACATAATTGCCCTCGCCCCCGCGTTGCTCCTTTTTCTGAGCTTTGCTTCGCTCTTCCCCATCGTCGCTCGCTTTTAGGTACCTCCTGCTAACTCGCTCTCCTTCCACGCAAGACTTCTCCGATTTTGAGCCTAGCCGTTTTCCTGTAGATCCCTGCGCCCCCCCGTAACCCTTCCAGCTTCCTCCTTTTTGTCTCAGCCCCAAAGAAAGGCGATCTCAGTCCCCCTCCTCCTAAATTATTCCTTCCCCTTCCCTCTCTTGCCACAAACCGATCGCAGCTCTCTTCCACTTTGGACTTTTCCGGATCGTCGAACCCCCCTCACGGTCGATTTTTCCATGCCTCGACCTGGAGGGTTCCCCGCGCGGCCCTGTTTTCGATCCTTCCCTACACGCGATTATCTTTTTGCCGACTGATTTTTTGACATTGCGATCATAGACTTAGGAGACTGATCTTTCGTTTGAGCGGTCCCCCCACCCTCCGGTTTCGCTCCCCTGTCCATGCGCAAAAGACATCCTTCTGTAAGCAAATGCCTGGTAATACTTTAGATTTTCCCCCCGCATTCCGTTATTCTTCTTTCCATTCCCCCCTCCTCCTTTTTTTTTTTGTTTTCTGATCTATTAAAAAGGAACCTGTTTTAGTCTCCCATTCTTATCGGCCCCCGTCAATTTCCCCTTAGTCTATCCCTATCTTTTCGAATAAGGTCGCTTTTACCTCCAGGTGATGGTGTTTATTTCGATACTTATCGTAGCGTAATCCTTTCGCTTCTTTTTCCCTGCTCGTGGCCTTCAAGGCACTCCTCAATCTTCTCGTCTGTTTTTACTGATCCTCTCCCTCCTTGTCCCTCTGTACATTTTCCTGTGCTTGGCCTTACGGGTGCCGCGCTTGCACGGATTGTTCTGCACACATGCCAACCTTCCTGGATAGACGCTCTGCGATCGATTTTGTAGCTTCCTTTTCTTTTTTCGTCTGTCGATTTCTTTAGCCTTTGTTCTGGCTGCCCTGACACACATTACCCGAAACGTTGTCCCTTTAGGTGTGCTGGTTTTTGGCTTCAATGGATATCCCTACTCCTCTGCTTCAAACTCGTCTTTGTTGTTCTTTTTCCGGCCTCGCTTTCGCCGTATTCCTTTCCCTTTTGCGATAGGACCCCCCTTCCCTTGCCTTACGCTCTTCAAGGGAAACTTTCACGCCCCCCCCTTTTTTTCCCTGGCGGCGTAAATTCTCAAAGATGGAGTTGCTCTCAGCACAATCCCCCTTTTCCTCCTATTCGAAGGTCTTCTGATCTCTCTACTCCTCATATATACCCCTCTTTAAAAATTCCCTTTTACGTCCAGAGTAGACTTGTGCGTTTGTAGCTTGAGGTTGCTTTCCCGGTGTGGGATGCACACACCTTGCTCCTTCCTCTTGTTCATATCGCTTCTTTGGCGCCTACCCCTTCTTTTTTCTTGGAGTTTCTCTCGACAGGAAACTTCTACCTGGCAGCCGCCGCGTCTTTTTTGATTCTTCTTTTTTTTTGAGAAAAAGGCAGTCCTGGCCTCGGCTTTTATGTCGGTTCTAGCGGCACAGATGTCCCGCTCGCACTCGCTTTTCTAGTTCTCTCCTTGAGAGCGGAGCGTTTAGGGGGCCTTGGCGCGTCGGCGCGAACCCCTAATTCCCCACTCCGCTTTCCGCACCCTTTTGTATTATCACTGCGCGACCGCAGCGCTAGTTGTCCTTCTGTAAGGCTCGTCTAGTTCTCCCGATTGGATGCCTTGCTCGCGTCATCCGTTCTTCAGTAGATTCCTCCCTCCTGTCGCCGTCGTCCTTGGCCCAAAAAAATTTCCAGGATGTCGTCGGCTCTTTTCAATTGAGATAGTTTTCAGTGTCCTCTCTTGTGTCTCAGGACGTTATGTTATTTCAACATTCTTTCTGAGTCTTAAACTTTCTCGCATCTATCTCCCTTAGTAGCGTCCTGAAATTGAGTTGTCGCGCCTGAAGCTCCTCCTTTTTACACGCCCTTCCCCTTCTGACGGCTTGGCTCCCCCCTCTGTGCGCGGGTCTTAGTCCTCTTCCTCTACGAAAGGTTAGTCTTTTTGGTGACGTCTGTAAGCCCGGCCTGACTTTCAGACTTTTTTTTTCAGTAATCGCTATCCCGATGAGGATGACCTTTCCAACTCCTTTCTTTTTTCCTTTCCTCTTCGATCTCTCCTTTCTTGTGTCGTTTGGTAGAGGCCACTTTCTTCCAAATTTTCCTGAAGTTCCTCATTTTTTTCTTGACCCTTTGGTAGTGGGCACCTCGGGATTTTTCCGTCAACTCCTTCCTTTTTCTTCTCTGCCGTTACGTTCGGTCCCATCCCTATTGAGAAAAAAGCAGGCTCTAGTTGGAAGCTCACACAGTGCTCTCCGCAGCCCTTCTATCGAGGACCTACCACTGGTCCCTCTTACCCTGGATTTTTGCCGACGGCAATTCTCCTCTTTTTTTTGGGAAGTGCGCTCTTTCTTTTTGAGATCGAAAAGGAAACCCCTCATTTACTGATTTGTCTTTTTTCTAAGTTCGTATTCTTCAGCCACTAATCTCTCCCTTTGGTTCTTCCCTGTTTTAATAAGAATTTTTTACTTTTTTCTGAAGTTTTGTTCCCCGAGAAAGACCTCACCCCCCGTTCGGCCTTAAAATTTCTAAATACCTCCCCAACAGCTCGAACTCGAGTCATTTCTGTCTCTCCTTGCTGCTGCCCATTCCCCTATGGGAATCTAAATTTTTGCCCTCCGTTTGATCTTTCTTCGATTGCACTCTTTTGCGTTCGTTCCCCCCCGAGGAAGCAGCCCGCCACGCTTCTCTCCCTCCTCAACAGTTTTTTTGAGGAACACTATCCTTTGGCAGCCGCGCTCCGCCCTTTTGCTTTGAGTTTCTCTTTCTTCCTCCCCCCCCGCATTTGTTTGCTGGATCTCCGGAGATACAGAGGATACGGTTTTTTTCCCTCGGCTCCCGGATAGCACGAAAGGTCCGCGTGAAGCACTCTCTTTCTTTCTCTTTCATTTTTTGTTTGATCCTCCTAACTTTTTTCTGGCGATATCCGGTCCCACCCATCCAACCGTTCTGCGGGACTCTCCCCACTGCTTCTTTATCCAAATGAGTCGATTTTCCCCTCTTCCTTGGAGAGCGCCTGTTGTTCTCGCGGCCCTCCCCCCTTCCTCTTGTCTCTCTCCCCCTTGCTTGTCTCAGTTTCGTTTTTCCCCTTCTTCTCTTGAGGAAGCGTAACACTCTGGCCCCAGCTGACACTGAAGCGTTTTCCCCCCCCACTAGGGATTCCCATTTTCTGGCTTGATCGACCCTCTCTTTTCTCGCCCTGACCGCTTTCCTCTTACGGATTAGATTCGTTTTCAAGGAATAAGGGGGTTTTGGTATCGTGTTGCGTCCATGAACCGCCCCCCCCCCCTCCCCCCCTTCGGTCTTCAACAAGTGTCAACGTTCCTCCCCCCTGCTCTCCTGTTTTCTCTAGCTCGATTCTTCTCCTCTCCTTTCTGAAAAATAGGTACTTTCCCCATAAGAGAAGTCCGCTTGCGCCCCTTTTCCCCCGGTACCCACCTTGTAAATTGCCGCTTCTGCGCCTTATGAGTACCGTATTTACTTTTTTGAACGGACTTATGACTCTGCGCGAGTTTTCCTCTAATCTCCCGCGTGTGAGCAAGGCTCGTTTTCCCCATCTCCCACCTAAAGTTCCTTCTGATTTCTTCCCCTTCTTATCTTGAAGGACTAAGCCCCCTCCCGCTATTTCCCACGCCCCGGTTTCAGATCTTCCTAGAGATTTTCCCTTATTGTAGAAAGTGGCGTCTTAAACACTCTTCAAGTTTAACTCCTCCCCCCGGCGACCTATCACCCACCTTCTTTTCCATTCCCTTCCTTCGTTTCTCCCTCCCACCACCGTCTTTCTCCTTTCTCTTTTACAGCGACCCAACTACTGTTTTCTTTCTCCCGCGGAATCGAAGACCCCTTCACCCCTCCCTTTTCAACGAACTCTCACTTTTCATTCACTTCGATTTTTCTTCTAGCACCCTCCCTCTCTGACAGTTCGCGATACGGAAGTCGCGCGTTTTCCACCCGTTTTTGAGAAGCATTGCCTTTTTTACAAAAACAAAGAACGTAACTGCCCACACTCTCTGCCACGCCCCCCCTTTCGCCTTTTTTCTTTAAATCTCTCCGTCCCTTTGACGACCAAGCTTCGTACCTCTTTCCCCTCTGAGTTATCCTGGTTCCCTTGAGGCTTACTTCGCATCTCCTCCCCGCCTGTATCTTT
>Ga0179593_1636769_pt1 | contig 13178 bp, 25 predicted proteins | sample CZODoug2_1_08_16_FD_185931 | JGI IMG/M metagenome (GOLD analysis project Ga0179593, IMG submission 185931) | Vadose zone soil fungal communities from Angelo Coast Range Reserve, California, USA - CZODoug2_1_08_16fungal (PacBio error correction) | ecosystem: Environmental > Terrestrial > Soil >... | reverse complement strand
CCCACATTACTCGATTTCAGCTGCGTTGTTTGTATCGCTTCCCGAATTCTTTCGTGATGAACAACGACCGAGCTTTTTTTTCTCTGCCCCTATGCTCCTTTTCTGAGACGCCTCCCCTTTCGATCTAGAGACTGAGATGGTAAAAAAACCTCTTCACTTTTTTTGCAATTTCCCCTCTTTCCCCCTGCTAGAGCGTCCCTTTTCTTAGAGTGCCTTCGACTTCTTTAAGCATCCTCGATGAGGGATATTTTTACCTGATTTCTTTCTCCCTCTACTTAGATACTCGCATAATCCCCTTTCCCCTCTTATTTTTCTTTCGCTTTCTTCCTTTAGAGCCCACATGGCTCCTCCTGAGCGCCCTTCTCGTTCACATTAGACTTCTCTTCGTGGAAGCTTCTTCCCTTCCCTATTTTTCCCTCCCCCTGATCTGCTCTATTCCAGGCATGGAGGTTCCAAGGCGATTTGCCAACCAGTCTTTTTTTCAGACCTCTCCTCATTCGACCCCCACCCTTTTCCTTTCGAGATGTTTTCCAGGGTGCCACTGCCCGGGTGCTTTTTTCCTCGAATTCCAATGCTTCCTCTTGCAGACCTTGCAGTTCAGAGGAGTATCGCTTCGTCTTACCTCCTCGAACCTCTTGTACGATCTTCTCTCATTCCTTTCCCAGTTTTCCCTTTGCAAGCGCTTTCGAAGAGTCAGCACTCAGACGACCTCCTCCTCCATATTCTTTTTCTACATAGCCCTTTTTTGGAGTTGTTAGTAAGTCCCCCCTCTCCCCCCTAGTGCTGTCCTCTTTTTTCGTATAGGGTCGTCTTTCGACGTTCTATCCGCTCACCAGATCTGTTTCCTTTCAGTTGTCGCCCTTCTCCTCCCTAGTTTCCGTTCTCGACCTTTGTCGCCTGCAAGGAGAAGGCGTACTTTTCCATCGTTTCTCCTGCCAATTTCTGCTTTTTTTTTTTCCAGGCGTCCGTGTCCCTTTAACCGGAAAAAACCTTTTTTTTTCTCCCCCGCTCTTATCCCTCTTTCTGATGACTTCCCCCGCTTCTTCGAGTTTGTTTGGTTTTCTTCCTGTCGATCATCCAGTCCCTCCTCCGCTCCGGCGGTTTATGGCGCGAGTTCTCACGCTCCCCCCCCCTTGAAAATTCCTTAGAATTCTCCAGTATGAATTCTGTTTATCGTTACCCGAGGCGTTCGTCTCTCGGTCTTTTTCTCTTAGATTCTCGTGTTGACCGTTTGTCGGTCATTCTTTTTGTTCCAAATACTGCTAGATTTCTTTCTCTACAAAAACCCATCTTTTCTTTTCACGAAGATATCCCCCTTCTCCTTGTTAAAGCCCTTGCTCTAATTGCTTACCCTCTTCCTCTACGTGTTTTCTCTTTTCCCCCTCATCTCGACTCTTCCCTTCCCTCCCGCTGTCAGTTTTCCCTCTTCCTTGAAGACAATTTTTTTTCTTTCTCGGAAGGCCCCCCTCCTTCTCAAGAAGCGGAGTCCCCTCCCCCTCAGCCGCAGCAGGCATTTTTTGAGACCTTTCGTCCTTCTGGTGGATGTTTTTTGTATTCTTTTCATTCGAAATACATTCCTCCACTTCCCCCCCACTTTCCTTCTCTCTCTTTCAAGTCTTCCAGACTTTTCCTTAAACGAGACCGACTCCTCGTACCCCTCTTTCGTTGACCCCTCCTTTTGTTGTTGGCTTTTCATTTCGAGTTCTTCCTCTCTCCAGAAATCTTTCTTTTTTCTGTATTCCTCCTTGAAAGTGGAGCTAAGCCAATTGTCTTACGTTGATTCGAACTCTTTATGTCCCCTTCCAACCAGAAGGCCTCCTTCCTCGTAGAAAGTCATTCCATGCTGAGCTCTCATAGACCCCTCTTTGTAGACCTTACTCCCTTCTCCTTTCCCGAATGGTGTTCTTTTCCCCTCGTTCGCTCTCCCCTCTTCTCTCGCGCCCTTCATAGGAAACACGTCTCCGAGCTGGCCCCCGATTGTCCTTCGCGACCGTCCGGCCTTCTTTTCTTTGGTTTACACCCTTTTTTTCTTTTTCGAAGACTCTCCTATCGAGCTTCGAGGATGCTGTCGGCAAAGTAAGTAAGAACCCGCAACCCCTTAGAGACTCTCCCCGGAGCTTCGAAGCGATTCCACGACTTCGAAGCGCTTTCCTCGAAGTCACCTTTTCCTCGTTTTCGAGGATTTTTGCCTCTGCGCCTCGCCCCTCCCTCTCGTCTCCCTCTTTGCAGCTTTTCCCCGGCGATTTCTCGGCAGTTGTTTTTCCCCCGAGAGGGAACAGGCACTCCTTGCGTCCCTTTTCCTAGTTCTTTTGTCATCAGTCCATACTTGTGTTTTTTCTACTGGGGTCTTTTGCCCCTCTTTGAAGATTACGCGTCCTCTTTTCAGCGTCTGGAGCCCCTCCCCTAATCTCGAGTGAGGGTACCCATTCCCTCTACTAAAGTCCTCCCTCTCCTGCTTTTAAGGCTTCTTTTTCTCAAGGCTCCTTCTAGCGAAAAGATCATTTTCCCCCTTGACTTTTCTTTGCCTCTTACCGAATCTTCTTGTCTGACTCCTTCCCCGCTTCCGTTAGACAAGAAGGATATCCTCCCGTTTTTGGCTAGGTTCTCAACTCCCCCTCCACCTTTCTTCGATTCCTCTAGAACTTTGTTGATTTTGTCTAGACCAGAGTCTTCTCACCCCCGGACCCCCTAAGCCAACCGGCGGAACTTTCAGATCCGCCGTCTTCTTCTCGTAATTTTCTTTCTTCTTGTCTTGCTTTTCCCCCTTGACCTTTCTTCAGACGTCCTCTCTTCCTTTCTGCACTTGGACACGATCTTCCTGCCAATTTTCTCTCTTCTCACCTGGCCCTTAGATCTTTTTGTTTTCTTTGTTTTCGATACAGAAAAAGTCTGTTTGCTACCTTCTCCGAACTTTCTCAGAGCTTGCCTTTCGGATTGCTTTTTTTCCCCTGACCATGTTCTCCCGGCACCCTCCCCCTTGAATGATTTTCGAGCGCGGCGCCAGAAGTATTTTTCCTTCGAGGCCCTTACCCCTTTTTTTTTTTTCCCTCGTCGCTTATTTGTTTTCTCCTCCCCCTTCAACGGCTCTCCTCCCCTACCCCTCCCGAGAAAGAATTGCCGCTCTTTCATATCCACCTTCCTTCTCGAGAGGTTCCTTTCCCAGAGATGCATTCCTCCCCTTGGGAACCTCTACCCCAAACCAATATTGTCTTTTTACCTCCTCCTTTCTCTCGCGATTCCCCTATTCGATTTCGGGGCCTTTTCTTGCTAGCTTTTTAGACGTCCCTCTGAAGTAGATTTCCCGAAATGCAAAGTTCCACCCTCCCCTTCGATGTTTTTTCTCGCCCCAGTCTCCGGCGGAAATTGACCTCGCGTTTTCTCTTTCCTTAAAGCGGGGATCCTTAAGCTGCGGGTTCCTCTGTTTTTTTTCGTGTAAGTTTCTTTTCCTCCTCTCTAGCATTTTTTCCGAGTTCCTCCCCCCCCCTCCTGCCCCCAGAGATTTCCCAAAAGATTTTTTTTCCAACTCCCGTCAGCTTTTTTTCGAGTCTTTTCCTTAAAATCCTTTTTCGCAACCCCCCCCCAGTATTCCCACCATGAAGGGAAAAAGTCGCCTTCGGCGAACCTATCTCCCCTAGACGCTTTCCTTGCCGATAACTCTTTTTTTGCAACGCGCCCTTCCTTGAGACCATGGAAATGAAAGACCCAAGTCCAACTCCCTTTTTTCGCAGCCCCCCCCTTTTATCTTCCCCCTTTCCTGACTTTTTTTTTTTTTCGCCACGTGTCCCCCCCCTCTCATACTTTTTTTTCCTCAGAGATACCCTGGACGAAACCCAGTTGTCGTTTTCCTTCTCTGCCGCGTTTTTAACTCCCCGCCTCTTTTTGTGGTATGGTTTTCCGGGCGAGATTCTCCCCTCCGAGTTTCCCCTGGCGATGTAGACTTGCACTGTTCTCCTTTTTCTGTAAAGCCTTCTCGTTCTCAGACCCTTCCCCCTAAGTTTTTTTTCCGAATGTCTCCTTGATTAATTTTGAGCTCACTTGTCCCCTTTCAGTCCCGATCAGCCCCTTGAACGCTCTTATTCTTCTTTTCCCCAAGAGCAAGTTTTCTCTTTTTGGTTTAGTTTCCCCTTGGGCGAGGAGAGATTACTCTAACCTCCCTTTTCGACTCTTCCCTCCAATTTCACTTTTTTTCCCCATGAAGCCTCCCCCCTGATTAACTGATCCTTTTCAGCTCGTCTCTCCCGAGTGTGTGAAGGACACGCGTTCTCTCCCCCAGTGACCCTCTTTAGTGCACTTTTTTCTCCCTCTCGAGGCTGACCTTCCTTGATGAGATTTCTCTGCCACTCTTCTTCCTCCGTGATCATTCCGTCACTGACCTGGTCAACGGAATCTCTTTTCTTCTCACCTTTTTGACCCTCTCCTCTCGGTTCCCCTCGACCCTTTTGCTCCGGTCATTCAGAGATGTTTTGCTATAAAGCTGTATGCCGTGTCCTTTCTCTACCTTTTCCCCCTAAAATTTTTTCCCCTCCTCTGTCCCTTTTTCATCTGCGTTGGTCCCCCTGCGATAATGCCCCTTCGCTGCACGTCCATCGAATGCCGGTGACTTTTCTTTCGCCGTACCTTTCTGGGTCTCCCTCCAGTTCCCTCTCTTCCCCCCTTTTCTTTTTCAAAAGGTTCTCCCCCTTTCCTTCTTTCGGAACCCTTCGTCGAGAAGACAGTCGAAAATTTCTTCCCTTCCCCTATGAGCGCCCTTTGCAAATCTTTTCTCCTCTTCCAGTCCCCCCCTCCCTCATCGAGTTTTTCTCTGGTGCAGAACTCCCCTTCTCTCTTACGTATTCTTTTTTCCAAAGTCATCGGAATCAGCGAGTCCCCTCTTTTTCATCTAGCGTCCTCTGTCAGTTTCTCTTTTTGAAGTTTTTTTCTTGTACCCCTCTAGCAGCTCCTAAGAAGCAAGTCTCCCTTCCCTTCACTTCTCGCTTTTCTTCTTCTTTCTTCAGGCTCTTCCCCTAAGGTTCCTCAAGCTCCATGTGGTAGTCCCCCCTATTTCCGCTGGATAACTTCCTCGAGTCCAGTTTAAGTTCCTGTTCATTGGCCCTCGTTCGTGATGACTGCACTCTTTTTTGTCCGAATTCCTGACTTTCCTCTCGTGCTTTACTTTTTTACAATGTTTTCTCCTCCCAGTATGCTGATTCCCCTCGTAAAGGCGCCCGAATGAGCGCTCGCTCATCTTTTCTCCCCTCCCTCTTCACCAAATCTCAACGTTGATTAGTTTGACAGCCCCCACCCCTTGCGAGGTCCCCCTTCTGTTCTGCAGCGTACCCCGTTTCCTTTCAGATTTCGCAAACTTGCACTCTTGCCAGCTTCCCTTCTTTCTCCTTCCGATTTTTATTGATCCCCTCCAACGCGTTCCCACCCCCTTCTGCCTACTCTCTTGAATTTTTCACGAGGTCCTTTTTTGAGATTTTTTGCTCGTATTTTAGTTTTTGGTCCCTCTCTCCTGACTCGTGAGCGGAGTGAATTTTCATAATTTTTTCTCCCCCTCCCTCGTGCGCTCTTTTTCCTTTTTTTTTCTTATCAGACTTTTCTTTTTCCAGAATTTTTCCCAATCCCTCTCGGAATGGATGGCTTCACTCCCCCTCATCTCTACGTGGTTTTTCCCTACTCTTTCTTCTTTTTTAGCGCTGTTTCCCCCCCCCGCAGGCTCTTAGGTAACTAACTTCCTCTTTGACGATGCCCTTTTTCCCCCCCCCTCATCGAAGCATTCACTTGATGGATGTTAGCGATTTTGGCGTCCCTCTTGCCCCCCCACCCCCTTCCCCCTTGGTCAAATGACAACCCTTCCTTTCGCTTTCTTCAGAAGACGAAACCTGTCATTCCAAATCCTTGCACTCTCTTTTTCCTTTCCTAACCTTTAGCTAAGCTCTTTTTTGTGCACTTTCCCCCATGGTTATGTATAGTCCTGAGTCCATCGTCTCCTTCCCTCTTTGTTCTGATGTCCGCGGCCCCCTGCTTATCCCCCCCTCTTCAGCCCTCCTCACGTCGCAAGTAAGGCATGCTGAGTAGTGTTTCTTTTCTCAGCTTCCCCCCTCCTCCGAGCTTCCCACTCTGCAATCCTTCCCCCCTGCCCTACTTTTTCTCCCTCGGCGGGTAGCTCTCCCGGAAAACCAGTCTCGATGTTATCTCCTCTCTTTTCCTCTTAAGCCTCTTGCCCCTCCCGTTTAATCCTCCACTTACAAGACTTCTTTCCCTCCCAACGAACGCTTTCCACGCGATTTCTGCAAAACCCTGACTTCACTTTTCCCGGAACTCTCAAGTTTTGCAAGATTCTTTTGAGATTACAGAAAGCTTTAACTGAATTCTATGACTCTAGACCGCGAGTTTTTCTTTTAGCATGAGATCCTTAGAAATTTTTTGACTGAGGTACGTTTGCTCAGATCCTGAAGGCCTCCTTTGATCTGAATCCCCTTGGAAACCTCCCTGAGAGTACCTAAAGTTGTCCTTTTGGTACGAAATTTCTAGAGCTGGTTCCCTTTTCAGTTGAATTCCTTCGGAGAATTGTTCCGTTCCTCTTCAATGGTGGATAATCTCTTTTTCAGTCGTTCCTCCTAGGACTTCTCCCTCCCCCTGTAAAGTTCCCCTCTTGCGTTTCCTTGCTGAATTCTTGTCTAGAACCGACTCTCCCCTGTTAGACATCCTTCCCCTGGCTCCCCTTTCTATGATAGCTTCTTTCTGTTGATTCCCCGGTATGATTCTTTGGCTCCTTCTTTGCGAGTCCTATGCCCCCCCCCCTTCACACCGACCCTCTTTCGATTTTTATTGATAAATTTCTTGAGTTCTGCGCCTACATTCTGACTCCCCCAGTTTCAAGAGTTCTCCCATTGCCTTTTTCAGATTCTTTCCCCGGATTCGTTCCGCTTTCTTCTCCTCCCGGGTTCTCAGTCCTCTTCTTTTATTTTTAAGTTATGCCCTCCCGGCGGCATTTCTTCCCTTCGAGTCGCCCCCTTTTTGTTTTGCATAACCCCGGACTTTAGTCTCTGCCGGTTTTTTCTTTTCTCAAGAAAATTTGACGCGGATCCTCCCCCTTTCTCCAATGCATTTTCAATTAATGGAGTATGTATCATTTAACCCCCTTCTCTTCTCGGACCCCTCCTTCCCTCTTTTAGATGCTGGAGACTCGAGGAGTCTTTTCGAAATGTGGCCCCCGCCTAGCGACCCCCTTTGCGAGCTTCCAGGCTATTGTTGATGTTGACCCCCTTCTTGCGACTTCTCCTGACCCAGCACCTCCCCCTCCCCATTTTTCCCCAGGCCCTTACAGGCAATTTTCTTTGGACGCCAGGTGTCCCAAAAGATCCTCCACTCTAGATCTTTTTCCAAAGGCCCCCACCAAACTTTCATATTTTCAAGTTCCCCCCCCTCCCGCTCGCGGCTCTCACGTCGATCCCGGAGACCTGGGGTCTTTCTCTAGTTCTATGGTCTTAGAGCTTTCCCCCCTTCTTTTCCTATGAGTCTTTTTTTCCCATGCATTCCCCCCTTCCCCAGAAGTTTTCTTCCCGGGAACTTAGCATGTTTCCCTGAATAGCTTTCGTTCCCTTTGTAAGAGCTCCCTCCTTCTTTTTTTGCAGATTCATCGTGAGGACGTTGTCCCCCCTTTCCCTCCTCCCGGCCCCCCTTCGGCTTTTGCGTTTCTCTCCCAATTCAAGTCGCCGCCGTTTTTTTCCCTCCTTTGCTTCCGTTTTGACCTAAAAATAGTGCGTCGCCCTCTTCCCCCAGTTCTTTTTTCTCAGTGTCTCCCCCCCTACGAAAGCTTCTGCAGTCTTTTTCCTTCTTTGCAGGTTCGACGACTCTTTTTGCCCTCTTCCTTCCTCCCCCATGGCCCCCCCTATTCTATATTCGAATCCACGCTTTTTCTCGGAAAACCTTTTTTCTTCGGACGCTTTTTTCTTTTGATCTCTCTTTTGTCATCCTCATTGTTGTCTCTTTGCCGCATTCCCTTGGAACGCGAGGAACTCTCTTCCCTTCCCCCCCCCTGCGCATATTTTTCTTTTCTGTCGTTTTTTTCCTGGGCCATGTGCGCGTCTCGGTGCAACCCAGGCGATAGGTGGCCCCCTTCCTCTGCTATTTGTCAAGCCTTTTCCCTTTTTTCGCCGATCTCCTCCGCTTTTTTTCCTGGTAACGGGGTTTTCCTCGCGGTCCGCTCTTTTTTCTTTCTTCCCGCCGATTACAGCTGCTTTCACTTTTGTAGCCTCAACGCGTGGGACGTTTTTCAGTTTGAGTTTTCATTGGGCGGCCTCCTTTTCCCCATGTTCCAAAGATTTTTTCCCCTGCACTTAGGGACCTCCCTGAATCGACGACTTCCCTTTCTTCTCACATTCTTCCTGAAGGCTCGATCCTCCCTTGGAATTACCTTGCATTTCTTTCCCATCCGCGAAGTTCGCGTCGCTTGTCCTCTTAGCTCCGATTTTCTGGCTCTTCCCATCGTTTCGTTTGCTCAGCTCCCTCCTCCTATCAGCAATGATTTTCCCCCCTTTCAATAGAGTTTTGTAATTCTTCTAGCTCCTCTTCTCTTTTTTTTGCGATCTAAGCAGATTTTTTTCTTTTCCCCTTTTTTTCCTGTCTGCCCTGCTCGGGATCGATCTTGCGAATCCGTTTTAAGCTCCCTCTCTGAATACGATTGTCTCTCCCTTTTTTTTTGTCCGCTTTCTCCTGCGCGTTTTTTCCAAGAATCCCCCTCTATTAAGTGTCCCGAGAGCGTGATTCTTCCTTTCTTTCCTCCTAACTTCCCCGGACTCATCAGTGAATCCCTCTCCCTCTTTAGTCGTTCCTTCTGAAATTTTTTTTTAGAATGCAGGGAATAGTTATTAAGTGCTCCCTCCAGTCTCTTTACTGCCTTTAACTTAGTCCTTCCTTACCTCAGGACCTTCTTCGCAGTTTTTTACGTAAGCCTTGTTTTATCCCCTCTCGATACTAGAGCTTTTCAGAAGTTCCTTTGACTCAGGTTTAATAGCGAAGTTCTCAAAGCACTTTTCTTCCATTCGAATCTTCAGAGCGGGTTTGGTTCCCCTTCATCCCTTGCAAGACTTTCCCTTCTTTTTTTCCCCGATTTTTTTTTCTCTCTAATCCAATTTCTCCCTTTCCAGCGGTCGTGGTTCGCGAGAGTTTTCAGAGGCCGCGAATATTTTTCCCCCTTTTTCCTCCGGTCTTTCGTCTACCTGGCCCGGACGACACTTCTTTTTGCTGATAGTCCCCTTGAAAGTATAGTCCCCCTTCCCCTATTCCCCAACTTCCGTGATAATCTTCAACCTTTCTGATTTCCTCCCAGTAAATCTTGAGGTCCGATCATCTTCTTCTTCCTGTCTCCTCCACCAGCTTTCCTACATCGCTCCTTCCCAAAAGCTATCTAGAGCTCCCCGCCCGAGAAACTATTTCCAAACTCTAATCTTAGGCCTTTTTCCTAGTAAAACCTATAGATGCTATAGAGCTTGAGTTCCTCAGTTCCCTTGCTCTTTTTTCAGGTAAGTTTTCTACTTATTTCCCTACCCAAAATCCAGAGTGCGATCTTTCGGGTGCCTACCCAGCCGTGGTCCCATTCGCCGGACTCACGCTCGGCCTGGACGCCCTTTTGCGCCTTCGATCCGTTTTTCCTTTCTTCTCTTTCGCCGCCCGAGTATACGACGATTCCTTTTTCGCCTTTTTTTCTACAATTTTCTTCGGAACGATTTTCCTCTAACCATCGGCGACTCCTTTTTTTCGTCTGGTTTTTCCCACCGCCGATGCGGTGCCCCCTCCTGGCCTCTTAATTTTCCCGCTTCTTTTGACAGCTTTTCTTCAAACGTTCCCTTTGTCACGCTCACGAACGCTATTTCTTTTTCTTTTAGTCTCTCAGAGTTTCCCCTTCTTTCAGGGCTGGCTTTTTATCGTCACATTGGAGCTACGACTTTTTCGGTCTTCCTAACGAATCCGACCTTCTTTTATCTCCCCCTACAGATATCCCTCAAGTCTTTCGCTGCCGCTGTTTTTTTTCCATCATAGCAGATAGTTTATAAATTAAGAACTGAGTCCTCCCTCTTTGTCGTTCCCGCGTCTCCTTCGAGCCCTCCCCAGTCTAAGAGAGTTTTCCCCCAATTTCCCCCATTCTGTCCGAACCGACTTCTTTCCCAGAGACCCCCGGATTAAGGAGCCTAGTCACCCCAGTCTCGCCTTTCTCGTCCTCAACCCAGACCCCCCCCCGCCCTCTATGGCTTTTTCAAGCCTTCCCACCCCTTCTTGACGTGCGCTCCTTGATCTTCCCTCGTGATGACGCCTTTCTGAATCTTAGACGATTTTCTGCCCTTCCCTTTTCCTTCTTTTGCTTTGCTCCTCTTTTTCTTCCTTTGAGATTTCTCCCCTCCCAATAAATTTCTGTGAATTCGAGCCTTCCGTTTTCCCCCCCTGGACCCCCCCTTCCTCCCTAAGTTTCCTCGCAGCTTGCGGTCCCTACTCCGGTGTCTATGATTCGAGTTTCTGGTTCTTTCTTCCCTTTTGAAAGTCCTCTGAGGCGGTTATTTATCGATCCATAAGCTTTCGCGTCCGACGATGACGTGACGTTCATCTCTTCCTTTCCCCGTCTTCCCTCCTTTAGTGCCGACCCCGTACTGGCCTTTATTTCCGATTGCAGATGATTTCCCCATATGAGAATCGTCCTTTTCCCCCTCCTTTTTTTTCTTTCTTGATGTTCTACCTGGTTTCTCCTTTCAGATTTCCCCTAGATGATGAGTTTCTCCGTAGAACCACTTCCTCGCACCACCGTAGAACCGCGGCCCACGACTTTCCCCCCCGATATCCCCTTTTCCCTCTCCCGTCCCTTTCGTTGACGTTTTTGTGCCTTTCCCTCTCGGCGGCTGAAGTTCATCCGGTCTTTTCAATTGTCTCTTCGAGTTTGAATAACCTTGAGTCATTTTTTTGAGTTCGTTCTCTTTGTCGACTCCGTTAGTCTTTCTTTCTCCTTTCCTCCGGAACTTTTTTTTACCTTCAAATCTGAATTCATGCTTTTCCCCCAGGCCTTTTGCGCCTCGTTTTCAGTGAGAATTCTCCTCGATCCCAGGCGAGAGCCCCTTCTCCCTGCTGGCCTCGTCAAAATTCTTATCTTCAGGCTCTTTTTTTGGGTGGTTGAAACGGATCTTCTCTGAGCCGAGCGGAGAAAGCCGGCAGACTCTGAAAATAGCCCTCTTTCGACTTCTTCTCGAGGCGAGAAAAATTTTGTCGCGCCTTCTCGCCGGGCAAGGTTCGCACCACCTCCTCAGTGGCCGCATTTTCAACCTTTCTCCTTTTGAGACTCGATCTCGGGGTTTCTTTTCGCCGAAGTCTTTTTCCTTTAAGCACTTGAATCCCTTTCCAAGTCTTCAACCCCTAGCGGTTCTCTTTTTTGATCTGCTTTTCCGCGGAAATGAACTAGACGCTGGAGACGTTCCCGCGTTCTTCTTTTGAATTTTTCTCCTCGATTAATGTTTCGGCTCTTATTTTGATCGCCCTCCTTTACAAGCGGCCCCCGAAACTCTTCCCCCCTCTGAGTGAGCTTCCCCATATCCCTTTCCCTTCTCAGAGGAGTTTTTTTTTCTTTTTCGGTTGACCTTCGAGGGTATCCCCCCCAAGCTCTCTTCCCCAGGCTCCCTTTTGAGACTGCGCTCGCGGATTGCCAGCCCGTCGACGAGCCCCCCTTAAAATCCGTTTCACTTTTAGCTCCCCCTTTACAGACCTTCGATATTAGCTCTTTTTTCTCTCCTCGTTTTTCCCCCTCATGATACGGACGTTTTTTTTCGCCTATATATCCCCCTTTTTTTTTTGTTTCTTTGCAGCACATCCTCCCTGAATTTCCGCCTGTGTCCCTTTCTCTGTCTTTTTTTTTTTTTGCCCTGGCGCGACCAGTCGCAGCGTCGGCGCTTCTCTCCTTGTACGCCCGTCGCTTCAAGCCTTACGACATGCGCCCCTCCGTATTTTTTTTCCTTCTGCACGGGGCTCACCGTCCCCTGTTTTCCGAGCTAAAAGCCGCCCCCCCCCCCTGGCTCCTTTTATTTCTATGTTTCCCCCCAGAGCCTTTTTTCTGTTTTTTTATCTGCGAGCTCTCTCCCCTTCCAACCGATCTTTTTACTTTCTGCACAAGTCTTTCCCCTCTCACCCCTTTTTTCAGGCTCCTGAAGCGCTCCTTTAGTTCAGAGTCTTGCCGCGTCTTTTTTGCGTTCCTCTTTTCGAGTTCTGTGCATCGTTCCCTCCTTTTTCTTCGAATCCTCTGTCTCGTTTTCAGCTTTCCCTAGATTCGATAGCTTTTTCTTTGACGGCTCTTCCTCCTGATTCGCGAAATGCTTATGGCCTTCCTCTTTTTGGATTTTTTGCCTCTTCTCCCTTTCCTCGAAATCGTTCAATTTTTCTTCCCTTTTCGCTGAAGGGCCTCTGCTCTTTTTTTCCAGTCTTTTCTCTAGTTGGAACTACGTTTTCTCCTCCTTCTCGAGATTGTCCCTTGCGCGAATTTTCCCTTTTCTTTTCGCGGCCTGCTCGATTCCCCGCCTCTTCCGTTGGCTTCCCGATTTTTTTTTCTATCTCTCAGTAGCTATTCGTCAAAGGTTTCCCCTTCCCGCTTTTTTCCCCCTGAGACTTAAGATGTCTCCCCCTTCGTCTTTAGATAATTCTCACGCAGGTTCCTCCTCCGAAACGTGGTTTGGTTTTCTACGAACTATGGTGTTCCTCTTAATTCTCCCTTACTTATAAGTTTGTACTTCCTCCCAAGCGATTTTTTTTTCATCGCTTTCAAGCAGTTAGATTCTTTCTTCTGAAGTGGTGACCTCTTGCTCCCTGCCATCCATCCACGCCTCCGATGCTTTAATCGTCTAAAGCTTCTTTGTGAGTCCCCGTATTTACTCTGTATTAGGAAACTCGATGGCTCCTTTTTAATAGATGGAGCCCCAGGCCCCGTTTTCACTTTTTTCTTTTCGATGATCTTTTCTCCCTTGCTTCTTCTCCCTCCGTGCAGAGTCTCGTTTGGGTACTCCCGGTTTTCTGATAGCTTCTTCCCTTTTTCGCCGTTCTCTCTACACTATCACCAGACATAGAGTTATAAACAGTCTTCGTTCCCGTAAATCGGCCTCTCTCCCTATTTTTTTCAGATTGTCTTAGCTATCACTCTTCCTAGGTCTTTCCGATGAACCCCTGGA
>Ga0179593_1497976_pt1 | contig 13178 bp, 16 predicted proteins | sample CZODoug2_1_08_16_FD_185931 | JGI IMG/M metagenome (GOLD analysis project Ga0179593, IMG submission 185931) | Vadose zone soil fungal communities from Angelo Coast Range Reserve, California, USA - CZODoug2_1_08_16fungal (PacBio error correction) | ecosystem: Environmental > Terrestrial > Soil >... | reverse complement strand
CTGCAGAGATTTTTTGTCTGTGCCCCAGTCGCTGCCAGCACACTTAAAGTCTTTCCTGCACCCACGGGCGAATATCCGCCATCCCAAATCAAGTTAAACTTCACCAACTCTTAGCTTTTCGTACCGGGTGGCAGACAAAGGCATGAACGTTCTTGTCTCCTTGAAGCCCAGAAGCAGCGTGGCCCGACGTCTCGCAAAGGACGCCATGTCCACCACTCCGAACCCATTGCATAAAATCGGATTACTTCTTGGCCATAAGAGTCCCTATTCCCCCTGTCAGAAATCTACATCAGGCAATTTTTTTTTCTTCCCTGTTTCCCCCCCAAATAAGCGCCCGAAAACGCCCCCCCGTCCTCGACCCCGCGATTTTTCCCCACCTGCAAACGCGTTCGTGCGTTTGAATCACGGATCTGGGTGTATATTGTGCAAATTTTGCCCGAAGGTCTGTTGCCTCTCCAGACCGCAAGCACCTTTCCGGACTATTCACAGGCTGCTCCCTTCCAAGCCGCTGGCAAAGGATTCAAAGACCCTTTCCCAATCCCCAAACACAAGCGAAAGTAAGCCCGCGCCTCGCCCCCCCCGTCAGAAATTAATTTTTATATAAAAAGTACACAACGACAAATTTTTAGCGTCCAAGTGTTCTTGCCACCACAAATTCGTGAAGGTTCTTTCCCTTTCCTCCTCGCAAACAACCTCCTCGAAACCCCCCCCCGCCGACACTAATGCCCCTCTGGCAACCCCCCCTCTGACTCGTATTCCCCCCACCCGCCTTGATCACAAAACTACCCTCCACATCTGTACTCTCCGTCCTGCCCGTCCTCACCGGCGGCTAGTCGCCGCGTGGCGTTTCCGACAAAATCTCTTCTATTTTTACCACGCTCCCCATGCCTATTGCATTGACGCGTCCCACAGGCCTGCTCCCCAAAGCACGCGCTTTTCGTTCCAAATTCTTGTTCGAGACCGCGGCCCATGAAAACAATTCATTCCATCGTCTGCAACTTTTCCCCCGATGTGACAACCTCCCCCTGCCCCGTTCCCCAGGATCCACACCCAAAACCCAGGGAACCCCAAAAGTCCATACCCATACCGCGGCTTATCCCACATACCAGCGGATAGACCAAAATCGTTTGTTTCTCCCTCCGTCCCAAAGAGGAAACACCTTTGCTCCCTTCCACTGTCCCCTCACGTCAAGACCCGACTGTCCCCCTCCGAGTGAAAATAAAACCTTAGTGCCACGTAAGAAGTATCCCACGCAAAAAAAAGCCTGCTCCGACGCCACAACCTCAGCCATCCGTCGCACCCCAAGTGGTCCCACCCAACATCAAAGCCGGGACCCTTGGTTACACTCTAGCTCCTCGCAAATCAATCCAAACACTTAGCGTACTGCGTTTCTGTGGTTTTCCTGTTCTTACGGTCATATTTCATTTCCCGTGTGTTCCTCCCCCCTTTGTCAAGCGTTCCCCATCTCCGGCTCGGCACCTTTTCCCCTCCCCAATTGTGCGGCTAAGATGTTTTTTCAGTTATCGATAATTACCCCCTCGCTCTTGTCCCCCCTGTCAAACATCGCACCCCCCCACAACAAATAATCAAGAGGAGCAGCTCTCCGCATCCTAACCCCCCTCCCCGAAGTCATCGAATCCGGGTTATAGACGACCCCAGCCACCGCCGTACGGACCTATTTAGCTTTCTCTATGCCTTCGATTCCGTCTGTTCACACATTTCACAAATCCATTCGACTTTCTTGACCCGTTGTTCTTTTTTCTGACAGTGCGGGTCTAGTTTTGTTTCCCTTGAAAACCAACCCTGTTTACGGTTCGAATATCTTCGAAATTTTTTACCTTTCTTTAAAAAGTTTCTGCCGCATTCTTTTTTTTTTTCCTTTTATACTAATGGTTTTTTTGAGAGAGTCTCGCGAACTTTTTAAAGACGATTTGTGAACTTTGTTCTCTTAGCAACGTCACTTTGTGAAGTTCCCCTACCCATCCCAAGGTCACCAAGACCGGGCCGGTCGAACTCCCCCCGTCCCTGCTTCCGGCCCAAGTTTCTTCTGACAGCCGAAGAGACTCGACAGCGCCTTGATCCTTTGGACTTGGTAAACCGTGCGATATCCGGTTTCCTTCGAACCATAAAATGTGGTGGTGGGGTTAGGATGCCTTCGGGATGTGGTTACTGATTCTCAGATCTGTCTTTTTCTATTTACTTTCTTAGTCTGGTTTGGTGTGCGATGTTTCGAGGTGCTATGAGAGAGTGTATTATCTTCCCCCGCCGATGTAGCCGAAAAATCTTGGTATGTTGTACCACGGTCCTCTTCTTAGCCTTATATCACCTTGGCATTCCATGCCCTCCCTTCCTCCGCTCACAATCAACAAAAGCCACTAAGTCCCTCCAGGATAGGTGTGGGGCTTTTCGCGATGACGCGTTTTTCCTTTTGCAAGGTGTTTTTTGGTTTCGCCACTTTTTTGTCTGGGGATTAGTTTCCTACTTTTGTTTTTTACGAGTTTATTTGGCTTGCCTGTTTTTCGTTTCAGTGGAAAGGTGATTGGAATATTTTTTTTTCCGCTTTTGGGAGGCTTTTGTAGAAACCCCAGTTTCTTTAATTCCCTCCTTTTTATTTATAAGACGTTTTTTCTGTGGATTCCTTGGTGCGGCCCTGGGTTTTTTCTCTTTTTTGAACCCGGTGAGTGATCTTTCATCGTCATTGTGCAGCCTCTTGAAGGACTTTGTTTCATTTTCTTTTCATGTTTTCGCTACCCTTTGCCCCGTCCCTAGATGCGCTTTTCACCGCGGTCATGTTAAGGCTGAATACTCCTTTCCCGCTGTCTCGTTTCATGCGCGTCGATTTCAGGAGAACTCTCTTGTCCGCTTGGGTCGTCAGTTCTTGATCTTTGCCTTCAGACTCGAGATTTTCGTGAGTTGTTGTGAGCCATCGCGACGGTTTTTGCCTCTGTCCCGATGGTGTTTTTTCTCGGTGTTTTTGTTCTCGTTCCTTGGTTGTCTTCTAAAGCTTGCCGACGTGTTGTCACTGATACCTCTTGTCCCCGTCATTTTTCTTTTTCGTTGTTCGAGGAAAAGTTCATTGAGTACTTTGTTTCTCGCGGTTTTGACGGTCCTGTGCTCGGTGTTTGGATTTCTGGTTGATCTTTTGCCCCCCCGCCGTGATCGAGCCTCTTTTTCCAATTGTTTGCTATCGCATTTTCTTTCGTCCTTTGCATCCCTATTGCGTTTCACATTTTATAAACCCCCCCCCCCCCCCCCCCCCACGATCCTGAAAGCGACAAAAACTTCAAATGGATCGCCGCCCCAGCTCGGAGGAGGATGACTCCTCCCGGACTCTTGGGTACCACTGAAGGCCATTTCTCTTGCTAGGCAGTAAAAAGCATTAATGGAGCCTGGCGGAACCGAACGTCGACCTGGAAAGAATTTGTGGCGGGGTTGAGCTACGGTAATTATTAGGCGGCGAAGTCTGCTGCAGCATTGACCGTATTTCCCACTTTAATTTTTGATGCCCCTAATCAGCTCCGTATTTGTGACGTTTTTTCACTTTTCTGTGGACTTGGCGTCTAGGCATATCGCCTGTTCGTCACCTCGTGACCCCTATCGATTGCGGCGTAGAGACTTGAGAAAATCGCTACCTCGATCCTTGGAATACCCCTGAAGTTGTTTTTTGTTCGGAAGCTGAATCGCCTCTCTTCGGTTGTCGCCACAGTACCGACCACCTTCTTTCTTGTCCATAGGTTGAAGTCCCTATGGACTCCCTTCTCCGCGTTCTCAACCTACAGAGGAAATATATTTCCTGACGACATCGGCAAAATGCTAACCGCCCTAGAAAGTCCCCCCGCACCACAGGGGCTGAAAATTCTTCCAACAATTACCAGCCGCGACTGAGGTCCACGAGGGGAAGTGGGCCCGGGGCCATCACCTCCTATCCCCCGGACCTCCATGAAAAGAGGGATATTCCTCAGCCATATTCCCTCCCCCCCCGTACCGACTGGTGACCACTCAAGCCCGCCCCACAAACTCCCCACGTCCTTGCACTCATCCTCTGCGAAGCCGCTGCTACGGTTTGCGCCGTCCCCCCTCAAAGATCCGCCACTTCCTTTCCACTCCTCGCATTACCCGCCCGGCGACGCCCTCCCCTTGCCCCGGTGGGTTTGTCCGGCTCCAGGCTGTTCTTGTAGAGTGCCAAGTGCCCGCAGGTCGTGCAGCCCTGACGACAAGCCTAACGAACGCCCCGCCCTTTCGACACTATTCAACCCTATGATCTTCTGCCTGGGCAACAGCTCTAACCGCCCCCCCGCACTCCAAAAAACCCTAGACAGCAGTCGACAGCTGCAGAGACCCACATGGTCCTCCCCCAAATTCTTTTTTTATAGAAACTGAAACCCAATCCCCCCCCCAAAATTACGCTCCTCCACCCCCTCTGTCGCTGACACCAACCAGGCACTTCAAGGTGCCTGGTCCCTATCTCCACAACCCTTCCTACCTCACCCCCCACAAAGTCAAACCCACCCACTCTCCAGAGGAAAAAACCCCAGGAGTTCTCCCCCCTCCCCCATCTTGACAAGATTTCGCATTCACCTCGACCCCGGGCTCCCTCGCGCCTCTATTCTTTTGCTACCTCCCCCCCAACACCCCCCTCTTTCACTGCAAACCGTTTCACATTCCTCCGTCTGGTTTCGCTCGTCCCCATCAGCGATCAACAAAGCGTCCGCTCTGTTTTTGCAAAACTTGAGCGCCTCTCCCACCATCCCCAATCTGCCCATCGTGCACCTACGATTCCACCCCTCCCGGTCCCCTTTTCCACTAGACCAAACCACCAGGAACCGACCCCAAGTCTCCCCGACAGCGTTTCGAACCATAACCGCGGCCTCCCCCATCGTTGTTCCCCTCAACCACCTCAAGTAAACACCGTCCCGTACAACACTCTTCCCCCTCCTTTCCACCTTCCCAAGAACATGTCATAACATTTCCCTCCGTTTTTGACAATCCCACAAGTAGGGCAAAGATTCATTCCCCATCCCAAAAACTGGACGAACACCCAAATCAACGAAGTGTGTTAAAACCCCAGTGTAAAAGATAATCGCTATCCCACAATTCCCACCCCCTACAACTGACAACGATCTTTCTTACTTCTTTTTGACGTTATTATCCAGGACGCTGTTCTATCCCAGTGTCTGCCATGTCATCTCTGATATAGGCCGCGGAAGGGTGCACAGAATCCATCTTATGTTCCCTGCAACTCCTGGAATCGTGAGAGAGAATCACGCCCCGTCCTCCCTGTCACACCGAACACATCGCACCCCACCCCCCATATCTCCCTCTCTCAAAGCGCTAATCACATAACCCAGCCCCAAGGCCAGCCCGCATTTCCCGTATCTGAAAGAAAAGATATAGAACTTGTTACAACCACGGACAGATTATTGCTCTGATATGAGCTTTTTAGGACCTGGCCAATTGCTGTCTAAACCCCACCCACTCACATAGTTGTCGAGTCAGAACATGGGTGACGGGTGGGCGGTCTCAGCGCTGCCCCCTCCGTGACGGGGGGTCGCCTTCTGTTAGGAGCGCATAAGATCCCCACCTGGTTTGTACGTGGAGTCATTCTCTGCACCTTTATCAGTATTTCACCGTTTCGAGCACTCAATCTATTTTCCTCCTCAGTACAAGGGGGGGGGGATCGAGCTATATCGGGCGACGGAGAGCCCCCTAAACCGGCCCCTGAACAGAAGTCCCAGCGTAGACAAGCCCAGCCCTTCCGGAGATTCCCTTAGCCTCCGATCCACGAAAAAACGTGTTCCCCTCTACACGTGAGTTGCACACGTTTTGAATCCAACTGCAACGCCGCCTGCGCCTCACCCCCACCGCCGATTTTGCCCCTCACCAGACTACAAACAGGAACAACCCTTCTCCAGAATCTAAGTTGGATGGGCTAAGACTCCAGGCACGCAAAGCATCACCTCGATCCACTATGGAGGTGGGAACAGTGATGAGGATCCCCGGTGGCCTCCCGACTAATCACTTGTGGCTCCGGTGCCGCTGGGTCTGGGGGTAGGCTTTTATGCTTTATGCCCTCTTCGATCGTGTGCTTGTGTGCGTCTTGTTTTGATGTTGGCCACTCTTTGATCATGATACCCACCTTCGCGCTAGAATACCAACTGCTGCAACTGGTCCTTGTCCTTTCTATTAGCATTACACGTGCATTAACCCTTCCCTGAATTTTCCGTGTCCCCTTCCCAAACCAGTGAACCACTTTCCTCGCCTTATTTTCCATCTTGGAGCTTGTGGGAGAGATATGAGGCTGGGGCATGGTTTCTCAGTCGTTTTGCTTTGTTTTTCGTGCATTTCTCGGTGGAGGGTGTCATGATAGGCCCTTCACAGAATTTGTATTTTCACGAGCTTCGCTTGGACTGAAGTTTAGGGTCCAGTTGTTTCGATTTCTTTTTTTCCCGCGGTGTAAGCTTTGTTCTGCAACCCCCCAGGATTGGCGCTGCACTCGTTTGATTTTTTATACCATGTGGATGATGTAGTTGGTTCTTTGGGTGTCACCCGCTGTTTTTTGGTCAACGATTGGCCCACAATGGGACGAAGTTTATCCGGTTTCCCTTCTACGTCATTGATTGCAGTAAGAGGTCCTCATATGACCTGTGTTACAGTCTTGATCTAGGTGACCTCCAGATTTCTACTTGGCCGTAAAACTGAGCCCGGGCCGAGTTTTCTTATGAACAGGGGGCCGCTCGGACTCATACAATATCATTTGGGTTTCTTTTCTACCATCCGTTTAAATGGCGCCACAGAGTTCTTTTTCGTGATGCCCCACAGAGAGGTCTCCGACTAGAGGTGCACATTGATCGTCCTGCGCCACCAGGGTTATTCGACCCTGAAGCGTGTCTAATAGTGTAGCTCTTGCGGTCCGTTTGTCTTAGTCGCCACTTCCCTTCCGTAATGAGAGGCTTTATCCGCGCCCTAAGCGGTCGCGTCGGTGGTTTTTTTGTTATGTGTGCCCTGTACGCAGGAGTTCAGGACTCTTTGGGAACCCCGCCAGCACTGTTGCATGACTGGGGGCAAAGCTCCAGGGTGTTTCGAATTTAGTGAGTGGTCCTGGTTCCCGTAGAAAACTTGTCAGGGAAGTTCCCTGGGTTGATTCTATAGTGGAGGTAATGGCTGCTGGGTTGTAGGAGGGATTTGTCAGCTCATCGGTTTGCGAGGCCTTACGAGCCGCCCAAGGTGGTTGAAGACGTTCCGATTTTTTTTTTTTGCCTCGCTTCTTCCCCCCAACTTTATACACCATATTCCTTGATCCGGAACCACAGAGGTAACTCTTTCTCGTCCCTGAACCGATTGGCGGTTATTCCCCCCCAGGGTCCGTCTGGCTGAAAAGGAAACTCTGAACTGGGCCGTATTGAGTGTCAGAAAACTTGCACCCCTCTCGAGTGTTCGGACACTGCCGGACGTCATCCTCCCGCAGGGCCATGTCGAACTTGTGCTCGTCGTGATTCCGGCAGGAGTCGGAGGCGAAGATGTTTTTGCTTAGCATTTCGAACCGTTTCCTTCCGTTTGGAGGAACAACATTTTAATCTGCGGATCTTGTTTTCAGTTCCCTTTCGTTTGTCTGTGCTCTTTCCGCGGCTCTGCTTCCAGGGGATCCGGGGGCCATCTCGCCGAACTCATGCTACCTCCCGACCCCCGTCCCCTACCGGGGTTCCCCTTTTGTCCCAACAAGCCCCCCCATCCTCCCTCTAGAGGTTTGCCTGCCCCGCTTACCACAGCTCGAGCCCTTTTGTAGGTGAGAGATCGCACTGATTGTTTGGACCCCCCCTGATACAGACCTTCTGGCGAGTTTATTTCTACCCGTCTCAAAGAGGACATTCGAAGACTGCTCTAAAAAGCCCAGAAGTCCAGGACTCGAATCTCAACATTCCCCTTGGAACACGGTCAAACCTTGAAAACAGTTAGCCAGATTTCTCGTGAGGGAAGGTGGAAAGCCAAAATGGACATTACAAGGGAGCATCCATCCGCCTTAGACTTCCCTCCCGAAATCCGCCGCCAAAACTCTGCCACAATTTACTGAAAAAGTCTCCCCTTTTTCTGCCCCCCGACCCCGCTGCTCGCGGTGCTCCGCACCCGGGGCCAGCAAGGAAGGGCACACATTGAGCATGCCCCCAGCACCAGAGAGCCAGAGAGTCCAAAATGACAATAGCTTTTCTTTGCACTTTCTTCGTGTTTTCTTCTGAAACATTGTCCGCCTGCGGCCTTTTTTACTCCCCCCGAGAACGGCCTCACCTGCGTTTCCCCAGATTGCCCCCCCTTGTTGCGCGTCCGTGCCGATGGAAACCAGAGCAGCACACGGCCAAGAAAAGCCCCCCCAAAGAGACCCTCCGTCTTAACACCATTCCGCCCCCCTCCGATGAATGAGCCAAACTTGGGACCGTTCAATGATGGGGTCTTCGAACAAACCTTTTTTCAACCAATCACGTCTAGCCAGCTGTGTCTGCCACCCACGACTGACGGCTTTTTTCTTTTCACTTTCCCCCCCACCCCCGCTGCGAAACACAAAGCGAACCCCATCCTACCGGGCAAACCCCCCCGCCGTCGCTCACACCCCCTCCTCAGTGCCGCGTCCCAGCCCGCTTTCACGGAGCCCTCCGGCAGATAGTTTGTTTCCTCCGCTCAAACTCGGCTGTCTCTCAGTAACCGAACCCCAGCTTTGCCAGAGGCCTTCCGGAAGCGGCACTGTCTTCAACCTCTTGTTCAAAACGCGCCGCGCCTCTTCGGACCCCACACCCTATTTCAGTACATCTCCACATGCACAAAAAATCAGTCCCAATCGTCTGCACCAATTGACGAGTGTACACCTCTGTTTTGCCCCCTTGTGGAACCCTAGAACCCCCAAAAACCGGGCCCCTCCCCCCCATCACAGTAATCCTACAAGAAGCAGGAGTGTTTTTAACAAAACCGCTCCAAACGCGGAGCCCCAAATCGATGGTTTCTAACCTCCGTACACCGAGGGGTGAAAAACTTATTTCCCCTCTTCAACTTCCCCCTACAACCGTCCAGCAAAGAAGCCGATACCCCATTTGACATCCCACAGCGTCCTTCCTTCCTCCCCATCCACAAAACATGGACTACCCTTTCCCCCCCCCCCCCCAACAGTCCCCCAGAAGCTCACTAACCGCTCTTTTAGATCCCCCCCCCTACCCTTCCATTCCTGCGGTCCGCTTCCTGTTATTTCGGCGTCAGGGATGTCTTCATTTCATGCCCTTTAACTCTCCCATCTCCTGCCCCTTAGCCATTTTTCAAGAAAATATTTTTTTTCTCTCTACTCTGCAGTAGTTGTCCCCTATTCTACCCCCTCAGATCATTTTCCACCGCAACCCCCCCCCTCACCCACCCTTTTTTCATCGAAGCGCGCCATCCTAGAGTGAAATCCCTACACCAAATGCCCCTAACCTTTTCTCTCCCAATTGTCTCTCACCGGCCCCCCTATATAGCCGGTTTACAAGGCCAGATTATCGTCTGCTCCTTGATCTCCTCCTGGGGCCCCTCCACTTTCTTTTGCATGGTTTCCGGGGTTTTCGTCCCTGCCAGCTGGGTGGGCGGTTAGGCCCCCCTTCCCCGGTGCGTGGACTGACTTCTACCACGTTTATCGCTTCCAAAAGTTTTTGCCCAATCCTGTCCTACGCCTACGCTGGTTCTTATGTGGGTCGAGCTCTTGGCGCCTCTTTGCCCCTGACTGACTGGACCCGTTGTTGCTTTTCGTCCTTTAACAGGGTGGTTTCCTACCCCCCTCCGCCGCTGGCAGTCGAAAAGAACCGTCCACCTTGCAAGCCCCCCAATGTTTTTCATTTCCTCCCCTTCTCTCGTATCAAGCGCGATATTATGTTCCTGGGTAACCTGCGATCCTATGTTTTTCGTGACAGCTCTACCAAACTGTATGCGGATGCCTTTTTATGGGGGTATTCCTTTAGCTGAGAGTCGCCCCATTCTTTTGGGTGGTTTCGATGTTTGCTTTTGCACTGCGTTTGCGGTCCCCACCTTTTCTCAACTGTCCTCTCTCGCCGCCCCCCTCGGATGCCACACGTGCCGGTCGGCCTTCGCTGATCGTCTTACACGGCATGAACAATGCATTTACCCCTCGCCTAAAATAACCCTTTTAACCGACGTTCCCTCCGCCCATGATTTCGGAGTTTTTTTTTCCCCTCTCTGCTTCTTTTCCCTGGGCATGCTTTGTGGTTCTTTGTGCTCCCCATTTTTTGTCTTTTGGACCTGTCTTGGTCGACTTTGTCCTTAGCCTTATTAGTGGTGACGTTGAGGTGTCCCATTGTAAAGAGGGCATAGTTTTTCTTCCTGGAGGTGGATTGACTCGGTAGAAAACGGATTTTGCGCTCCGAGCGTTTCTTTTTACATGAAAGATGTTTCTTCTTAGTGGGGCTTAGGCAAATTTTGTTGTAAGTTTGCCCCCCTTTGCCCGGGATTTTTCCTCTCATTGTGAATACGATTTATTATTTTCATTTCAGATGGAGATCATCTCTTTGACGAAAGCGACCCCTTTTTTCCAGAGTCTGTACCGCTTTGAATAAATATTTGCTTGGTAATGTTTATCTGAGCTTTTTTGTCTTCAAAAGCTTTCGTCTCTGGCGCCCTTTTTCTCCGTGCTGACCTCTTTGCGAAAATTTGTTTTTTTTTGCTTCCTTCCTTTTTTTGTGGCCCTGCTGTAGATGGTTTTTCGCGTTTGGTTTCGGCGGTTGTCACGAAAGCACCATGTTAAGCAGGGGGTGCCCCCAGCCAGAACTAGTTGCATTCTCATGTACTGGGGCCTTTCTTTCCAGATTACAAAGTCCGGGAGGGCCTTTTGCTGACCTCGGATCGTGTGGGACATTCGCGTTTTTGGATTTTTGATGGCTCCTTTGCGTCGTTTTACGCATTCCCAGCCCCCGGGTTCGTGCCTTATTTCGCATGGGCTTTCCTCTTTCCTTTCCTTCCTGTCGGCACAACAGCTCCCCCCCCCGCCCAGTCCGTGATCCGGAACACAACGCGTTCAATTTTATCGCTTCGCCGAGTTTTGTTGTGCTCTTATCTTTACAGGCATTGCTTCCCCCCGCTTTCCTGCGCCGAGTCATCGTGCTCTTTTGGCAAGATAGACTGACTGTCCAGGAAATTTTTTGCTTTCAGCCCGGCGTTTTCTCCTTGCGCCCCCATAATGTCCATGCTTCGTAAGTGACCTGTGAGGATTCCTCAAAATACGGGACTTAGCCCGGATTGCCACAATCCGAAGTCTCTCCCAGTCCAGTTGTGACACTTGGTACATGATTTTCGGCTCCTTTTTCCCCCCGCCCCGTCGCCAGTGGGTATGCTCTTTATTCCTGGAAATAGTTCCGTGTTTCCCTACACCGTAATATTATCCCCCGTTTCTAATACTTTTGTGTTTCAGCGAGCGCCCAGGTGGGGTTCCCCCCGTCGCCGACGACTCGAACTCTTCATACCTTCCAAACCCTCCACCGGAAGCCCCATCCCCCCTTGGTACACGAACCATATTCGCCAGCTCACTCACTTGTTTCACTTGACCAAACCCTGAATGAAACTCATTGGCGACCGACAGGCAGTCCCTTCCGGAGAACGAGAAGAAAGCCAGACCTGACAAACGTCTCCAACACCATTTCCCACCTGAAGCTCCCAGTCTGACAAAAGAGTCCCTTTTTTTTCTCCAGCCCCCACCCATCTCCCACCGCAACTCCATGTAAAAAATATACGCTCCCCTAACCTCCCCTTAGGATTTTCCTTCCCATGACGTTCTCCTTATACCCTTGCTAGTTTCTTTTATCTTTTACGAAAACTTGTCGCAGTTCGTTTCCTCCCGCTTTTAACTTACCCCCGAGACTATCCACCACCTTGCCTGCTATTAAAGCGCGCTACCAAAGATTTAAACCCAAAGCCCCACCAAAACCCCCATAGTAAAGGAACTCTCCACCCCCGCCGCGCAGCAGAAACCACCCATATGTGACCCAAGCCGCAAATGCCCTTGTTTTCCTGAACCTTTACCACCAAACCCTCCCAATGTATTAGTCCCCCACTTTTTTAAGTCTCTGCCACCCCGGAGGTGAAGTCTCGTCCCTATTCCCAACACTCCCTAGTAAAAACCACAATCTCAAAGAAACCAACCCCCTAAATCTTGCCAACAAAGCCGTCCCTTCTTTTTCTACACCACAGCAGCCACGTTGTAAAGATTTTGTCCAAGCTCTAGAACGCGCCAGCGAGACTCCCCTTGCTGTTGATCGTTCCCCCCCCATTCGCTTTCGGGCCCATTACCCCCTATGCTTTCGATTTTGTTGATTCGCCCGCTTTCACAGTCCCCTCTCACAAAAGGTCCCTTCCTTTTCTGGCCCCCCATCTTCTCGCCCCCCGTCACACACATGAAACACTTCCTGACATGTCCGCCAATTGACCCCCCCCACCCCCCCCCGCCAACTTTTTAACGGTCCCACCCCCCCCCTTGCTCCCTACTAAACGCCAGCGTTTCTGGATATAAAAAATACACCTCGGCTCTCCCCCTACGGTCGCACTCCCCCGTAAACCGCCCCTGGTTTAAACCCCTATGCACTCTTCAAATGCCCCCCACGTCCAGCCACTATAAGCTTCACCCCCCCCCCAAAGTTTGCACTAAGCATCCCATCCAAACCACTGCGCAAACGACCGCGTTAGGGAAATTGTCAACGCTTCCGTAGACCCCCCTCCCTCTTCACCCCTTTCCTCCTTTTTGATTGTCGGCGGGACCCCCTCTGTCATGCGTGTTTAGCCATTTGTAATCAGCCCAGCTCCATGAGCTTTTTTTCCATCCATAGTTTTGCTACGTGCAGCCGTTTCTCGATACATACCTCTTTTCCTTCACCCGCAACACCCCTGCAACCCCCACACCAATCATCAGAAGCGAGTCTTGTTTTTAAGCCCACATCCCCCAGCCAGACGGCAGCAATCCCCTTTTTTTATAGCCGATGGTCAAAGATATAGACTTCCCTTCCCCAAATGAGATGCTGATCCCGGCACGCTTCCGGCGCTGTTCCCATCCCCCATTGATTAGTTTCTGCCGTGGCTTATTTCAAAGAGTTTTCTTCTGTTTACATGGCACCTTGGACACCCGTTCTGGAATCCCGCCAATTTTTTTGAAATAGTCCACCCTTTTCGCT
>Ga0179593_1493517_pt1 | contig 13178 bp, 11 predicted proteins | sample CZODoug2_1_08_16_FD_185931 | JGI IMG/M metagenome (GOLD analysis project Ga0179593, IMG submission 185931) | Vadose zone soil fungal communities from Angelo Coast Range Reserve, California, USA - CZODoug2_1_08_16fungal (PacBio error correction) | ecosystem: Environmental > Terrestrial > Soil >... | reverse complement strand
CAAAAAGTACTTTCCAAACCCCTTCTTACCCCAGCAGGCCTCCAACTTTAGGCTCCTTCCGTTGTTGACCCTCATTCCCCTCCCGACTTTCGGTGAACGCCGACTTACCTCTGTCGACGGTGTATACCATCCCGCATCTTTTGCACACTTTTCAGGCGATGTTTCCGCTTACACCTTTTTGATTCACCGGGCCTATTCCCCTACGGCGTCTGGTCTCCAGTTCCTTGGGCATAATACCACTGGGAACATCTCGCCTTAACCTGTTTCTTTCCCTTCTCTTCAAAATTTCCCGGGCCCGTTTACCGCTTTCGTTGCTACCCCAAGGCTTTTTCAACCCCGTCTTTCTCCGAGGTTTTTGTACCTCGGCATGGTTATTACCTCCCAGCTACGCCCGGTGTTTTGTATGTTTCGGCTCCGAAGGGACAATTGTCTTTGCCTGCGCGCGTGTTACCAGCCCTCCCAAACTGTCTTTTCCTCCAACTACCTGACGAATAGTTAATGGGACCTTCCCCCTTTATTTATTACCGCCCTCTTCCCGGCCGTCGGATCGTTCTATACCCTTCCCCTTCCGAGACGACAAATCCTCCAACCATTCGAGGGGATCATTCTTTTTTTTCCAGTACGTTTCCCTTCCCATCTTAAGCTTCAGCCAGTCAGAAATTTATTGGCTGGACCTGACCTCTGCCTTCTCCGGATGAGCTTTCATCCCAGTTCCAGAACAGACAGGGCTATTTTTCGCATAACCAGACTTCTAATTTTCTCTTTTTTTTTTTCTGGAGCAGGTTTCGTCAGCTCGCCCCAAATGCGTAACCCCCCTGTGTTCCCGGATTTTCGTCACTCGACTCTTTTGAAAAGGGGATTCTTTATTCCTCCGATTCACTATTGCCGGATTGCCCCTCAAGAAGGAACCCCCATGGGTTGTCCCCCCAACCTTATCACCCGCCACACCACAACAGTAAAGTAAGGAGACCCTGAACGCCCGTTGGTCCCGAGCCCAGGGCAGATAGGTCATTGGTTCCCTTTCACTCCCAAAATTCCGACGGCCTTGCACGATAGGATATGTTTCCCTCAACCTAATTTTCCAGATCCTCTCGTAGTACAGGTTACTCCACCCTTAGAGTGTCGCGCCCTCCCCCAGACCCCACCGACTAAATTACGACTAATAAACTGGTAACCCCTCGCGTTGGCCTTCTTTTTTTCTATTCCATGAACTTTGGTTGCTATGGGCCCCCCCCCCCAAAAAAAGGATCCCGTTAACTAATTAAGCTGTATTTCCGTATGCACCCTCCCCGAATTTTGTTTTGGAAGGCCTAGATTGAGGATTCCCCAGGTGAGGCTTCAGGCTCACTTCTTACTCCGCCCGTGATTTTAACACTTCTCCCCTCGCGGTCCCCCCCCCCCTTGTCTTCGAATTGCCTCTTTTTTTAGGACCTCTTGCGAGGATAGTTTCCTTTCTTAATGACGATTGTCAGAGACTTAATGTCCTATTTTAAAGTAATTTTAAACCCCCCCCAACAACCATCCTACTAAGTCATTGTCGCCACCGCGCGGGAGGAAGGAATTTGTCCTTTTTTTCTTTAGGCTACTTTGGCGTATTGACCCCAGGATGAGAGCTTTTTGCTCTCTTTTCCAAATAAGGATGGGGATATTCGTAGGGTAAAAGTCCCTTACAAAGGGGTTCTAGGCTCATTCTATATATTTTTTCCTCTAATATTTTTGATCGCCCTATTTTGCTCCTAGACTTTGAGAAAAGTGGACAAAGCCCATGAGTTGGTCCACCCTTCACAAATCTTCTTTTAAGTTATTTTTCCCTCCGAACATCGTACTTATGGAGCAACCCTCCAAATAATTTCCTTCCTCCTTGATGGCTATCTCTGACATGCTCCTCGCCCTTGTTGGTGCTCTCAACTACTGGTTTCGTCGAGGCTCACAGCTTGGGAAATAGTGACGGACCTTTTTATTCCGCATCCCGATCGTCCCCCTGTATTTCTCACGGCGCAATATTCGACGACTCCCTTTTTGTCTCCTCATTTGGAGAGTGAACGTGCGCGGCTCCCACTAAGTTTCTTTTCCTCACGACGTCCCGGAAGCTTCCTTCCCCAGGTTTTCGTTTCAGACGTGCCCCCCCACCCCTTTTAGCTCGGACCGGCCGGACATAGGTGCACGACGGTTGGACTAGGTACCCATATTCCCCCTTTGCGCGAGTGAATTCCCTTTTTTGTGTCTCTTTTACCCTCTTGTAATTTTAGAGTCGTTCTTCCTAGAGCACAGCTACGTGGCGTCGAGCCATTTAATGTTTTTCTTAAATTTTGGAAACTCTGTTTCTATTGCAGACCTATCGATCGTGACTTGAGCTAATTGGTTATTGTAGGTACTAACCCCGTTCTTTTTCGCCCTACCCACGTTTTTCCTGCAACAATTTCGTTCTTGTCCTTTGCTTTTGGGTGATTATCCTTGTTTCCACAAACCATTTTTGCCTACGGCAAGCGCGCATCGCCCCCGGTGTAGAACCACCTCTCCCACCCAAGAGTCCGTTACCGAGATGACCGCGCCCCTCCCCCCCCTTGCTGAGGTTCCGCGCTGTGTTTGGAAATCCCTGTCGACTGAAAATACAGCGATGAGCTTTCTTGTTTGTTTTTCTGCCACAATTGGTCCCTCCCTTCTTTGGTCGGTTATTTTTGTAACCGGCTGTCCCCTTGCGATCCTCAGGAGCGAAGAGATGTAACGTAGATTTCTTACGCTTATCTTTTAATTAGTAATCTTTGCAGGTGCCCATAAAAATATTGACTCCTCCCCTCCGTTTGACACTATTTCTTAGTGGGATCTTTAGCTTTGACTTCTGCGCCTGTCACCTCGTACGATCGCCATTCCCCAGGGACGATTCGTCAAGTTCCCGAGGGGCATGTCCGTTTTCATTTCAGAGTTCCTCGATTGAAGACCCCGTCTTCTCAGCTCCCCCGACACCATGTATTTCTTTGTTGAATCTGTTCCACCCCATAGATACCTTGCCCCGCCTACTCTTCGTCATTCGGTCGATCTTGACAGCAAATATTGCATTAAGCCGTGATGGAACGGAATGCACCGCCTTCTCGGACAGAGTTCCGCGAGTATTTCCGCATTTTCCTTCGATGATATTTCCAAGGACGTTCGTGAACATCGACGTAGGTCGTTGGAATTGTATTCGTGCCTGGCCCTTTCTCCCTGACCACGTTAAACCTTGCGTGCCCTTCCCCCTTTCCGGCTTCCCAGTTTTGCATGTCCCCTGTTGTTGTTACCATCGTTACGGCTGGTTTGACCTGCAATTCCGGTCTACGCCGTTTGCCTTTTTTCTGGTTCCCGTTGGCTAATGTTAGGGTTTCCACGAATGCTCTGCTTTTGGTTTTGCGACTTTCAATCGCAAGCTTCGTTCCAGGGGTGGTCCCTTCCGACTTTTTGGTCCCAGTCCCTTTTCGCACTTTTTTACATGTCGCTGGATTTCGTCTTTCTGGTAACCAATGGTCTCCCCCCGCTGACCCCCTACTTGTCTCTGACGTCGTAATTTGCCCGGAAAACAATCGCGGTTAACTACCTCGATAAGCTGCATATTTTTTCCCCTCGCCTCCTCGTTTGCGGCACACCAGAGTGCCCCATTTTACCCCAGAACTGATACTGGGGCACTCCATGTTTTTGGACCTATTTTTTCTTCTGCCCGGATTCTCGACATACGAAATTTTTGCCATCGTTAGCTGACTTGCATGTGGTCGCGTTCTGGTCCCTTGGAGACCTCGAAGAACTACAGCCAGAAAGCAGGGAGCAATCTCGGCCTGATTGTGCAGGAGAATTTCCCCCCCTATTTTCTTAGTTTTTTCTTGCCCCTTTTCCCTTCCCCTTGCTGCATTTTGATTGAAGGCACTAGTAGGACGGTGAGCGTACGCTCCCAGGCATACTCGGTGGCTTTCGCAGCTTTCCTCAATCGCGGCGATTACCGATTCCCCTTTGTCCTCCCTTCTGCGACTCTGGACTGAACAATTTACTTTCCCTCCCCTTTATTTCTCCCTCCTCCCTTTGTGAGGAGATCCTCCCAGGGGAAACGATTTTGCCACAGTTCCCTCCCATCTTCCCTTACACTTCGCCAAGTGTTTCCTTCTCAGGTATGAGGGCCGATTTCCCGATCTCTCCAACCGAAGTGCTGGGGATTTCGGCGGCCCCCCTTGACCCTCCCTTTTGACGCATGCCCTTCTGCTTACGACGCAGAACTTTTTTTGTTCACCATGTGCCTTCGCGACCGTGTTTTCCCCCCCCTGCTTGCTGGCGGATTGCCCGCACTGCCCAGGAACACTCGCGGCGTCACTACATCAAAAACTTTCAACGATTGGGCCCCTCGTCGCGGCGTCTATCCTCTCCAGTTTCTTACAAATGAATCCCCCCTCCCACGTATCGAGGTTTCTTGAAGGGTTAAAAAGGCAATACGCGGCCTTGCTGCTTCGGGCATATTCGAGAACAGGTAGATTTCTGTTTTCACCCCGGCACCTCCGTAGGTGTTGGTTTCGTCAATTTACCTCCTTCCTTCCAAGATTTTTTAGCGCCAGAGTAAGCTCGACTCCCGGCCTTGATATCCGAAACAAAGCGACGTCTGACTCTTGCGGTCCACTTACCCTCTGCCCAATCCCCCCCTTTGTCGAGTTCCCGGCCGACCCAACAGTGATGCCATTTAAAATACGCGTTACGGCATACAAATCCGAGAAAACGCAGGCCGTCCCCCTTTTAAACCACTACAGCTGTCCGGGGCAAACTTGCCTCCGATTCTGTTTTCCTCTCCCCCACGGCCGAGGTCAGCTTTGTATAACCGCATCACTCCCCTTCCCCTGAGCACTTTTTTTAGTTTCGTCCGACTTTACTTACATAACTTATACACGACTTCTCTTTTTCGTTCTCAACGGTTTCGTGTGGGGCATATACGCCCTTGAACCCGCGGGCACTTTCGCAGGAACTTGGCACTTCCTAGGAATACGTTCCCCGGAGGCGGAAAATTTCTCCCCCCCCTGATCCGGTCCCTTCCTTTCTCTTCCCTCGGATCGGCACGGTTCTGGTTCTATATTGGTACATGAAAGTCCCCCCTACGCCAGTTTTCTGGGTTGGCTTGCGTAGCCCGTTCCCCCTCGTTCTTCGGCCGGGCGCGCGTCCCAAACAGCGATGAACACAACCCGGTACTTTCAAGGGTCCAACGACTTACCTTTATGATTTCCTTCGACCTTCCCCCCGAGGCCCCGCAGCTCACGCCTTTTTTTTTCTGGGCGCTTCCCCCTGGCCTCATCCGACTACAATATTACTAACCTTCTTTGAACGAGTACCTGGGAATATATAGAATAGGCCGAGGGAGAACCCCTTCCCCCCTTCACCGAAGAGATATTAAGCCATGAGGTGGATCCCACACTGGACGGAAATCATCCCGAATACGCAATGTATGTATCCCCCCAAGTCATCCATAAGATTTGAAGCAAATAAAAGAAAAAATAAGAGGACATATTTTTTTTCTGGAGACAAAATTTTGACGAGGACCGGAGGGTTTCCTTTACGAAGATGACGCATACTCCCCCCATGTACACCCTGGGGACCGGGCTGGCGCTCCACACAAATTATTCTGACAGAGTCCATTCTCCAGGCTCTCTTTCGTTTTCAAGAACTTTAACAGGGTCGGGAAAAACTCGGTGGGGTAAACAAAGGATACAGACCCAAGCCATCCTCCGTTCTAGGAATTTGAGCGGCCAGGGGGGGTGGGGGGGGGGGGCCCTTCCGTTCGCGGCCCCAGGCGGTTCGGAACTCAAGCCCCCTTCGCCGGCCGTCCCACTCCACCTGTTGCCCCTATTTTAACACCAATTTCCATCCCTCCCGGAGTTGTGGGAGCTACCCCCTCCCAAGTCCTCGTGCGCGGATTCCATTCGACAGCTTTAAAATTCAGATTAACTTGGGTATCCCCCGTCGAAAAGCGAGGATGTTATTCCTCATTTTGTTGATGTGACACGAACTTTCCGACCCTATGGCGGCAGTCCGATACGTTTTTAGTGCCGAGGGTAAGACAATTCCTATTGTTGTTTGGTGCCCCTCTCGGTGCCGTTAGTAAACTTTTTCTTTTGATCCGTGCGCACTGTCGCCAGCTGTCCTTTCCCTCCTCCTGACCTTTAAGGAAGACTTTTTCTGCTTTTTTCCTCTTAGACTTTGTACTGCGATATTAATGACGAAAGAAGGTTTATTCAACGATTTTCTTTGGTTCAAGCGTGTGTACCCCCTACACGTTTTTCTTCCCAAAGGCCAGCAGATAGTGAATTCCCTTGTGTCGGTTCCTCTTTTATGTCGTGCAGAAATGAGGTCGGAATGGTCCCTTTCTTAGAAAACTCCCAGAGCGTCCCAAGGTGTGGCTGGCCCCCCTTGCCTATTCCTTAGGAACCTAAGTTCCCGGTCGAGGCCCACCCCCCAATACTGTTGTTGTTGAGAGCTTCTCCCTTTCGACCCCCGTGACCGGATCTTATCCCCCTGCTCATGGCAAACCAACCCAGTTAAAGCGTTTTCTTCTCGCCCTCGGCCCGGATGGTGACCCGCCCCCCCATTACGTGCTGTCCACGGGATATCGCGTCCTTGACTCTTCGGCTGCCGTTGTTGCTGGAAAGTCCTTTTTTCCCGTCGTTCACGCTGCAGATACGTCATCTTGCCTTCCCGGCCCTTGTGATAGATCCGCGCATTATGGCCCCCTACTTCATTTCATTCCCCAACTGCCGCCCCTCTTGAAAGGTTGGTAAGTGGACTTATTAAGTCAGGCCCGTCCCCGTTACGGGAAGCACGAGTTCTCGTGACTCCAAAATCGCCGAAGCTAGGCTTCCCAACATCGGCTTCTGTTTCGCCTGGCAACCCGTATTAGGTCACCTCCCCCTCTAGGGTTTTGCTCGGTCAAAACGCTTTGGTCTTAACGTGGCTCCCATAAACGCTTCTAGTGTCTTTCCACCACTCATTTGTTCGAAGTCGAGTCGGTGGGCTCGATGTAAGCTCATGTACGACGCGCTGCCTTGGCCCCTTTTTTTTTAGTACGCAAGGCCTTCGATGTTGTCCTCCAAGTTTAGTCTTTTTTTACCCCCCCTTTGCAAAAAAAAAAATTTTTTTTGAGGGGGGGGGACACTCCCCCCTCCCCCTGGCACGGCGTTGCCGCTTCAACCCCCGTCGGGCTGGCTTTGGGTATTTCGTGTGTTTCACACCCCCAATTTTTCGCCCTTTTTTCCTCCGAGTATCGGTAACGCCTGGTCCCAAAGAGTCGTCCTTTAGCGCTGAGATGCCCGTTTTCACCTTAAAACTCCGGGTTCGCGAGTTGGTTGTTTTCCCTTTCCCGAGAGCCCCGAAAATTTTAGCTCCCGATTGCCCCCGCCGTCGAGTTTTTTCGAGCATAAAAGTCTGTTTCCTCACCTTCTGGGTGTCTTGCAAGGCTGCCCTCCCGGCGCCAAGGCGAGGTCCATCTTTTAGGATATGAGTCTCCCTGGCTTGAAGGGCTCTTCAGCGACCCACCGCTCTTGACGCCCATGCGATGTTTAGTACCTCTGTTCTCGTTTTTTTTGTGGTAGAGAACCTCTAGAGGAGTGGAACATCCGGTACCCATCCCGAATCTCCGAGGCCCAATTTCTATTTTATGTTACGTCGGGGTTTTTCCTTTCGACCGCGGCGGCTAGTCAGACACACTTGCTGTGAGAGAAGCTCCCCCTCCCACCGGTCTCGATGGTTCCTTAATACCCGGCCTCCAGTAGAGTTTAAGGGATTGCAAAGCCCCGTATCTCCATTGACGCGGCGGTCCGCTCACTTTCCCCGTAATTTAATTCTTTTCAAATCCGTTCCTGCGAGGTAAAGAATGTTGTTCTCGTCTAGGACCTTTCTTTCGACTCAAACAGTCGTTGTAGTAAAATTTCTATTTTTTTAATAGTGCGCGACGACCCGAGACCTTCCCCCTTTGAAGATGGACTGCCGGTATACACCGGCGCCCTGACCCTTCTGCGTTCAAGATTCCTGGATGGGTGTTCTGCCTCCTTCATTCGAGGGCGTTGTTGCCGTGGAGAGGTGCGTAGCGTTTTCTTAAGTCTTTTGTACTGACCACCGACTGTCATCGTGGCATTTTTAATGTTTGGAGAGCATTTCACGAGGCCTAGGTTTTCCGGGGCTGGTCTTGTCCAAACGATTTCATTGATGTCGGATTTTTTTATACTTCCCTGCTGGCGCGAGATCCTTCTCAGGAGAGCTTCCCCCCTCCCTTTTTTTTGACTTAGTTTAATTGAGAACCAACCATCAATGTAAGTGTCCCACTCTGACGGTTTCGAGTCCGATAGAGATGACGGCCCTGCCCCGTTGCGGCCCAAAGATTGCCCTGGGGCTTTTCCAACAATAGATAAGGCTTCTTTCCTCCTTTTTAGTTTTTCAATCATGGCCCTCCTTGCCTCTCCCCTATTCTACTTTTCGCGAACATGCCCCCCTTTGCCCTTGTCTTTGATTGCAGCACTGGGCCACATTTGAGAAGTCACACCAGCAAGGGTACACTAGAGTCAGGTCTTGTTTATTCTGTCCCGCCTTCTTCGTCTACCTTCTGATCGCCAGCTGTCTCCTTGTCGAGAGGCTTGACAGCCACAAGCTCTTCGGTTTGCGCGATTCCCTCGCCAGCCCACCATCGCGATACTTTGCCACGTGATGGCGAGCTTCCCGCGATGGTTGACTGTCGACTTGAAACCCCCATAGTTTTTTATTCTTTTTCCTTTCCCCCCGTTGATATCCTCCAGGGGAAAGATGTTCAGCTTTCTTCCCCCCCCTGGCCTTGTAATCCCCTCATCGTGTCGTATCCCGAATTTTTTTACCCTGGTCGCCTTTTCTCAACCTCGCTTGGGGAGGTTGTTTTCCCACCGCCGCTCGGAACTCCTGTTTGCAAGACGTTTATGGCGCATCCTAGGCAGACGCCCTGCCACTCGAGATCTATGGCGACCTGGACCGCACTTCGCCTTGCTGGCGGATGCGTCGAACTTTCGAACCCTACCATCCGGGGTTCAACACTTTCACAGCCGAAGGGCTTTGACTGTCTCTCCCTTTATGTCGCGGTTTTATCAAGCGAGCCTTTCCCAAGCCCTTGACTTTCCCGGACATACAGCCCCGTCTCGAGGTCAAGGACGGTTTGGGACGACCGGGTTTGTATCCACGCGCGAACCGTTTTTCTGTGGACCCCTGACATTTCGATGTGGGTTCCTTCCAACGACCATAGCAAAGGGATTTTTTTCCCGCGGCTTTGACGCTCCTCGCCGCATCACAGGCTATTACGAAAAACTGCATTTCCAATCTGTCGGCGACCCCTTGCCCGGCACGGAACCTTCCCTTAAACTCTTTCTCCCCCCGGCTGCCCTTTATGTCGCCCCCACCCAACCTAGAAGGCCCGCACCAGTCCGCTTCCTGCACAAACCGGTATCCCCTCGTATTGTGGCCAACACTCAAACAGTCCGTCATTACTTCCCCGACGGGATGTCGGGACGTTATACCGCCCTGACTTGTTTTTCTGCCCCCTGTTCCGGCTCTTCGCTAACGTCCAAAGGATATTACCACGACCCCGGGTTCTTCGCCCTCTGAACCTGCCCGTCCTCGGAACACACTCCCTTGAACCATCTCTTGTACTGCTTCAGAATTCTTGTAAGGTCTTTCACACGGCAATTATACCTGGATCCGGGGCTGTCCACATCCGCTGTCTCATTTCCTGAGGCCGGCCCTTCTTGGTCTTGGTCCCTGGTACAACCCCCCCCCCCTCCTACGGCCGGGTTCGGGGTTTCTTTGCTCTCAGCAACCGATGTTCCCTTTTATCGCGGCTCTTTTGAAAGCGAAAACTTTCCTTCTCCGGCAAACTTCCCCCTCCCGAATTGTTGCCGCGATCGGGACTGTGGACTACAAGAAGTAATGGGATTCCGACCCACCACGAAGACGGACAATCCCCTAACCCCCCATTTTGCGGGATTAAAGTCTCCTTGGGCTCTCGTCCATCCTTGAAGCCACACTGACCGAAGCTTCTCATATGAAAATCGGCGCCCCTCTTCCTTCGCGCCTGACTCTCCCCATAGTTAATCCTTTTTCCTCCCCCCGGGTGTGAACATTCGATGGCTCGAAAATCAACTAGCCTTTTTCCTTTTCGCGTATTTTCGTCCCGGAGCCGATGTACCGCCAGAACCGATTTTCAAGTTGGACCCTTTTATATCTCTATCTTTAAGCTTTGAAAACATTATTATAAGAAGATACTATTGAAGTGAACAATGAGGAAAAAGTCCCCCGGATACGATCAACCCCCAAGCTCCAGGAGACCTTTTATCCCGCCAGTTCATCGAAAAATGGACGGGCTGTATCTTTCTAGTTTGACCAAGAAAAAATACCGACCAGTGAATATTCTTCCTAAAGTAATTTTTATTCCAGAGAGTTATAGACGCCACGCCTTGCGTTCGGGATCAGCCGTCGACATTTCCGTTTGGGTAGAACCGCAAGAAGTTTATTTCCCGATCGCCATTTTTGATATGGTTCCCTTTTCCACAACGGCGCAATATGGCTCGGCGTCGATATGATGTGCCACCCCCGGAACAGAAGCATATTTTGTTTTTGGTTTTTCCATCTCTTTGATTCGAGGACCGCCCAGTCAGGTCGCCGGACTCTTTCCTCTTACCAGCTTTACGGTTCCCGTACTTTGTAGGCGATCTTCTTCTTTTTATTCTGCGAGGATCGGAATGCAGAAGGTTGCAGATACATGAACTACTGTCGTCCTCCCGATGCCCCCGTAACCCCACTTTCCCACGGATCCGCATTTTCTTTTCTCGTCATCAGATTTCGTCTTTTTGATGGTTCGGTACCATGCCCAATGGTGCGATCTTTTTAAATCCCCGGAAATAGATGTTTTTTTTGCCACGATCCTCTGGGAGGTAAGGTGACCTCGTCCTTCTCTCTTTTCCTACTAATCTTTGTTGTTTTTCTAGATGCCTCTCGAACCATGGTCATTTCCCGCCCAAGTCCGCCGCAATCCACCCCATCATTCCGTGATTTTCATATCCCGGAATGGGCGCCCACGCCCCCTACGCTGGAGTTGGCTACGAAGACACCTTTCCTTATCGCAGTCTCCTGTTTTTTTTGATGCCCAACGTACGGGTAATTGACGTGACGATGCTGACCGTGCATTCTCCCTTGGTCATATCGCGCATGAGTCGTTAAAGCATTCGCCCACCAGTTCCGACGCTTAGGATGCTCCTTCAGAGTTCTGCGACCGTGCCTTTCGCACCGTCCCCCCCCCTCCGTGACTACCCAGCTCCACGAAGATATTCCTTTCCCCAACACCATCATCGTTTTGCCCCCACCAAGAGTCTCGACGCCGACGTTACTCCTTGTTTTTCCCCCCTTCTTTCAAATTGAGATGCCTTGAAATTTCCCTCCCCCTCTGGCGATTGGTTTTACGATGTAGTTCTGAACGCCAGTCGTGGCTGTCCCTCTTCTGAAGCCTTGGTGTATCCCTGCCGCTCGTACCTTTTCCCAATGATGCGGTGTACGCTAAATTCTCGATAGTGCGTAATTGTTTTGTAGTCCATCGCACCATTCAATTGGGTCGAGACCAGGTCCTTCAACTTCCTCCCCACGTAGGGAATGGGTTTTTGATTCGGACCGGGGGGTGTCCCCCAACCCCGTGAACACCTGCTGCCTCCTGCACAGAGCGTTTCGATAACGCCTTGTCACCGTTCGCATGTTCTGCGCTGAGATGCCAAGATTTCCCTTTTGGTTGAGTTTGCGCGTTGTGGACCTTTTAGCAAATAAGAGAGGCAGAGTGACGAGGTGCGTTTCGCCATCCGCTGGTCGGTCCGCCAGGCCCATCTTTATAAGCCTTTGACTTGATTCCATCCCTTTTTTCATGGACCTCGTCCTCAGGCGTCATCTGCGTCGATACTGACCCCCCACCGTTCTTTGGCCCCTGCTCCCCGGTGTAGTACAATCTGTGTCTTTTCTTCTCGTTCGGTACGCCCTTTGCTCCTAAAGCTGGGTAGGTCACCGCTTCCCGAAGGAAAGGCCTTGGGAGGGAGTTAGCTTTTTCTGGCGGAATTTGAAGGGTTTTAACGCTTTCCAAGCGTCCTTCGATGCCCCAGACCATCGGTCCGCGGGTCCTATACACGACCCCCGGCTTTGTTTGAGCTGTTCCACAATCGAGAACCAGGCCGTTCCTGAGATACATTCCTTGCGGGCTACAGGATCCCCTCCTTTTAATATTTGAGGGGAAATGGACATGAAAGACGCTCCCCCCCTCTTTGTAAGCAGTTCCTGATCTCGATCCAGCAGTTTTTCCGATTCGGAAGAAACGCTAGCAGACCCCGGTTTTGTAACAGTCTTGAATCGTTTTCCCCAGCCCGACCTAGTCCGGCACCTTGCAGAGGCGTGTGGAATGAAGGTGCTCCTCTTGGCAGTCCGGTGTTTTACCCCCTCCATAATCGGCGTTGACCTGAAAAAGGATTTCTTTTTGTTCCGGCCTTGTAGAGGTTGCTTTTTTCCTTTGTCTTTTCTAACACTTCTTCATTGGAAATCATCCGTGGGGAGACTTCTTCACGCGCATGAAGTGACGGGGATGGTATGCCCCTCCCCTTGATTGTATTGTCCCATCAGTGAGATTGATTTTTTATACCTTAGCGTTTTAGCTTTTTGGCTCTTCTGAAAAAATCTTTTTGCTTGAATTGCTCCCAACATAGAAACTGTTCAGGTCCCAATCAAACTGTTCTGAGTGTATGAGGAACTCCAGAGTTGAGGCCAAAACCAAGCCTGGGAAAAACGAACCTACATCCCGGTTTAGTACCGGCGTTGGCAATATGGCTCGTTGATCGAAGCATAGTTCTCGACATTTTTTTTGAATTGTTTGTCTGAGCAGAGATGTTTTTCTGGCTGGAGACATTTGCGCGGCCATAAGCAAGAAAGATGGCTAGAGTCCCTGGTCGCGCATCTTGTTTTTGATTTGCCTGCTCTAGCGTTGAGCTGCGATCGCCCTTTGCCCCTTCTTGAAGTCTGATTGCGACCTTTTAAACCCCCCCAAGTTTTTTTTCTCCCCTTCGATCGCGAAATCGCCGGGCAACGCGCCTCCCGGCATGCACAATTCTGGCGAGCCGGGAGGAATGTTCCTCTGAACATTTTCAGTT
>Ga0179593_1347238_pt1 | contig 13178 bp, 15 predicted proteins | sample CZODoug2_1_08_16_FD_185931 | JGI IMG/M metagenome (GOLD analysis project Ga0179593, IMG submission 185931) | Vadose zone soil fungal communities from Angelo Coast Range Reserve, California, USA - CZODoug2_1_08_16fungal (PacBio error correction) | ecosystem: Environmental > Terrestrial > Soil >... | reverse complement strand
AACCCGTGATCCGTTCCCTGTTGATTTTCGATTTCATCAAGCCAAAGGGCCTTTTTTCTGTCCTTTAATTTCTTTCCCTTGCCGGTTTTTTCTTTTCAACTCCTCAGGTCTCCACGAGGACCTGCCCTCCTCGGTTTGACGACCTCAGGGTTTCTTGGCCCCCCCACCTCTTCTTCTGATGGCTCCCTCCATTCTTTTGTCCTTCCGCATTAGATTTTCTCGACTTTTGAAAACTTCCATGGATCCGACCGCTTTTTGTCCCGTGCTCTTCTTCTTTTGCCATCTGTTTCTCCTCCTCCCTTTACAATGTTCTGGGATTGGAGGTCCTCCTTGACTCCTGGTAGACATCGACATCGCTCTTTCTTTCGTTCCCCCCCCGTCAGTCTATAGAGCCATTTCCTGATTTCACGACGGGAACCCGATCAGCATTTTTCAGAGGTCGATCAGTGCCGCTCCGACGTCCACTCCGCCCCTTTTCCCCCTCGCCGCCTTGTGCTAACTGGACCGGAAATCGTATGCTTACGCAGACCTGACGTCCGATCCTTCTTTTCCGTTTCTTTCGCGACTCCGGTCCGTCGACACCCCTTTCTTCACGTCCTTTCGGCGCCCATCGAGGTTCTTCCCGGCGCTGCGCTGCGACTCCTTTCTTCTAGTTCCCAGGTCGCGTGAGCGCGATTAATGCTTGGACCCTACCCCTAGTTTTCCATCTGGTCCCTATGCCTTGGTGTCACCAAATTTTGTTTTCGTTCCCCCGCCGCGTGTACCGTTCCGACGCTTTTACTCGGTGTGGTCGTTCGTCACTTTGCACCGTCGTCGTTCCTGCCTAATTGAAGACAACCCTTTTTCTCTAGGTCTTGAGTTGACAAACTTTTCTTTGTCGATCTTTTTTTGAACTGTGCCCGAATTTTTCCCTTTCCTTTTGCGCGTCTTGGTGTGTACTTCGAGGTTCCCGCCTCCCCTTTTACGTTGCACATGATTGCGACGTATGCGTACTCAAAACTTTTTTTCTCTATTTGAATCGCGTGACAGTATCCTCTCGCCCTTCTTCCTGTTGTAAAAAGTGTGTTTTTTTTCTCGCAGCTGACTGGTATTTTTTTTTCGCGCCGGACCCGACTCAGGGTGGGGATTTGTTGCCGGATCCCTCAAATATTAAAGTGCAGAGGATTAATGTGCGATACCGTCCGTTTCCTCTGACCATACTGTCATTTTCTTTGAGGAGTGCTCTATGCCTTTCAGCTTGGGTCTAGTCAGCAACCAGATTACTGTGCGTTTCGCGCTGTTTGGTTGGGTTTTTTTGTGTTCTTTGTGGTTTTTTTTTGTTTTGGTTTTTTTTTTGCTTTTGTTTTTTTTTTCGTTGTGTTTCCTGTTTTTTTGCGGGGTTTTTGTTTTTATGGTTTTTTTTTTTTTCTTTCGGGAGTGCGTCGGTGGGACTCATGTTTGCGCGGTTTAGTCCCCACCTCTCTCCGTCTTTTTTCACCGCGACCTGTTCCCCTTATGATCCGCTTCTGGTCAGACATCGTTTTCAGTCCATTGCCCCCGGTTCCTTCCCACCCGCTCTTTTTTGCTTCTCCCAATCGGAGTGCGATTCGGTGTCTGTCCTAGGGGAAGGGCTCCCCTCCCCTACGATTTTCCGCACCAGGTCAAGGAGTTTTTTTCTGATGACCGGTCCACGTGCACGCTGTAGGATTACCCCACTTTCGAATGTCCGATGGACGCCCTTCCTTTGAAGAATTGACTGAATTTTGATTTCTAGCGAAGGACCTTCCATTTTGCTTCGCTGTTTGTTTTGAGGAAGCCCCCCCTTGTCGCTGGTCTCTCTAGCGAAAGCTAGGGGGTTGTTCCATCGAAGATAAGGCACACGCTATGTGATCCCGTGTTCTCCGTCGGCGCGTACGACTTTTACACCCAGTTGTCCTCCCCGATTTGTTACCCGTCACGCACCTCATTGGTTTCCTTATGGGATCTTGAGTCATGACTTTCCGCCTGGGATTTCCTCCCTTTTTCCCGGCAAACGTTTCATGAATCAAACGGTTTAGTTATTATGCTTTAATTAGTCTTGCAATGCTAGCGGCCCCCTCTTTCCTGGTTATCAAAGGCTAGTGACCGTACTCCTGCTTTTTTTCGAAGCGGAGAGAGTGCTAAGTCGAAGGGAAAGGTAGCTCTCGTCCCGCCAGAGGGTCTTCCATCTGGTAGCTCAAAAGGTTGTTTCCGCTTTCGTTGGTAATTTTCCCCTTATTTTACCTCCCCCTTTTTTTTGTGAGAGATGATTTCGCAAAAGTCGTACATGCCGAAAACCTTTTTGACGACTCCCCCTTTAATTGGTCCATCAGACCCTTTTACCGTCAATATATGCCTTCCGGGTTTTGTTGAAACTATCCCCCCCCCCCTCGTCCCCCCCCTGAGAGGTACGAGCGTCCGGGCTTTTCTCTTACCCTTGTCCCCACGCGTCTAATTTTTGCGTCCCCGGCCCTTGACATAGATTCTCCCCTACTCGACGACCGTTATCCTTCTCTAGTGATCGTTGAAGCACAAAATTGCGGCCCGTCCTGTCCCCAAGATCTCCTTCATTCTCCCCGGAAGGTTCATCTGAACGGTTTTCTTGTCCCGCCATTCGACTGTCCGACCTTGTGTGGATCGGTCCGGCGCGGAAGTTGTCCACTTTCTTTTCTAAAATTTCTCGGTTGAATGATCTGAGGATTTTTACGCTTCCCCGCGTTTACTCCTTTACTCCCTTCCAAGTTGCGACAGGTGTTTCTTCCTCCCCCTAAGCCCTCCCCAAGGGTCCACTCGTCCTAACGCCTACTTCCTTCCCAGCCATTTTCCGTCTCGGCATCGGAAAGTTTTCTCATGGTCCGACTTGACCTCCAGCCGGTCAGATACAATGTCCCCATTCAGCACCCACCTCTTCCCTGGGTTCCCTTTCAATTGCTGGCCGTTTCCCGTTTGTCGAGCGGAACCGTAATGCCCTACTTTATGGTACCGCTCGTCGGGCCTTTTTTTTCTTTTTGGCACTAGAGGAGAGCAGTAGTCGATCAGTGAGTCCTTCCTCCCCAGGGTTAGTCCAAGAGCATCTTCTCCCTGTTTTATAACCAAAAGCGACCCATTCTTCTTGCCACCGACTGCCTCCCCTTCCCCCCCTAACTACAGGTAGATGGGGCGTCTCCTCTGCTCCATCTTCCTATGTCCCCTGCTTCAACTCGCTCTCCCTCTCCTTCAGAGCGCGTAGGACCATTTTCCCCCCACCACCTTTCTTTCTCCCAGGGCTCCGAGTTCAGGATTTGCGTGCTATTCTGTACACAACCCACCCTCTTCTGAGTTTCGTCTCCCCCCTCTTAAACCTCTCGGGTTTTTTCAAAGTGCACTTTTATGTTGTCCCCGCCTTCGCCTTCCTTCTCAGCATCTTCAACACTGATGATACGATAGTGGTTCGTAAGTTAGCACCCTTCTTGTTCTTGCTGCCGGGACCTCGTCGGCTATAAGCCCCCCCCCTGATCTCCGACTGGCCCCCGTAGCCTCCATTTCAAACCGGGAGCATTTCACTCCATCCAAGCTCAATATTCAGCCCACATATGCTATCCATGTTTGGACCTCTTTTACACGCAGCGGGTCGAGTTCGCCATCCCCGACCCGAGTTCTCCCTAGTCTTGTGAACCGGTTTTCATTTGTCCCCCCCCCCCCGGCCGGGGACCCCCCCCCTTTTTCAATTCCCCAATCTAATTTTAGAACCCTAGTTTTTCGTTTGCCAAGGCTTCCGGCAGGCCACTTCCGCGCGAACGACGGTCACGACTTTCCATTTGGGCCTTGACGCCGTTCCTCGCCGACCTCGTTGTTGCATTTACGTGGGGACTCGGATCGCTGCCGTCCTTCGTTCCCGTGTTATTCACACCCGGAACCGATGCACAAGCAGGATCTGGCGTTCCCCTGCTGTTCTTCTCTCGCTGATTTGCCATTGATCACCGACAGTTGTTTCGAAAGCCATTTCTGTGTCGGTCGGCGCGTTGATCTCCCCTTTCCACCTGATAGGCTTTGTTTTTCGAGATGCTCATTGTTTTGTCTGCACAGTTCGGAGGTTCTTAGGAGTCGACCTGAGCACCTACCCTCATTCCCCCTCGACATCTTGCCTGTCGCGTATTTTTGGCCCACGGAGACGTCAAGCCCCGTGCCCTTCATCTTCGATAGCACTTCCCGTCCTCCTCTCCTTGTCGAGTAGATTTCTTTCGACTTTTTTTTTTCTCCTCCCGCGTTTGTCCTTCCAAACTCTTTCGGCCGCGTAGATGTGGCGTCCTTTTCGGTTTCCCTGTGTTTTCCTTTTTTCCAGAGCCGTCTCCCCTCTTTTCTCGAAAGTGACCCTCCCCTGTGTAGGTTGCGGATCGACAATTCACCAGCTTTCCTGACACGTATCCCTGGGGATCTTCTCCTACGTTGTGTTTTTTGTGAGGTTGACGCCTAAGTTTTCGATTAGGTAGATTAAGCGTCATCCCCCGGTCTTTTTTATTCCGAGTAAAATTTTTTTTTCTTTGTTTTTTTTTATTTACTGTGCCGGATCTGTTAAGCCCCCCCTCTCCCCCTGGACACACAAAGAGGACGACCCCCTTGGAACGACCCCATTTGGATTTTTCTAAATGGTTTGCTGCTCTTCGCTACCTGGTTTTGCAGACGGCTATTGCCCTTGCGGAAACTTGCTCTCTTCTCCCTCCCTCTTAAAGTGGGTGACTGCTGGTCCGTTGGCCCTATGTTTCGCTCCCCCTTTCCTTTTGAGGGGAGGGTTCTCGCTGTTGATCAGGTCGACATCGAAATAGTTCCTTTGCTTTCATCCGTTTGGCGGATCCCTCTTCAATTTGATTCTCCGTTGTTCACCTATTCTTCCCGCCGAAGAAAATTGGCTTAGGACAGCTACTGGTCCCCTTGATGTAACTTGGCCGCCGCTTCTGGTTTATTTTTCCTAGAAGGGTTTGACCGCGTTGCAGTGTGCCTGTCCTCTTCCCGTCGTGACCGATCGAGGATCCATCGGATGCCTTCGGTCTGCTTCACTCGCCCCTTTCCCGATCTATGGCGGTCGTCCTCGGAGCAAGTCCTTTGGCTGGCACTGGCCCTCGTGGTCGAACATTCTCCCGTTTTGCCCCGGCCTTTGCCTTCCCTGCCGGTTTTTCACGGCGACGAGGACTCGGTTCTGTGTCTGGTCTTTCCTCCTGCGACGCCGGTTTGGTTTTACGCCCTTTCACATTCGTTGCGTGCGGACTGTATTGCTGATTTTTACCTAGTTGTGAGTGCGGTTCTGTGTCTTCTCCCCTTGCTCGGTTGAAGTGGTCTCCTCGTCTGGGAATTTTTTCTCGTCGCTGCGACCGCTCATCAAGGTACGAGCCCTTCTGGCCCCTCCCTTGATTGAGTTTACTCACCCCGTCTTTCTTAGTTTTGGTATCGCGGGTAGTTTTTTTTCTAGACGTGATTCCTCTTCGGAAACAGACCTTTCGCGACTTGGTATCTACTCTGTCCCGTGGAAAGGCCTGGCCCTCCTCCTTTTTGTTTCTGGTGCCTACGACCCCCCCGCGCCCCGCCAATCCTTTTTTCTAACTGTCGATAAAAGGGTCCTCTTTACGTACTCTGCTCTGGAAGGCTCGATTCTTTGCTTCCTTCTTCATTGGAAGAGTTGCAGTGGACCTCGTGTCCTTTCGGGTCTCGCTTCCCGGTGCCGTGATGCCTTTGGCCCGTAAGATTTGTGCGCTTTTGTGGCTCGAGACCACCCGGTCGGTTGCAGTCTGTACTCCCTTGCTGTGGCCGGTCCCGGACTCATACGTCCCTACTGCGTTAGTCCCCCTGTTGAAGAATCTGTTAAAACGGGGCGACCCCAAGGTGAGATCGCAGGTGCAGGCGAGTTTCTGTCTGTCGTCACCCGGTGACTCCCCTTTCCCTCTACCTAAGATGTTGCCGAAGTGAAAAGGCGTTTTTGCGGCGTCGCGTTGTAGATGCCCACGTTGTTTTCTTTTTCTCCCGTTTGTTTTTCCTTGAGAACTCCTCGTTCATCACCCCCCCTATTCAGGAGGCTTTCGAGATAATGACCTTCTCCCTTTCCTTTGTGAGGGAAGCCGATAGCATTCGGATAGATGGTCACCACTCGAGGTTTTCCCTCTGCCCGATCTTTTTTCACAACGGCGATGTGATCCACCGTGGAATGCGCGGACTTCCCCCCTGTCGGACCGTCGGGATTTTGTACCATTCCCCCCACCGCTGGTGGTCGCCCTAAAACGGACTTGCGGTGGATACTTTTCTCTTGTGGCGTCTAGGCTTTCCGAAGGGGAGTTATAGGCCCACCAAAACGTTTCTGCCCTTGAATCCCGGTCGTCTTAATTTCTTCTCCTCGCAAATGTAAGTCCCCAAGATAGCTTCCATCTGTCCTGGTTCTCAGTGAACATCTCGTTTCTTCCGTAAGAAGTTTCGGGAGAGTTATCCGTTTTCGTCGGACCGCCGGCCCCCCAATTTCTTATGTACCTGCGATAGATTTCGGTAGACTTCCCCCAGGTGTGCCCCCCCTCATGATGAGTTTTTTGACTCAGATCTCCTTCAGTTTTTGGAGAGAGATGGAACCGTTCACGTCGTCTCATTGGCGACCCCTGCTCTCCTTGAGTCCTCTGGAGTCCGCAGATCCAGCTAATCTCCTTTAGGAGGTAGATTCGCACTACCCCCCCAGCCCCTCCGAGTGCGGTAAGTTTTATTTTTTTTCTTCTGATTGATAACTTCATCGGGCTCGCATGCCGTCGCTTTCCTTATTCATAAGAAAGCCTCCCCCTTGAGTAGTTGTCCTGGGGTGATCGGGTTTTCCGGTCCCCCGAACTTGAAAGCAATTTTCTGACACTATCTCCTAATTTACCCAAGGCCGGGTGCGCCGTTTTTCCAAACCCCTAGGTTTTCTTGTCGCCCCCCCCCTACTGGTAAGACCTGGGTTACGGTTAAGTCGTTTTTTTTTTGTCCTAAAGTGCCTTTTTCTGTGCCCCGCCCTCCTCGCTTTTGACCACCCCCTCTCTCTCCCTCCTCCATGTGATTCACACAAGGAGACACCGTCAAGGTAATTCCTATAGTCCAAAATCCTCCTGCCCCCCCTTTTCCCACTCATGTTTTTCCTTGCCTCCTTTTAACAAGGGGGTCAACCCTTTGAAGGGGTGACTTTGTTGGGGGGGGTTGGTTTGGGTGGGGGGGGGGGGATTGTGGGAGAAAAGATTATTCCTCACCCTCCTGGGCCGATACCCGCGATTAGCCAACTCACTTGTGAGTCCCCCCATGTAGAGGTGATGGTTTTTCTCGGACACCTTCCCGGTTTTGCCGAGAGCAACCGGATAGACATCCATGCGAGACCCCCGCTGCGTAGACTGTTGCAAATTTGGCCCTGAGCTGATCTTTTACTCACTAAGTATTCCGTCCCCCTTCTCCGATTAACGGATCGTCCAGAGCTGCTTGAGTTTTTTGTCTGCCCACAACATTTACTTTGCATTCACCCGAAATTTCTCCCCCCTGGCACACAACATTAGGTGAGCCTTGGCACAAGCTTGATTTTCCCCCGGCCTTCCCCCCGCTTCCCCCCTTTCAGCGAATTCAATGCTTCGAGGTTTTCCCCTCAGCCTTTGAAACAGTGATCGCATTCATTCCGCGTTTTCTTCGGCGCGGCGGTCTTCTTCCCCCCCCTATAACCCCACCCACATGATGTGTCACTGACCATAGATTCACGCTCGTGCGACGCCAAGTCCCTGCGACAACGTGTTTCCCCCTAGTTTTGTTGGTATAGATTTCTTTTTCCCTGACCACGAGTTAATCCTCTTGGTTGTGTAGTATCCATCCTTTTTCCCCCTTTTCGGACCTTGATGGTTTGCTCTAGTCGGCTGCGACCTTTGACGTCGGAGACATAGGCGCATTCTCTCACATTCCCAACCCTTTGCCTCTTTCCCTCCAAGGTCCTTTTGTCTCAGCTGAATTTCCCCCGCGAACTTTGTCCTTCATGAGGTCCCCCGGTCCCTCCTGCTTTTCCCTCCCGTTTAGACCGAAACACCTCTTCTTCCCTCGATCTGCCTTTTTCCCCTTCTTGTCGATTCGAACAAGGCGGGGACCCCACTGGTTCTCTTCAGATGTTCGTCAATAGTTGGTCCGGTTGTGCAAGGACTTCGGCGGTTCTTCTCGCTTTTACCGGCCTCTGGTACGACTATGCGGTCCCTTTTTCACGGCATTAATCCGCCGACGTGAAGTGTTATATAGATTAGTTTGCCTTCATTCTCGCCTTCCCTGATACACCCACACTTCTTCCCCTCTGCACCAGCCTGCTAAGGCGGGTTTTATCGCAGCAGAAGCGATGCTGCCCCCGTGATTCACCTCCATCTCGGTGCCGCAGCCCTTTTCAGTGTCGTCTCGGGTTCTTTTTTCGTCGCTCTTGAACCCCTGCTTACTTTTTTATTTCCGTATTGTTTCGCCGTGATCGCGACGTTCTTCGTCCCCGACAGTCGACCCTATGCGATTTTTTTTTCCCCTGGAGTGAGGTAACTCATCCAATCGACCTCCTTCTTCGTTTAGCATCTCGATTAATTTTCACATTCGGAAGGCACCCGAGGATTCTGATTTCCCCCCCTTTTGAGTTCACGTTTTCAGCACTTTTTTTTTTCTTGATGGGAAGCTGACCAGGTATGCAGTATATTTATCATCACTCCTGGGTGGCGGCCATCGGAGACGGTTCTTCGTGCTGTTCACCTTTTTGGCTTAGTTTGGGTCCTCCTTTGCACAGTAAAGAGTCTCGAACGACCCTCCCACCCCCAGTTGATTGGAGCAGATTCTTTTCTCCCCCGACCTACAGGTGATTCAAAGTTCTTTCGTTCCTCCTAATAAGTTTTTTGAGTCTCTACCTGAGAAGTTGCATCGCTCTTGTTCTCTCCTGTCCGCCAAGGGTATCCCTTGGCCTTTTGTCTGAACTAATACTCTGACCCGAAAACCACGTTTGGGACTCAACTCTCATACTAGGCAGGTGACTTCGGTGTATTGGGACGCCAAGATGAGTTTTATTGCTCTACTCCCTTTTTGCGTCTTTCCCCCGACGACACAATTTTCCCCTGAAGACGGTCAAAGGGTTCCCCTTTTTCCTTTAGTTGAGATCTTTGTCATCTCCCGAGTCCTCCGCCAAGCAAGGTCACTTTTTTTGGATTAGGGTCAAGACGTGGAACTCAGGCGCCCATAAATAGTCGGGTAGACATCCTCAGGCTTATTCTCCGGCGGATTCACTACGTAATGCGATTTTCCTTTTTTTTGTAGCTCACGCCAGCCGCCGACGGACATTCCCACCCCTTCTCTTCAACCTTAACGGTTCCTTTCTAACCATGGGCAAAAGTGTTTTTTCTCCCCAATGGCCTTAACCGGCTCCCGTTGCCGCCCGTTGTTGGAATTTGTTCCCCTTCTCTGCAATGCTGCCGATCGTCTCCCTCCCTTATGACCCCCCTCTAAGTTTTTTGATTCCCTTTCTTCCTCTGCTCTTCATTTTTTCTTTCGCATGTCCTCAGTTGCCGCAGATCTTCCAACGACCAATTCTTTGGCGCAATCTTTCTATACTTTTCAAATGGGGGGTAGCTTGGGACGGCTAGTATTCTCCTCTTTTCTTTGTATTGTAGCCAATGCCCTAGACGACGGGCTTGGTTACGCATCATGCCCTCAAATAGGATTGCAGATGTATGGTTCTCTTCTTTCTGGTTTTTTTGCGCCGTTTTAATTCTCTACTTTTATATTCATTGAGCCATCGCCATGTCAGTCTTGTGAAGAGGGAGACCCTCGATTTCAAGTTCCCCCTATCACCCCGCTGTTTTTATCTTCACCACCCCGAGAGTTTTTTAATTCGGGGAAGCCGAAGCCTCCTCTGACCTGTTTTGTACTCTGTTGCTTCCGACGCTGGCCTCTTTCACGCTGGACTGTCCCCAGTTTTTTCTCTAAGTACGCCTTTTGGGTTTCCCCCTGGAGAGAATTTCCGCGCCAACTGCTTTCGTGTTTATTACTGCTCCCTTTTTTCATTTAATCGCCAATATCTCTATGTGCTGATGCACGCCTCATCAGTCCCTGTGGGCACGCCTTAAGATGTGATTCCCTCTTGGCACTTACCTGTCTGGGCGGCTTCGTTCCGGGGATGCCTTTTCCTTTAGACGATCGAGAAAAAAACGGTTGACTTGTTTCCTTTTTGCCTTCTTTGTCCTTTCTTCGTACTACTTTGTTTTTTGACAGCTTTTAGTCATGGCCAAACCTTCTCTCCCCCCTTCCGCCTCGCGTGATTCTCTCCTTCTTCTTACTGATTGTGCTGCTCGTCCCCGGGAGGCGTACCCCCCAAGAACTAGAAGATGTTGTTCCCCTGGCAAGGCGTTGTGCCTACGGAGGGTTTATCTTTTTTTTTCGGGACCATTTTTCCACCTTTGCGATCGAAGACGGCCGTCTTGGAAGCACTGATTTCAGGAGGCTTAGATTCCTTCCACAGTGGCTTCATGTGGATTTGAAGCAAAGATGTCGTTCCTAGGATCGTCTGTTACACATTTCTTTTTTTTTTGTCCATCCGACAGTCCTTCCCCATCGATTGACACCTTTGACGTCGCCGAGCGGGCCTTTCCCCCCCTTGTCCGGACCCGTGGCAGTTCGACCCACCCCCCTTTTCTGGTTCCCCCCCGTCGGACACGGCATGGAGGTTCCTTTTGTTTGATCTATTGTGGCGTGTTGCCTTTCCGAAGGGGATTGCCTTCCCCCGAGAAGTTAGAAGGCACTTTTTTCCTTAGTTGGCTCTTTCCCCGGTCGCCCTTACCGGAACTTGACTCTTCCCCCCTGTGGACGGGTCAAGATCCTAGAGACGGGCGCGCCTACAGCTCGTTCTTGCCGACCTTTTCTATCTTCTGTTCCCGCCGGAAATTTCTTGTCGTTTTCCTTTTCTCATGGGCGAGCTGCTAGAAAAAGGTTTGTCCCAATGCCTTGCCGTCGTTTTGTACGTTGTCCCCCATTCTTTTCCCTCCCGTTTTTTGTTTCTAGCGATGGAAACCCCTTCACGCCAGTATCTTGCATTGCTTGAACCCTTTGTCCTCGACCTCCTCTTCCTTTTCAGCCCAGCCCGACATGCATATCCTTAGTTCGTCGTTTTGATACTCTCCTGCCGAATTTGCATAAAGTGTCTCCGCGGGTTCGCTCTTTTTCCCCCCCTTTCACCTGCGTTCCGCTAGCACTTTCCGTAGTTCCGTGACTGTTAGCCGACCCCTCGACGACTTTTTTCCGGCTCACGTTTAGAACCTCCCCTCGAGAAAGTCCCCTCCACCAATCTACCGACATCTCACCACGGGACGGGAGACTGGTAACACATCGGTGTTTTTACATCCCGACGGACCTCTTGTTTCGGTTTCTTCCAACGGTTCCCCCATTGCCCTTTTATCCTTTTTTTCTGGGACCCCCCCCCTCTATATGTGACCCGCGATCTCTCTTACGGATGTTCCCTCCTCCGCCTTCCTCCCCCCGAAGGTCCTTCAAATGAGAAGAAGTCTTCAATCTGTTCGTTTTTTCCTATAAAAGGTTAAGACGGCGACCTTTCTCCTACCGAACTTTGTTTTCTCCGTTTCTGCCTGCCTGTTTTTCCTTGCAACATCGTCGAGGTTATGTCCGAGTTGGCCGGCCTGTTACCTCGTCAGGACCAAGTCCTTCTTGAGTTTTTCTCGCACTGCGCGTCGTCACTTTCCTTTCACGAGGATGACTTTTTGCAGTGGTTCGACCCGATTCCCCCCGATCTTCTTGGCACCAGGTTTAAGGAGTCTGCCCTCCTCTCACTGTTTTCTCGACGCACCACCCTTCACCATTAACAAGATGCAAAGGACAACCTCGCTTCCTCCACGGCATGACACAGGTGCCCCATTATGGTTAGCGGCGCCCCCCTTTTTTTTTTCTCCCCCCCACATTCCTGCATGATGAGTCATCCCCCCTCAGCACCACGAGAAGAGTTTTGGTTCTAGGAACCCTCCACACCCCCCTTTTATATCCCAGTTATCAGCGCCGGTCTTTTCCAGTTCTTTTTTCCCCCGCATCTCCCCACTGTCTTTTTTTAGAGAACCACTCAAAATCCTTGTTGCTCCTTCCAAAGTTTCAGAGTCAACCGTTTTCCCCTCCGCGTACGCATTGGTGGTTTTCCTATTCCAACTCTTTCCCCATTCCTGGTTGTTCTGTACTCCTATTTCTCCATTGTTTCCGTCCCCTTATACCGCGGCTACGGTTTGCCGACCCCCGGCACGTTTTGTCGTCCCCTTCCCCTGAGCCCCTTCTCCCCCCCTGCGTATCGCTCAAACCCCGGAATTATGTGTCAGCTCCCTTTGTGAATCCGCCAGAATTGGTTTTTCGGTCACCCTTTTTTCGAGCAGTTCGACCCCCTACACCAGATTGTCCAACCATCGATGCAGTGATGATTTGATTTCAAAGGAAAACCCTTCGGTTTTTTCTCCCCCAGTTTCTTTTCATTATGATTAGACTTTTTTGCCAAGCGATTCAGTTCTACTGCTCATCGCGGACCGTTCGGTCACCTTTTCTTTTTTGAGAGGAATGTGCAGGCCTTTTCCTCGAGGGGCAGCCGAATTTCTCCGATGTTCCGTCCCAGTTTGTCTTTTTTTCGTACCGCATTTCAAATCCCCAGCCCCAAGCTCTTTTTGGCCCTTCTTGCTTTTTCTCTCTGAAGCCTCTTTGTGGTGAACTTTTTAGACATTTTGCGAAGCCCCTGTGGAGAGTTGTAGTCGTGTGTGCTCTCCTCGTTCCCAATGCTTCCATTTCGTCGTGATCCTCGGGCTAGATGTTTCAAGGCCATGTCGTGAGGTATGTAGACTGATCCCCTTCTTTCTCCTCCACCTCCCCTTGAGTGGCGGAGTCTTGCATCGCTATGCAAGTTATCCGCCCCCTGCAACCGTACGGATGGTCTTCCTCCGTCTGAATTTCAGTCTTTCCGTGCAGATCAGAATGAGCGACCTGACCCCAGGTATTTTAGTTCTGCTCCCCTTCAGTGGGTTGCCTTCCCCCCCCCTGCCGGGTCGGGCACGGTGTGTCCTCGGATGTGTTCATTTTTTTTGGCTTTTTCGTCTCCGGACCAGTACAATCGTTTTCCCCTCCGAATTTCTACCACGTTGCTTGAGCTTCAGAATAGAAATTTGATGCAACGTTTTTTC
>Ga0179593_1296304_pt1 | contig 13178 bp, 15 predicted proteins | sample CZODoug2_1_08_16_FD_185931 | JGI IMG/M metagenome (GOLD analysis project Ga0179593, IMG submission 185931) | Vadose zone soil fungal communities from Angelo Coast Range Reserve, California, USA - CZODoug2_1_08_16fungal (PacBio error correction) | ecosystem: Environmental > Terrestrial > Soil >... | reverse complement strand
CTGATTATTCCCCCGTCGGTACCAGCCTTACCTCCCTAATCTACTTTAAGAGGTTTCTCTAATTGTTTCCATTGCTCCCCACCCTCGCCTTCCTTCCCCCCAGGATGTGGCGGTTGGTTTTTTGCCATTGTGATATACCTAGACTCTTTTTTGAAGTGGAGGTTCTTGCCCAGCCTGCATAGGTGTAAGGCCCCGGTTCCTCCTGCCCCATTCCATGGATGTACTGTCGTTCCAATGCTGTGTTTGTTTTCCCTTTGTGGGGTCTGACAAATGGTAGCATTTTCCCCCCCCGGCACTGCACAAAGTGTTCACCATTCGTCCCCCCCTGCTCTCCGCCTGGTTTTGAACCCGCGTTTTATAAGATGGTATATACCACGTCCAACAACCCCCCCCCTCTTATTCCTAAAGCCGCTCTCTTTTGGGGCCGGGTAGTCTTACTGATACTCTTTCTTTTTGGGCTTAGCCCGCGAGGATGAGATGTGACTTGGCTTCTTTGTTGCTTTTATTTTTTGTTGTCAGACGTTACCGTTTTTTTTCCCACCCCATAAGCCTCTGGCGGGAAGCGTTGTGGGGTTAGCACTCGATGCCCATTATTAAGTCTACGTCCCTCCCCCACTCCATTATCAGATCAGTTTCGGCCACCATTTTTTCCTTTTGTTTTCACTGCTTGTTCTTTTCCCCTGCCCGTGTGTATCTCGGTTGTTGTGGGCCTTGGTGGCGAGACTAGTTGTGTCTTTTTGCCCCCCTATTCGCGTTACACCCCCTCTCCCATTTACCCCCCCCCCCCCCCTGCCATTATTAGACTTTTCCCCGCACAGGCTACCTACGGATTTTATAACAGCGAACTCGTATCCACTGTTACCACAGAGATACCCGCAAGTGTCCCCCCCCCATACTTGTTGCGCCCCTGCAGGAGTGAGGTACTTATGTCGAGGATGCTCCCTTCCTTTTATTTCCCAACGGCCCCCCCCCCGTGTTTTAGGGATTAATTTACCTACTGCCCCCCTGACCTACCGATGGTGTTCGTTTGCCTCAGGGGTCTTGTTGCTTTCGCTGGCCCCCCTGTGTGTCTGTGTGTGCCTTTTCACCCTGGGGACCCTTTTACTTACAATTCAGCGACCATGCTGTTTTTTGTCGTAGACTCCCTGCTTCCTTTCACGCAGCCCATGTTCGTTGGTTTGGGTATCCTGCCGCCAGATTTCCCAGTTACTTTTTTTTTTTACTCCTGGGTTTCACAAGGAACTTCCTCTCACTTTTGCCCGCCTCATGTTTCCTTTTCGTCGTTTCGTTGCTGAGGGAGGTTTGACACTCGATCGATGTTACTCCATTCCCCCCGTCTTCTTTTAGTTCCCCCGAGCCGAGGCTTTGTATTTTTTTTTTGTCTTTTGACCGCGCTGTGAAAATATGTCGGGTCCGTTACTCCACTTTTACGTTCTCGTGACCGTTTCCTCAGGATGCTCGACCCACCAGCGCGTTCCCTGCCCCCTCCGGGGTGTCCCTGTCTTCACCATGCCCAAAGTCCTCACGTTCCCAATCAACCTTTCAAAGCTGAAGGGCCATGTGTTTTGATGTGCCGCGGTTTAGTCGTTGTTGTTGTCCACATAGCATCATCGGGGTGTTGCCCTTGGGGGGGGGGCGAAGGCCCCTTATCTGTACGGAGCTTCCTGTATTTTTGTCCCCGTGCCCTTCCATTATTACCTCAAGCCTTACCTCCCTTTTGCCTGTCCTTTTCTTTCTTGTCCTTCATCTCTTGGTCCCTTTCCCCTCTCTTTTCCAATTTTTTTCAACCCCCTCACCCATTTCTCTTCTGGTGGTGGGGTGGGGTTGAGGGGTTACCCTACGTTTTTTTTTTTGCTTGGCACCCCACACCACTTTGCCCTTTCCGTTCTGTTTCTCATACAGGGGTGGCTGGAACGGCTTCCCCCCCCCCAATCGGTACCCCACCAAGTATTTTGACCTTTTTGGGTCCTTGTTTCTTGTTGTTTTTTTCTCGGGGTGGGTGTGCTCGTCCTACCAATGTTGTGTGGTGGGGCGCATTTTCATTTTAGATTGTTTCTTTTCCCGCTTGGTCTTGTTTGGGGACCAGCGTTTTGGGTTTGTCCCACCCCAGTGTGCCCTTCTTTTTCTCTGTTTTGATTATTGTATTCATATGCGTGGCTGCTTGTGTGTTTTGGTTCCCTTTTCGTCCCCTCAACTGGTCCTGTCCCCTGCTCCATCGATCTCGTTCCTTGCCCGTCCCACGTACCTATTGTGGCGTGTCCACATTTTTCGGGATCCCTCCCCCATTCCGTCTCTTCGGCCAATTTGTGACATTTTCCTTGTCTGTCCCCTTCCTATGGCGAGCCAAGTTCCTCCCACTCACCCCTTTTCCCCCTCCCCGGCACCAACCCCTATTGCCATGGTTTGCGTTCCCGATTGTATGTGGTTTACAGATGCCCACGCGACCATTGCCCTTCCTCTCTTCCTTTTTTAACATCGCGAGTGAGCCCCAACCTTCGCTTTGACCCTCCTGTTTGTTACAAACATACGGGTTCTTGGGGGTAAGTTTTTTTTGGTTTATCCGCTTTAGTTGAAAGGGGTCGTCCCCCGCGACGTATTTTTGTTACGTTGCGACCATTCTCCCTTTGTTACCTTTGTTCCCAACTTTTATCCGTTTCACTAAGTGAATAGTTCTATCTTTCCCTCCATCCTTCACCGCTAACGCACCGATGTCGCGGGTTTTATGTTGTTGTTATTCACACGCCCTCTTCGTTTCATTCTGCTACCCCTCTTTTCTGGGCTTGGGTGAATTTAATAGCCACTTTTTTGCCCACTGCACCCAAATCTGGGTTGGAGTGTTAGCTTTATTATTTCCCCGCGCCTAGACCCCCCTAAGGGTTCATTTATTGATCCACGTCCATGAGCCGGATATTTGGAGCCCCCCCCCCGCCCCCCTGACCTGGGCACGAATTTTACGTTTTCTTTTTCACTCTTTATGTTTTTCCTCTCCTCCTGCTTTGAGTGTTGTCTTATTGTCATTGATGTCTGTTTTGGATTTTTTTCACACCATTCGCGGCACCGCTATTTTTCTCCCCCTTTAGCCCTTCCACTGTATACCCTCTTTTTCCTCACCTCCTCTTTGGCGTGTCACTTTGCAGCTTACAGGGGTGTTGTGTTTTTTTGTTTCCTTTCCACACCCCCAAACTTCTGTTCAAAGTTTTGTGCTCTACCCTGATCCCGGTTCCCTTTTTGTTGTTTTTTTCTTCAGGACCACTGGGGGTGCGTTTTTTTTTGGCATGCGCCCTTTGCCCTTAAGCCCCGCCAACCCCTCTTCGTCTGCTGTTCTTTGGGTCCTTGTGGGACCACTGGCTCTCGACATATGAGGCTGTCCTTGTTTTTATAAGTTGTTATGTGGTCGGCGTTTCCCAATTGCATTCGTTCACAGAATTTTTACCCACCTTCTTCAGTGTGGAGCAATACAATGCGCTGCCCCCCCGCCCCACTATTTTTCCAGATTCGTTTTGTGGTCTTCCCGCTTTTTTTGATTTTTTTTTTTTTTTCGAACTCTGTCCGTTCTTTACTTTCTCGGCGTTGTCGCATAGTAGGATACACTTTTTTTTTTCCCCCCTCCATTCCCCCCCCCTATGTGGGTTTCGGTCGTTTGCTTCATCGGGCTTTCTGTCCTCCTTTGTGGGAGTGGGGCCCTTTTCTTTCGTTCCGCCACTTATTTTTCCTCCTTATGAGACTTTGTACCTTCCCCCTTCCCTTACAAAAGTACGGCCGGCCTTCACTCTACAGCATTCTTTTGCCTTTCCCAAGGTTGGTCGTCTCCCCCCCCCCCCCCTTTGTGATGCCCAATATCTTCTGCGTCAGGGCGCTTAACGACCATGTTCTGGCACGGCACCGGTCACGCGGACAACAGATAGAACTTCCGGCCCGCTCCCCCCCCCCCCAAGTCGGCTGGTCGTTTTTCGCCGCCGTTTTCTTTTTGTTTCAGCTAGTTTCGACCCCCCCCCACAACGGGTCTTTGTACTTTTCACCCATCCCCGTTAGAGAAAAATGACTTAGCTTGTGTTTGGCGCTTTAGCTATTTTTTTTCCTACCTTTGCCTGCCCCCCGGTTGGCCCCCCAGTTCACCTACCACGACGGGACACTACGTGTGGCCACCCACCCTTGTTTGTACCCCTGAGGGATTTTTTTTATGCTATTGTTTGTCGCCCGACAGTCGTTTTCCTTCGGGTTCTTTCCTCTTAGCACGGACACATACCACGGGGAGGTTTGGCGTCATTTGCTGTGCGATCTGGTTGGCAGGAAGTCCAGCGTCAATTCCCCCCCGGCCGCCCCCGGCTGTCCTGTGTGTCACATCATTCTTTTGTGTCTGTTTGTCCTTCTTTTCCACCCCCGTGTTTTCTCTTTTTTTCCTTCTTTTGCCCGACTCTCTATCAAGGTAAGATCGCGTTTGGCTGCCTGGTCGAGGTCCCTTGCGTGACGTCCCAGAAGCCTAAATAGAAGCGCCTTATTTTCTATAAGTCCCACTCCCTAGTTTGTTTTATACAGGTTGACCCCGCGACTGCGCGACCATCCCCCACCACTTATGAGAATGTGTCCGGAAATAGGTCCCCCCTCCACACAGCGAGTTGGGGGGAATTTTGATTTTTGTCCTTTCCCCACACACCACCCCAGTCACGAGCGTGAGAGTGTTTCAGTTTTACCCCTCTGTTGGAGTACTTTCTATTGTGCGGCCCCCCCCTTTAAAAGTCTTTTTTATCTCGGATACCCACGGTGTTTCCACTTTGATCTTTTCAAGGTCTACCCCCCGCCTCCTGCTTGCCTTAGCTTTTGGCGAACACCCCTTCTTCAAAACCCGGCCCCCCCCCTGCTGAGTTCCCTCTTTTTTTTTTCCTCGTCCGCTTTTAGGCCTTGGCCCATTTGAGGCAGGTCTTGAATTTTTTTTCTTACCGCAGACACCCCCCCCCCCAAATGCGCTACGACCTTCTTTTTCCATTCCTCCCCCCGCCCCTTTCCTTGCCCCACATAGGCTTTTCCGTTTTATTACCTTTTCCTAGTCTTTTTTTCCGCCCGTCCTTCAGTCCTTGAATCGAATTCACCTGTCCCGTTGATTGGTTCTTTTCCCTCCACCCCCACTAGTCCGACCCCACTTTTTTTTCGCCCCCTTTTCCAACGCAAAGTGGGTCTTTCCAACTCTCTGATAATTGTGCTTTTTCTCTTCTCCCCCCCTGTTTGCAGGATGGCAAAACCCCCTCTCCCTCGTTCCTTTTGAAAAACGTCGCTTTTTTTTGTCCCCCAGCCCCCCCCCTGTGTATGGTTGAAGCTCTTTTCTCCACCAGGTTTTCCCCCGATTGATGGGAAGCCCCCACCCTCGTTCTTTCCTTAGAATGCAGGTTTCATTGGCACTTCTCGCACCCCTCCTTTCCCTTCGCCTTTCATCTTCCCCCCCCCTTTTTCCGTTTCTCCTCCTCCCCCTTACCACGTGACTCCTTATCGACTGATGTACACCTGCCCTTCTTTGTTTCCATATGGAAAGCGTTGGTTGAATTTTTTTTACCCCCCCGAGGTTTCTCTCGCCGTGAAATAGTCCCCGCTTTTTCCCTCACCCGATGTCTCCTTCGCCCCCCCCCTTGAAAATTCCCTTACCCTCGGGCTTGCCCCCTCTTTCCGTCCTTTTTCCAGGCTAAGCTCCTCCATCCCCTTTCTTTTTACCCCTCGCCGAGAACCCCCCTTTTCCTATCGTTGGGGCGCCTTTATTTTTCCTACCCCTCCCCAGTTTATTTCCTTTCTGCCCCAGGGCCCCCCTTTTTTTAGTGACGGGGGCCAGAGCCTTCGACTTCCATGTTTCTCTATTTCTTCCCCCATTTGACTTTTGCGTCCGGTTAGGGTCACCCTTTGATTATTTCATCCATTCGCCCCCCCAAAAGCGATATTCTGGCAGTTTTTTGACCCCTCAAAGGCCACTTCGTACCCCCCCACGGGCCGTCCGTATATCAAATTCTACCACATCTTTGGTCTGTTTCTCCCTCAGTAGTCTGTTCCCTTTCCCCCCTCTCTGTCTCTCGTCCCGTCTGCCTGCGTTGAACACATTCTCCACCGTGTGTGCAAAGGTTTGTATTTGACTTTTTGTTGCGGGTACGCTGTGTCCCAAATTTCTTTCGTCTGGGGTGAGTTTCCCAAGTTGTTGGGGCCCCTGTGGTACCGATTGGCCGCCGTTGAAACGGCGTGATTCCCCCTTTTTTCTTTATGCTTCTCCCGGTCATTCTTCTCCTTTCCCGTTGATCTCTAAGTAGGCCGGTTTGCTGCGACGCCGCCGTGTGCGCTGCCCCCTTGTCCTTTTTTGATGTTTGCGCTCGGTCTCACTCGCTGTCCACCATTTCTGAAGGTGTCCCCTTATACCGTGCTTATGAAAATATAAGTCGCTTTTCCCCTTATTTTGCCTCACAGAAAAAGCCCCCGTAACCCCCCAATTAATATATCGGAACCTTTTTTCGTGCGGGCGTTCGCTGGTCTTTTCACTTTCATTACTGTTGCACTCCTCCCCCCTCACTAGACTTTCCAGATAGGGGGATATTCGTGTCGTTTTCCTGCGGTTTTTTGTATTTGAGTGTGTGTACGCTCCTGATAGTTTTATCCCCCTCCTTTTCCCCACCCACCGAAGTCCCACTCACCAAAGCCCTTTCATGAATGACCTGTCCCACCCCACGTTTTTCCTTTTTCCCTCTGTCTTTGTATGCACCTCACATTCCATCCCTTTTCCCCACCCAACCTTTACTTCTTGGTGTTGTTTTTGGAGGACTTCTCGGTGATTACAATCAGTGGTGCCAAAACCACTTCTGGGTATACCTTTGTGTTGCTGTATTTTATTTACTACGAGGTCGGCTCTCCTTTCTACCCGGTCTGTTTCTTCCCCCTTTCTGGTGGTTTGTGCTGATTGGTATGTCTAGGATCATTATCCGTTCACCCTTCGATTCACCCTGAGGTCATAGTTCCTTATTTTGTGTTATGAAGTGTCCCTTTTTAACCACGGCTCGTTCTCTTCCCCCCCATCCCTTCCCCCCTGTAGGACCCCCTCCCGTTTTCTTTTTTTTTTTCCTCGCTCTCAGTCTTGGTCGTGCTGCATATCTGGAGACACCCTTATCATGCCGTCTTCCCTCTGTTATAAAAATAATGGGCAGTTACTGTGGGCTTTTTTGGTTGTGGCCCCCCCCCCCCCCCAAAACTTGCTCTCCCCTGTTTCTACATTGGAGAACGTAATTCTCAACTGACCAATTTTGAAAAGTTGTGCTATTTTTGCTCTCCTTTATTCCCCGTTTCTTGTATTTTGTTTTTTGTTTTGGGGTCAGACTTTCTGCACGGTTCCTTATTTTTCCTGTTAGCCTCCCCCACCCCTTTTCCCTTACTTTGCTTTCGCCTTCCAGTTGTGCGACTCCTTACTTTTTTTTTGCGTATTTGTCTTCCCCCGCGGTCCTCGTTCGCATAGAATTTACACTGCCGATACCTTGCCGTTGAGACTCCCGACCTCCATAGGTTATTCTTGTTTTTTTCCTGTGTCCTTTTAGGAAGCCGTACTTTATCACACTTTGCATTTACACCCCCTTTCCCCGACAAGCGGGGCTTCCCCCTCCTCTTGACGGTCTTTTTCAGTTAAACTTGGTGTGATCCGCCCTCCAGTCTAGGACCCAACCCCCCCCCCCCCCCTTTTTCTGTTTGCCTTCACCCTTTCTAGTGCTTTGGTTGTTTTGACATCCCCAGGGATTTTTGTCCCCCTTATTCCCGTTTGTTTAGATGGGTGCACCCCCCGGTGAGAGTGAGCCCAACAGACTGGTTCAGTTTGTGATTTCCCTTTTGTGTTTTAATCTGGTGCTACCCACTAGGATTGCTCCCCCCATACACCCGCGGTACTCAATTTTTAAAGGGGTTGCCTTTTCCTACTATGTTCTTTGTCACGCACTACTCATGTTAGTCTGTGCCGTGGGTTAACACGCCGCCTTTTTACACGGTAGCTTTTTAGCTAAGGTATTTTCTTGCCCGTTACCCCTCTCCCCCATGTAATTAAGCATAGTTGAGTGTTGGCTCCACTTGGTCGTCCTCTTTTTGGTTGTTTGCCTCCTGGTGCCCCGCCCATCCCTCACTCGAGGCCAACGTCCCACTTCCCTCCCTGCCCTCGTTTCTCTCCATGTTTCCGTTGGCCATGTGATATGGTCCCGAGTTTATACCAGTGCCGACGTGCCCTTCCCCCTTTTTTTCACCTTGTTTTCTTATTTTGTTTTTGTTGTTGCTATTTCGCGCCTCTAGTGTGTCGTACACGTCTAATCGGGCTCCTTTAGTTGTTGTGTGAGTATTTCTATTTTTTGTTTCCCGGTAGTCCCCGCACTCTGCCATTGTTTTAACATGGGTTTTTTAGACTTTGACGTGACCAAAATGCGATGTGGGGGTTCATCAATTAAAATGTTCCCTCTTGTCCACCCCCTCGCCGTCACACCCCTATTTTATTCCCCCGGCCCGTGGGGGGGTGTCCGTTTGTGCGCAACGCCGTTGCGGTTGACCGCAGGATCCTGTTCGACATTCCTACTTTCGAAATAAGAGCTTTTTGTTTTGCCCCCCGTTTGGGAAGGTTCGTTATTTTGGGCCATCTATGTGATATCCCCCCACATCACCCTTGGTGGTTTTTATATTGATCTCATTTGGGCTCCATTTTTCTATGTTCTGGTTTGGGGGAATTTTTCGTAGCCCTTCCCGGACCCCGAGGGGGCCTTTTCTCCCACGGTTGCCCATTAAACCGTCCACTTTTTTTGTCCACCAGCCTTTTCGCCCGTGTTGTTTTTTGTTTTGGGTCATTTGACCACCTTTTTTTTCGTTTTTTGTGCCCTCACACTGTTTCCGCTGTGTCCCCTTCTTTTAGGGACAACCACCAGTCTGTCTCCCTTCCATTCGGATACTTTTTTTAGTGGCATTTTTGCTTAGGAGTACGATCCTCGTTGGGCCCCCCCGACGACTTCTTTTTTTTTGAAGCCCCCCTATCCGCGTAACATGAACTAATTTTTTCTGTTCAACCCGGGCCCTTTTTTTCATTTTTCGGATTTAACCTTCCCTTTTTCGTTTTGCTTTTTTCCACTTTCGTTGTCCAGGGTCGCTGGTTATTGGTAGGACCTACCCTCCTGTGCCCCGCGTGCTAACCTCGACGTCTCCGCCTGTACTTACCGTGGGGACCCCTTCTTTACTTGCCCACTCTTTACTGCCACCATTTGTTTCCGTCCCATCCCCCACCGCCCCCCCCTTCGGATATGTTTTTTCCCCCCTCGCTGTTCCCGAGTATCCCCCAAGCCCGTATTTGTTCCCTATTTGTTGAGTGTCAGAGGGGGTGTGTGTTTTTCATGTTTAGGCGGCAGGTGACAACACAGGTCCTTGGTGGGATTTTTCTTTCTACCCCCTTCTGAAGTGATTTTTTCTCCCCCATTCCGGACCGTGCGAACCCTTTGATTTTTTTTTTTTTTCATTTGGTTCGGTGCATCCAGTGGGACGAAGACGGGGTTGGGCACGGTTTTTTTGGTCCCCCTTCGGCATAACGTTCACGGTCTTTGTTCCGGAGATTTCGTTTTGGTTTTTGTTTACCGTCCCCTCCATTTCTTCCATGTCTTTTGAATGCCATCAGTAACCTATACTAGACGTTATTGCACCCCTCAGTCGCTTCATTTTGTTTTATGGTGCATTGCATTCCCCCTAAGCCTGATGAGTTTGCCTTTCTGGGTACGTCAAAGGTCTGTCTGTGTTTTGCGTCGATAGTTTGTTCCCCATTTGACTGAGCTGAGTGAGACTGTCATACCGTTATTTTTGGGAGTGGCCCACCTTCCCTCTTCTCGGTCAAGCTTTGTTCCTCTTTAACGCCCCGCCCATGTGTTCCCGTCCCATCATCGTTCCTATTGGTCGTGATTTTGGTTTGATGTCTCGGGAAGATTTCTTTGGACCACCTTTTCGCGATTCTTGTCCCACTCAAGGTTTGTGTCGAAGTGTTGTTTATTTTTCAATTCCCACCGCGTCTCCGCAAGTGGTGATTCTCGCATTCTGAAGTGTACTTTGAGGTGTCTGTCCACCTTTGTTGTGGGCCCGTCACGACCCCCAGACGGTTTTTTGTTGGCTCATTCTGTATCACTGTCTGTTTTTGTGAACCGGTGAACCGCAGCTCCAATGCGTCTTCCTCCCCTCTCGTATCAAAACCGGCCAGTGCTTTTTGCCCCCGAGACTCGACGTACTCGTAGTTCTGGAACTTAGTGGGGGGTCTTTTTTTACACATTTGTGACGCCGTTAGAGTGTTCCCTATTGGTCAGTCCTGTGTTTGCCTCTGTTTCGGATGACCTTTACTCTTCAGCGGGGTGTTGTAGGCCTTTAGGAGACTCCAGGGGCCTTGGCAGATTGAGCCTTGGTGGTTCGTTGCCTTTCCTCAACTGCCGTTTTCCCCCCGTCCCCTTCCGCCGCCCCCCCTCGCGAGTGTACAGTTCTCCCTGTTTTACTTTGGAGAAGTGTGCTTTTTTGTGCACACCCTGCCCCAAGGGTGGTGAAGGTTTTGGTGTGGGTCTTTATTGTAGAGATTCATCCCCAATCATTCTTACCGGTATCGTGGCACTTATTTCCAACGGGAGATTGGCCTCCCGACCCCTGTTGAGAATTGGTTTTTGACTCCCCCCTTCAACCAGAGCTTTGGGGCTTTGGGTTTGTCGGCGCCCCTGTTTTCGACTGATCTATGTTTTGTTCTCGACGAGACGAGTGTAGCTACCCTTTTTTTTCCTGGTGTCCCCCTCTGTAGTGCTTCGCCGAAGTACCACTAGAACTTGGCTCCCTGCTCTCTTTGTACCTGCACCCCCCCCATGAGTTATATTGGCGACTTCCACCGAGACACATCCGGCTCCCAAACGACACTGTGTTTTTTTTTGAAAATCCCAACCAGTACAACCCAAAATTCTGTGCCAATGTAGCTGTGCATCTCAACTTGAGTTTTTTTTTCACTGTGATCCGCCCCCGCACCAGAGGCGGTGTTTTTGTTTGTTGTTTTGCGGTCTGTGTTTCTTTTTTTTCTGACCGGTTTTTTCCTGCATTAGCAATACACAATGCGATCCCTTTGATCATATAATTTTTTTTTTCCCCAACCCATTGTGCGCTCCTCCTTCTTTTTTATCTTGAGATTTTGCACTGATTCCCGAACGTCAGCCCCGCTTTCCTTTTAGGTCAACTTGTTTTTTCCCCCCCCGCCCTTAAATGCCCCACTTTTCCCTTTAAAATGGGGTTGGAATCCGGACTGCCCGAACGTCACCACCCTTGTCGCCCACCTCTAAACGGGGGTCGTGGGGTTTTGGGTGTTTGTTTAACCCCTTCACTTCCACGTCATTTCCCCATGTTCTTTGTTGTTCTCCACTTTTGTTTGGTTGGTTTCTTTTTTGGAAGGCGTTGTGGGGCCGCCTTTCTTCTCTCCTGGTTTTCATGGCCGCTGAGTGGGAAGGTTTCTTACAACTCCATATCTTTGTGCCAGCACGATTCTTTTTCGGCCGTTTGTTCTTTATTGCGGTCTAGGTTTTGTTGTACAAATTTTTTTTTTCCCCTTTTTTCCCTTCCCTCATACGTTGTTGCAACGGCAATTTCCCTATCCAACTAGACTTTTAAAAGCGCACTCCCCCCCACCCCTACGTAAAAAGTGGTAGCAGACTTTCCCGGTCTTTTCACAGGACCTGATGTGACCCCCACAACTTTCCTAACATTTCCGTGGTGTTTTTTTCGTTGCCCCTCACACCTGCCTTTGTTAGCGTACAGAATGTTGTTTTTTTTTTTTCGTGTGGATATTGCGGCCCAAACGCTGGTGTCCTGTTTTTACGCTTCCCTCTTTTTTTTAGCCCTCCTCTCCCTACTACGGCCCTTAAGGGGTAGTATTCTGTCTCCTATGATGCAGTATGCTGATCATCCCATCTTTTCCCCCTCCAACGTTTTTTGAGTTCTTAGGTTGCCCGTGCCGATATGAATTCTCGTTCACCTGTTTGTCCCCGCGCCGCCGTTTCCATTTGCGCTGTCTGCTGGAAACGGTTTTTCCCACTTTTCCTGGCACCAGGGCTGTTGAGGCGGGCTTTCCCTGCTGCCTCTTAAGCACCAGGTTTGCGCTCCCCCTCTCCTGTGTCGGAGTACTTGTTCGGGTGGTGTTGGTTCGGGGACCCTATACCCCCCTGTAGTGACGGTGTGCGCTGTGTTTTTTGATCCGGTCCATGCCTGAACTCTTGACTCCCCTTTTTTCTTTGCTTCCGCGGCAGGGCCACTTTTCCCCTTCTCCACTTGTTTTTTTTTTTCAAAAAGGTGTCTTTTGTCCCCGATTAAGTGCATTCTTTTCTGGGACTGGTTCCTGGCTTTTGGTCGTTTTGGCCTGGCCTCCGCGCCCTCCCGCCATCGTCGCGCGCTTATTGTTTATAAGTGGCAACACACTTAATTTTAGCTTCCGACCGCCCCCACTGTTCCTTTTCAGCGCCGCGCACCACTTGCGCACGTGTAACTTCCTTCCCGATATGGTGTTTTTTTTTTTTTCCCAGCGGTGCCCCACCGTAAAATTTCAGTTTAACCCCTCTTTGCGGTTCTACCTCGTCTAGGGACTGCATTACATTTTTTGAATAGTCCTTCGTGGTCCCCATTTTTTAGTTGGCAAATCGTGTTTTTATTGGGGGGGTTGCGCCCCCGTTTTTTACAATATGGGCGTGGCATAACTCTACATCCTCGGTTATTTGCCACCGTTTACGTCCTTCACTGGTCCCAAGAGCTACCACCCCCATGACGTTTTTCCGCATCCGAAGTGCTGGTTGGAGCCCCCACCAGTGTGAGTTTCCCACATTAATGCTTTTTTCCCGCGGTCCCATTCTCTTGCATCCTGACCGGCGCACCTGCGGTGCTTCTTCCACACCCACGGAAACTGCGATAGCCCTCTTTTTCCCCCCCCCCCCCCCGCCCGCTGGTTTAGGGGCACAAATCTTTCTTTCCTCACGCTCGTTTTTTTTTTTCACAACACCTTCTGTTACATTACTTTTGCTGGGGTTACACCCCACCCAGTTTCCATTGAGTCTAACTGGACCTTTTTCCCTGTTTAATGGGCTCTTTTATACTTAACTCTCGCAAGCTGGGATTAATGTTCTCGCCACCATTTTTTTGGCATCCGCGTCTCTGCC
>Ga0179593_1265592_pt1 | contig 13178 bp, 12 predicted proteins | sample CZODoug2_1_08_16_FD_185931 | JGI IMG/M metagenome (GOLD analysis project Ga0179593, IMG submission 185931) | Vadose zone soil fungal communities from Angelo Coast Range Reserve, California, USA - CZODoug2_1_08_16fungal (PacBio error correction) | ecosystem: Environmental > Terrestrial > Soil >... | reverse complement strand
CAACCTGGTTTTGGCGCCCTTTTTCCCCCCTTTTTTCGTTCCTGCTGTTTTTTCCGTATTGCGGCGGATTTTCTTTGTCATGGCTACGCAGAGCTCTCAGCACTGTTTGTTTGTGTTCTCTTTTTTGCTTCTCTTCGACCTTCTTCTCTTTCTCTTGTGTTTCTTCCCCTGTTGGGGAACCTGATTAGCCAGAGGTTTTTGAACTTAGCCGTGCGTCTTTTGGAGACCCGTATCAAGTCCTTCCTAGGTCTCTTTCTTGAGTTGTTGCAACCCCGATCTCCCTCACGGGCCTTACGAGCTTGCTCCCTTTTTCTCCCTTCCTGTCACCAACCGGGCTTTAGAGGACTTGTCGTCAGTGCAGGGATTCGAAGATTCTTTTCCAATTTGACGGTGTTTTTTGATCGTATTTTCCTTCCTTCTTTTCTGTCTTGGCTTTTCTCTTGATCAGACGCTGCGCAAACAAATTGCGTTGTTTATAAAGCTCCTTGGTGCTTGCCTTTTCATTTTTGAGGACTGACACACATTCCCCAACAGGAGTGACCTTCCGCTTTTTTCCACCCGAATTTTTTGTCCCCATTTTTCCTGGAGCTCCTTGTATCGTTTCCCTTTCTCTCCTTGATCTAGAGCCGGCGGCGGAGTCCGAAACCGCCCGCAGCTCACTTTTGTTGTTATTCTCCGGAGGCCCCCTTCCCGAGTCATTGCACGATTTACCTTCTTTTCCTTTTTTGACCATCACGGGAATGGTGAATCCCCGAGAAAGAGTAGTGGAGCCCCCCTGCCAGGCGCTCGGTTCCTCCGTTCCCCCTTGAATGGGTGGGATCGTCTCTTCGCCCCCTCGTACTAGGTCGGCCCTTTTTTTTACGTACCGGCCCAAGCCAGTTTTTTTTCTCTATGCGCGTTCTTTCTTCCAGAGGGGCGGACGAAAAACTCCTCCCCTTTTGTCCCATTACGACGTCGTGTTTTTTCGTGCGTATGGGCGTATCCCCGGTGAAGTCCCCCTCCCTTCCAGAACCCCTTTTGCTATGTTCGCCTTAGGCGTTTGACAGGGGGTTCTTGCTTCTTTCCCCCTTCCCAAGTTCCGCAAATGCCGTTCTGTGAGGCCTTTTTTTTTGCGTACTTCCCCGATGTTTCAGTGGATTTGCCCTTGTCTGTGCGGTATACGTCCTAACAACGTGGTTTTTTCTCGTCTTTCTTTCCTCTTTTTGCTGTCGTATTCAGCTCGGGTTTTCCTCAAAGACAGGATCAGGCCGCATTTTATTGCCCAGAAGCCGCGTGGTTTCTCCCCCTACCAGACTTTTTTCGTTTCACGATCCGATTAAGGGACATATGTGCCCGATTCACTTCCTTCCGAGGAGTGGTCTTTTTTGTGCAGCAGATGTTTCTTCTCTTTCGCCCCTCAAACTTTTTTCCTTTGTTTGATGTGTTGTTTTCCCCCCCTGATCCTTTTCTGTCCTTTTACCCCTGATTGGACCCTCTAGATCTTGTCCCCCTTTAGGTCCTTTCGTTGCGGACCTCTTTCTTCCTTTCGTTGATTCCTTTTTCTTGGAGCGCGCGCATGCGTCTTTCCCTTTTCCCTTTCAGTACCTGGTAGCCCGGTTTTTCCCTCCCTTTGTGCCACAGAACGCGACACCAACCCTTTGCGTGGATTGATTCCTCCTCTGCGTCTTCTTCCGCTTTGACGGGGTATGATTTCTCTCTCGGCCACATCCAGTAGCCGCATGCTCTTTAACAGCTGGCCACAGACTAGCCTCCCGTCAGAGATCAGCTTGCGTTTTCAGCCTTTGTTTTCTCAGGCTTCTGACCCTGTCCCGGAATTAATTTCTTCGGTCTCGTTCATTGATTCGGCCAGCTCTCCCTCTTCCCCCGACACGTCGAAGACGCGAGTCCGCCACCCCCGTTTTTTTATGCCTGGGCAATGCTGGTCCAAGCTCTTTTCTTCGGGGCGTTGTCCAGTTTTCCGCTCCGTCCGGCGAGTCTTCCCTTCATCTCGCCGTTAGACTGCCGTCTCTGAGGTTTTTGCTGTAGACAAGCTCGGGGATGCGGGCCGCGACTTCTTTGTTTCAGCATAGCGAGACGTGAACTGGAGTACTTTTTAAGCGACTGGAGTACGCGGCGACGGCGTTTTTTTTTTTTCGATGCTAGGAGGACCTTTTTTTTTTTTCGTCTGACCCGTCGGACTTGTTATGTCTTTCCCTGGCCCACGCTGCGGTCCGACCGCCGACGGTCGTCTCACCCTCTTTATATAGATGATCACGAAAGACATTCAACTTCAGTTTTCACCCCATACCCACCCATGAGGTTCGGCTGACTCCCCCTCTTTACTTTTTTTGATTATGGCATCTTTCCCCTCTCGGAGCTTACACCGATTGAAGAGGATCCTTCTTCTTGGAGGGTTCGAGCGGCGTCTTCTCCCCGAGTGATGCGTAGGTGAGGGACGCGATTCTCAGTTTTTAATGGGCTTATTCGATCGATGAATTTGCTTCCCTTCCCAGATATGGCCTTAGATCAAGTGTTTTTTTTCCCCCTTTTCTGAGTCGTGGCGGAAGTCTTGGGTTTCGCTATCCCTTTCTCTTTTATCCCCTCCGTGGGTTTTTTTTCTCTACTCCAGGCCGCACGACCCGGACACTTTGTGGTTGGTTGTTTTTTGGATCTTTTTCCGTCCCAATCTTCCGCGTTTGATCTTCTTATCTCGTTTCTTCCAGATTGCACTTGAGTTTTCCTTCCCTTAGACCTGAGTGGGAGTACATCCTCTTTGTTTTTTTTCCCGAGTCAAACCGCCATGATCTCCTTTTTCGATGGGGGTCGTAATCCTCCATGTCGCCCTGGGACTAGTTGTCCTCTCCAAAAATTCCCTGTTTTTGCTTTCTTTGGGGTGGATGTGTCCTGCTAACTGAGTTTTTTTTTTTTTGTACCTACCCTCTCGTTGTGCCGGTCTATTTTCGTTTCCTTCTTCCCCCTCTGCGTTGCGCATTATTTTTTTTCCCTTTCTCTTTGTCGAACCTCCGTACTCTCGAGGGATCCTTTCTTTCAGCAACGCCTTTTTTGTCGGTCTCCTCGTTTTTTTTTCCCGAGAAGAAGTCCTTTTTTGTCTTCTGACCGGCTCCGATGAGCGGTTAAGTAATACTGTCCTTGGATCGAGGCCCCTTCTCCTTCCCTCCTCGGTTCCGGCGGTTTTCCTTTGGTAGTGCCGGAAGGGGACGGCTTTTTTCCTAGCCTTCAGAGCTTTCTGAGCCATGCCTCAGAGGGCGTCGCACGCGCGTTGTCCGTGCGGGGAGACACCCCCTGAGATCGAGTGAAGGAGCCCCTTCCCTCTGCCGAGCCGGCCTTCTGATCCCTTCCCCTTTACCGGTTTGATTAGCCTATCCTTCGTTCCTCAGCCTTGCATCGCTGTTTCCTTTTCTCCTTTTGGACCGCTGGGCTAAGATCCTTCCCTTTCATTTATGGTGCATCGCGCTCTCTCCCTCGTCTCATTCCGCATGACGGCCTCGATTTTTTTCAGTTGATGGAACTGTTTGGGTCGCGTTTTTTTTCCGTTCCTCCCCTCTCAGGCGTGTTTCCTTTCTCTGTAGGAAGCCGACGTCGTTTTGAGATAGATAAGCCTCAAATGCCGCGTTGGGGATTTCCCTCTTCTTGCGAGAAACGAATAGTCTCCTTCTGTCAATCCCTTATCTTTCCCATTTGTTCTTCCTAGTATTTTGACGGCCCTGACACCATCTTCCATGCTGGCCACGAGGGTTTTTTTTCTGAGTTAAAGGATATCCGCTGCTCCCCCTTTCGCTTTCCACATTTCTCGCGGCTTGCTTTTGCTTCCTGATTCGCCAGCCGGATTTCTCTTCGCTAGTCAAATATTTGTTTTTCTATGGTTTCTCTTTGCGCCTAGACGCTTGTTTTTTAAGACTGACGGTCGCCTGTACTTTTTGGCTCTGCCCTCTTTTCACCCTCTCCCTCCCCACAATCGCCAGTCCAGCTACTCATGAAGCGCCCCCCCTGAGCGGTAGACCCTTCACTTATTGCCTTTTTTTTTTTTCATCCTTGCCCTCATACCCCCCCTTTACACGGACCGGTCCTTCCTTTCCCCCCTTGAAGTTTTAAAGAAGCCTCCCAACCCCATGCGGACACGAGCGCTTTTTTTGGAAGGTGTAAACAGCGTCCCGATTTTTTTTGTTCTTTTTTCTTTTTTCCGTTTTCCCACCGCTTCTCAGCCATCGTTGCCACTAATCCTCTCACGATCTCGTACTTTTTTTTGGACGCTCTTGTCCCGGTGAGATTTTCGTCCTCCCCCGCGATGGCTCAAGCCATCTTCTTTCTTCCCCTATGTGCGGCTGGCGTCCTGGAAAAATGCTGCAGCATTTGTAAAGTGATGATTCCCTACGCCTCTCTCGCCGATACAGCCGTCACCGTTTGTCTCCCCTCTACATCGTTTTTGCGCTGTGCTTTTCTTTTTTCCTTCCTCTCTGTCCCTTTACTTCACTTTCTTCCCGTTCCGACGATCAAGTACCTAGTTTTCCACCTCGCCTCTGTCAGAAGAGAATCCCTGCCCCTTCCCCCTGATTGGTTGGTTTTTCTTTACGTTTTCTCTCTTAGATTCCCTCCGATTTCAGCGAATCAAACTCTTTTTTTTTCCCTAGTTATCCCGCGCCAGCTTTTCTGGTTCCCCCCAAGGCGTGTTCGTGTGGATTTCGGTAAGTCCCGGCCACGATGACCAGTAAAGCACCCTTCTTTTTTCCAAAAAGTTAACTGTTTGGTGTGCTCTCCTCTCCCTGCTCCCTGACAGATCCAAGTGATTTGCGCCTATCACCCCACGCCTTAAGTGTTGACGTATATTTCCCTTGACTCCAGGAGACGTGACTGGTCGCCGTCTCGAGAAGCCTTTGGTTTCTCGGGATCACGGCTGATATAGTGGTTTCTCTCCCGTGAGTCATGAAATCGGGGATGTGCCTCCTCCCCTCCTCAGAGGAAGGACTTTTTTGAACGTCTTCCCGTCTCGACACGGCGGTAAGTCCACCCCTGTCAATCTTTTTCTCATCCCCAGCCGAGATCAAGTCAACCATGAAGCGCGCTTCCGCACCTGCCCTAAGCGTAAGAGCATCAGCCTTTTCTTTGAATCATGCTCGCTATTAGGAGTAGAAGATTTTAGGTGATCTAGAAGAAGTATGCCCAGAATCCGGACCTCCAAAGACGTCGGGCAGGACGGCGTCCCTTCCCTTTTTTCCAATGTGTTTCCTATTTTTTCATCTCTCGTTGTGTTTTTTTCTCTATCCCCCGGTGACGTTGATTTTTTTTTCTTCCCTTTAGTCTTTTCGTTAATTTGATGGACTTCTGCTGAGCGCTCGTTTCTTTCTTTCTACCGCGAGCTAGCCGAAATATCCAGCTGTGAGCGTCTCTTCCCTAGAAGTAGTTGGGATAGCCTTGATTTCCTCCCTTATGGGTACTGATTACTCAGAGTTGGGTGAAAGTCGACCTTTTAGATCTCCTTGGGTCCCCTCCTTCTCGTTTTTCGTTCGTGCTTTTCTCAAAAGATTTTTCTGATTGGCTATCCGCCCGAGAGGCCCCATCTGCGGGATCCCGCGACCCAACCGGGTGCTCCTACCCTTTCTCCCACGTAGCTGGTCTTTCGTCTTCTCTCAACGTGACGTCTTTGTTCCCCTAATGATCACGGGCTTTTGCTTTTGTGCGAGATTTTTTCGACCAAACAACTTTTTCTTTGTTCTCCCTACTTTTTTCGTCCCTTTTCCTTTTCTTCTGACCAACCATCCAGATCCCTAAAGACGTTTAGTTTTTCATTTTTTCTCTTTGGTCCATAGGGTGCGGCGATAGTGCCTTACTCTTATTCACTCTATCTCGACCGTTTTTTCTTCTTCCCCCTACACAGCAGCTGACTTTGCCTCCTCCCTTTATCCTAGGCGGAATACGCCGACTTTAAGCTGATCTAAGTGATCGTCGCCCCCTTGTACCTATGTGAATACACTGCCCTTCCGTTTAAGACCCGTCTCCCTTCGTCTCCCCCCCCCGATGTCGAGGTCTCCTCACCCGGTGCTGGATCGTCTCGTCTTTGCAGTGATCGTATGATGTCGGCCCCATTTTGTTTTCCGTAAGGACCCATCACGACTTCATCTTTTTATTTGAGCTTTTATGGCTTGCTCCGCTTGGGGAGGCTGCAAATCTCCCACCCCCTCTTTTCTACAGTTACGAAATAGGCCGGTAGTACTCTCTGTTTTTTTTTTTATGGAGCCTCTTTTCGCACCGAGAAGTACCCCCCCCTACCCACTCTTGGGCCTTTTTTGGAGCCTTAGAGCTCTGTTCCTCCTTTGTTGTTAGGGCTTTCTTTAACACGGCACCGGTTCCGTTCTTCCTTCCGTGTTCCCGTTGGTCTGTTTCCGCGGACGATGTTTTAAGTTTTCATTATACGTTTTTCTGTATAACTCTCCATGGTCGTTCGGCGTGGTATTTCTATTTTCTGGCGATGTATTAAGCTAGGGTTCCAAGCTCCCTTTATCAGGCATTCCGTCACTGTATTCATGTCTCGACGGATAGTTCAGAGATCCCATATTTTTCGTACTCTCCCCCTATGTCAGACAGGCGTGCCGTGCCCCATCCGAAGCCTGGACGGTGCGGCCTTTTCCCCGAAGTGAGAAGAGGAGCTCGGTCACCTCCCTCTCCACAAAACGATGGGTAGTCCTCCTCGAGTTCCTATGGCACCTTACTCTTCTTATACTTCACTGCCCTCCCTCCTGGTCTATCCTAATCCCTTCCAACTGCCAGGACTCTTTCACTACCCTCCCTTCTTCCGAATTTCCTTAAACTCCTTCATCTCGTCCTTTTTGTTCATTTCGATATCCTCCCTCTCCCCCTCCTTTTTATTTATTTTTTTGTTCCTCCAAGCACTATTTTTGCGCGGCCAGATTGGGACAGCTCTCTGGCCTATTCTGAGAAGAGTTAGTTTTTCTCCGAAGATCCGCTCTTTTTATGAAGTCGGAGCGAGCGCGGACCTGTTTTTCTTTTTTGCTGGTCGTTTCCATTTCCTTTTTCTAACGTCTGCCGTGCCCAACGGCCCCAAAAGAATTAAATGCATTTATTCCCTATTGCCGTATGCGCGCTGCATTGATTTTTTGTGTCTGGCGTCTTGATGCCCCCAAGTAGAATTCTCCTTCTGACCAGCTTGCCAGGCCTCTAAAGCGAGATGCACTTTCCGGTCCGCACTGAACCCTTATATCGAAACCTTTTTTCATGATCAGTCCCCTGGTCTCGTCGCTTCTTCTCTCGGCGAGATATCAGTTCTAACCGAATTCCTCGTTCCAGCCCGCGCAAGTCTTATTCGGAAAGATTTTTTGTCTAGGGAAGGGCGGTCGTGGCCTCTACCGACAGCGCAGAGCCTTCCTTCCCTCTCTCGCCTGAGGATGCATGTGAGCGCCAGTTTTTATTTCCTCCTCCGAGTTCGGTCGCGCCTTGCCGCACTGATTTGACTTCGGCGCGGGAACTAGCGTTTTTTCCCCTTTTGTATAAGAAGGCGAACGGCAGGTTGTTTCGTAAACTTTTTGCCCTTATGCTTCTTGAGTCTTTTCGACTTTGTTTGTTTCCAGTAGGATGTTGCGTCATTCGCAAAAACGCTTCCCCCCGGTCCGAAGTCCGACGGGTTTGACCGTCCACGAGAGACTTGTCTTTCGCAGCACCGTTCACCGAGTTCAGCCTTCACATACCCACACCTTCGCGCCTCGTCACTGCGCGGTTTTTTTTTTTTGGGATTATTTCCCCTTCTTCCCAGGGCTGACCTGATGCGTTCCTCCCGATTCGAGGATCACTTCGATGTTTTTTTTCGGGTCTGCTCCAGGCGCTTTTTTTATTTCGTCACGTTTCTTTTTTGAGGTACTCACGCTTTTTTTTCCCACTTGTGTATATCTATCTCGATGACTTTGATTTTTCCCCACGTTCTTTGCGAGTAAGATCACCGTTAGCCTTGTCCACCCCCCAAAGGTTGTTCTTTAGTTTCTGCCCTGAGTAATCCTTTATACTTCATACGTTGTGTTGTTGATCTAAGATCACGCTTTCCGACAATCCCTAGGCCCTTTTGTGTGTGGACTTTTCATTGTTGATGGTCCTCCAAATCGTGGCCCGGTGCGTCCGCTCTTATCGAAACCCTTTTGGTACGATGGCCAATGGCACTCGCGCTAAAAAATACGTCTGACTGATGGATCTCTTGTTTTTGGTCGCGAACACGCAAGATAGGACGTGCCTTTTCTTTTTTTTTGCTAATCTCCGTCTCCGTTGTACTAGGGGCTCCACTTCCGTCTTTTTTTTGCTTGCGAGATAATGTTGGTGGTCTTTTTTTTTTTGGACTGCGTTTGACGGTGCTTGCGGGGCTCTCCTCCTTATAGTGGGAAGTAGACTTAGGTACGGTCCGGACCGCACTTTTTCCGCCTGAAATAACAGTACGACGGTCAGACCCGTCCTTTTTCCTCCCCTGTCATCATAAGGTAATAGAATGCGTGCTTTTCAACCCCTCTTCCTGTATACGAACTGGGTCGCCTCCCCCCGCGCGCGGTTACGGTCGGCGATGCGGCGGAGGACAGGACGTGATTTCGGAGTGCCCTTCTTCTTTTTGCTCTTGCAGAGAAGCAGGTCGAACGTTTTTTTCGTATATGGTCCCGGTTTTTTTTTCCGTTTTCTGGCCGCTCTTCAACTAGAAGGTCTCTTCTAAGCCATGCGTTTTTTGTGGAGGACGCGGGCTTTTTTTCTTTTTCTCCTTTTGGTGAGACATCGTAGATTGTGGATTTCCTCTTTCCATTCCCTTCGACGAGACCGTGCATTCCTCACCGCCTTCCCTGGTATCGACTCCCGCGTTTGACACGGCACAGCTGCATCTTTCGTCGGGAGGATATCTTGTGGCAGCTGGGCTTTCCCGCCGGAGGCGGTTGTAGGGGCATCGCTCTTTCTCGCCCGACTTTTTTTTGAAGCGCAAGATGCCTAGCTTTTTTTGCTGTTTCCCCGGTTTTTTTGGTCGCGTTGGGCCTGCCATACGTATCCCCCTGAGAAATGACTGGCGAATTCCTTTTCTTGCCTCCTCACTGGTTAGGCGCTCAGATCCGTCACTTCCCTTCGCGTGAGGGCGCGCTTTTTTTGCAACGATTCTTTCGCCTTTCCAGAGAGCTGTACCTCGTTTAAGATATCTTGAAGCGTTCATTCGAAACAGACACCATCAAGCTGGCCCATTTTGTTTCTTCCTGATCTCACTCTTACCCGGCTGCCTCCCCAAGGCTCGCGGCGGTTTTGCCCGTGGAACAGAATTTTTTTATTGAAATGTCTTTCTTTCTAACTCGGGAGAGATGCTGCCTGTTTTTTCGGATGTGGCTTCACTTATTTCCTTCTTCCTTGATGTGCTCCCACCCGTACCTATGCCATTACAGCTCAGGGCCCCATAGAACAGCAAGACTTTGCTCCAAACCCAACTTTTTGAGCCCTTCTTTACCATAAACTCCTTCCTTCCCCCCCCTGCCACTTAACACTTCTTTTTTCCGCCCAGCCCCCAAGGCACCCACGAACGGGCCGTTTTTTGCCTGGCAGTTTCCGTGTAACGAATCACTAACCACCCCGGTGTGTCCCCTTTATGCTCCTTTCCAAAGTCTTTCTCGTGTCAGTGTGTACGTTCTCTTTGGCGTCACCGTCCGACTGCATAGCTTTCCGTCAAGCGCCCGGCAAGATATTTCGCCCTGTCGGGGAAGCATCCGTTCTGTTAGCTTTGTTTCCTCCGCCCAGCGCTGGGAGCCCTCCCCGTTTCCCCTCTACCCCCAAAGATGCGACGTCTGGCCGTACTGGAACCCTCGCTTTCGCTACATTCGTACTCTCGTCGCCTTTTTTTTTTTCTGCGAGGGACTCTCCATTTCCTCTTTCTCCTAGAAATCTTTTTTTTCGAGGCGGTTCGGAAAGCTTTGTCGGGGTTTCCTACCATGCCGTGCTACCGCGTTTCCTGACCCGTATATCAGCGTGCCCCCCCGTTTCGTCTTCCTAAAGAGCCTCCCTTTTCTTGCAAAGTGTTCGCTTCTGGTTATTGGTTCTCCCCTTCTTTTTTGCGCTTGAGCCCTTCTCCTCTCTGAGCGACTCCCCCAAGTAGCCTCCCCTTATGTTTCCTAAGTTAGGGTACACCAGGCTGTATTTTTCTGTATCAGGTCACGATTGAAACCGGTGCAAGCGTATTTTGATAACCCCTGTCCCTTCTTTTTTTTGCGAGTCCCTTAGCGACACGCCCGCTTAGTTCGTTTTATAAGTGTATGCCGTCCCAACTCAACTGTACTTTGCCTCTCTTTTCTTGACCCTTTTACTTTCTCGCCGTCCTGTTAGCAGACAGTTTGTCGTGTATCGCGCCTCATAGCGGGTGGTCGTAGGGTCTTTTTTTGTCCTGCCGAACGAGCCTTGGTCCGGCCTTGTATGTCCTCCACACAGGAGATCGCCACTGGAGAAGTTCCCCACCCGTGTTTTCCTTCCAAGACGATCTCATGCCATCGCTGTCTTGTCTTTTCCCGACTCTCTTAAGCAGTCTCTTTTTGGTCCTCCTTGCGGCGAGCTCTTTTCGTAGCCGTCGGCTCTTTGTTATGCGCATGAAGATCCTGCCCGTTCCATTTGACCTCACCGACTCTGTCAAGGACCTGTCTAGCATGTGCCCTCACCTATGTTTACTATCCCTCTTCTTTTCCCTCTTGTTGGAGATCGCACATGGTTCGTTCTTCGCTGTAGGCCCTTTTTTTCTTTTCGTATGGGCTTCTGCTGCGATCTCTCTTGCCTTTGATACTTCCGAGATAGCAGACCATGACTTTGTGGGAGCGCGTACGTGCGTATTCCCACGCGCAGTTCTCTCGTTTTCTGCTGGATCATTCCGTTTGGTTCTATTTCTTGTACGCATTTTTGTTTTTTCTCGTGGAGATCTAATTTGGTTTTATCCAGTCCCTCCCAGGTGCCCTTTCTTTTTGCCCACCTACCCGTATTTCTGCATCAGGTTCCGCCCGTGAAAATCAGCGCGGATCACGATTAGCCGCTTTGATGTTCGATGTTGCAGTACGTCGAAGGGATTCCCCGTCCTTCTTTTTTTGGCGTTGTGCTCGTATGCCTTCCCTTTTATGTGCTTGGTGCGTTGCTGCTGCCTCGAGAGCGTTTCCCCCCCGCTGCCATTTTTTGTGATCATTTTTTTGCTTGCTTCAGCTTGGCGGATACCTGACCCCCCTGAGAACTACACTCAGTTCCTCCCTTCTTGTTCTTGATCATTTCCTTGGCGGCGATAGTGGTATTACCATCTTTACATTGATTCCCCCTACGCTATCTTCTAAAGCGGAGGATTTTTCAACAACTCTTTTAACCTTTTCCGTGCCGAGATTTTCTTCTAGTTTTCCTGACTTTTTTGACGCTGTACGTGATTTTTCGTTGGCTTAACTCATTTTTTTAGGGCTTTGGGTGTAAGTACAGCTCCCGGCTTTGCTCTTTCCCAAGGCTCCTTTGTCGCTTCGTCTTAATGCACTTTCGTCTGGCTTCTGCTAGGAGATAGTCGCTGTAGGCTTTTTTTTTCCTTTCTCATTTCTCCGCTATGCTGCAGTTGCGGTGCTGCTCCCCTTTTGGGCGGCGGGAAATCTCCCCCTAACGGCTGGAGTAAAATACCTTACGCGATCGTGATTTTTTGTATAGTTTGTATTTATGGGTGACTGTTTTCGCCACACGGACTCCCCCTTACCAACATCGGGAAGTTTTTCGACTTCTCGCAGAGGTCCGACGGTGTTTTAGTCTTTTACAGGTACCGTCCCGGCACACCCTGCTCCTTTTCCATTGGTTCTGTTCGATTTCCCGTTTCAGGGTCATGTGTCCACGTGACGTGTCGAACGTCGAAACTTGTTTCCTTAGGCGTTTGCTTGCCCCTATTGTCTGGCGCTGTATCCTCTACGGGTAAAGCAAAGCCGTATCAGTTATCTCTTTTAGTTTACTTTCCTTTGCGTGCTTCGCCAAACGCTTTTCATGGCGCGTCGACCGCGTCCTCCAAGAAAGGCGTGAACGATCCATGCGAGCATTTGGGCGCATGGCCTTTTTCCTTTTGTGATCTTTCCCTTCCCCCATTTTGGTCCAGCTTTTTTTTTTGTCTGTTTCCCTCCAAACTGAAGAGTCCGGCGCTTGAAAAGATGGGAAGCTAGATTGCGCGGGGAAGCTTTCTTTCGTAGACGATTGCGCTTCGTTCCCATTCTGGACGTTTCGATCTCTTTGCGTTAACGGATGACAGGCAGTTAGTGTCGCATTTTTTTTGATCTTTTTGTCTAACGGTTGCCGCCCCCACTCCCTCAATTTACACTTCTTTCTTGTTTTCTTCCTTCTTCGTCATGCGCGATATCACGCGTTGAGCTTTGGCTCATCAAAATCACGCCTTCGTGCCCACATCTTTCCATACGCTGCCTTTTTTTTCTTCTGCGGTCTCCTGTTTTTCCTGCTATAGAACGTTTTCCGGTCCTATAATGACTTGCTATTCTTCGCTTGCTTCAGATGCTTAGATGTCTCCTTTCGAACCCTCGATTCTAGCCAGACGCATGGAGTTCCTTCCAATCTTATAGGATCGTACTCCGGCTCGACTGAGTCTATCCTTCGGAATCTGGCTGAGTTCTTGCCACGTTTCTTTCTTTCGCCGCCGAGTATCTCTGCCTGGCTTGTTTGCCGATGGCCCTTCCAGGCGCTGGAATGGTATTTTGATTTCTCAGGAGGATTCGGTTTTGGAACCGCTTCGTCGAGCTTAGTATTCTTGAATTTCCTTCTTTCTCTGACCGTCAGGTCTAGCTGTCATGCTTGAATTTCCTGCACGTCCTACCTCTATTTCTCCCTCCCAGAGGTCGATTCGAGGATTTTCCCCCTCCCTCCCTCCCAGTTTGATTCACATACCACTTCGATTTTTGTTCCTGCATCGGTTTTGAATTGTGGATTTCTTTCTTTCCAGCGACATTGAGGATGACGCTTACACCGTCTGCTTTTTCCCTTTAGGTCGGGGTTTTCTAGAACGGCTCCACCTAGCGTAAGCAAGAAGGAGACGTAGTGTTTTCTTGAGCAGTTGCAGATGGACAAGGGTTGAATTGGATCTCTTTTTTATGCCACTCTTTTGATTTTCTTTCTTCTTCCGTCAGGTCCACCAACCCACTTCGAGGCCCGTTTTGCCAGGGGGAGAGTAA
>Ga0179593_1510389_pt1 | contig 13179 bp, 16 predicted proteins | sample CZODoug2_1_08_16_FD_185931 | JGI IMG/M metagenome (GOLD analysis project Ga0179593, IMG submission 185931) | Vadose zone soil fungal communities from Angelo Coast Range Reserve, California, USA - CZODoug2_1_08_16fungal (PacBio error correction) | ecosystem: Environmental > Terrestrial > Soil >... | reverse complement strand
GCGGTATTTTGGTAGGCAGTGTACCCCAACGGCCTTTCTTTTCTTCCCCCCGGCTGAGCTACCCTCGATGTCCGATTCTGTCTGTATTAGGACCCCCAAAAACCCCCCAAGGCTCGTTTTCCCTTGGTATCCTGAGGGACGAGGAGTGGAAGTCTGAGTTTTTTTTTTTTTTAATGACTCCCCCGCATTTCAAGCGCCCTTGAAAAAAGTCCCCGTTTTTTTGGTTTTTGTCAAGTCCTTCCGTTAATGAACCTCCCTTTCCAGCCCTACCTTTCGCTGCCACAGTTAAAACCGTCCCACTACCCTTCAAAAACGAATATATTTTTCGGTCATACTCCTCCAGTTGTGTGTTCTTTGTATCGGATATGATGGGCTTTTTTTTATTTGTTTTTGGACTTTGTTTGGTAGGTTGTTGGTGTTTTTTTTTTGGTAGGGGAGGCGACACCCGGCCCCCGTTTGGTTCCGCCGGCGGTGTGCCCCGTTTGAGTTTCCCCCTTCCAAACCCCCTCGTTTCTCCAAAACGGCTAGGTGCGGGTGTTGGCTGCCGTTTAAGTCCCTTCGGGTTTCCGTTCCAACAAAAACCTTTGCAACGTCCCTGATCTTTACGAAGTTCTTCCCAGTGACCCCAAAGTTTTTTGGCCGATCAGCCCCAGTCTCTATCTTATTGGATTTCCTCCCTAACCGTTTCCATCACGGTCCCGGTTTCACACCCCGGACGCGAGATCTCCACCCCCCACGGGCACCGTCATGGACCCCATGACAACGTTTTCCCTCTCTGGATTTCATCCGTACCTCCCCCCCACCCGCCGGATGTCTTGACCTCGTTGATTCGTTTGTTTTTTTTTTGTCTGTTGGACCCTGCCGAGGTTTTCGTAACACGTTTCAGCCCCCCGTCGTTGTTCTCCCTACTTGCAGCTCAGCGGGTGCTTAGGGTCGTTCGAAATGGGTACTTTTTTTTTCAGGGACAGTGACCTTCCGTGCCCGATCTGCAAGGGCCTTTCTTCCATTCCTTGAACCCTTAACTCTCCCGCCCCTCACCCGCCTAGCCTTAGCGTCCCCCCCCCCCCCCCATTTACAGAATTTTGCAATCCCCCACCGCCTACGCCTAAGCGAAGGTGCTCCTTTTCTTTGATAACCTCCCCCCGGCATCAGTTGTTCCCGAGGTTTTCTCGCTAATCTCGTTTACTTGAATAGTTGTTCCTCTTCTCCCCACTGGCATCACACGTGCTCGTCACGCCGGAGTCCCTCCAACCGTGCAACTTGACGGTCTTGTTTTGTTGTGTAGTTGGCTGTGTACCGAGACTTTTTTTATCCTTCCACCTTTTCCCAACGGGTGCCCCCTACCCAACTTTCGTTGGATGCTGTCCCCTCCCCCCCCACTGATGCTTTTTTGGTTTCTTCAGTTTTTCAGCTGCCCCATTTTTTTTCCTCTTTGGAATAAATCCAGGTATATCCCGCGGTGCGAGTTTAGCTGTGACGTGTTCCCCTTTCCCACTGTTTCTCAAGTTCGGGAGTTGAATGACGAGCACTAGTTCCCCCCTGAGCGCGTTTCGTTACCCTTTGGCTCCGTAACTGTCCCTTCGTGAGCGGCCACACATGTGCATTGCCCCGCCGTTTCCGTTTTTTTTTTTTTTCTTCACGTACACCTTCGGACGAACTTTTTTCTTCCCCCCCAGTTGTTTCCTGCAGACAAACCCCAGTGCACCGAATTACGACAAAACCCCCCACCCCCACCCCTCCCCCCCCCCCCCCCCCCCCCCCCCCCCCCCCCCCCCCCCCCCCCCCCCCCCCCCCCCCCCCCCCCCACACTACCCCCCCCACCAATTACCGGTCCCTTTTTTTTCTCTGATCTCCTTCACCCGTTTTTACCAGTAGTCGGGCCCAAAACCGACTTTTTCTGACAATGAGACCCCCGTTTTGGCATTTTTTGGGATTTTTCCAGATGGTTGCCTTAGTTAAATCGCTTTCCCCCCCCCCCCAAAGGGTTTGTGCGGACAGTTATTCTCCTTACCTCGGGTCAGTGAGTGATTCTCCTTTTTTTTTTCCCAGGTGGCCTCCTGACACCCTTTCCAGCCACCACGAACCCAGGTAGCGCAACGGTTCGTTTTTTGTGAGATTTGTGCCCTTTTCTGCTTCCCCAATCGGTCGTTCGTTCCGGCTTGGGGTCTGCCAACTTTTTCCTTTGGCCGGTGCGTCCCCCTTCTTGGTTTAAAATAAAACTCCCATTGCAGTCCGATTTCGTCTTTAAAAGACCGTTTAAAACCCAAAACCAAACGCGTTCATTACACAGTGTTGCGATGCGGTCCTTACCACCCTTGTCCCCAATTCCACTGTCGACAGAAAAGTACAGGAAAAAATCCAACAAAGTAAAATACCCCGCATATTTTTTTTTCTTCTTCGATCGCCCTTTTTGGTTGTCTTCTGCCTGTGCAAAAACACCTTCCTTATTGTACCCGTTGTTATTTTCCCCCCCACCTGTTTCTCAACGTTGTTGCCCCCATTAGGTTTTCCCAGTGTTGTAGGCGATGGCGCAGATTCATCGTCTTGGAATGGACCAAAGGGTCGGTTCGGTCGGTGCAGCATATTCATGACGATTCGGGGTGGTTTTTGTCTGAGCGTGCTACACCCCCTGATCGGATGGGTCTTTCGTTTCTGATTCTTGCACCTTGTTGTTTTTCTGTCCAAGTTTTTTTATAGGTTTTGTCGTTCCTTTGGGTCCCATGGGCGCATTTTTCCCACAGATTTGCGGTGCGGAGTGGTTGTTGAACACCCCTTTTCCCCCCCCGTCGTCTTTCACGTACCCTGTTCGGGGCCCCCGCAGGAACCCGTACTTATTCGACAAACCTTGGCAGTTTTTTTTCTTTTTTTTTCGTTGATTTTCGCTCCCGGGCTAGACCGGTTTGGCTACCCCCTTGTGATCAAGGGGGTACGAACGTTCGTGTCCCCCCCCCCCGGCGGTTCATCAAATTCCGTCGTCGGCAGTTTCTCTTTTTTTGACAACCCTGTCACCCAACGTTTCCCTTCCCCCCCCCGCGTAATCTTTCCTCCCCACTCCCCATTTACATGGACCGTGTAGATCGTTTTCCGTCCAGTGCTCCCTTTTTTCAGGGGGTATAAGTTGAACACCTCCGTCTTCCTGCAACGCCCTTTTTCCCTCGGTTCCTTCAACGTCATGCTGGGCCTTACTCCGTCGAGTTTTCGCGTAAGCACCCCGATTTTTGTCTTCTTTCTTGCCTTTTCTGAGTTCCCGTTACATTTAAGCTCGGTGAAGTGAAGACAAATCTCGACCTTTATGGGTTTTTATGAGACCCTTTTTTGATCGAGCGGCCCTTACGGTTGAGTTCCCATTCATCCATGAGTTTCTTTTCCTCTTTGTCCCCCTTTTTCCTCGGACGGCTTTCTGGAAACATCGCCCTCTCCTGGCTTTCCATCCTCATGAACCTTGCCGTCGGCCCGCTTGCTTGCAGCTTTTTGACCTTGTCATGGCGATTGTGGAGAAGGGGGGACTTCCCGCCGGCGATGCAGGTGATCCTTTCCCCTTCTTGTCCCCCTGCGCACATTGCTGCCTACCCAGTCCACTATTTTGATCTTAGAACTTCGCGGACTCATTTTCTGTTTGTGATTTCTCCCTGGGACCTTACTTTGTGGCTTTCCTTTGTCCCCCGGATTCTTGGTCCCAGTTCCCCAAGAAGTGCTTTTTCGCGGTCCCCCTAGACATTGGCTTTACGATCCTCCCAGTGCCTCTCTCTCTTTTCCATCCCTTTTCCCATAAGTGTTGTTTGTTTCTTCCTGAAATTGTCTTCTCTTTTTCTCAATTTTCGTCTTGGCGAAACTCTTGCTCACTCGCCTGGCCTCCCACCCCGGCGTTCTTCCCCTCTCCTCGACACGAGCAGTAAGGATCTTGCCTTTTCTAAGTCAATGTCACCCTTCTCTTTTTCTTTTCCTTCGTCTTGTCGATCTTTTCTCAGGAGGCACCTTCTCAAGTTTCAATGCAAGGCGCCGCGGTAGTTTTCCTCCCCGACCCCAAAGCCTCAAGGGCGCTCTGTCGTTTCTGATTTCTCCTTCCCATTTCCTGCGTCTACATTTCTCTCTTCGACTTTCGACCTCTGTCCTTTCTGCCTCTGACGACTTTTTTCATGAACATTCATGGATGCACGGCCCCAACCCCTGGCGCCCCCCTCTTTCTCTCCTTCGATCCGAAAGTTTTCTGACCACCGCGTTCTCGGCAGGTTAAGGCTTTCTTGGTCCTTTTTCCGGAACCTGCAATTCCCAAAACAACGCGGGGACCCTCTGGTCCAGATCCGGCCTTGGCCGTACGTGTCCTTTTTTCCCCAGCTCAAAAGCGCTGACGGGTTATTTCGTTAATTCGTCGGTTACAGGATACCCCTGCACAGCGGACACTTCGGATCCTCCCCCCCCTCGCGTCATGTTTCTTGGTTCTTTTTTTCTCTTCTCTCCTGGCCGGCTTTTTTTGGCCTTTCACCCGTCCCCCTGCTCGGGACTTGATTTTAGTAAACTCCTCCCTCCTCATCCATGTTCCCTGACTCCGACCGTGTTTCCCAAACCTGGTTTGACCTTCCCTTTGCTCTAGGGTTCCACTTTCCATAAAGTCACGACACTTTTTCCCGGCTCCTTGTGTACTTCTTTTTCTGCTTTTTCCGATTTCGTGGTCCTTTACGCTTTTGCAACTTTTTGCCGCCCCCTTTACGCGTCTCCGCGCTATTGAGGAAGGGACCCCCCACAGGCCCCCGGCGATCCTTTGGCGAACTTTCCCCCAGTCCACTCCCCTCTCCCTGTCCCCCTGTGATCGCCCCCACACCGCCCCTGCAGTCAGGTGTCTGATGAATTGTATTTTTCCTTCAAAGACCTGACGACCATTCCCCCCCCGATTAAGACCCTTCCCAGTCCCCTCTGCCTCCCACCTGTACCCCTTTCCCCGTTGATGTGGACACGTTGTTACAACCTTCTCCTTTTTTCTTTTCTTACAGAAGGTGGTTTTTCACCTCCCGAGTTGACCTTTCCCCCCTTTTTGGCGATCTCCCTGCCTTATTCTGCGATTCTCCCTGTTTTTGGTTGTTTCCGTTCCATTTCCCCCAACTTTTCCCCCATTGTACTTTCCGACGGTTTTCACTACGGCCTTGGCCCTTCACGCGTTTCCCTCCCTTTCACTCTCGTTGCCCAAGCTGGATAGCACCGAACCCCTTTATTTTCTTCTTCCCGGCTTCCCACCATATCCCCCTTTGCGTCGCCCCTTTTAGTCTGGACTTCCCTCCGACTAAGCTCTAAGTCGTCCCAACCGCTCTCTTTTTCGATGCAAACCTTCTTGGACCATGCCGCTTCTTTGAATCCCCCCTAGTTGCCCCGACCCATTTTGTTGTTTTTTCTCTGCCCCTCTCTTCCCCAGAGCGCGTATTAGTTTACCTTCATTGTGTTTTTGACGACTGTTTGCGGTTGTTGCGAACTTTTTGTGAGCAAAAATTTTCCCACGAGTTTTACTTGAATTGCCCCCACGCCCCATGCTTTTTCCTTTGTTCCCCCCCACTCTGGTTCCGCTGGCCTTGGGCCTTGTCCGTATGGAAATGCCGGAACGTCGGTTCACAACTCCATTGCCTATTCCCTTTTCCGAACTCGGCCCCATTTTGCAGGACGACGCGGGTTGTACACACTTGTTAGTGGCCGACGCGGATCTTTTTTTTTTTTTTTCTTTATTATTTATTTCTTACATGGTTCCAGCTGATAGTCTTTTCCCCCACCCCAGGCGGCGGTGCCTCTCATCGGAAGTTGTCGCTTTTAATGATCCGTTGGGGAACGAATTTGTGATCTCCCACTCTCGCTTTTTTCCCAGCAAATTTACACCCCTCCTTTTGGCACCGCATTTGTCTCTTTTTTAGTATTTCTTCATCGTAGTACCATTTTGCCGTTTTTGACATCCCGATCTTTTTTTCCCCTCTATTTTAGAAAAACTGCATCGACTGCAACCCCATATTTCCTTGTATTTCGGATTCAATACCTGGCGGCGCTTCCTGACCCTCTTGTCGTTTGGTCTTTTTTCACCTTTTCTACCAGATAAATGGTCACAGGTCCTTTTGCTTGCGGATCGCTTCAATTCCCCCTGACTTAAACTCCCTTTTTCTCTTTCCTCCATCCTCCCCCTGCCAAACTTTTTCAAACAACGATGCGCCTGCATAAATTTTCTCCGAACGACCCTTTTATGACCTCCTAACCCGGCATTTCCACCCCCCTTCGACTGATTCCACCCTATGTTTTTTCGGACATCTGTGTGTTATGTTTTGTGATTGTACCTTTGAAATTCCCGTGCTTCTTAATTTTTTTTTTTCTTTTTTCGGGAAATTTGCTTTGAGTTTTGTCCCCTGGTAACAAGACTTAGTTCCTTAGAGGACCCCTCTTTGTTTGCTTTTGAAGGCGGAACTCTAAGGATTTTTCTTTTCCTTTGAGGTTGAAACAACGGACTTCCTTTTTCTTTATCTTATTTCACTCTAGAGGTTTGACGTCTTAATGGTTTTTTTTTACTCAGACGGACTAGATAGCCAGAAACCCAACCCTTGTGCGCGTTGGCGTTTCACCCGCGTAGTTTAAAGCTCTCCTGGCTGCCCCCCGCGGAATGAAACACCCCCTACCTAACGAAATTTCTATTTTTTTTCTCTATATTGTTTTTTGTTTTGACTCTATGGAGAGAGGGATTTCATTTTGTTTTTTTTTTTGGGCTGGTTTGGTTGGTTGCAAGGTGCGTTGATAGCTTCCTGGATTTTCTGTTTTCACCCCTGCTGATTCCCCCCAACCACGCATGTTTGGTGAGTGGTTTCTTCTTGTCTTTTATTCGGCCTTTTTTGTTTTTTTCGTTCACCCCCCCAGTGCAGTTTTTTTTCAACCGTTCCCTCCCCTTTCTTGCCCCGGCAGGATCCCGACAACGAGCTATCTTTATTTTTTGTCCATAAGCCTGAGCTCGCTTGGCTCGCGCCCTTGTTCAACGTCTTTTTTTTTTTCCCCCCCCCCTTCCTCAAAGCTTTGAGCCGAGTTGCAAAAAAAACGGCCATGCCTGTGTCCCTAAAAACTTGAGTTTTTGTTTTTTTTTTTTTTTTTTTTTTTTTTTTGTGACTCTTTGGTTTTTTTATTTCATAACTTCCTCAACAACGCAGATTGTTAGAACGGGTTGATGTCTCCGGTGTCCTGGGAAGAGGGCTTCCCGTTTGAAAAGTTTCCGTTCTTGCGTCCGTTTTTTTTTATGTGGCAGCTTCCTCTTTTGTATGGGGCATGGTTTCGGTTGGCAGTTCTCCCGCTTGCGGCGTCCTCAAAGTTGTGCATTTAGTCATCTTTTTTTTCCCACCCCCCAGTCTTACTCTTCTCCGCATGTCCGGGTTTTTGTGACCTTTTTTCTTCACCCCCGGCGGGTTCCCACGAACCTTGACGAGCGGCCGCCTTCTCCTTGCCCTGCCTTGTTCTGGAATCCCGCTACTTTGGTGCCCTTCCCAGTTTCGGGTTGGAGCTTTTCTCTCCTCGCGGCTGCTGTCCTGGGCTGTCCTCTGAGTTTTTTTCTCTCCACCCCCCTTTACGACCCTTGTTTTCTAGAGTTGAGCGACCCACCCGCCAAATGTTCTTTTGCTGGTTGTCTTTTGCGTGTTCTAGAGTGCTCCCCCCCTTTTCTTCCCCCAACTTTCCAGGCTAGAAACCACTTCCCCGGGGTTTGCGCTTTTCCCGCCCTTTTCACGTCTGGAAATGTTTCTGCCCCTTCAGCTTCCCCTGACGACTTTCTTGTAACCCCCTATTCCAATCTTATTACCAGAAGTTGCCGGCGTTTTTTCGTTCACTGTTTCTCAGTTTTTCTCGTCCGCAAATTTTCCCAGATTTTTTGAGTCTCCGCGACCGCTCCCTGCCCGTTTCATAGTTCGGGTCATGGGCATTGTGCAGCCTTCCTGCCTTTTCTTTTGTTACCCCCTCTGTTGTTTGGCAGGTGTTCCCGACCCCTTTGCCGGTTTTTGGTTTTTAACTGGCTCCCCCCTTACACTTGCACACCCCCCTTTCCTGCGCCGCACCCCATGCGCGCACCGTCCTCTCGTCCGATATCGGGCCTCCTCTTTCGGTTTCGTTCCACCGCCCCCCGTCTGTGCCCCTCGCTGAGAACCTTGGACGCTTCTTGTCTTTCCAGTTTTTCTTCGCCCGGGTTGGGCGATTTTCTCTTAGTTTCTTTTTTCGCTTTGGTAGTCGTTGTTTAAGAATTTCAAAGTCGTCTGCACTTTTGGCGTCTGTTTTGTTCTCTTTGCTCCCCCCCCCAAGGGTTTCTGGTTCTGACTTCCCCCCTCGTTGGGTGCCCCCTTCCCCTGGGCGCGTTTGTTGTTTTTTTTTTTTCTTTTTTTTTTTTCTCCCTTTTTTGATAAGTTTTCTATCAAAAAACGTCCTTTTCCGTCTATTTGGGCCCCACCCTTTGCCATCCCCTTTTGGGCGATCCTTTGCTTCCCCCGAAACTACAATGTTCCCCTTTGATGATTAAGTCCCTCCTCTCCGCCAGGTTTTTTCCCTTTGCGCCCCCCCTGGTTTACCCACAAAACCCCTCCTTTCTTTTCAAGGTTTTTGAAAAACGTTTTTTTTTCTTTTTTTTTTCCCCCCCCCTTGCCATTGTCGAATTTTTTCTCCCTCCCTTTTCCGTTTGTAGTCATAGTTGGAATGGGTATCCTTTTTCCCTGGGCCTCCTCTTCCTTATAGCCCCACCGTGCTGCCAGTCCGGTTTTGGTTTTGGTCTCTTTTCCCTTATCCCAAACGGCCGGGAGGAGGTTGTTCTTCGTTCTTGAGTTCGTCTTTCATGGGTACCCGACCCTTTGTTTACCACGGTTGACCGCGCGTGTATTTTTTCATGTGGAGCCCAAGCGCAATTTTTTTTTTTTCTCCCCCTCCCGTTCGGCGTTTTTTCTTCTCCCAATTTCGTGCGTCCCTTTTTTTTCTGTTCAAATCTTTCCCTCGACGATGTCCCCACACCGGATAGTTTTGTTTAACAGTGTTTTTTGTATTTTTTTTTTTGCGAGTTTCCTTTTCGTACTTTAACCTTATCCCGGATCCGACCTTTTGTTTTCCGAACCCCCTTGCGGATGGTACGCCCGAGCTCTCTTTCCCCTTTTCCCTCAAGTCCGTGTGTTCGAATTGCCTTCTTTTTAAACCCTGTTCCCCAAAAAGCGTCGGCTTATCCCCCCTATCCTCACCTTTTTTTGAGTTGTTCTCCCTCCCCCTCCCTGGAGTGTCCTTTTGTCTTTTGGGACCTTCCCCCTGCCACCGACGATTTCACTTCCCTTCCCCGTCGTCCTTCTGTGCTTTTTTTGGCAACCCTGCGTCCCCGCCCTGCGCGCCCCCAGGCTTTCCACCCCCCCCCGGCTGTTTTTTTTTCCTTCGATTGCCTTCCTCTTTCCCTGCCCCTTTACCTTCCTGAGACAAAAACATTCTTTTTCTTTCGGTTCTTCGCCTTTTCCCTCTTTGACGAGGCGGTCTTTGAAGTGAGACCGTCTGTTTTCTTTGGGCATCAATTTCTTTCCTTGTGCTTCATTTTCCCTTCGCTCGGAGTCCCGCATTCGAAGGTCCCTCCGTCCTGTCTTGACCATTTACGTGAACCCCTTGAAGTCCCCTGACAGCAGTCCGCTTGCTTGATGTAGAGGGCCGGTCTTCTACTTTCCGTCGTGCGTTAGTCGTTTCTTCTTCCGGCTTGCCCCTTTCTTAGCGGGAAGAGTTCCCACTCAATTCGCCAATATATTTCTGCCCTTGGGCAGGCTGCCTGCTTTTTCTTTTTAACCTTCCGGCGGTGTAGTCATCCATTCTCTTTCTCCCCTTGCTGTTGCCCCTCCTACCTGATCTCGTCCGGTATATCTCTTTTCTCATTCTCGTTGTTGTTTGTGCTCGATTTTTATTCTGATTGAGGCACGCGGGGGTCCCCCTTCTTTTCTTTGGCTCACTTTCGACCTTTGAAGTTCCCTACACACACTGCCCCGTCTTTCCCGATTCGATCCCCTTGGAAGGTTGGCATGCCGTCGACGGAAGCATTAATTTCCTTCCTCAACCAAATTTCGTCGTTTTCAGGGGCAATGCTCCCTTTTTCCTATGCTTTTAGTCGCCGGCTTCGTATCGCAGTGCCCCCGAATTAAAGCTCTCCTGCGATTCGATTTTTACGTGTGCACCCGTTCTCCCTTTTTTTTCCGAACCCGCGGCTTCTCTTCTTTCACCCTCCCCCGTCCTCTGCTCTGGTTACCTACGCGTACGTTGCACTACCATTATGGATTCCCCTTTTCCCCCAAATCGGACCTTCTCCGCTCTTTTTCACCTCGTTTTTTTCCTACTTCAGTTTCTGAGTCCCTTTTTCCCTGTTTGATTGGACCGCCAGGGCATCCTCTCCACCCCCCTCGTGACGCCTTTTGACTTTTTCCCTCGCGCTTAAGCATGACGTGTTTGGTCTACAGCTCACCCAATCCGGACAACGTTGGGATTTCGTCATTTTTCGTTTACTTTTCTCAACCCCGTTGCCCTCTTCCTCCGGCCGCGCTTACCAACTCGTTGGCCTTTTGTGGGAGCTGTCTCCGGCACGCTTTGTTGTTTGGATTTCACTTCCTTTTTTCTGCTTTCGGTTTTTGTTGTTGGCCCCCCCCGGTTTGGGGGTTGGGTGTTTTTTATTGTCTAAATCCGCCCGATCGTTCGTCCTTGATACACTCCCTTTTGTGCTACCGGTCGGTCTTACGATGTGGTCCCAACTTCAGACCCCCTGGCGTTTGCCCCGTGTTTTCGTCTGCCTTCTTTCCCCCTCTTGTGACCTGGTCCCGGTTTTTCTCCGACACGCCGTTCCTGTCGGCAGCGCACTGGACAAAAGGGGGACACGCAGGCGACACTTAACCCGTCATCACCCTCCCCCCCCCCTCCCTGCCGCGTGGATTCTCGAACACACGCCTGGCATAGGTTCCGATAAATTTTGACCCTTTTTCACGATCCCTTCCACGAGGGTCCCCCTCTTTTGCTTGTGTTTACAGCCTAAAACTGCCCCCCCTTTCCCGTTCCCGGTGTTTCCCCCCCCCCCCACCCAGAAAAACCCTTTCGCTCTCCCCATCAAAGGTGGTTTGGACCGGTTGACCTACCAATCTGTTTAGTACCCGCCTCCCTATCGTTTTCATTTTATGTTGCCTCCATTTTCCCGACGTCCCTGAATTCAGAAGAATAGCCCTGCACTCGTTTTACCCCAGTTACCTCGTCGAGTTTCCCCCCACCAATGCTTGGCTAGTGCCCCCTCAAGATTTGTAGCTTCTGGTTGACAACCTTTTTCCGAAACTTGTCGCAACTTTCGTCTGCTTCCGGGCACATCGAATTTTTTTCCACTGATCTCGTCGTTGCCAACCCCTGGTTGCTCTATGGACATACTTCACCCATCTGTTCCACACTGAGTGTTTAGGTTTCTTTCTCTTTGCGACCTGTGTGCGTGATTTTTTTCCCACAAGAGGGGCGGGCTTCCTTCTTACTTCCCCTTTTGGCGCATGGTTTTTTTCCCTTGTGATTTGAAACCTTTGGCATTTTCTTAAGTTTTTCTTCCGGGCCATTATGGCCTGCATTCTTTTTTCAGCTTGGCTTCATTTTTCGTTTACTGAATCCCCTTCTCGGAACCTCCTTTCCTTCTTTCCCTTTCCTACCCCCTTGAACCTTTCCTCCGACACCTGTGCCACGTGAACAATGCGAAAGTGGTAATTTTTCTTTTCTCCTCCTCTTAATGGGCGCTCCGTTTCGTCATAAGCTTGCGGCCCTACCTCATTTTTTGGTTAAAGTTTTTGTTCCCGACCCGGCCCCGGGCTCTTTTTGCCTTCAAGTTTTTCCCCCCACCCCCCAGTATCTATTCCACCTTCAACTGACTACCGCAGTGCGCGGTTTTCTCGTCCTCCCAGTCCGGGCGTCTGCCCCTTTTCTACGAGCCACCCCGTTTCTTCGCCATCCCTCTTCCGAAAAACTTAGCAGAATGCCTTTTCCGTTTTGGGTAGTTTTTTTTTTCGTTTTGATCACTACCCCGCGTCTTTCTTCTGCAAGGGGACTCCCCTTCGTTTTGGTCCCCCCTGGTACTTTGTCCGCTAAGGGCCCTTGCTTTTGGTGTTTTTTCAATTTCCTTATTCCCCTTTTCCATTCCTTCTCAACTACATTGGCCTCTTCTTGTTTCAACATGCCCACCCCCGCTGAGGCTTCCTCATTCGCCGTGCAGACGTGGCTTGTGTGAACCCCGTTTTTCGCCCCTCACGTGTTCACCTTCCCTAGATCCACGGTTTCCCCCCCTCCCTCTCTTTTTGGTGTATTTTCGTGTTGTTGAACTTCCCGGCTGATTGACTTTTTTCCTTAGTACCTGGAAGTTCTGTTCTGACCCCAGCGTGCCCGGCCTCTTTTTCTGTAAGTGGAGGATGTTGTATTGACCTGTGCAGCGGACCTCGATCCCGGCGGGTCTGCTGAACCCAGCGAGGTCTGTTTTTTTTTTTGTTCTTTTGTGTTTGTCGTGCTTTCCTTCTTCCCGAGACGGTATGGTTTCTGTTGTTGCCCGGCTTTCCCCTAGTAATTTGTCACAACGTCTCTGCGGTTTTTCCTTTCCGCGGCGATTTCAGGCCCTTCTTCCCCCCTCGAACCGAACCGCAACAGACCCCCCGCCCCAACGAACCAAAATACCTATATCTCATTTCCTCCCTCACTAATTTTTCGGTTTCTGTTCGTGAGATTAGTTTTGTTTTTTCGTGGCAACCCGTGGACAATTGGGGTTGGATTCTTGACAAGGAGCATCTGAGGCGTCGGCTTTGATGGTTCTTGGTTTTTTTGTTATCAAAGGAGGTTGTCCCCCCTCTTGGGGAGGGTGCCTGCGGGCTCGGTGGGACGCTGATCCGCTGCTTTCCCCAAAACAGGCCACTATATCGGCAGGCCGGGGACCCCAGCAACTTTGCATTTTTTGTGCCGATTTCCTCCTCTTCTCTATGGTTCTTCCGCCGGTTCCCATCACGTGCCTTGGTTTTCCACTTATTCACCGTCCGCGCCGTTCTGTCGCCACTTTTTTTTTTACTTGCATTTCCTTCTCACACTTAGCGTGGGAAATTTTTCCACGACATACCCCCGTATCTCGCCCTCGTGGAAATCGTCGCCGGTGGACTCTTTGACTTTGCCCAGGCTTCAAGTTTCAGCCCC
>Ga0179593_1499025_pt1 | contig 13179 bp, 10 predicted proteins | sample CZODoug2_1_08_16_FD_185931 | JGI IMG/M metagenome (GOLD analysis project Ga0179593, IMG submission 185931) | Vadose zone soil fungal communities from Angelo Coast Range Reserve, California, USA - CZODoug2_1_08_16fungal (PacBio error correction) | ecosystem: Environmental > Terrestrial > Soil >... | reverse complement strand
TGAAATTCAATCCTTGCGAATTACCCACACAACGTCCAAGACCGTGTCCAGCCCTGGCCATACTGCTTTCGCACCCCGGTTTAGCCGTGCGATCTTGTGTTTTTTCTATGTTCAGCACTGTATTTTTTTTATTTTTGTAGATCCCTCACTTTCAAACGGTTGTTTTTTTGGTTTTTTGCTCCCGCTTCCGTGCCTTTCCCTTTTATTTTCACGGCGCCGATCGCTGATTTTACGACGTCCCTTTATGTTTTGTATCAGTAAAGAGAGGGTCGCTTCCGATTCAGTGCCTTGCGATCCACATTTCTGGCGGCCAGCACATTCCCTTTTCTGTGAAGTCCTTTTAACTTGCCTTTTCTCCTCATGGACCCCTTTTTCTTTGCTATACCATCGCCAAGAGTCAAATCTTAAAGTAGCTGAATCGAGATGTTTTCGCTCTACCGTCAGTGTTTACAGTTTGTCTTCATCGCTTTTTCCCCTATGGCCCTTAAAAAGTGAGGGTGCACCCTTATACGGCAGGATCCTTCATATAACCATTCTCTTTATTCTCCTCCCGGCTCGATGCCCCCCCATCCCCCTGTTTCTGACAATAATTCACTTTCACCTGGTTCAGGCCCCCATTTCAAAATGCCCCGCGCGACCTGGAAGATGATTGCCGACCTTGACTCAATAGTTCAGTCAACGCCGATTTTCAGCCTCGCGTCTAAGCCCAATTAAGTCCACTGTCTCCGCCCCCCGGCCAAACCACAAACGGCCGCGTGCACCTCCCCACTCCTACATCCTACGCTCTACCTTTAGGAAGCGGCTGGTCGGGTTGTAGTGACGTATACTGTCTTTACATTCTCGGTCCGGTTTGTTCGATTCCCACTACCGCGTCCTCAACGAGAGCCACTCCGCCCCGCCGCCAGGCTCCTGCTTGAACCACAAATTTCAGACCGGGTTGGTTGGGGCCTCCCAGTCGTGAGCATAAAGGATGCAAGACACTCCCGTCACGTGTCGTTCTCCATTTATTTCAATTTAAGAATTGTGTGTGACGCACCCTACTTTCATAATCAATTAGATCTCCTGAGTTTACGCCCAATTCAAAGGCTGGGTTAAGGATCCACCCCCCTCTCCCCCGAACCACCCAAACCCATTTTCCCAATGAGTAGTAACTTTTCCCCTCTTTAAAATGTTCGTGCCGTGGCGTATATCAGGTCCTTGTTCCCGCACCGTGGTGTCCGGTTTCAACGGTTGGGTAAAAGTTTCCCAAGAATATAGTTTTTCTCTGGTAGCTTCTATGTTTCTGGCCTGGCCCTCCTCCGTTCAGCCTTTTCGTTCGCTACCTTGTCATCATCTGGATCCTCTGTTCTTCCTTGCTTGTCACCTCATGTCCCCCGTGCGTATCTCTCATTTATGCACAGCCTATGATTTATATGATCCCCCTGTTAATGCATGTTAAGACCTTACCTTCTCCCTTACACCTCGACTCTCGTTTTTTAATGGCCTGTGTTGAAGGTTGGTGCGAAAATTTCGTGCATGACATTTTCAGCCTGCCCATCGTACGTTAGGTCTCCCTTATTAATTCCTGTAAGGCCCGCGACTTGTTTAATGGTGGTTCCCCGCCTTCAGTACGCACTCCATTGTAATAACGCGTGGTTACCGTGTCATCCTTTAATATGGTAATCTTCCTTGTGTGCGGTGGCCTTTTACCCTCACCCCCTAGTCATTTCCCCCCCCCTGTCCTTTTGCTCCTGGCAGTCCTACTTAGGTCCAGTTTACCCAAGTGTTATCCAATGTCAAATGGAGTTTCTACTCCGTATTTGCGTGGATGTCCTAGTGTGCGACCATGTTGTGTGATGCTGATGAGCAGTTTTTTTGCTGCCCGTTTCCCGTCCCTTCATTGTACTGCCTAGTTTGTTGGATGATGTTTGCTTTCCCCCTTCACAATGAAGTTATGTCGAAACACATTTGGATTATTTTCATCAGAGTGCCAGTCCGCTCATCTGTTGTGCAGCGCAAGAATTCTCGTTTGTGCGCTCGCTGCATGTTGTCTTGACAATTTGCTAAATCCTTTCATGTAGCTGACCCCCGGTTGTTGTTCTATCGGTCTCTGTCATTATTGACCTTATCCACCCCTTACCTGTTTCACTTATTCACATCCACCTGTGTGTTGTTACTCCTAGTTACTCGCGGTCACCCTTTTTAATGTCCTCGTGATAGTTTTCCCTTTTTCCCCCGGTTGTAATGTTTATGATGCGCCATCCACAATAGATAGGTCGCTTTGACCAGGTCTCTTCCCATTCTTGCGATGCCAAAATACACTATTTTCCCTCGTTTTAACCTGCATGTACCGACGGATCTTTGCCCTTATCCGCGGACCCGGCTTGCATGGTAGTGTGTGCAGGCCCCCGCCTTACAAAGGTGTCCTCCCAGATGCCGACCAGCGAGACGTTAATTGTTGCAACGTTACTGGTAGTTTTGTCCCCGGCAGAATAAAACGCTTTGGTAAAGTCGTGATTCCACTTAGATGACCATTCCTCCCTACCCGGTTTTTACTTAGTTAAATACTGGTATCTACCAGCCGTAACCAGGATCCGTGTAAGTGTGCGTGCTTTTATTTTCACCGCCGTTCCTTCTTAAGTGGCGCTAGTGAGTAGATAGACGGACGCCACCTGTTATTTGCTCCAGAGCCGTTTTTTCTTCCACCGCACAGCGACTTACAAGCTCCCCTAGGTTTTCACTTCACCCTTGGAGTTGCCGTCTTATTCTCCTTTGATACAAAATTTATTTTTTTAATTATTTTTTACCCATTTCCTGCAATTAACTGTGTTTAAACACACGTTTTTGTTGCAAGTGAACTCCGTTTTGGTTGCAAAAGCGAGATTGTACTTCTATCACAGCATCCCCATTACAGTTCGTGAAGCTAACCTTTGCACTGTTACCTTTATTTCCCTTTTCCGAGACTTTTCCACCAAACGTCAATTGTCCATCCTGTTTTTTTTTCCTTTCAGGTTCACATTGTGCCCCATTGAACACTTCCACATTATGCACACCCCCTGTTTTCCCGCCCCCACTTTTTGGAAGCCGCGGGCCCGCGTTTTCTTGTTCTTCCCACCGTACCCCACCGGTGGCCGTTTTTGTGGATCCTACTTTTGAGTCGTGCCCACCCACCTTCCCCTTAGTCGGATTTATTAAGGTGGAACCCTTAAATAATGACCCTATCCAGGCTGCTCAACCTAGACAGATGCCTGCAGTGTTCGCACCTATGGAGCCTTCGCTTGAGTGGATTTTTTACCCACACCCAACCACTCTTGGGGCGGTAGTGGGCTTTTTGACTTTCATTTTTTGCCGTTCGTTTCGACCATGCGGTACACGATTAGCTCCTGTTTTTAAACTTTACATTGCATTGAACCTGGTATCCCTCGACACCCTTCCCGTGGAAGTGTTTTGCTTTTGTCGCTTTTTAGAATCGTGGTGTGCAACCCACACGCACCTTTTGCATTATTCCGCCTACCCGCCTCTTGCCTGTTACCAGTGTTAGGCCAAGTAACTTTCTTTTTATTACTGGTCTTCCGTTAAGTCATGTTTCCCCGTTATATGTACCCCGGCGGGCGCGGCGCCGTGCGACGGTCTGCGCATTTGTTGTCTGTCTCGCCAGGGGCCCCAGGGCTCGCCTCTTCTGGGGATGTCCCGCTGTTGTTTGACCCCCTCTTGGTTTGTCTTTTCGCTTGGACCCTCTATCCGAGGGCGGGCCCATACGCTTTAGAGTTCTGTGTTCTTGACTTTCTTTTCGATCCCCCCGGCAACTTCGCTTTACTTTTAGTAGACCCGCCTGGCCTTTCGGTGTTTCTGCGCGATATGTACAGCAACGGACAGCCCAAAGGTGGCCGTCGATCTCCATCCATTGGTGCTCCTTTTTCCGTTGTTCGGACCGTGTCTTGTGTGCCTCCTTTGTTGTCGAGAGACCCCCAGTGCTGACCGTAAAGTCGATTTTTTTTTTTTTTTTTTTTATTTGTACGTGGGACTCACACCCTGTCCTCTTTTTCCCCAAGACGACCTGTGTTTTCTCCTGCGGGTGCGTTTCGGACTCCGACATGTCGGATTTTTTGTATCGAGGTTTGACTAGGAGAGCGATTGGTTTGCACGGACGTCATTCCGATTTCCAGTGACGATTTCTGTTGACCTTTGTCCGTGTTGTGGGAGGACTATGCCAACTTGCCCGTTGTTTGGAGCTGTCACTGCCCCCTGTGACTGTCCTTGTATATTTTTTTCAGTTTCCCCCACGTTGCCATGCCACTTGTCGCCAGTTTTATGGGCCACCTACTCTGAAACAGGTCCCCACTATTGAGCCAGTTTTCTGTTAAACCAGTTTTTGTTTAGGCCAGCCGCCTAGAGCGTGAGGTGATCCCTATACTTCGTCTTTAGTATGAAGTTCTCCCGCCCCCCAGGTCAGTCATCAGCGTGTTACTGCTTCTCTGTCTCATCGTGTGTCGATCGATTGTCCCCTGTCTCTGCGGCAGTTTTTTTCCAACTTGCTACGGACGATGTCCAGTCTGAGGTTTCTTTCTCCTGCCGTGAGGGGGGGGCAGACCCCGGGTAGACCCACCTGTTTCATGAGCCGAAGAATTTTTTTTCGGGCCGTTTATCTTGAATTCGTCCCTCTTTCGAGATTCTTTTTTCTCTTACCCGGTCGAGCCCCAGGGCTGCCGAAAACACATCAATTGCGTACGGCCGACAATTTTTTCTTAGCCAGCGCTCCGATCTTCTTACAGGCTCCCACACATTAGTAGACATCATCATGCTTGTCGTTGTTCACCGTTGATAGAAGGTAGTCGGAATCCACAGCACCTTATGGCGCGATCTACTGTGATGCCAGGGCCCCCCTGTCCGGAACGGTAAATTCTTTTTTTCCCGTCCGTCATAAATTGTTGGCCCTTGGTTGGCGGAGCCCTCGCACCGCCCCCTCTCGAAGCGTCATGACGTCATTTATCCTCATTTGATTATTTAGAGATCATCCCCACGTCGTATTCCATGTTCGCTCGGCGGCGAGCGTTTTTAGAGTTCTGAGTCTTTACATGGGTCTCTGAGTCCATGTGCCGTGTGTCATCGATCCTCTTGTCCTCCCCCGACCTCTTCCATTTCGCACCTTCGGCGTCCAGGCGTTCCTTAGTGGTGATGTGCGTTTTAGTGGGCTCACTTTACCGGCTATTTCGCGCCCTTTAAAGCCCTCACCGTTCTTGGCTCTTTGCATTTCGCCCGAATTCCTCTTAGGGCATACGCTCCGGGTAGATCTCGCGTCCCCTCTCTTCCCCCGATATCCTGTCCTTCCTGCAAGCCGGATTCGAACGTCACTTTTCTAGCCCCCCCCGACGGGAGTACGCGACAGCCCGCTGCGATCCGCGTCTTTGATCTGGAGGCGATTCACTGTTGGCTGTGACCCGGCGGACAGACACGCCCCAGTTGACAATCTTCCCCTATGTTCTCCGGTTCTGACGCGAAGAATGTCCACTGCGAGTGACGTCGCAGATAGGCAACGATAGTTCGGGTCATTTTTCCGAATTTTCCGTGCTTTCTTTTTGAAAACTTATCCTTCTGCGATCCTGAGTCGCCCCCCCAGGTGTACTTGCGCCGCCTTTTTCAACTTTTCCGTCGTACAAGTCAGACCCCCGCTTTTTTGGCAGCCGTAATAATTTAACTTTTTTAACCCTTGGTGGTCGCCACGAAACAACCCCAAAGCCCCCTCCTTACGTTCTCTGCCTCCTACATTTTCTCCCCCAGAAGAAGCTTGCTGTATCCGCTCCTTCCCGCTCCGTGAGGGCCCATGTTCCGTTGTCGACAGAAATTTTCTTCCCCCTTGATAGTCAAAGGCAAATGGATCGGTTATCCTAGCGGCTGTTGCCGTCCTATTGGGGGTTCTTTAGAGACGCACTGGGCACTGTTCTTTCCCACCTCGATGCTCGACATGCGCACTTCATTTTTCGATATGAACGCCGCATTGATAGTCACCCCACGAATTTGACGGTCCACATCCTTTCGAGTGTTTTCCCTGAACCCCCCCGGCAATGTTCCCCACTTTCACGTGCCATGCGACAGGATTGGTCACACTATGTCGTGATTCCACTCTTTGTATTTTAGGACCAGACCCCCTCCATGGTGTCTCAGCTCATAATCAGTCACTGTACAACTTGACATATGATCGAATACCCGTTTCCTTTGAACTGGTCACAGCATGGCTCATTGCAGGTCTCCTTCCCCTCTAGTTCATTGAACATGAGCCTTGGGCAACCTTATTTTCGGTTTTTTTGCCGTGCTGTGGTGGTTCCCTGAGCCCCCCCCAATGAGACATTAAATAACCATTAACGCACCCGCCCCCATTTGTTCATCCTCCTTTTTTTCCACTGAGAGTCTTGCGATTGCTACGTATCTCCCAGGTCCTTATCTACGGCTTTTTTCCCTTGTGCTGTTTGGCAGGATACCCCTGCGTTGACAGCCTAATACTACCACTTTTCCCACCCAAAATTCCCGTCCAATGAGAAGACCCGGAAACGGAGAACCCAGACAGAAGTTCAAACCCTAATACCTGTCCTGTATGCCCATACCGTAATCGATTTTCCCCCCTTCCGCTTTGATCACTGGTGTTTTGGTGTACTTGCTTCCCTCGCCGTAGAGTGTGGTGGTCAAGTATTGGTTTCATTGTCCAGATGACACGTGTTTATGTTGCCTACACACAGCTAGCGGTACGGAATCAAGCCCGTAGACGCCTAACCTTGTCTTTTACCTTGGCATTCTTACCTCTATTGTCCCCTTTTGACTGCCCGTGCCACCTTTTGTTTCCTTTTTTGTCCCGAACTCTGACTCTCGTCCTGAGGCCCACGGTCACGGGACGCCATACACTCTGTGCCAACCTGTGCTTGCACTTCCACCCCCCGCCATCGGACCTTTCCTGATCCGCTCCCCCAAAGCCCGAGCGGGCACTCATATTTGCCACCCCCTTCCCCCCTTTAGGAAAACGGAGGTGTTCCCTTTCTTGGCTTGGTCCCTCTGCTGAAACCACTGTTAGCCATGTGTCAATGTGCTTTTTTTTTGGAGAGCTGTTGTGGTTGTGCTTGCACGCCTTTGAGCCCAACCCCTCGGCCTAACCGAGCAGAATCGTGCCCGCCTCATCTGCGTCTTGGATCAACCCGCCCCCCCCGCAGTAGCACCGATCTGAAATATTCTTCTTTCCCGCCCCCTACGTCCCTCTACTCCTCCGCCCCCAACTTTCCTGTTTTCCCCGGAAATACTGTGTAGCTTAGGGTTTCCCCCCATTCTTCACGTCACTCGGACTTCGTACTTTCAGTCCCCAACCAACCTACCGGAGCCGCCGACGCCTCTCAGAGCGCCTTTCGGCGTTATGTGCATCTTTGGACTCGCCTCCCCCTGAGTTGTGACATGTTTTCTCGGCAGCATGAAGATTCCTGAATTTCCGCCTTTCTCGTCTCCCCCAATAACGTTGGAGTGTCCCATCCGCTGCAGTCCATCTTGGTCTTGGAAGTAATGGTTCAAGGTGTTCATACGCACTGCTTATCCGTGCTCATACCCTTCACGTGTTACGGTTATGTGGCCCATGGGTTCATCAATGCGCACGGCACGTTGTTACTCTCCCGCCGTCCCCTCAGGAAAACTGGGGAGCTTACAGCGCCCCGTTCGAACTGCTTCCAGTCATTCCCCATAGGATGCTCCTCTTGTTTCCTGGGTTGATGGAGGAGCCACGCCACTAGCAAGAAAGCTTCCTCACACCTTATGCCTGTGCCTCATGTGCAGCACCCCCCCATATAAAGTCTGCTTATTCCCTAACTGGCCTCCACCCTGCCAATGTTTACCCCGGTTTTTCTTTGTTGTTTTCCACCCCCTGGCTGGCCGGCCACGGCGTCCGTTCGTTTTGGCGTCTCTTCTCCTACCACCTGGTGCTTCCCAGAGTCGAAGATCAAAAATGTCCGACCGTACTTTGATGTAACTTGTTTTCGCGATCGATGGACCCTTCATTCCCGGCTCTTCGTGTCCATGAAGGTTTTTTCAAGTCCCAAGGCGAGTACAAAGTTCTCCGTCCTAGCTTTTACCTTATCTCTTCCCTTAAGCTGGCATGCTGCCGTTCCATTCATGCTCCCGTTCTCCCCTTTCCGGCAGATAACTAACTCCCCCAGACTCGTTGGTGAAGCTACTGTTACCATTTGCTGTCATACGGTCCTCCGTTCTCGCTTTTTTCGTCCACGCCAGGCACCCATAGAAGCCGTCACATGAAACTGACCGTTCGTCTAGTCATCCAGTGCCGTCCCTACACCTATCAGCTAGTATAGTCCCTTACTTTCGTCCTGTTCCCCAGATGCGGTTTCGCAGTTTTTTATTCTTACTAGCCCCATATCCCCACCCGTTAGCCCGGGTAGGGACCCGAGGCCCCTTGCGTTGTCTTTGTTTTCCGGACCTCACGAGTCGCTTTCCTTGTCACCCTCGTGGTTTTTCCACGGACTTCGTTGGGATAGTCTGTCGTGAAATCATTTTTTGTGTATCTCGCTACGTCTCGCTCTTTTTCTCCGGGGTGTCCGGCCCCTCATCCCGTCCCCGGATTCTATTGGTTCTGGGTGGTCCAGCTTTGCCACGCTACACAATTTGATCATCTATGACTTTACGTGAGACCCTCGCTACAGACTCCCTTAGTCACAGTGCTCTTGGGTTGAAACTAGTTAGGTACTGATTCCCGGCAGGGTCCAAGTTTTTTTCGGGTATGGAGATGGACTCTGTGCGACTCGCCGTGCAGGTAGTAACACCTGCTGCTCTGGCTTTTTTTTCATCTCAGTTATGCACCGACCGTGGTTACCTGCGCTGCCCACAATGGAATTGATGTTATAGTAGATGCGCGAATAGTTACGACCTCATTTTCACCTTCCGGCGTTCAGGGTTTGCCATGACTTCTGTCTGTTCTCAAGCTACGCTGGCCCGTGCCCCGAATTATAGATCGCCCTGTTTACTGTATCTCTTGCCTCCACTTCATTGTATCGGCATTCCGTTCTCCCCGGAAGATAGTGAATTTCTCCTGGACGGAAGGCCTAGGTCCGACTGATTCCTCTCATAGCCGACGGGTGAATGTGCATAATGCGAGGGCCCCAATGTCCCTCCTTGCCTTGACCGTTGCTCAGCTCGAACTTCGCCTATCTCATCATCATCATAGCATTTTTACTTCGATGACCCATTTTCTGACCTTCAGGGACTTCTAAATCTTATATCCAAGGGCGGGAAGGACCTGATTCAACCTTTTGTCTGGGTCTTCAACCTAGCGTTCCGCATTGCCTTCTGCGCCCGCGTCCTCCCAGTCGCTTGTAGGGCTATTAAGGCTTTCGTCTGCAGATTTTAATCTGACCCCCGGCCCGCGATACGGACCCTGTCTGTCTTCTCCCTCTTGGAGGTGCGGATATCTACTCAGGCGTTTGAGGGCAGTGCCTTGCCGGTTGGTAGGGTTGTCCCGCTCTGATGATCAGAAGTTTTTTTCCTGTTATCGCCCCACCTTTACTGCAAGTTTGTATGGTCATTCTCCACCATGTGTTTTAATTGGGGTCGCAGGTTCACTTCCTTCAAAGCTGGCCCTCTTTTGTGAGGATTGTCGTTTTTGCGTGTCCCTATTTTGGCTTCCAATTCCCCCCGTCTGGTCTAGAACTTGACCAGGTAGATGGCACAGTCTGCGACGTTCCTCTCTAATAAGGTTCTTTTATTCGCGTGCACCCTTAATCCCCTTTGTACTTACATGACAGCGGAGAGGTTTTTCTGAAAGTGGTCGGTATTTCTCGTCGGCTGATCCGCTTGACTCCTTCCCCCTCACCCATGTCTTCGTGGCTCCGAAGCCCCTTCTCTCTATTGATCCCTGTTACTTTGATAAAAGCTCCGCCAGGGGTCCATTTTGATATTTCTGACGTTCTATTCTCTTCCCCGCTGAAGATTTTCTACTGTAAGGGCCATTTATAGTAGGTGACTTCCGCCGTGTCATTTGACAAATGATGGTTTCGTCAGCGGCATCAATTGGTTACTTTCTATGCGCCTGACTGTTCCTTATTCCATATCTTCTCTCTAATCCATGACTCTTCTTTTCTGCTTTTCACGACTTCAGGGGTTCACTTTCAGGTAATGCTCTTGGGATCGGTCTGCTGCGGTGCTAATGCAAACGCAATTGAGTGGCGAGCTACCGGCGGCCGTCTGGGAAGTCTAGACTTTTCACGATCTGACCTCCCACTTGACCCTACCTGTCCCAACCCGTACTGATATCACCTAATTCCCCTCCTTTCCTGCATATTTGAGTGTGCCCTTTTAGCCAAGCTCTGAACGGCAGGGCGCCAGAACTGTCAGTGTCTAGTGTTCATCCAGCTTTCTTTCCTCTTTTTTCTCTCCCCCCGTTACTTTTCCAAGAGCCGTAATGCATCGTGGCCCCTGTCCTGTGACAATAATGGCCATTAGCACCCCAGAAGGTCCCCTTTTTTCTCTTCATGCGTTTCATGCGTCTTGTGGTTCTCTTATTCCCCCCCATTCCCAGTGCCCTTCGTTCCATTACCCCCCCAGGCAGAGATTGACCGGCACGAGGCCCGTTTCCGTTAGATTTATCGGAGTGCTTGCGTAGGATAGGACCCGAAGCCGTCGTAGTCCTCTTCTCACTTTCCTTTTTTCTCTCACGAGCCGGAAGGTTTTTCCCCCGACTGTCCTAGGTGTCGTTTTTTCCCTTCTGAATCGTCCCTCCTGGGCTCCCTCGTCAGGGGTAACAGTCGACCGCCAGCTGCTACTGGACGCCCCTTCTTCATACAACTGTCGGCGATCTCAAGCCGATTAACAAGTCCCAAATCCAAGTCGGCCAGGAATTCGCGATTTTTGGGACCTGCCTTCGCGCTACCTAACCGCGGTACCCTTAGACCCATTTACTCATTTTGACTTGTGTACTTCCCTTTCGGCCCCCCCCGATAGGTCGGAAACGCAGCACCCTTGCCTAATTGGCAGACCACTGCATTGTGGCACTTCCCTTGCTACCTTTAAGGGCTTTCGTAGCCTACTGATTGTGCGACTTTTCCTCCGTAAGACTCGTCGGCCCTGGCGTCTACGAATGGAGATCCCGGGTAATCCGGATGCAAACCCATAGCAGTTGCGGGTGTAAGAGTTTCCCGGGTGTTATCCTTTCCCCCCACCTTCTTCGTGATCATGCACGTGTTCCTGTCAGCTGCCCCTCTACTTTCTATCTTCCGTGTCTTAGTGTCCCGTTAGTGTGATACCGTTCTGAGAGTCTCCTGGGCACAAGGGGTACAGATAAAGATGTTCATTCTGTATCCTTCTTCCCCCGCGATGTTCTTTTCTCTGGCCACACAGCGTCTGCATCCTGGGTCTGCAGCTCTTTTCTTTACTTCAATTCCCTGGAAAAAAGACCCCACTATGTCTTCTCCTGGAGACCGAATGATATCCGTGCTGGCACTTTGGAACCCATGAGGGGGTTCGAGTATTCCCATGTTGGTCTTCTCAACAGTGTCTCCCTTCCGGCCATGTTGTTATCTTGGTAGATTTTTTTTCGCCGTGTGTTTTTTCCTTTTTCCCCCCTTCGTTTGCTTTCCGGCCGCATGTGGCCTCGTTCGGTTGTTGTTTGATATGTTCCGACACTCCTTCGGATGGATGAATGTGTTGAGTCGACGGTTTGACCTGCATGGTAGTCCCTCCGCCCTTCGCCTTGAGTTTCTTACTTCGAGACTTTTTTTTCCGTCTTCAGGAGATCCAGCCTAAAAATCTTGTTCTAAGAAGTTTGTGCGTTTATAACACCGGCGATGTGCATTCTTATCCTCCTGTACCTTTTCCTCTTGTCCTCGAACGGGATTCACCCTTTGGCGATCTCGAACTAATATCGTAGCACAACTTTCTTTATCCCTGCCCTCAGGCACCCTTATACTACCCTGGCTTTGCACCCGGTCGCCGGTTACCTTCTCCGCGCCTCCAGCGCTTCGCTGCTCATTCTGACTGACCCGTTTGAACCGGGTTTTGTACCGCGATACTCTGAACTAGCCTTGCGCGGTGCGGCCGCTTTATCCCTGCGCGCTTTTGACGTCGCGTACCTTGCGCATCGGTCACTGGTATTTAATTATTTACGAAGCAGGGGGTTGCAGTTAATGATTCAAAGACCTTTTCTTTCTCCTTTTCTTCGAATTGGCCTTCCCCTCCCATCTGTTGTCGACGTTTGGTGTTGATCATCAACTATCCGCTCGCTAATTAAAGGGGTTTCAGCACCCCTTTGGGCTCTGTGTTGCAAGCCTTCTCACCCTCTTCTTTTTTCCCCCTCCGGTCCCCCCTATTTCAGGGTTCCCCTCTTCCCGTGGAGTCCATGTTGCGTAGGGTTTCCGTTTCATTATGGTTGTAGCCAAAACGCTAGTGCCACCGAATCTTAGGTTAGAAAACTCCCCCCCCTTTTTTTCCACCCTGCGGTTAGCACGGCATCTATTGAGCTTGCCCGTGGATATGTTTTCGGTCAGGCTGTCGGCTCTTATCGGGGTCCTGCAAAACTTCACCCGGTCCAATTACCCCCGGCCTTTTTCCACCTCTGCCCCCACTTGACACTTCACATACCTACACCACTCACTATGCGGTGCCTTTGGGAATGGGTCGCAATCCCGATAGCTTGGCCCCCGGCATATTGGTCGCCCCGTCTTCGATACCGGTCCGCCTTTCCGAGCTCCTTTTCAGAACGGACCCCAGTGATTGTTTTTAGCCAGATTTTTTTTTTGTCCATTGTCTGACTACTCGGTCGCCGGTTGTTTCCTCTGCCTTTTCCCGATCCTTCAAGAGGATACTGGTGAGTAGCGAAGTGGTTTTTCGGACCCTCGTGTGGCTCCTTTATCCCTGGCCCTTGAGTCCTTGCGTTGCATTCCCATCGAGAGTGAACGGTGCGCCTTGCGTGCCTTCGCATTCCTCCTGTGTTCGCTCCCAGTCCGAGGCGGGCACTATTTAGGAATCTACTTGCAACTATGCGGTGAACACTCAAACAGCTTTTTTTGTATACTAGTATTTAATGCTTTCTCCACTTCTCCCAGATGCCCCATTCTTTGTTGTTCTTCTCTGATAACTTATGTACCGACCAGAGTACCTACAAATCTTCCTGTGTCGAGTCCGGGTGCCACTGATGAGTATGTCCCCCCCTGATTTGGTGTTCCCCAC
>Ga0179593_1498713_pt1 | contig 13179 bp, 19 predicted proteins | sample CZODoug2_1_08_16_FD_185931 | JGI IMG/M metagenome (GOLD analysis project Ga0179593, IMG submission 185931) | Vadose zone soil fungal communities from Angelo Coast Range Reserve, California, USA - CZODoug2_1_08_16fungal (PacBio error correction) | ecosystem: Environmental > Terrestrial > Soil >... | reverse complement strand
TGTACCACCTTTCTTCCCCGGCCTCACTCCCCCCGGGAACGACGTCTTTATTTTCCCCTTGGGAAGGCCCCCTTATTATTATGCCCGCACAGTCCCATTCCCTCTTAAGGTCACCTCCTTTCCCTCCTTTCTCGAGTCTTCTCGATCGTGGGGACAAGTCCGCTTCCCTCTGCTTGGCCCAAAACTTGGCCCCCGCGTTTTTTTATCCTCCGCCTTTCCCCGTGACCCGTTATGCCTGGCCTGAGTGTGGCCCCCTTTCGAGAACGGACCCTTCTTCTTTGCGCTCGCTTGGTTGCATGGCACTACCTTTGATCTACCATTACACCCGTCTCTAGACGCTTTTCTCCGCTGTTTCGGTCTTGTTTTCCCTTCAAGAAATATTGGGATTGTTTTATTTCATCCCACACTGATTAACTCCCCTGCGTGTCGATTCCCTTTTTTTTTCTATCCCCCCCCCAGCGCGTCTTCCTCATGGCACCTTCCTCCCAGGATTTCTCGGAAGCGATTCTGTTTTCTCTCTTCGGACTTTTTGCACCCTCGCTCCTTTCCCCGGCCATTCTTGTCTCTTCTTAGAGTTTCACCTGCTTGAATCAGCGTTCCCTTGGTTTTATTGTCCGAATATTTGTCACTTCCCCGATTTGGGGTGAACTATCTCCTCCTCCCCCTGTTGGTGAGTTCTTACACCGTCCCTGATGACCGAGTCCTCCTTGAAAACCTCCATTATTCGTACCTCCCCGGACCTCTTTTTCACATTCTTCCTCTGCGGTTTTTTGCTCCTCACGGGGACCCATGTGTCTCCCATGTTTTCAGCCTTTGCGCTCTCTTCGGACGTGCCCCGTCGAGGTTAATCCCGAGACTTCCCCTTCACATCCTTAATGTGTCCCAGGAAGCACCTTTTGCGCTTACATATCAAATGATATTTTGAGCTTCCCCTTCCCCTCGAATTCAGGTCCCCCCTTCCACTTTACGCTTCTTCTTTTTCTTCCAAAGTTGTAGGTTTTCCTCCACATTACACTTTTTTTTCGATCCCTTCCTACAACTACTCGGTCCGTAAATCACGATCCCATGTCTTGAACTCTCCCCCGCATCTTTCTTTCTCCTTTGTCACTCCGGTCGGGTGTTTCCCTTCCGCGTTCCACTCACCACTGGATACCTGGGATCTACTCCTTTCACAAAGCCCAGTAAAAGTTCTTGTTTTTCTGTTTCTGAGTTCTGATACGAAAGTCCTCTCTCTCCAGTATGAATTTCTACTCCCCCTCAGGTGTCCCTTTTCTCACCATTTTCCCTCCCTTTACACCGAGCTCTGACTTCTTTGCCACGGCCCTTTATCTTTTGGTGAACCCCCCTTCACCTTCAAGCGGAACTTCCTTGGTCGTTATCAGGTACCCCCTCCAGCTCAGACAATCTTGAGCCCCCTCCTTTGTCTTTTCCTTCATCTTTTCCCAATATTATTTCTTTTCGGATTCTCCAAGTTTACCCCGTCCAGTCTCCCTTTAGGTTGTTTTTCTGTGACCGTGTTCTTTTTTCAATCGACTTATCAGTGTTTCCGTCTTTTATCTCCCCTCCCCCCTTCCTTTCTCCTTAGCTACACTTGGTCCCCTGACTATTAATCTATCCTTTTCCCTCCTTCTTTTTTTGTTTTGAGCCCGAGCCTTCCGCTCTGTGTGCCTCCTTCATTCAATGATGGATCAGAACACCATTGTTTCTCTGTCTACCCTTCATTGTCCACACCACCCCCCCCCCCCCCGTCCAAATAATCATACCCAGAGCTTCTTTTTTTCCCCCGTGAAATGTGCTTCCCTCCTCTTCACCTTCTTTTGAGGTAGCTCCAGTTTCCCTCCTTTCTTCTGCCTTTTATATTGTGCTTTCCTCCCCATCCAATCCTGAATGGCCCGCGGACCTTTTTTTCCTCCCCCCCTTTGCTTATTTCAACTGCCATTCCCCCCCCCCGTCCAATATCGTGTTATAAAATTCTTTGTCACAGTGTCTTGGTATCTCTTTTTTTATTTATCACCCTCCCCACTCTGTGTTTCCTTCTACATCCGATTTGACCCCCCTCCCTTTTTATTTCATCGCACCTCCTCAACCCCATGCCCTCCGTTCCGGCATTGCTTTTGGTTGTAGTGCCTAGACCGTAGTTTTGGTCCACTTTTGGGGCGTCCTTCCCTCCCCAATCAGCCCATTCCCAAAACTCCCGCCTCATGTCGAAGGGCCCCTTCGCATCGTTGGTCGCGTGTCGATAGGCACCGGCCTTGTACTTTTCCTTATTTTCCACACCTCTTCTTCGGATTACTGCCAGTTTTTTCCCACAACTAATTGCCTAGCACCAATGTTCCCTTGAACCCTTCAGCAGGCCTCGCGTAATTATACAATGTCCATCACTCGTCCCCCTTTTTCCCCCTTCCTGAGCGGAGCCCCCCCAATGTTAATTCACTGCCCCCTCTTAACAGTCCGTCCTTTACTCCGGTTATCTACGTGCCATGCTAGGACGATTCCAATCCTTTTAATAAAATGTCCTCTGTCGTGCCCCACCCCACCTTTTTTTTACGTTCACCTTTTTTTACTCCCCGCCTCCCCTCCCCACGTTTTTGAAGCTTCGTCACGTTTCCCCATCTTTGTGCTTCACCTTTCCCACCTCTTTCCACATTGATCCTCTCGCACTCCTCCTTAGGGCTACTTGGCACCCCTTCACCTCGCCTCTGATCTATTCTTCCTCACAATACCCCTTTTTTATCCTCCTTCCCCTCTTCCTTTCCACGCTGTTTATTCACGACCCTCCCCTTTTCTCTGCGCCCCCTTTTTCTTCCCCCCACCTGGTGCGGTTACCTTCTGTCCCTCTTGTCCTGCCGTTATTCTAAAAAGATATTCTTTTCTGAAATCCGTGCCTCCCCATTTTCTTATGTTCCCGTCTCTTCCTCAATTCCTCCCAGTCGACCTCTTTTTCGTTCCCCTGTGTGGGTTATAGTTCTCACCCACCTCCAATCCATATTAGGGCCTAGCACGTGACCGTACAACGCTAACTCGTTAGTCGAATTCCACCCCAGTTGGTGTTTGTCGACTTAATCCACCCAACTTCCCCCCCCCACTTCCCTTTATTGCGAGTCCCTTAACTTCCTGCCCCAGTTTCACCTATGTCGCAACGTTCCTGTCCCCCCTTATGTCGCTACCTCGTGTTCCCCACCTGACGAGTGGATGTAAATTTCCCCCTATCTCTTTTTCGCCACTCCTTTCCTGTCCCGTAGACTGCAAGCACTTACTTCGTCCTTCAAACTATATAATTGTCCCCCCTGTGCCATGAATGCAGAGTTCCGTTTCATTTTCTTTGTTTTGGCTCCGCCCAGAGGTGGTCCCAACAGCGCTCCGTTCTGATACGTGTCCCCCCCTCCTACTTTATTCCCCCCCTTCCCCTTCTGCATTTCTTCCTGTGCTATCTCTGGTTCCCCCCTCTGTCCTAATCCACACCTTACTGGTCGACTCTTACGTCTCCCTTCTACCTATTTTTCCCCCTCGTAAAGATGTTGACTCCGCACTTTCTTTTCTTCTAGCCGCATGTTCTTTAACCATTCCTTTTTTTTGACTTTGACCTTTCCAATAGCTCCAGCTTCCAGACCCCGCGGTCTTCTCGAGAGTAAAATCCCCCTCCAGCCCTCTTTCCGAGTGCTTCTTCATTAGATCTTCTAGTTTTTTTTCTTGCGCCTTCTTCTATTTACCCCCCCGCCACCAATTTCTGATCACGTCCCCCTTTCCCCAAGGTCCCCAATTTCCCACAAGTTGTACTCACTAACCCTTTTCTCTATGATGTAGAAATCGATTTCGTTGTGTCCATATTTTTCCTCACGACCCGAGTTCTCGTCGATTCAATCTTCGTATGGCCCCTCTCATTCCCCAGGAGTCTTACCCCTGTTTCTTTCCCCCCGAAAAACATTACCAATACCCGGCCCCCCTTACCCACCGCTTTGTGCGAGTAAAGAAGTCTGGTGACTTTTCCCGCCTCATTGATGGTCCTCCTGGGAGTATTTCGTTCAAAGAGTCCGCGCGCCCCTCGCTTTATCGCATGCTTTAGGTTTTACACTTCTTTTTCCCCGTTCCTCCCAGGCAAGAATCCAGGCCTATACCCTTTCCCAATGCTACTGATCGGGGCCCCTTTGTCCCCAACCCCATTCACTTCACCTTCCCCTTGAGTTTTTCCCTTTTTGCCGCAAGTTGACGTCCCTTTGAACGTCTCCCCTTCCCCTTTTCGGAAGAAGGAAAATCTTCTCACTCAGGTTCTCTTATATCTCCCCCTCGGCCATCTTCCCTCGGCACGCTTCACCGACGTCCTTAATTACTCTTGTGCGCTCAATGTGTTCCTAATACTTTCCCTCTTTTCAATGATCGACCTCTTTCTTTCCCTTTCGCCACTACGTGGCGTATCCCCGTCCATTCCCCATGTTTTCCGCCCAGATGTTCCCGTCGATAGTTCGGACTTTTTTGGCCCTCCCCCTTTTTCCCCCCTTTTAGTTCATATCCGCACCCACGTCTCGCTGGTTCCGACCTGCCTTCCCTCAACTTAAATGTTTTGACTAATCTTTTTTATTTTTATTCATTCTTCACTGTCCGGTTCCTCCCTGTACACTCCCACGCAAAGGGCCCCACTTTCTCTCTTTGTCATGAGATGGTCCCGCTTCTCCCTGGCAAGTCCTCCATGGTCTGAGTGCGTCGAGGCTCACACTTTATCATTGAAGGTTTTCAGTCTGATCTCACCCATCCCCTAACCCTCTAACTTCCCTTTTCTTTCTCCTCTCCCTTCCCCAGGGTTTCCGATTGGCAGTAATCTCTCCATCCCTTTGATTCCGAGATGTGAGATCTTCTTTTCCATCCCCTGAACCAATCATTCAGGACGTCCGAAAGTGGATGGTCGTATGTCTGTATCCATGCCCCTTATGGTGAAGACCTCCCTTTCTCATCCCCTCTCTTCCGACAACTCCTGTTCCTTGCCCCTACCCTAGACTCCCATCAGTCGGGTTCGACTTTTCTTGCGAACCCCTTCCCCACTCGCGAACTTGTATTTTCTTAGAGCAGGGTACTCACATTGGACGATCCCTCCCTATGCCCCCCCTTGACGAGGAGAGCACGTTAGCTCGCACTTTCTTTTTGTTCTTATTTTTGTGTGTGTTTATTTATTGATTCCCGTTTTGTTCCCCCCCCCCCCCCACCCCTCACACGACTAGACTATCGCCCCCCCCGCTTGTGGTCCTCACTGGTGTGTGTCCTCTTGGTCCACCTGCTTGCGATATGTGCACCCGTATTTTTTCCGTTCAAACTCTCGTGATCTTACGCTACCGCAAATAGATTTCAGATTGACTCCCTTGGCCCCTTTCTGTTTAGTCCCATAGTGAGAAACCGAACACTTTCCCGCCTCTGAATTTTTTTCGTTTCCACATGCCCCTCATGTTTTTAAACCTTGTTGCTTCCCCTCACTCCGCTTGATGTTACTGGCCTCCTTTAATTTTCACCTTGCCGGACTCTTCCCGGCTCAGACACAATTTTGGTTCTTCTGCCCGTTCACACTTTCCGGATATTTCCCCCGTTCAGTATTTTTTCCATGAGCTTAACCTCCTTACAACTCTCTCGGCCAGCACCCCTCCTTCTTCTTTTCAACTCCCCGTCCTGTACCCAATTGTCTTTTCCCAACCTCAAGGTCTCCCAACGGTTGGTTTTAGACGTTAATCCCTTCCCACGCACAGTGTTACGCCTTTTTTCCAATCCCACTACAGGATCGTCGCTTGGACTTTCTCTAGAACCCGTCCTTACTCCCAATTTTTCTCACCTATCCCCCACCCCTTTGTCTCCTTCTCAAGAGTCCACATAAATTTTGGCCCTTTTAAGGTTGGTGAGTATTCTCGACTAGGCGCTTTCCCTGCCTCCTCCTTTGAGGTAAAACCCCCCCCGAGCATCATCCCTTGGTGACTTTCTCTCTTGTCCCTCCAATTAAAAGTTGGAGGGTATCTCCACTCAATCCTGTTTCGTTCCCGCGGTCGCCACCTTCTGCTCCCCCGCTTTTGCTGACCCCCTATCCCTTCAATGTTTTCCAGTTTCCCCCCAACCCTCTTCTTCCGTTGTCGTATTCATTTGCCTACTACTATTTTCGTTTTTCCTGCAGATACTTCTTCCACCCTCCGCTCTCAGATTCTTCTACTTCCCCCCCTTTCCTTCTAGTGTTGGCTCTCCGGACCCCACCCCTAGTGGTCTAGGAAGTATTCCTCTTCTCTTTTTTTGTGCCGGTTCGAGCATTCCTCTTCGTACGACTTGATCAGACTTGCCTTTTTCGTCAAACGTCTTTCCTCTCGTACGGAGGAGTTTTCCGTCCCCTTTGACATCTTCCCCCCCTCCGGTTGGCGTTCTCCCCCGACCCAGCGTGATGCCACTTTCCACGGAGCGTCAGTCGGTCACTCTCCCCTTTCAGTTATTCGGTGCCTTTCCCCCTTTTTTCCACCCCTTCTCGATGTTTACTCTCACTCCCCTGCCCCCCCCTCCAGTGACCCTTCAACCCGGTTTGAACCCCCCCCCTTGACGTCTCTTAGTGTCACTGGTTCACTTTCCACCCTTTTTCTTCCGAAGTCTTCCCGTTAACACTTCTTTCTATGGATGATACTGCCTGTCTCGACCAGTTTCTTGCCCAACTTTCTTCCTTTTGGCCCCCCCACACAGCCCCACTCCCCCCTTTCTGACGACAGCCTACGCCCCTTCCCCCTTTTGTGCATCCAAGGCTTACCTGTTCAGTCACCAATCTTTTCATGAGCCCTGGTCTCCCTTCTCTGTTTTCCTGACGCTGTGTTGACTTTTACTCTCAGTTTCCTAAGTTGTTTGCTCTTCCCCTTTACGACGTTTTTTCCTTTCTGGAGCCGGCATTGCCTCCCCCTCCCTGACTATCTTTCTTTTACGCTATCCCATTCTTTTCTTTGACTAACTTTCTTTTTCTTCCCCGTCGGAGTTTACACGCCCCCCCAGCGCTTTCAAGAACCCCTTTCCCTGCCTTTATCCCAGGGTCTTGGATAATGTCTCTTTCTTTTTCTCGCCGGCTACCCCCCAGCTCTCGCTTATTTTCCAAAGGCCATGACATTTCGGCGGGTTAACGAAAGCGTTCACTCTGAATCGCGTCCGTTCTTGGTATGGTTTCTGTCCTCTTCATCGAAGCGTGTGAGTTAACGCATTCTCCCGCACGGCTGAGTGCTTTCGTCTCCCGCCCAATCCGACCCTGATCGTTTATTTCCTCTGCACGATCTCCTCCCGTGCATTTGGAAGCGTTTCATTAATCCTGAGCTTTGGTTTTTGACCAATTCCTTGTCCCCACTGTTTGAACCCTTTTTTTTGCATCCTGACTCTTCTTACCCTCGGACCCCCAACCTCTTTTCATCCGTTTCCCGAATAGTCCCCCTTCCCTTTCCCAGGGTCCTCCACTCCCTTGACGTACATATACCTTTTTTTTCACTATTCCGCTCTTGCCTGACTTCACCCCCCTCTTCCCTAGAGTCTTGACCTGCCTGCAGTCCCCCCCTTCTATTCTGAGTCCCTTTCTGCTCAAGTACCCCCCCTTTCTTCACGGGATAAGTAATTACATTTAGTACGGGGATTTCCTTGTGCCACTCCCTCTCCATCGATTTGTATTTCCTCTGTCCCCTTCTCAATATTCTTGATTGTAGTCCACTTGCTTCTTTTTTGTTCCTTTTGCCGTATCCCTTAAGCACCCCCTCTCTCCCGCTCTTACAGGCCCCCCCCCCAAAGTCCTTTTGGAATTTTCGGTGTATTTTCTATCATCCTTCCTCTTCTCTCTCCTTCTCCTCTCAGATGAGCCACAACTTTGCCCCTCCTTATTCACCGCCCTCGGACTGTGTTTTCTGGCTTTTTTGGATCACCCTCCGGCACTTGACTTTTCTCTTGGTGGTATCCTGACTTACTCTACGCGCAGCACCATAGAGCTTTCTGTAGTCTTTTCCTTCCCTAACAATATATGATGTTCTGTTTCGTTCTAATTTCCTCCACGACCGGCTCTCTAGGTCTTTTTGTTTTTTTTTGACACAGTGCCGTTTCACAGAACCTACAAGTTGTTCATGCAATTTCGACCCCGCTCTCCGACACTCTTCTGTTTCTAGTCCACCCGTCTGAAATATTCCCCTCTTCCTCTTCTTTTCTTTATGAGTCTTCTGATGTTTCCTCCGTTTGCCTAATACCTTCATATGTCTGGACTAACCACCTTACCCTTCGTGAACCACTTGCCATTGGTCTATTGCAACCCCCAGTCCAAATCCCCATCCCCGCCTCGCCTGAGTTGAAAAGTAAGCCCCTAAATAATATTTCTCTCCTATCCAGGCAACCTCCTTTCCGATTAGCTTTCTTGCTTTGTTCCCCATGGTCCCCCCCTCTAAGGCAGCCCCCATCCGGTTTTCCCCTTCAAATATCTTCCCCCCTGCCCCCCAATGTACCCTCCACTATTTCTTTCTACTGCCGGGTTTTCCACCCCGGTTTGTACACCTTCCTATGTCTCCTCCTTCCCCCTCAGACTTTGTGTGACACTGCCTTCCCTTCCTCCCTCCTTCCCCCCCTCATCCGTCTTGTCTGCTTTGGTTCGCCCCCGTGATAGAGTTTGCACCATTTTATTTTTCGGGCAACTTTCCCATTTTCCATCCTGTCTTCCCTCCCCCCCCTTCACATTACTGGCTAAGGGCTTCTGCCCATTTCTCGGGTTGCCGACATCCCTCCTTCTTCAGATACTTTGTCCCCCTCTGTTGTCTTTCACTGAACAGGCTTGAATTCCCATTTATCGCTGACGCCTCCCCTTCTCCTTCTCCTAACCTTGAACTGTATCGCAGGCGCGCGGCATCTTCCCCCTTTTTCGCCCTTGCCATTGGTTTTTGTTCATTCCTCTCCTACGGCTTGGTAATTGTCCCCCCTTCGCTGCATTATTTCGGTGTCCTTTCGCCTCTGAAGGCCCTCTTCTTCCATTCTTTCCCCCACGTTTCCCTTGTCGAACAACAACCACCCCCCCTCTCGGTTTTAAATGTGAAAAGCGTCCCGTGCTGCTTCCCTATGTTTCTTCGATCATCCTTTCTCATCTCTCTCTTTTTTTTTTCCCCCACTCCCAAAGTTTAGTGAATATTTTCCTTCCCCCCGCCTCCGTATGACCTCTTTCCCTGTCACCACCCCCTCGTGTGACGACGATTACACTCCTTGACCTCTTTTTTTCTCCTCCGGGGACCTGGAATCCCTTCTTGCCTTTACCCTGAACCATGGGTCTCGCTAAACATCGCTTCTCCAATCGGGATTCCTCGCATCCGTCTGGTCCACTTCTTCTGCTTTGCACTAAAAATCCCTCCCTCCTCGTTCCCCCTCCCCCACCTTCAGTCGTCTCTTTTTGTTGACCTTCCCTCACACCCTTTATGAGTTAATTGTCCAACGGCCCCTATCATTTCTCCGCCCGGTTGAAAACCCATATCCTAGAGCTTTTTCATCACCGCTGGCGGCCTATCCCATTCACCTTAATCGAGGAGCATTTATATTCATTGCATTTCCACCTTGATGGTCACCTCCTCTCCGTTCTCATCCCGTTAGGACGCCGCAACGCGTTTTGCCCCCGACCTCCTCTTGACTCAGCAAATTATTCGAGTTCAGAGAGACTTTCCCGCCAGTTATACTTCCCCGCCCTGGCTTCCAATTCGGATCCTTTTTGTTCCGTGAAAAACTTTCCTGATCGTCCTTTTTTATGTTTGTCTTACTTGACTTGTCTTCCCCTTCTGCACTCCGGTCTGACCCTCCCCGCTGCCCGTCTTCCTCTGAGCATGTATATCCACTCCATAATACTGCCCTTATCTCTTGACCTTCCTTTTCGGATTGCCAATCCCGCTTGCTGAGTCGCCACTTGCATCTGTCCTCTATTCATTGACCTGAACCTCCACAATCTTTTTTCCCTTCGTTTAACACCTCTTTTTTCTTTCCCCTTTTCTTTCGATGGCCCGTGCCATCCGCCCCCATTTTTTACGTTCTCACGCTACGTGTTCCTAGCCAGCCTGTTCTCTTTTCCATCTCTTTCACGCCGCCCCCCAACAACTATCAACGATTTGTTCCCTTTCGTTCCCTGGCTCTCCCCCTTGTCGTGCCCATCTTCTCTTCCACCGCCTCCTTTTTTGTCTTTCCTGCCTACATTTCCCCGTAACGGTCCCACACGCTTGAGAACCGAAACTTTCCCCCCCTTCGATAGTTTCAATAGCTTTTTATTCGTAAGAGTTGACGGGTTCCTCTACACGACCGACGGGATTTCCTATCCCCCCTCCCGTGACGGTTCTCTCATATTACCTACCCACAGTGCCGTAGTTCACTCTGGAATTGCTTTTTTTTCCAAAAGCTAACCCATAAAATCCTCCCCGTCAATTTCCGCACCTTTTCTTCTCGGGCTTGCTTCCCTCACTGCTTGGGGTCCCTCGGCGTTCTCATTTCCTGGTAATAGTGCCAGCGTATGGATCGTTCTTTTCACCTCCTTTCCGCGGAAGGACCCTTTTATTTTAGGCACTCCTATCCTCCCTTACTTTGGCATCGAGGTCACTCTTTTCCCTGTGCTTTGTTCTGTGGGCGGCGGGCTACGAACATAATCCCCTGGAAGAAAACTTTCTGTTTCTTCTTTTTGCATGAGTCTTCGCGTCGTTCAAAACTCTTCCCATCCCCATGTAAGCACTTATCCTCTTAAAGACCTTTTGAGCGCCAGATCCTGCTCCTAAATTAGTGGAAGAGAACTGATATTGCCAAAGAACGGGCGAGACCCCCCAGTCTTCTTTCTTTTTTTTCCTTGGATGATTGTATAGATATACGCCAACGCATATGTTATGACATCTCCGAAGCTGCTATTGGTACCACTTTTAACGCATTCGGTTTATGCTATGGACTTCGGATTGTTTTGCCAATATCATATTTTTATCAGTGGCCAATTTATGCCATCCTTTTTTTCATGCCTTTCATACTCCCTTCTTTCTTTTCCATCGACCTATTATATTCTTGTTACCTTATTCATGTTCACTACATATAGTACCGTAGATACATATCAATTACTTTAGACACTGGATCCAATACTGAAGGTTCCAGGCCGGTCACTCGCCTGTCTCTTAGGTCTATACCTTATGTTAGCTGTTAGGCTACTTGGTCTAGAACAATTGGAAATCGAATCGCGGCAATGTGTGTGAAGTCAAGTGTGCTCACTTCGGTCCTAAAAATACATATCTCATTACCTCCTGTCCTTTTCCTTGCTCTTCGATTCTACATTTACTGTACCGCAGGTTGCAGTTAAAGTGCAGCCTATAATACCGCACTCATTTCAGACGTACTCCACGTCAAGTAGGGTCCACAAAAAATGTATATCTTCGCCACTCTATCAATCCTAGAATACATACATGTTTGTCGGCGTTCAAAGACTTACTGCAAAGAAATAACTCCCCCCAATTTGAACTACACTTCACTTACAGCACGGCTTTCGTCTATCCTTCTCTGTCAGCCTCACTTTCCCCCCCTCCCCCCCCTCTTCCTCCTTCTTTCTCCTTTTTCTCCCCCTTTTTTTTTTTTTCCTCCCTTCCTTTCCCTCCTTCCGAAACCTGAGTCCACGTTTCCCGTTTTTCTGAGGCACTTTGTTGTTACTCCTCTAGAGGTTGCTGCCTTGCCAAGTTTTTTCCATACTTCTTCCGTCCTACATCTTTCATCGCGCTTTATTCTACATGTGGTCCTGATTCTCCAGCCCCACTGTTTTCCCCTTCGAGCCTTCTTTCTTTTACATGACCCCGAATCTTCGTTTTTCTGTAGTCTCAGTTGGTCTCTCCCTATTAAATAGCCCCCATGTTTTCCGCCCTTCAGCCGATACGCTTTGCAAGTCTTCTTGTTGATCCTCCCCTTCCTCCCCTAATTTTCCCGTTCTCTGCAAGTTCGCGTTTTTTTTCCGTTGCTTCCGCCAGGGTCCCCCATTATTTTCCCCTCATCAATGAGGATCCGCCTTCCGTACCCCTCTTTTCCTTCCTCTCTTTTTCCCTATTCCCCCCCGTTTTCGCCGAACCCCTGTGGCGTCTTTTAATGGGTCTTCTTCCCTCTCTCCCCCCCGATTGTCGCCCTTCGTCTCCTTTCCCTGCGTTTCTCCCGACAGCAACATTTTTCTCCCCGTGCGTTTCGACGAGGGTTTCACATTCCCTCGAACGGCCTGGTGCTAGAGTTGCTACATACTCACCCCTCACTCTCCTCTCGTTTTCCGACCTTTTCTTTGGCTCCGGGTCCTGTTTTTGGTTGTTTTCACTCCCCTTTTCCTCTTTCCCTCATTGTGTGTTCTCAGAGCCTTGTTGGCTTTCCTTCCGTGTAACTCGCATCCCGAGGCGTCGACTGTTATTTTGATACTTGAGATGTATCCCTTTCGTCCCTCCGCCCTTAATACTTCCTGCCCCTCCGATCGACCACGTCACCTTTTTAATTGCCCCTTTGCCCTTCAGCCCCCCCTCGACACTCCATCCTCTTTTTCTGCTTCATAGACTTCCTTTCCGTCTCCCCTTCTTCGATTGACCCCTTCTGCATTAACTGGCCTTTTCAATCTTTCCCTTCGATCCCCCATTTATTTCTGGTGACCTTTTTCAAACGCTCTCCCTTCCTGATTTTCCCCTAAACCTTGTGCATTGACCTCCTGTCTTGTTTCCATCCCAACTTCCCTGACTAGTCGGTTTATCCTGCCTTCCACATGCTGCCCCACTCTGGCGATCCCTGTGAAAGATGATTCCCTCCACTACGCTACCGACCATCTTTTTGAACTTTCTTGCCCTCTGTTTCCCGCTTCCCTTTCCACACTTTCGCAACCCAAGCGTGCCCTTTCTTTTCGTGGCTCCCCCCCCTTGAAACCGTGCCGACCTTGCTCCGCCAACCTTCTTTCTTTTCTTCCCCCCTCTTGGAGATGCCGCCTCCACATTTACCCCTACCTCGTCTGACTCTTTTTTGCATCGTTTCAATCTGTTCTTCTTCCTCTACTTTCCCTTTAGAGGAAATGAAGTGCGGAGCTTAGCTAACCTTCTTGCCCCCCGAAATTGTCCTCCTTTGGTACTGTCCCCGTACCCCGTTGCACCCTCCCCGTGCTACTTTACTTGTTTCGTTAACAACCCGGCCTCATTGCTTCGTGACCTCTTTCGGTTCAGT
>Ga0179593_1346634_pt1 | contig 13179 bp, 14 predicted proteins | sample CZODoug2_1_08_16_FD_185931 | JGI IMG/M metagenome (GOLD analysis project Ga0179593, IMG submission 185931) | Vadose zone soil fungal communities from Angelo Coast Range Reserve, California, USA - CZODoug2_1_08_16fungal (PacBio error correction) | ecosystem: Environmental > Terrestrial > Soil >... | reverse complement strand
TTTTTCCAGGAGTTTTTGTTGATTGAGCGAATGGTGTTTTCGCGCCAAATGTATCTTTTGCTCCAGTTTGTGTGGCCCTTTCTTTTGAAAGACTTTGTTTTTACACCCATCTTAAGGAGCTGCCTTATCGGAATTTCATCCTAGCCCCCACAACATTCATCCCCCCCTGTCCCCGCTTTTTTTTTTTGTGACTGTACCACAACACCCTAGAGTTTTTCCCCCCCCGAGGTGGCCTTTTTACACGATGGACAAGTTCGTCAACAATCGCCTGCGCGGCGTGTTGCATTTGCTTTTTCCTCTTCTTTTTTTTTTTTTTCCGATGAATCAGCGCCCTATTTTTTTCGAAGGGCCGGGGATTCCGGCGCCTTGCCGTTTCCTCCTTTCCCTTACTTTTTTACCCGGGCATTCCCCAAGGGGCGGGGTGGCGGTTCCACTGCCCCTAACGAAATTCAACCCAAAGGATCCTTTTTTCTCCTTTTCAGGTTTTTGGGCCTGTTCCCTCCTTCCCTCACTCTTTTACAACGTCTCGGCCAGGCCACGTTGCTCGCGCTGGCCCCTTTTTCCCCCTCCCTCAAAATTTTTTCTTTCCTTTCCCCAGCGGGCTCGGTTTTTAGAGGGAATTTCTTTTTTGAAGAACAAAGTGCGTTTTTAATCTTGTGTCCTTTTCCCTACTACTTTTTCCCCACCCAAAAGATTTAGGAGATTGCCTGCCAGATTCGATGTTGAAAACTCCTCCCCGCTTACTAGCGTTTTTCTCGTTTCCCCGACCCACTTGTGCATTCTAACCCCTCCCTCTTTTTTTTCTGACCTGGTTACGTACGGTCGTCGCCTTTTTTTTGTAGGTCGGGACTTTCTGGTCTGCCACCGTTTTGCCTATGTCTTTTCCGTCACTTCCTGGCCTTTTTGTCCCCCTTTCGTTACACACCGAGTGCTTGACCTTAATTTAAAGACCCGTTTGTGAGGGTCCCTCTCCAACCCCCCCCCAAGCGATGGGTTGTCCCCCCTGGTTGAGGTTAGAGTTGGCCTGCCTCTTGACCGCAATTCCTACGGGCATTCTATGATCGGTTTTCCGAGTTCTTCTTTTTTAACCTCAGTTCCTCCCCTCCATTTTTTTCCTCCTTTTTTTTTCCCTTTTTCTCACAACACCCGTGGCCCCGGGGCGTTCCCTTTACCGACCTTTTTTTTAGTTGACCTCGTAACTCTGATGACGTTCTGGTTGGGGTGCCATCTTTAACTCTTGGGCGATAGTTGTGGTCTTGGTTTTTAGATCGCTTTATGAGCTGTTTTTTCCCCGCGTCCTAAAGGGGCTCTTTTAGACGCGTACGGTGCCCGACGACCCCCCCCACCCTTTCACAACTGACTTTGTTTTTGTGTGCGCTGATCGTTTAGCGTGTCCGGGAGGAGTTTCTGCCTCAACTTTCTTTTTGGTGCTCGCCAGGCCGGTGTTTTACTGAAGCGGGTGTGGCTCCAAACCCCCCCCTTCTTCTGCTTCACACTTAGGGATTGGTTTGATCTTTTCATTTTTTCGGTTTTGAATTCCGTCATTTCCGGCGAGGAGATTGGGAAACTTCTGTTGACCCCCTCAGGCCCTTGTCTGTAGTGCTTTTTTGTTGGGTCAGGGGGCACGCTTAAGCTGCAAGGCACCCCCCCTTTTTTTTTTATCTTACCTCTCACAGAGGCGTCCGTACCCGGCAGTACTTATTTTTCCCCAGTAGACGAACTTTCTTTGATGCTTGATCGCCCAAGTCCCCCCTACACATAGGGTGCCCTTTTCTGCCTACACGTCCCCCCACATTCTTCCGGCCTACCATCCAGTCACGTTCAATTAACCCCCTGATGTGAAGCCCCCCCCCTCCTTTCAAACTTACACAACTACGGCACAATATTCCTGCACCCAGTTGAGTTTTTCCCCTTTTTACAAACCCACGTCCGGGTTTTGGTCAAGACTTTCCGGCCCCGGTAGGTTAAGCCCACACAGTCCCCGGACACGATGGGAGCCCCCGACGTCACCGTTCAACCTGTAAATATCGAGGGGAAGAATAATCGTTTTGTTGAGTTCTACTTTGGTCCTTTAGTGACGTGCTTTTTGCTTAAAATCCTTTTTTTTTCTGACGTGGGGTTCTTGACTTCCCTGTTTTTTTCTTCCATGGGGGGGGGCGCTTGGGTTTTTTCCTTCGGCCTCCGTGGTGGCACATCGGGTGGCCCGTTTCACCGTTTTTTGGCGTGACTTCGGGTTCCCCTCAGGTTTCAATTTTTGTCGTCACCGTGATCGTCTTCGTCGTGGCTTTTTTGCTTACGGTCGGTCAAGTCAGGCTTATTTTTTTCCCTTAGTTTTTTTGGTCGCTCCCAGCAGGAGTTTCCAGGTGACATTGTAGAAGATGCCTTTTTCGGACGTTGCTCGGGTTTTGACTCTTTTGTTTGTCGCGGGTTGGTTGCGGAATCGGGCCAGACTTGTCCTGTCCAGTACCAGCTACCAATAGTTTTGCCTGTTGGTCGCACAGAGTTCCCCCTCCGCCAATCGGACCCCAAAAAACCCCCAACCCCCCCCCCTGACGGATTCCCGAAACTTTTGCCAATCACCCGCACACCGAATGGTCCTGGCCACCTAAATAGGTTTCAGTTTGCCTTTAGCCCCGGCCATTATAGGAACTCAATTCTTTTTGCCGCACGTGGACACAGATTCAGACATCCCCCCCCATTCCCACCCAATTTTTTTAGGTGTCTTATTTTTCCATCTTCCGTGTAAGCGCGCCCCTTTTCTTTTTTCCCTTAGCCCCCCCCACCCCCAGCCATTAATGCAAACTCCGCGGTACATCCGACTTTTTTTTGCCCACCACTTTATCCCATCTTACTCTCTACAGCGGCAAACGGCGTCACTTACCATCCCCATTCGTACAGCTTCAGAACCTGTCTTAGGTTTTCAACCTTTTTTTTCACCCCCCTCAGGGCTCCAGGTTCAAGTTTGCGGATGATGTTTTTCTGATATCTCGCTTGTCTTTTCATTTTTTTTTTCTCGGACCAGCGGAACCATTCATATTCAACTTCTTTGAGAACCTTCCCATTTTCAAAGAAGAGAGGAACCCCCCACGCATTTTCCAGCGAATCAGATTGTTACGGGTGCTTTTTTCCTCAAGCCCCCCCACCTTTTTTCTTATTTTTCTTATTTTTTTAGTGGAATCGGTTGGGCGCGTTGCCGATCATAGTTTTCTTTTCCTCAACCTGGAGTCGCCTCCTCAGCCATCCGGGGACGGTCCATCGCGTAATCAACAGTGTCGGGGGCGCGCACGCCTCCGTTCTTCGCCCTTGTTTTTCTGTGACCACTTTCCAATCGAAAGTCGTCATACGATGCACAACTTTTTGTTGGTTTCCTTTTTTTTTCCCCATTTTACGGCCGTTCAACCCCCACTTTCCGGGGATCTCTTTCCGAACCCCGCAGTACGCTTGGGTTGCCCTTCTCTTTAGCGTATGGCCCCTGGATGGCCTTCGCTCGGGCCGGCCTGTGTTTTTTTTAAACCTTTTTCCTGATTTTCTTTTTTCGTGTCCACAGCTTGAAAGGCCATCCTTTTTTTGACCTGGTATCAGGATTTTTCCCCTTTTTTTGACCTTTCCCTTGTATGCAACTTTCTTCGACATGCCGGGTTTCATCCGGTGGATGTTATTCCGTAGGAACGTTTTTGTTCTACCCCATTCGAAAGGCTTTGGTGGTTCTTGGCATTTCCTGTTCGGATTCTTCCACTTTGCGGCCGTCAAGCGTTGCGTCTTTTTTCCCCATTGCACACGACGGCGATTGATCCCTTCCTTCTTTTTTTTCGTGGGAAACTGGCCCTTTTTTTTCCGTTGAACCTTTCCTGGGGTTGTGGGGGTGATTTTTCCAGAGGACCCAGCGGAGTTATTTGAAAGATGAAGGGCTGGGTGGCTCTAGATGTCAAATGCCGATTTCCTTCTTTCTTTATTCGATTCTGGGGGATCACAAGGCTTTTTACCCCAATACCAGGCCCAAACGTTAAACCACTTCTTTTTCTTGTTATTTTTTCAAGCTCCGATGCAATTAGCGGACCTGGCGGTCCCCCTTCCATTCTTTTTATTTTCCTCTGCAGGCGGTGCACCCTGTGGAATCTTTCTTCGCGCTTTGCGTCCTTTGTGACCGGATGGGCATCCCCTCAGCCCGGCCCTAGCCGCATTTTTCCCCCCGCCCCTTTTAGACCAGCGTCCAGGGACTTCTTTTTTTTTCGGCCATTCGTTCCTGGAACCCCTCTGGTTTTGAAGCGGCAATTGAGGCCCCCCCCCCGTTCAGCTGGCAAATGTTTTTAGTTAGATTTTCCTGGATCTCTTGCTGCTTTCGTCCACAAACAAAGAATATCCAAGGAGCCTTCCGGCAACAAATTTTAACCTTGTGCCATTGGATGTTGGTTTTCCCACGTGCGGACCACTGGCCCCAAGTTTTACCCCTTTTGTTTTCGCCGGGTTCCGTTCGATTCCGCCCCTCCTCCTCACCATCCGTAGTAATCTCATTTCTGACCTCGTCTTCGCAGGGTGCTCACATTGATCCCCAGTCGCTTGGATCCTACTTTTCGCTTCCCCTCTGTGCACGGTGCCCAAAACCTGTTCTTTTTAGCAAGTCCGTATTCTCCACGAATCGATCAAATGCCACCTCAGGACGCTTGGGGGGCGAAGGTCCTCTCGGCCCCAGCGTACTTTACCTCCCCTTTCTTTTCCCCTGAAGTGAGCTTTCTTCACGGGGTTCCCCTGCAGATAGGAATGAACCGGTCACCGTTTTGGGCAAAAATAAGGCAAATAAGGCAACTGCCGCAACATCCTTTCTCTTTTTTTTCCTATCATTTCCCTCGTTTTTGTTGAGGCCTAGTATAAGTCACAAAATTCACAATTGATGATCGGGAATTTATTGGCTCCTGATTTTTTTTGAGGTGTCAGGTCTTGCCCGATGCCTAAGCCCCCCCATATAGGGACGTATCGCATAAGTATATCGGAATTTTTTTTTTTATTTCCTTTGTGCCTGGTCTTAACACTGCATTAGCCAGTCTTATATTTTTTTTCAAAGGACCTTTAGTTACCCTATAAGAAAGTTGATCTCCTCTTCTCCTGTTGGGCGCCGGGTGACTCGTGACCCCTTTTTCTTTTTGTGGGCATCTCCAACTGGTTTTCTCGATTTTGTGAACCTGCCCCGGTGCTCCGTGTATTTGACACCCCCCCTCTGGGTACGGCTAAGTGGTTGTCCGCGGGGTGTATGGCCCTACCCCCAGCCTGTTTGCCCCCAACAACCCTTGTCTGGGGAAGTTGTGCAGGTGGCCTGGTCCGCAAGGCAACCCTTTTTTCCTCCATCCGCTCGATCTCTATTGTTTTTTTCCCGTTACTGCCGGGCGGATCCCTGGCCCCCTTTTTCATTCCTGAGGCTGGGCCTTCCGTGAAATTCCGGGGCGCCCCAGTGTCACGCCAGGTGCACTATGCCTCTGAACATCCGTCCCCTTTTTGCAAGCCTTGTGCTGATGCTAGGGTCAGTGCGAGACTGGCCCCCGATTGCAAAATACCTGTCACTTTCTGCGCAGCCCCGCCGGCCCCGGGGTTGTCTTTACTTTCCTGTGAAGCTTTTTAACCTATATTTCCCGGGGCGTTACGAGGTTATGCAAAGTTGTGGGCAGATTCCCTCTCTGCCGTGGAGCCCTTTGTGTCCCTTTTTCTTTTGGTGACTTGTTTCCCCACAACCCTATAAGCGCTGGACTTATCTTTCATTTTTATTCTAGCCACCCCCCCCAACGCTTAGCGTCGTTTCTTTCGTAGAGGAACTTTCCCGACCCCCCCCAAACAATTTGTTTTAGGAACACCGACTTTTCCTTTCACGAACAAGAACCCCCCCCAATATGCCTCGCGGCGTGTTTTTCATTCTTTTTCTCTTTTTGTGGGGGGCGGGACTGCCCTTTTGAAGAGGCTACTTCCCGAGTAAACTTTCTTCCTAGAAATTTCGACGAAGAATTTTTTCCCCCCAGTTTTCGATGAAGACCGATTTTACAAAGGTTACACCCGTGCCCTTGTTAATCCCCTGGCAAAACTGTTGAATCCTGTACCTGCCGAGGGGGCTGGTGGCAGGCTTTTGGCCCCCCCTTCCGGCTCTGGACCACTCCCCGGGACCCGGTCTTCCTTTCCCGGCCTTCTTTGCCGGACCGTGGTGGGGTCTCTCTACCAAGCGAACGGCCCCCAAGCTTTCTTTGTCCTTTTCCCACGACCGGATAAAAGTGCGGCGTATTTGTTCCCCCGCTTCCCCACCCAAGATTCACACCCACCAATAAGATTTTTTCTCTTTTGCTGATGCCCCTTCCCGGTCGGAAAAGTTCCATCCCTTATATTGCCCCTGTGCAGGGCGGCCCGTGGCCTTCCCGCGGCTTTTTTTGATCCTTCTTACGCTCCTTCCGCATTAAGACTCTACCCTGATGTTCGGAAAGGCCTTTGTCTGAGGCACCCCTTTCCTTTTTTGACTTTTTCTTCTTCCCCCCTCGTTGCGTTTAAGACAGTTTTTCCTTATTTCCCTATCACCTGCGTGTGTTTTCCCTTCCCTCCCTTCCTTTTTCCTTTTGATTGACCAAAGGAATCCATCCCCAGCTTTCGATGCTCAGGTTTTCCAGCTTTTTCTTTTTTTTCTAACCTGGCCTAGTTCAGTCTTTTTCCAACCTCAAATGCGTCCCTTTGCTTCCCTTTACCGATCCCGTTTCCTTTTTTTCAGGCTTCCTTTTCCCGGTCACTGGAGGGTGTTAGTTCTTTTTGAGGATAGTGGCGGTCTGTATTGCTATTCTGATTGCTTGTTCCCTAGGTTCCTCACGGCCTGGTACGTATTTCTGAGACGCTTGACAATCCATCACCCCCGATCAATTTGTTGTTCGCTTCTTCTTGTTTCGTCCTTTTTGCTGGTCCGGATGGAGTTGATATTGTGTGTTTCGTTTTCCTCAACCTATTTCTTTTGTATGACCCATGGCCGTGCTTTTGTTTTTTCTTTTTTTTTTTTTTCCTTTCGGTGCCATGAATTTTAGTTGCGCGGGGGGGTCTTTTTTTTTTTTTTTTTTAATTTGGCCTCACCATCCAAGGCCCACCCGTTGTTGTCCGACGGGGTCGGGCAGGCAATTCCGCGAAGCAACCCCCGCGACTTTCCTACTCCCCCCCCCTTTTTTTCACCCCGTTTAGACCGGTTCCCGTCCGGCGGAGGCTTTCCCACTTTTTAGCCCCTTAATTTCCGTGCTGCTTGCTCGCCCCCCCTCCCTACAATTCCTGCTTCCGACGTTTCCCCAAGTCCTTCTTTTTTACGCGCTGTCTCCCGACGTCAGTTCCCCCCTGATTTTTGCAGTCCACCCGACTTTTCCTTCCTACACCCCCCCCCTTTAAGTAACCCCTTTTTTTTTCTTTTACCCCTTGCACCGTAGCAACCAACCCGCACTGCCCCCCTCCTTCTGTAAAAGTTAGTCCCAGCACCACCCCCCACCAGTTCACGGTCACAACGATGTGAATCCCCTCCAACTTTCCCGTCAACCCATGGAATATCTCTTCTCGTTTTTGAATTTATTCCCCCTCTGGTTGTTTTTGTCTGAGATATTTTGTAAATGGGGTTGACGTGACTTTTTTTTGGATTCCATTCTTTTCGTGGAACTGACCCTTCTTGTTTCCCCGTGGACTAGCGTGGCTTAAATTAGGGTTGTTTTTTTTTTTACTTTTTTCCGGGGGTTGACTACGGTTTGAGCCGGTTTTTTTTCTTTACAGTTTTTTTTTTTTTCTTCCCATTCGGGTGGCCGTAAGTTGGGGTTTTTTTTCCGTTTGTATTCCCAATTGACGTCGGGACCGGGTTGCTTTTTCCTTCCCTCTTTGATGTCCGTCGGACTAAGATTTTTCTGGTTTTTTTCCCTTTACAGAACCATGCCGTCGTTTTCGTCTCGCCAGGCAAGCCAGATTTCCTGTAAGGACAGGGAAATTGTTGTGCGTGCTTGATCCCTTGTTGGTCTCGTGAGTACGCGGAAGCTTTTTGTTTCCCCAAAACTCCCCCCCCCCCCCCTGCAGGAAAAAAGCTGTTTACGATTTTTAGGCATCTTTCATTTCCTCCTCTGCCAGTCACAGATTGTCCCTACCAGGGAAACACAGCTGCCAAGGCATGGTCGCCCCACGTCCTCTTTTTGTTTCAGTCTGCGAAACCCCTTTTGACTGTTGCTACATTCGGCCGCCGCTTTCTTTCGTGCCACACGATTTTTTTTCCGCCACCCCCCCCACTTATACGGTGTCGCGGGGCCGGTAACGGCGCGCCCTTTTTTTTTTTTTTTTTTCCCTCGAACACCCCACCCAAGTGATCCGTAAAAACTTAGCGTGATCTCCCAGGTGTGAATTCTAGATCCCCCAGGTATTTCCCTCCCTTCCAGGGCTGCTCAGCGTTCCGCTTCAGACCAAGTCCTTTTAAAAAGGACCAACCCGGGCCCCTCTTACCTCCTTTGACTGGGTTCGCGCAGCGTTTTCCTCAGAAGAGCCGGGAAGTGCCCCCCCCCCCCCTACATCGACATCGGCTTGGCCTTTCGTTCAAGACCCTTTCTTTCAACACCCCCCCCCCCCCTCTTTTTTAGCCACTCTCGAATCGGCGGTGGGGAGCTGGACTCCCCCCTAACCACGTCTTCCCGCAACTCTTTGTTCCTAAACTTTTCTTTTTTTCCTTTGGTCTTTAGTTGCCGCTTAATATGCTTTCAGAAATTATGGGATTCCCTTCCTCACGTACTCTTCCGGGTCGCGGATCCAGTTGGGCGCCGCCCACCTTTTGATGACTCTCCTTTCGACATTCTGCATTCCGCCCTCTTTTGTTGTTGCATGCTCTTTTCGGACCCAAAAAAACCTTTTTTTTTCCCCCCTGTTTACTTCCCCTTCTTATTGGAAACCGAGCCCCCCCCCTTTTGTTTTCCCATTCAGCGCTGGGGCCGGACTGACTGGCGCGCGAGGCCCCGTTTACCTTTCCCCCTGCCGCCCCTTCCTTTCTGAGATCGGAGTGGGACCCTTTGGCCTGGCCCAGGGACTCGTCGTGCCCCTGTCAGGATGAATTATTGTTTTTACCTTTTTTTCTCACCTTGGCCTTGTGACCAATGCCTTTTCCAACTTTTCGTGGTTGATTGCTTGACGTCGCCACTTTCCTGCCGGACCCTTTTCCCGGTAATTCTTTTGTGGTTATTACCAATGTCTTGCTTTCAACGACTGTCTCTTAGCATGGAGCTTAGGTTTTTCTTTTTTCTTAGTTTTAAAGGTCCGTGTTTCCCTCACTGGTGTTGGGGAGTTCCATTTTTTTTTCCCCACTGGATGGGCCCCCCTTTTTTTTTTTTTTAGCGTTTTTGAGGCGCGTCGAGTTCCCTTACGTTGAGGTTTTTAAGTCGTTCTCCTATTTATCGATGATGGGTTTTACCAGGGGATAGTTTTTTTTTATCAAATACAAGCCTGGCTTCCCCCCAACCCCATCCAAGTGATTTTTTCCCCTTTTCCTACTATTACCCGCCCTGCTGAGCGACCCCGGACCATACTTTTTTCCCCGGCCAGTACGGGCAAAAAGGGGACTTATCCCTTCTTGGATGCGGCCTGAACGTTGGGGCAGGATCCCGAAGCCAGCATCCGACGCCCATCCCTTTTTTTGGATGTGACCCATTACCGTCCCCCCCCCTTGACTTATGGAGTTATCTCTGACCGGAAGCAGAGCGAAACTGGATGGAATTTTCCTCGCTGGCAATTGTTTTGAGTTCGTCTTTAGGTAGCGTGCCCCCCCTATTTTTGTGGTTTCGGCCACACCATTCTATTCCCTCTCGTTCGATAGGTTAAAAATTAACTTGCCTCTGGCCCGTGCGTCGTTGGAACGGACCCCTGTCAACAGTTTTTAGACACACATTGATTGGGTAATCTTCTTCCGCCGGCCTCGAGCCACTCGGGAAGTACCCGTCTTGCAAAGAAGGCGCGGCAGGGGACTGGGCCTGTTGAGACAGTTCGGCTGCATCATTCGCGGTCCGTTATTTGGCAGCGCCCCCCTGTGTCCGCGGCCCGGTGGGTTTCCCCCAACGGCGCCGTTTGTTGTGTGGGGGGATCTTCTTCAACGAAATCCCCCTCCTTGCACTTTTTTTTCTCCGTGTCGGTTCCCTCCCCATCCCGGGCTTGCCCAGCGTTTTTCCCTTTACCGGGGTTTTTTTGTCCGCGACTCCTGTGGACAGGCTTATGGAAGCCACCGCCCCCCCTTCCCCCTCCCCCCCACTAAGTTTCGGGCAATCGCAAAATTATTTTTCTGATCTTCTCCTTTCCTTTTTGTTGTTTTTTTCTTCCCTAGATCAGCCAACTCAAATTTGACTGATTTTTGCCCTTCATTTATATGTGTTGATTTGGAATTGGCCCCTTGTGTGGCTGCAATAAATTTTGCTGCCCCCTTTCTAGTGAGACCCTTTTCCTTTCCCCCTTTTCCCCGCTAGAATGCTGGCCCCCCTTGCTTGCTGTATTCTTCTCGAATGGCGCGTGTTTTTTCTCCCGTCAAGGGATCGATTCTTTTTTCCCTCGCAAAGCTTTTTTTGCTGAGAGGTCTGGGTTGTCCCCCTTCGTCCGAGGCGTTTTTTCCCGCACCAATTTTTCCCAGCACCCTTCAACGGCTATCGGCCTGGTAACTGCCCTCGCTTCCGTGGATGGGGACGTAGGACTTTTTTGCCTTTCCCCTCCATCTTCTTGCGCGTGGCACCTGCCCAAGTACCCAGGCCATTTTTTTTTTTCCCAAAAATGTCCTTTGTTCGGAATTGGTGTCCGCAGGCCGTGTCCGCACCCCTTCCCCCAATGGTGTTTACGCGCTATGGATCGTCCCTTTTGTTTTGTTTTTGACTCCCCCGCAGGGGCGTATCCTGTGTCCCAAAGAGAACTCCCAACTTTTATTTTGGTCGTTACTTTGGCTTCCGACAGTTTGCTTTCCCGAGCCTTTTGAGGTCTGTGACATTCTTGCCTTCGCAATACGTACTGGTGACCACCTAGCTTTAGCCTTGGAGGAGGGCTTTCCTCGGCTTTAGGCCTTCCCAACATTTTCTTCCTTTGTGTCACCCCCCAGACGCAATCCGTCCCCCGTTTTTCCTTGGGAAGGGAACTAATCCTTAAGGGCTCCCGGGGGACTTTTTGATGGAGGCTTGCTTTTTTTTTCGTTTCTTGTGAATTGACCAACCCCCAAATCGCGCTTATTGCCAGTGGCTGTATTTTTCCCCCCCCCAACCCAAGCCTTGGCTCAACCCACTCTCTTCCCTCTCCCTTTGTGACTTCATAGCCTTCAGCTAGAGTTGGAACCCACACCCCTTCATCAGTTTCTTGCTTCGAGCCTCCGACAAACCCAAATTAGAGTACACCGACTTTTGGTGTGATCCCCCCTCAGGAACAAACCTCCCGACTCCCTTTCCCCGGTTCTGATCGTTGGCATGAGCCTTTCCCCCGGAGGTTGACGATTTCCGAACTCACTACGCTACTATGTCATTACTTTTCCTTCGATTGCCTCGCCCTGCAGTCCTTCGATTTTGGAAACCCGGCATGAACAATTTTTCCGGCAGGTTCTAATGCCAATCCCTTCAAATCCTGACCCCAAGGCTTCGCCGTACTGGGGGTCCCCGCTATGTTTTTGACCCAAATTAGCTGACTCCCCCCCCCTTGACCGGCCGTCATTCCCCCCCCGGTTTTGGATTTACTCTTACGGATTCCGTTGGGGGCCATTCGGACCAGCCCAGGCCCACTCGTGGCTCGGTTTTTTTCACGTCGGTTGAATGGCAACACCGTGGGTATCTGTTTGCCTTTCCAGATAAGGCCTTCCCCCCCCCCCCCCCCCCAAAGCTGGAAGAGGGTCTAATATTGAGTTGACAAGTCAATCCCCATTGGTTCTCTTTCTACGCAGACTGGCTCTAAGCCGAGGGTTTTCGGTTGACACGCTCAGTGAGTCGACCTGCGCCAGTTTGATCCCTCTCCCTTCAGTTTCTTACGGGGACTCCGCTTGTTATGACTCCCCCTCCCCCCTAATTGCCTGAATGGCCCCCCCCCCCCCCCCATCCCCCCAAGGATTCTTTCTTTTTTTTTTTCCGGGACGGTTGGTTTTTTTTTTTTTTTTCCACCTCGGGCCAGCTCCCACCCCAACGCGATTCGTCGGCAACTCTTTTTTGGCATATTGATTTTTTGACCAGAAATTTATAGACATGTTCCCCGCGGCCTCGATTGTTTCACGATTCTTGAGAGTAACCTTTCTCTGATCTCCCCCCCTTTTCTCAATCGAGTCCGTTTACGGTCCCCGTTGTTTTTCTTTTTCCCGATCCGGTTTTTTTGACATCTTCCAGCTGATTGTAGTTTCTACTGTGTTTCCGGCTTGACTTTAGAGATATGTTGTTTTTTTTTTTTTTCTACCTCTCTTTCAGGATGCTTTTTGTCCTGCTGGTTCCTTTTAAATGGGATGAGAGTCCGGGCTCCCCCCCTCCAGAACCAATCCACCGATGAAGTGTGGTCTTTCTGCTGGTTTTGGCCCCGCGCTTTTTCTTTTTTTGTCCGGCGCTTTCTGCTATTTCCCCCGCCGGTTTGGTTTAGCTAAAACCCTTTTTTTCTTGTTGCTCCCCTTTGCATGGCATTTGTTTGGTGAATATTCCCTTTTACTGGTTCCGCCTTGAGTGTTGTTGCTGAGTCTGTCCTTGGCACTTGGGACATTCAGACCCACGCCCTCGCTGTTTTCGGGGTCGGGGGAGGCCCGTCTCCAGCTGCCGCAACCCACCAAACCTTTTAGAAGCAATCAACTTTTTTCCCCCGCCGCACGTTCAGACCGGTCAGTCCCGGCGGTGCAGGCCCCTTTTTTCCCTTTTGATCCGTGCTGCTGGATCTCTTTCGCAACTTCCCCCCTTTTCTTCCGACGCTTCAGCATTTCTGACGCTCCTCCTCCCGACCAAGCCCCCCTGATGCCTTTTTTCTTTCTTAAGCCACCCGACGTCAACGCCCCCCCCCCCAGTTCCTTTTCAACCTGTTGCCGCCCCCCCCATCCCCTTCCCCCCCCAACACCCAACGTACGGCCCAATTCCTGTTTAAAGCCCCCAACCGGTATTTTAGTCCCGACCCAACCCCAGTAAGGCCCATCTTTTTGCATGCCAACCCCTTTTCCGTTCACGTTTTACCCCCCCAACTTCCCTATTT
>Ga0179593_1552281_pt1 | contig 13181 bp, 20 predicted proteins | sample CZODoug2_1_08_16_FD_185931 | JGI IMG/M metagenome (GOLD analysis project Ga0179593, IMG submission 185931) | Vadose zone soil fungal communities from Angelo Coast Range Reserve, California, USA - CZODoug2_1_08_16fungal (PacBio error correction) | ecosystem: Environmental > Terrestrial > Soil >... | reverse complement strand
CCCCTTTCGTGCGTTCCTCTCCTTTTTCTTGCTGTGCGTTTTTAACTGAAACTGCGAGTGTTTCGATCACGGCAGATCAGTCATTGTTTCACTTGTCTGATGGGCATTGTTTGACGTTTTTTCTTCCCTTGGTTCCGGTGATGTGTTCTGGGTATTTTTTCCCTTTTTCCCCCGTGTCATTTGGAACTGGTCTTTTCTCCCTGCCACAAAGCGGACAGTGCGGTCGACTTCCCTTTCACTCCCCCTTCTCTGGGCTTAAGATTTTTTCTGCTTCCACCCCTTTTCTCCGGTACCGGTAGCTAAGTCGGATCCTTTACTAGTGGTATTTGTTCGGAAATCGATTGGCGCCCCCTTTTTCCTTTTATCGCGCGCTACACGAGCGTTTTGTTCCTCTTTTCTTTTCCGCATCGAAAAATATCAATATGACTTCTGTTGAGTGAATGGGTATAGCCTCTTTTTTGGTTCTTTTGAGGAGCCCTTCTCCCTCCTCCTCCGTGGTTTTTTTATCAGTTTTCCGCAAAAGAACCCAACTTCCCTGCAAGAACGCATTCCCCCCATCCCAGAGTCATATGATATTGTTCGAATGCTCTTAATTCAATTCTTAACAAAACGCTCGTGTAAGCGGGCGGATCCCCCTCTACACCAGCACACGAGAGTCAAGTCGCGCCACCCCCTCCACCACTCCCGCTAAGTAGAAAGTGATTCCCTCCTCCTTTCCTCCCATTGCTTTCTCCCGATAACAGAGGTATAAGCCACGTCACATTGTTCCGCATACAGCCTTTTTCTGCAAGACCGCAATTGCGCGCTTTTGCAGTTTTCCTTTTCTTCCTCCAATGACGCAGGGATTTTTCCTTCTTTCTTGGTTCCACATACCCCTCAGGGAAACCAGAGTCAGATGCGCAGAATTTCCCCTTCCCATCAGACCAAAGTATCTTTCTCATTGGCCCTTCTCGAAAAATAGCCAGTTTGTTTCCCTCTTTTCTCCCCTCCACCGCTGATACGAAACGCTGCCGACCCAGTGTTATCCGCTCATAGAACCATGAGAACAGCATCCCCAACAAAATCAATACCCCTCCCTCCTTCTCTTCTGGCGATCCTGCGCGCCAGCCCCAACAGAATAGAAATCAAGGTCTCCCTTCAGACCTGGGTTGGTGGTCTCTACCAGTTTGAACCCCAAATGGCACTTTAGGACAAAGATCTTCATTTGAAGCGGGAGGGGCTTTTTTTTTTTTTCCCTTTCGCCCTTCGAAGGAAACCGTCGCCCTCACCGGTTCCCCCTGCCATCATGCATGTATGCTGAATTTCCTTTCTTTCTTGCTTCTTAGATTCTAAATTCCGGGGCCCTTTTTATCTCCCGCGGAAAATATCCACCTTCCCTCTTTCAGGTCGCGACGATTGCGGACGAGATTCTTGCCCCACCTGCCTGACACCGTTTTTTTTTTTCATTGTCTGAAACCGATACTTCCCTCGTTTCTTTTCCTTTTTTCTCGAAATGATCTCGGCAGCTCGACATTTCTTTTTACTTTTTCCCCCCAAACACATAGCAAGGTTTCGACGCAATGCACGTACAACACCCTTTTTTCTTCTGCACCCAGAGTCCTCTTTACCCTGAGCGCCGAGAGGTTGGCGGTCCCCCCTCGCTGATTGTCTCTTGTTGGCGTTTGCCATTTCATCAGGTCGCAAGAAGGGCGCAAACTCCATTCTTTTCTCGTGGGCCGCCATAGTGATCTCACTTTCGCAGTCAAGTGGGCGATCTCCTGCCTTCTTGTTTTTCCCTCTTTCCATTTTAGATCGTGACCCCAACTGCGCTTGACGGTTTGAGCAGTATGTCGAAAATGGTCGTTTTTTTCCTTTGCTACGAGAAAGATGGTTAAGACCCTACATACCTTCTTTTTTTTTTCACCGAGCCACTATACCGTTGAAAGTATCCCCCTCCTTCCCCCCCCCTTTTCCCTTCTTTTGTTGCTTTTATCCCCCTACTCTCCGTTACGCCACATTGTAGGACAAAGGGCATAAAGTAGGGGTTTTCTTTTTTTCCCTAATGGAGGTGAAACTCTCCCGGTGCGGAAGGGTCCCCCCCACTTCTTTTGGCTCTACCCCCAAAAAAGAGCTGGGACGCCAGCCCTGGCGCACATCACATTTGTTTTGAGTTTTTTCTCTCTGAATCGAATCGCCCCCCCCCCCCCCCCCTCCTGTCACACACCGTGTCGGCCCCCGCACCTCCCCTCCTGCCCCTTTCTCGATACCGATGGGTCACTATCTGTTTGCAGGTGTTCGAAAGAACCTACGTCCCCTTTCTCTTCCAACGTCGTAGAATTTCCTCTTTTCCCCCAGGACTTGTTTATCTTGCGCGAAGGACTTTCCCCCTCCCCCCCTCAGACGTAGAAGTCATATTCCAACCTCCAACGAAGCCTACGAAAGAGTAATGAACGGGTTTCCCTCTTTCCTCGCTCTTTTTTACGAATGAGGCCCATCCTTCTCCCACCTCTGTCGGCCACCGGACGCGGCACACAGCTCCTCCCCCCTCCTTTCTGCTTCCTTATGGCCGGCGTCGCCCGGTACGTCTAACCGCCTTGAGGTCGTGTTTTTTCCTCCCTTCCCCTGGCGTCCGCACGCCCTTTAGTATTCTTTTCTCCCCTCCCTTCGCTGGCCGGGGAAGACGATTTTCCCACCGCTCTCCTCCTTTCCGTGAGTCCCGGAAGAGCTTCGAATCCGATGAGTTTTTGGTTGGGCAGGGTGGCGGTCTTTAACTCTGCTTATAGCTCCCCTCTTTTCCCTTTTTTTTTTTTCTAGTAGATAATCTGGCCATTTCAAACGTAGACGGCTAACCGCTCCCCCCCAACGTCATCGATTCATCCCCTTCTTTTTCCAAGTGCTGCTCTACGACTTTTCCCCCCCCCCCCCCCCAGCGGCCTTCTTTCTCCTTTATGGTTGTGAATAGCTGCCCGCCCCTTCTACCCCTAAGTTCTGGGGACGCCCTGCCTGGGCGCGACCCTCTCCCCCGACCGCCAACGGCGTTTCTCTTTCTTTCGATCTAATTTCGTGCGACAGGCTTTTTTTCTTTTTTCTTTTCCCCCTCCCCCCCCGCTCCGGTGGCTGCAGACGGAGTAGTTATTCAGGCTTTACCTAAGTTATTAACCTTCGCCTTTCTGCATCACAAATCGGTATGAACTTCCCCCCCTTTCTTTCTGTCTTCTTTGATCTGTTGGACTAGTCCTCCTTTCATTCTCTCCCCTTGCTCGCAATTAATCCAAAATTTCCTGGTTTCTATAATCGATAAGTGAACGGGACAATTCCCCTTCTGTCCTCGGCTGAATTCTGACTTTTTTTTCTTATTGCTGTCACCCTCCCCCCTTCATAAAAAATCGGATCTATTGTTCCAGAATTTACTGTAATATGAGGGGCCTTTTCCCTTTTTTGTACAATGGAAATTGACCTTTTTCTCTTTTCCATTCCGCTGCATCTGTCCGCCCCCCCCCCTGATGTGCGCCGAGTTCTTCGGCTCAGCTTCTTTGAAGGAGAGCTTTTCCCTTCCGCACCGAAAGACTTCACCGCCAGATGGGCAAAACCATCCAACAATCACACCCCAAAAGCTTGCCCTTTTCCTACCGTACAGTGGCCGGAGAGTAGCGTGGTGATCCCCTCCCCTTAGGGCGCCACGCCCTCTTTGGGGATTTTAGACTTTAAACTTCTTTTCCAAACTTCAGTGGAGTACAAGCTTTCTGGTCTTTGTCTTACCCATCTTTCTCGTAGACTGTAGGTGCCTACCCTCCCCTTTCTTCCCCCCCCCCCCCTCCTCTTAGTTTGGTTTCCACTATCGACAGGAATAGACGAAGCCTCCCTGAAGGGCGATAGCCACTGTGTGAACTGCTCCCCTTTTTTTCCGGAGCGTGCCCCACGAATATATGGAACGTGCCCATTTCATGGAAGTGGCGCCCTTTCCTTGCTCCTCCCCCCTCACTTCAAACGACACAATATTCTTTTTTTTCCCTGTGGGGGGCTCCCTTTCTCAGGGTGCAGGGAATGACGCGTTCTTTCTTCTTTTTCTCCTTTTAGTTTTGTACGGTCATTGCGTCGATCTTTTCTTGTCGTTGTTTGTGTTTTCTAAAGTAAAGCTTCTTCTTTTTTTTCCCTCGCCGGAAGGATATGTGACCCCCCTTTCGGTGAAGTATAGGGTTTCACACCCTTCCCCTTCCACGCTTACCAATGCGTCTGAGTATAAGGTTTTCCCCTCTCTTCTATCTCGTCCGAAGCGTCTCTTTTCTTTTTTCCTTTTTGCCGTTCTATTTCAGCGGGTATCATGGAAACGGAAGGTTTCCCTTCCATTTTCTTTTCTCTCTCTAGAAGCTAGCTTTTCAACTTTCCTTCTCGTGCATGATGCATTTTTTGAGAAAACGAGGGAGGGCTTTATTTGCGTCTCTCTCTCATTCTCAATTCCTGAATTACGGTTGCAATCCCCGTGCAAATGAGAATCTTGTCTCTAAATAGTACCGTCTCCCTTTTCCTATCAGCCTTCAACTAGGGGACCCCCCACCCCTGTTTTTTTTCCCCTTTTTGCGAGTGCTCCTTCCTTTCTGCGCAGGATAGCCTCACCTACAGCGGGAGCATTTCGGATTGCCTTTTTTTTCGCTGTTTCTCGGTCAAATACCGTTTTTCTTTTCTCCACATCTGGTTTCTAGGACAGCGTTTGCTCTCCCCTTTTTTTTTTTTTTTCCATTCTTTGAACAACGGGTATTATCCGGTCCAGATCGTAAGGTTGATAGAAGGTTTTCCCTTTTCTTTGACTTTTGGCAGGATCGGCTCCCTCCCCGTTCGTTTTTCTGGTGTATGTCATCAGAATACCCCGGTGCCACCTTTCCCCTTTTTTTGCCCACCTGGTCTCAGCTCAGCCATGCAAAAGCTGCCATTGCGTTTTTGTTTCCCTGCTTTCTTGAATGATGTAAGGCACCCCTTTCCCTCCCTTCTTTCTGGGAGCGAAATTCCCTTCTGGTTCGTTAGCTACGTAGGATAAATTTTTCCTCCTTCTGTAATTTCATTTTTGCGTCATACTTGCCTCTCGTCCTTTCCCCCCTTGGATAGCGCGTTCCTCTGCCTTCGTTCCCGATTGTGGCTCTACTTTTCCGAAGCATTCGAAAATATCATAGGCCTTTCTTCTTCCTTTCGCCTGCGTTCTTGACGGAAAGGTTCTTTTTTGTTCTCCTCTATATTGTACCTTTCCTCCCTTTTTTTTTTCTTCCCCTTTCCCGCAAAAGAACCAAAAACCTGTTACATGCGAGAACGCGGAGATACCATTCCCCCTCCTTTCTCATCTTGATCTTTTTCGACTGGTGTTCTTCTATCCCCACAAAGGGAACAAAACTCTCTCCTTCCCCTCGATCCGATCAATGTACATTCCTTTTATTCCCCGTCTGCGCCCAAATGACTCTTCACCCCCCCCCGGCCCCCCCTCACGTAGAAAAGTGATCCTGAGCTCTCACTTTCCCGTCCGAAAGTGCGCACTTCCGATCAAGATAACAGAGAGAAGCACCCCTTTTCCTTTTCTTTTCGTTCCAGATTCATCCCCCTCTTTTCCTGCAAGACCCCTTTCGCCTCTTCTTTTGCAAGCTGATTTAGAAAAGGTTGCACCTTCCTTTTCTGGTGGCCCACCGAGGTGATTTCCCCCCTTTCCGACACTCCTGGGAAAAATATTTCTTCCATTCTTTCCTTCCCCAAAAGTCAGAACCCCCAACATTTACCAGTAGAGCAACGGCGATCACCCTTTTCCGGAAAAATAGGCAGTGTTCACTCTTTTCCCCCCCAGCACAACGAAAAGATGATTTTTTTCCACCCCCTTTTTTTCCCTACCAGATGTTTCTCCGCTCATTTTCCACAAACGTAGTTGGACCGAGACAGCGTTCCCCCCCCGCCCCCCCCCAAACTCAATACGAAATGCTCCCCTTCCTTTCTCTTCTTTCTCCTGCGCAGCCAGCACCCCCACGCCTATTCCCTCTCTCCAAACCGGTACGCCACCGAGGACCTGGGTTTGTCCAGTCCGTGTCGGTGGATCGCATACCAGGTTGAACCCCCCCACTTTTCTCCCCTCTTCGCGGAAAAGATTCTTAATTTTCCCTTGAGGGGATTTGGAAACCGTTGAATTCACTGGTTTTTTCCTCCGTTTCGCTTCGCAAATAACTACCCAGTTTCAAACACTGCCCCCTTTTCCTCTTTTTTTTTTCCTCCTTAGTCTTCTAGATTATAGTCTTTTTTTCCCCCTTTGCACCGGCCTTTTTCCATCGAGAGCCCGCGTTCCCCTCCCTTCCCAGCCCTCTGGGCAGGAGCGTCTTGTGAAGAGATTCTTGACAATTTTTCCTTTACACCTGATACTAGAACCCTTTCCCCCTCCTTTCGCATGTGTGAAAACGACTCTTTCCCTCTGGTTTTCTCCCCTCCCCTTCCCTACATGATCTCGGCGCTCGAATCTCTCTGTTTTCAGAAAAAACAAACCTTTAGAATCGATAGACTTTTTTTTTTTCTCCCCAAAGCTTATGTCTACACCCAGAGCTCCCCTCTCCTCTTCCTTCCTACCTGAGCGAGAGAGGTTGGCGCCCAGACGTCAAATCGAGATTGTATATTGTGTCTCAGGTCGCCAATCCTTTTTCCTATCCCCCCCTGTTGCGGGGACATGAGATGTTGGCCGCCTTCCTTTCTTTTTGTTCCCTTTTTCATCCAGTTCAAGTGGGCGATCTCGCAGGCTTTGATTTTCCGATTAATGTAGAGAGTGGCACAAACGGCTTTTTTTTCCTGTCGAAATGGATGTCAGTAAAATACCCTTTCCCTTTTCGTAATCCCCCAAATACCCTCCTTTTTGGTCTCTCCACTGAAGTTGTCCGAAGAGAAATATATTCCCTCCACTGGCAACGGAGGAGTGGAGCCTCTTCTTTTTTTCTGGGAAAACACATAATATACGTACGCCACTGGTCTTTCTCGTCTTTTTTTTCTTTTCCTTGGGAGGTATTGGCCCGCGGTGAAATTCTCCTTCCTCCCCCCCCCCCTGGAGGAAGGAAAATGATGTAGGATATCATTCCCCTCATCTCTCTTTCCCCTAACTCTTCCCCCCCAATACTCCCCCTGTGCTCAATTTCCTCGACACCTCACCCCCCCGCCCCCCCCTACACCAAACCGCCACACACGCCACCCCCCACACCCTGCCGCCCCCACCTCCCCTTCTTCCACCCGGTATACTACTTCCCCCGGTGTATCCTCTTGTGCCCCCCCACCCCTTTCGCATCCCACCTCCCTATCACCCGCATACCATACTCTCCCTCTCCCACACTCCGGTCCGTTCACCAATTCTCTAACCCCCACCTCCCTCCCTCCCATTACCCCCCACCTCCCGCAACCCTCTTAGGCTTACTCACCCCTCTCTTTCTACCACCCTCTCCTTCTCCCTCCTCCTCCCCCTCCCCAACCTCCATTCTCCCCCCCCTCTCCCACACCTCTCTCTTCCTACTCACGACCCCTATAGTCCCTCACCTTACCCTTCCCCTTGTCCCTGCCCCCTTCCTCTACCTTAGTCTTCTCAAAGCCCCTCGTTCCATACTTTTTGCTGTTTTTCCGATGCAGCGATGAATTCAATCGCAACAAAAAGTTCCTTCCCCTTCGTGTCTTCCCAGCAAGATTCCTTTTCCTCCTGCACAATATATCTTCCCCCTTTCCCTGTCGGTGTCCGACAGAACTACTTCTCCAGCCTTAAGAATTCTCTGTATTCTCCTTGTTTCCTGATCGGAGGAGTCCTTTTCCCCCCCTTTTTCCTTCTTTCTTTTCGCGGCGAATTGGCATCACCTCCCTTTCCCTCCCCCCCCCCCCCTATCCCAACGAGCCTACGAAAGTACTAAAAGGGGATGTGATTCTATCGATATACTCTTCTTTTTCCCCTGATGAAAAGAAGTTCGCCCCTCCCCCCCTTCCCTGCCCCCCGTATCGCGGCAACCAAGCGACTCCCAAAGACTTCTCTTTCTTCGAAATTTTACTCTCCCTTTCCCATGTTCGGTTGGGGCGGAAAGTGATCGATCCCTTCCCTCCCTCCTTTCTTATCTCGCGTTGAGAATATTAACATATTCGACGGGAAGGGGAAGGCACGTTTTCCCCCTTATCTCATCCATGCGAGTCCTTTTCCCCCTTCCCCTTCTCAACCTATGACGTTTTTTGTTTTACGTTTGCGGTTTATGTCCCCTACGGTTTGCTTCCAGATTCTCCTGTTTTGTGATCTCTCCCCTTTGGTCAACCCGTGAGCGGCCCCCCCCCGTCAACCAAAAAACGTAATTCCGACCGCTTCCGGGGACTCGGCTTTCTGCCTTGTTCCAAATCGCCGCGCCCCGGCCCCTTTTTTTTTTCTTCCCCCCGCGCTCTACGAAAGGTATGGCGCTCTTGGCCTGTCCTTCACGGTCCCGCAAAAAAAGACCGCACGGCTCTCGCCTTTTCATCTCCTATTCTAAGGCGAGAAAGGAGTTTTTAGTCGGGCCTCTTTTTGATCCGTTTCTGCCGAAGGATCGTTTTCCTACCGCTTTTAATAAGTTATTAACCCCTTTCCCCCTCCCCATAGGCCCCCCCCCTAGTCTTTCTTTGTAGGTTGGATAGTTCATTTTCTTTCTCTTTCTCCCTTTTGCGCGCAATAATCAAACATTTCTGGGTTACGTTTTTTTTTTTCTCCCTTCTTCCCACCGACAATGCTACGCCGTTGTCAAGCTCCTTTTTTTGCCTTGTCTTGGTTCTGGCGGAAACACCGACACAGATCCTTCCCCCCCCCTTCTTTTCTCTATGCGTGTTCAGGAATTTAATTAATCGTGCGGGGCCGAACTTTTTTTCCCTTTTCAATGTTGGGCTCGCTGGCCTGTCCAGAAGTCAAAACAACTTTCCTTCTTCCCCTCTTCTCGTCAGCTTCTTTGGAAGGACCGCTCAGAATTTTCCCTTTCCCGTCACCGAAGCTTTTTTTCTCCGTCCCATGTCCCCCTTCCCCCCCCCCCTCCCCCCCCCCCTACTTTATGCCCTTTTCCCCCTCCATTTTTTGCGTAACGGATAGTCTTTTTCCCTCCCCACAGCAGCGGTCTCCCCTCCCTGGTCGTAAGGTTAGGGAGAATTTCCCCCGTCTCTTTTTCACAACAACTTCAGTGGAGGTCTTACCCTGTCCTTTTTCTTCAAATTTGCTCGTAGAAATTGTAGTTCTTACCCCTTTCGGGAACAATGGATTCCCCCACGGCAGCGCATTTGGGCCCTCCTCTTCGAAACGCACAAAGCAGGAGAGATCGCCCACTTGACCCTTGTTTTGCAAACAGGCACTCCCTGTTCCCCCCCTTTCCGGCACCATGGGATAAAGGGCGTGCCATTCATTGCCTCTTAGATCTTTCTTTCCGAATGGCAAAACGCAACGACCCCCAATATAGATTTGTAAATCTTTGGCTCCCCCTCGGCGGATAATTTCCTTTTAAGCTCTAGGTAGTTTTTTCTCCCTTTTTTTTTCGGGTTGTTACTTGCGTAGATATTCCTTTCCTTTTTTCCAAGTCCAGTATTAGCTCGCCCTTCTTCCCTTTGCGGCGGATAGGGACACTGAGAGCCCCTTTCTTCTTCGGTTTCCAACACAATGCTTTAAACCTGGGACAAATGGTTCTTCTTCCTTTTTACGTCTTGCACTGCCCGCATCGTCTGCTCCTGAACAGAGGTTTCCTGTTCCGTTCTCTATTTTCGCGGGATCTATAAAACGGCAGGTGCACAGGCCTCTCCCCCTCCATCTTAGAAGAGGAAAAAGGGAAATTCCCCTCCCCTCTGATTCCAGTGTTTAAACTGTGGTTATTTTTCCTCTTCGGTTCATTCTAGTATAAAATCCTCCCAAATCAAATAAGCATTCAAACTGACCTCCTTTAACATAGTTACCGTCGCAATTGGGTTTTCCCCTAGGTATGAGATCCGTCCCAAAACTTCCACCAAACACCCCTTCTGTGTCTTTTACCTTTTCTTGGCGACTTGATTATATTTTGGTGATGGGTTTTTATCCTCCTCACGTTAGCCTTGCGGGTCCTTTGATTGATTGTTTTTTTCCGGCTGTTATCGTACTGGTGTTATATGAAGCTTTCCCCTTTGCCGTTTTTTCCTATCATAGTTAGTGGCTGTTGTTTTCCCCCAACTGGATATTTTTCGGGATCCAACTTTTGCCTTCCCGTTTGCGGTACTTGGTTTTATGTGAGTTTCTGAAGTTTTGGCAGGATCCCCTTTTCCCCTCTGGTTCCGGGAGTGTTCTGGGTCTCCTCTTTCCTTCGTCATTTGTCCAACTGTGTCTCAAGCTCAGTCCCCTTTCTCCTTGGCGGTCGTGGCTGCACAATCGCTTTAGGAATGACTATACGTCCCCCCCTTTCTATTTCTCCCGCTCTGTTATAGGGAGCGCCCCCCCGACTGTGTGTCCCGTTAGTAAGTGGATCACTCACCTTCTTTTTTTCCGGTAATCGCATTTGGCGCCGGAACCGTTGGACGGATGGAGAGGATCGCTCCCCTCCTTCTTTTTGTTCCCGATTGGGGTCTTTTTCCCCCCCGCCAAATCTCTTTGACTCTGCTAGGGGCTTGGGTATCGTGTCGTCTTCCTTTTTGTTTCTTTTTTTTGCGGGATTCAAGATTCTCTCGTGTCCTAATCCTCCCCCTTTTTTTTTTTTTTCTGAGTTTTCTCTTTGGGGGGGGGGGAAGCTCCTTTTTCTCCCCCCCCCCCTCCTGTCCCCCCCTCACTGTCCATGGCGATACCCCATGCACTTCTCAGAGTCTATGATATTTTTCGAATTGCGGCTTCTCTTTTCCCTCGTGAGCGCCAAAAGACGGGAAACCCCCTTCCCCCTCGTCTCCTCTCCGAGAAAAATCGTCACCAATTCTTCCCAGTAGGCGCCACCCATGCGATTACCGAACCCCCCTTAGTAGAACTTTCTCCTCCTTCGCTACGTCCCCGTTTCTTTTTCATTTCGCCTCCCGCTAACAGCTCCCTCCCAGAGTTTACCGCCTACACATTTTCGAAAGCGTTTTTTCCCTCCATCTCCTTTTTCCATCTGATCTGATCCCCCCTTTCCTCCGTGAGGGTTTAGTGTGAGGAAAATACCCCTCCCCCCCCGTCCCCGAGTTCAGAGTTCCCCTTTCCCAAAAACGTCTCCTTCCCCCTCAAGACCAAGTATTCACGTCGCGATAAAATTCCCCTCCTTTGATCCGAAAATAGACCTTTGTTCCCTTCTCCCCCCCCCCTCAACGAAAAGATTATCTCCCCCCTTTTCCTTCTACCAGATGTTTCTCTTTTGCTTATAGAACACCCCTTCCTCGATCCCACGTCAATGACAACCCCCCCCTTCCCTCCCCTTCCTTGCCCTGGCCGGAGAACCGTTTTTTCTCCCTCCCTGCCCGCCAGCACCAAACTGAATCAAGGTAGCCAGCGCACCCCCCTTTCCCTTACCTGGCGTTTTTTCTTTTGCCGGTTCTACGCATACAAGGTTGACCCCCCCCCTTTTTTCAAGGTAGCGGAAAGATCTTCATTTCGGAGGGGATTTGGAAACCGGAATTCCTTCTTTTTTTTATCCTGTAACCGTCTCTCTCCTCGTTTCCCCCCCAGCCATCATGCTTCTGCCTGATTGACGTTTTTCTCTCAGATGCTCTCTTTCTATTAGAACCATTTTCACCGGCCGTTTCCCTGAGATCCCTCTTCCCCCTACCGGGCACACCCCTCCTATGGCAGGCTCTCCCCCTCCCTCTCTTTCTTGCCCTTCTGCAGGACACTTCCCTCAGTGGTCACACGGTGTACGTTTCCTTTTTCCCCCTTCCTTTCCCTAGGGTTTGGGTCCTTGCAGAAGTAAATGAGAATTTCTCGAATCTTGCCTTTCCACCCACAAAAACATATCCCCCTACGCCCGAGAAGATTCCCAACAAGACCAGCCCTTTCTGCCAACAGCGCTACCTTTTCAGTCCTTCCCCAGGACGATCTTTGTGCTCCCACGATGGGCCCCCCCGATATGGGATGATTTTCGGTTTGCCCCATTAGTATATCAATCAGGTTAGCCTTTTTTCCCTCAACTCAATTATCCCCTTTTCCTTGCCCTTCTCATCTTGGGCCGCATCTTGACGGGTTTTTCACTTGGTTCTCATTTTCAAAGTGGGCGATCTCCAGAGGTGGTGATCGTCGATCCCTTCCTTTTCCCCCAACTTCTCTCCTCTTTTGTGTCATATTGTCCGAAATTTTTTTCCCCCCCCCCTTTCTACGAGAAAGATGGTACCACGACAACGGAGGGTACCCCCCCCTTTCCTTTTGTTGTCGACGAGACCCCTCCTTTCCACCTTCCCCACGGAGGAGTGGAGCCCCTCGCTTTTTTTTTTCCAACCACCTACTCTCTTTCCGCCACTGGAAGTTTCTTCCCGTCTTCTTTTTTTTGGGATTGGGAGTTAGTTTCATTATGGCGTGTGCGGATGAAACTTTCTTTTTTTGAGGAGGACTTGCCCTTTGCTGAGGGATACCTTCCAAATGCTTTTCCTCTCGCGAAAAATCACTTTTAAGTTTTAGGGACGATTTTTATCGACATAGCCCCCCCCTCCCTTTTTCCACCCCCCCCGTGTCGGAAACTGCACGATTACCTCCCCCTCACCCCCCTCGATAGCTTTTGGTGTCATGATCTGTGTCCCTTTTTTCCTCAGACCTTCCCCCCTCTTCCGCCTTAGAGTAAAACGTACCCTCTATGGTCGGTTCAATGATCTAGGATTCCGGCTTCCCTTACATGTTGGATTCTTTCTTCCCCATTCCTTTCCCCTCAAGACGATCGGACTTTCCCGTATCCCCCCCTCCTCAACGAAGCTACCCAGAGTTGAAAGGATGTGAATTCCCTTTCCTCTTACGCGAGTGTGAGAAACTGTCTTGACCTCCTCCACCCCGACTCCGTAGGCAGCCACCTGATCTTTTTTTCCCTCCTTCCACAAGCTTTGCGGGCGAGGATAGCCTTTCTTTTCTGTCTTTTTGGGAGGGACCTTTTCTTTCTCTCTTTTTTCCTCCCCCAGCCCTTTAGTAGCTCCGAGGTGCATTCTATCCCCTCTCTTTCTTTACCTTCCTGCTTTGCAAAGTCGGATCTCCCCAATAGTCCGGAAGCGCTTTCGAAGCGATGACGTTTTTTTTTTTTTCCGGTATCCGCTAAGGTTTCCCT
>Ga0179593_1474595_pt1 | contig 13181 bp, 15 predicted proteins | sample CZODoug2_1_08_16_FD_185931 | JGI IMG/M metagenome (GOLD analysis project Ga0179593, IMG submission 185931) | Vadose zone soil fungal communities from Angelo Coast Range Reserve, California, USA - CZODoug2_1_08_16fungal (PacBio error correction) | ecosystem: Environmental > Terrestrial > Soil >... | reverse complement strand
TTCCCCTCCCCTCCTTTTCCTTCCCTTGATTCCTCCCGCCCTGAAATCTCCCCTTTCCCCCCCGGCGCGACGCCTTCTCCTTTATGAGATCTTATACGGGTTTCGATTTGTGCTCGCTTCTGGACATTATGTTTTCTTTTTTAATTCCCCCAGCTTCTTTTTCGTTGCCCCCAGCGTCTCTTTCTTAAGTAATTGAGATGACACCTAACCAATTCTTTTTTTTTTCTTGTCTTCCTCCGATCTCTAGACGTCGTTTCCTTTCTTTCTTCCCTAATTTCTGTCTGCTTCTTGCCGATCATTTTTCAATTGGCTTAGACTCGGCACTTACTTTTGGCCCCCTGGTTAACCCTTAACGTGATCCTGTGTAGTTTTTCCTCCTCTTTTTTTTGTATGTTCTATTGTTTCATACTCCTTTCTTCCACCATCGGAACGCTGGTGACACTCTGCAGATAGCGATGCGTTAAATGACTACCGTAGTCTTTTTCGTCGCTCATTTTACTTCGTTCCACTCGGTTGACTTTTTTTTCACCTTTTCTTCCCACCCCCCTCCGGGACTCCCGAGCTTTCTAGCTCTTTTTTCTAACCTGTATCTCGCTGGATTAGATTAAAATTGTTATCTAGCCTTTCGACGTCAAACCAGTTCCCAGTTTTTTTTTTTTTCTCTCTTCCTTCTGCATTTCGCTTCTCGGATTCCTTCTTCTCCCTTCCTCGATAAGCTTTCCCAAGGCTGTAGATTTTACTCGTTCCGAGAAGCTACGTCTTTCTCCTAACTCTCCCTGCGCTTACTTTTTACGACGAAGTTTCCCTCTCTCCTCCTCTCCCCCTTTTCGATCGGTTACGAGCAGTTGAAGACGTCTTACCCTCGCTCCTTTTTTTTCTTTTTCCACCCCAAGACTTTCGATCGTTGCTATTCTCTCTTTCACACCCCTTCGTCGCCATTCCACTTTTTCTTGAAAGGTCACTCGCATAATTTTTCCGAGGTTCCTCCACTTTTTTTCTGTCTCGCTGCCCTATTTAAGATGCTTGCCTTATCTCTTTAGTCGCTTCCCAGCCTACCCTTTTGTGCGCTTAGCTTTATAGCTTTTTTATTCGTCTCCCCTGCGCGTGTGAACCGCGATCCCGTCTTTTCTTCTCCGCTGTGGACGGGTGGACTTTCTTTTTGACGACCCCTCTGAGAAGAGAGTTTTAGTACTGACGTCATTCGTTTCCTTCGTAACTGGACGCTTTGAAGGAACGCTTCGTCTTCCTCCCTTCCTTTTTACTCGACGCTTTTCTCGGCCCTTCGTAGTCTTTCCCCACGCTCTTCTACCGACGATTTTCATGAGTCTCTGCGCTTATCACACTATTTCTTTATGGCGGCTCGAACTCCCATATTCGCGCTTCTCCTGTTTCCCCCCCTCACCCGTAACCAAGCTGTCGTGACTCTTCGCAACACCTATTTGTAGCATGAAATAGAGACGCTCTATCCGCCGTTTTTCACTTCCCCTTTTTTCTCCCTCCTTTTGTTTCTCGAGAGTGCCAACCTTTCGTTCTCTGTTTTCTAAGCCTTTTCCTGCCCCCTATTGTTTTGAAGCACCGCTCCTCCTTGGTGACGTTTTTTCCAATCTCTCCTTAGCTTCCTTTTTTTTTTTCGGCGAATCCCATCATTTCGAACCCCTTGCCTTTCCCGCCTCGTCGCAACTCTGCCTCTTTTTCCCAATTATCTTCCGGACTACGAATTCCCTCCATCTCTTTTGGCACTACTACGGAGCACGATTCCTGCTGAAGGCTGACGGCACTTTACTCGTCCCCTGCATAATGTATTCACAGGCGGGCCTCCTTTATCCATTTTGGACTCCCCCCCTCGCGCAGAAGACCCCCGGTTTCTTACACCCCCCATTTCCACTCTGTGCTAAGGACCCTTTCTTGACTTCTGCACGCGCGGCACACGCGGGTCCATCGTCTCCCTCACCTAGATAATACCCCCCCCACCGCACTGGCTATGCACCGCTTTCCCTTTATTTTTTTTTCATAGCCTGATAGACGCTGATTTCCCCTGGCATTTCACTTCTAATACGTTTTTTCGGCTTCCTCGCCTTTCCCTACGAGTTGGTTTAATTTCCCCTCTGGGGGTTCCCCGTCTCTCTCTGCTTGTGTGTTGTTTACGACTCTCTTTTTTTTTTACGCCCTTTGGGCGCTTCTCTTTGATCCGCCTCGATGTCGGTTCTTCGTATCTTCTTCGTTTCGGTTCGAGAATCCTGCTTTTTCTCTCTGGGTCTCTTCTATCCGACGTCCATTTCGTCTGTCTCTCGGAAAGGTTCCTTTCTTTCGATTCTGAGTAATTTTCGACTATTCTCCCCCCCCCTCTCGCATTTTTGCGTACTCTCTCCTCCTCTGCTTCAGACCCCGCGTTCGCACTTTCGTCTACTTTCTGCAAATGTTGACTCCCTTTTCCCAGGGTCGAGATTATGATCCTTTTCCCTTCCTCCCTTCCTCCCTTCCCCTCCTGATCCTTGTTTGGGACGTGTCCGTTTAAAATTCTCCAAAGCTCCTTGCAATCTTCCGAAGCATGTTTTCTCCGACAACGCTGCGATGCCCCTGCCAGCTTTTTTTTTTTCTGGTAACTCTCGCGCCGGAGCGCACCTGCTTCCGAATCTGATCATGAAAAACATATCCACAGCAAAAAGATGATGAAACCCCCCCAATACCGTTCGTCAGGGCTTTTTTCCCCTTTCCCCTTTGCCTCCCAGTGCTTCGATTTTTTCTCGTTTAAGGATAACCCTCTAGTCAAGACTCCCTGATTCCCCTGTATCAGAATCCCCGCCTCCTCTAGAATCGGGCCTCCCTCCCCCCTTCCTCCCTTCGCTATGGTTTTTCATCTATCACATTCTTCTTTACAGATACTCTCCGAACCCTTTGGTTGCCTTTTCACAAAGACCTCCATTTAGTGGCAAACTTGCTGTAGCCCTCCCCTCGCCCCCCCCAGTTTTCTCCCCTCTCCCTCTCGCGGTTTGCTTCTCTCCTTTCACGGAGTTTTACGTGAGAGGGGACATTCAATTGAATGAGTCCTTTTCTTCTTGGCCCGACTCACCTTACCCAAATTTATTGCCCCGTTCGGTTTTCCTTCCCTCCCTTTCAGTACCTGCCCATTTTCTCCCCCTAAATGTCGCTGAGAAGATATAGGCTGCTTTTCCCGTGTGGTCTTTTATTTCAACCTCTATCGACGTTTGAACGCCGCCCTCCCTCTTTCCCCCCACTGGATGTGGTTTTGTTGAGACCTGACTTGACAAGTAGGATAAGGGGTCTGCTCTTTTTCTCTTTAGTACCGATTGCTCGCCCATTCATGAGAGAAGGCACTGTTCCCCCCTTAACGCCTGAGCTGATCGTTTCATTTTATTCGGTAGAGATAGTAGGACCCAGGTCTTTCGAAACTCTCTCCCCTTATTTTTTATTTAATCCGCCGCGCCTCGATTTTCCTTTGTATTTCGCTGCCTGGGATACGCCGCCCCCCCCCTCGCAGCCGATCTAGTTGACCTTTGCGATCCCTTTCGGTCAAAAGTGTTCTGGCGCGACGCTGTCTCCCTGGTCTAGTCCCTCCCCCCCCCTCGCGCCACTTATAGTAAAGTTGCTTCCTCTAAAGGCACCACGGTTTAGAAGTTTGTGATTCTCCCAGTCCGATTGCAGAGATCTTCTCTCTCCTCCTCTCGTCTCGGTACTAGTCTTTTCGAAGAGGAACCACCCCAGCAGTGGGTAATTAGATTTCTTGTAAGCTAATCTTCGCTGGCCTCTTGTAACGAGGGCCTCGCCCCCCTTCTCTTACCAGTCTCCCCACCCTCCAGAACTTTCCCTGAAACTCTTGTATATCGCACTTGAACTTTCGCAGATGACCCTTCTTCCCGGTCATTTGCCGAATTTGTCACGCCGTGTCCTATTCTTCATCCAATAAAGATCAGTGTCTCTAATTAGAAGTTTTTTTTCCCTACTTTCCGCCCATTGACAGTTACGCTAAAGCCCTCGTTCTTTTTCTCTCTTCCTCTCCTTCTGCCCCGTCTGGCTTCAAAGACCGATCTTTCGTTCCGCGAAGGAGAGATGCTTTCTATGTAGATATGCGAGTTTTATTCCCCCACCTGCAAAATCAAACGATCTCCTACCTCCTCCACCTTTTTAAGGCTCTTTTGCCACCAGTAATGGTGTGAATAAAGACATACCCTTTTTTCTATATACTCGATTCACTTGAAGTTCGCACTAATTCAAGCCTTCCTCTTTTTTTATTAGGCTCCCCTCCTTCCCCTTCTCTGTCTAATGCCCGTGCCTCTTTTTCTACAGATATAGAACCCAATGCCTCTCTTCTTTCTTCTTTTTTTGCTCGACTGAGCGCTTCAGCGAGTCGTTTCTACTTGTCTTTTCCCTACTTCTCCCTTCTATCCTTTGTATCGTCGGCCCTGGATCCTTTTCCTTCCCTTTTGTTTTGTAGCTCTCATAAGGGTCCCGTCCCCCCTTATCTCACGTATTTGCCGATCTCGAGTCTACTTAGTTCTTTCCGTTAAAAGTTCGCTCTCCCCTCCTCCCCCCCTCGTAGAGGTCCGCAGACGAGCTCACCTTCGTTTTTTTATCTTTCGCGCTTCGGAAAGGCCTGAGACATAGCGCGGCCGAGCTTGATAGCTTCTGTCCTCTCGGTGCTCCGTCACGCTCGAATCGTGCTCCCGATCTTTTCTTCTCCCATACCATTCCGGTGCCTCCTCCGATCCAGTTTGTTTGTAGGCCTTCGAGTTTTTCGTAGGTGTGTACCTCGCGCCAATACCGATAGAGTGACCTGACATTTCGACAACGTACGTCTCTCCCCGTTTTCTCCTACTTTCGAGCTTATTCGCGTCATCCAGTTTACTTTTGTCGGTCCCAGTGCATTGGCTCCCTCGAGGAGCCCTGCTACTTCTATGTATCAAGCCCTTTCCTTTCTTCTAAATATCCCTGTCCGTCAAAGTAGGGTTCCCCAACGGGCTCCCCTTTTTATTCTCGGTCGCCTTCGCTTGAATAGCATAGTTCCCCCCTTTCCTCACGTTTTTCGAATTTTTCATGACCGGTCTTAAGCCGGTAACTAAGCTTCCCTTCGAGCTTTATACGCGTAAACCTAGAGGCCCTTTGTTTTATATCGGCCTCGGGCTACTGAGTACCTAGCCCTCCAGCGGCAGTAGAGGTTAGCTCGTATTTACTTTTCCACGTCCTGCATATCCGTGCGCTCGTTTCTTGCTCAAACTGGGACTCTCCTTTATTTGCGCCATTGAGGTTCGTTCTTCGAAATTTATTCCTTCCTGCTACACTTTTCTTTCTCGCTCTTAACCTTTCCGCGCCCTACTCACTTCCTAGATCGCCCTTTGCGTTTCGTGTGATTCGATAAGCCCAGAACACAAGGGCCGTGACGCGCGCGCTTTTTTTCAGGAATTCTCCAAGGGGTCTGGAAGCGATTTCCGTTTCTTGTTTGCTACGATCTCTCCGTCTGCAAGAGGTCTCCTTGATGTTGTTTTCCAGACCCTTCGAATCATTGCGGGACGATCAAGCTCCATTCTCCTCTCTGGCTTCCCTGTTCGCCCCTTGTCCTCGGACTACAAACCCACCCTTGCTTTTGTTCTCTGAGGCGGCCTTCTTTCCAATCGTCCGTCTCGATTTTCCGCGACCCTTTCCGATGATGACGCGATCTTGATCTCTGCGTCTGACTTACCTCTTCAACTTTTGCTTATCTCCCCTCGTTTACTTTGACCGCTCCCCTGCCATTGATTTTTTTCCCTCTTCGCTGTGCAGATAGCCACCAGACTTTCTGTTGCCCGGAAAATCTCCCCTTTTTTTTCCAGTTGGCCCCCTGCGCTTACCGCTCTTTTTATTCTCCTTCTACTTTTTTCGAGTGGAGTGGATAACGCGGCGGCCCCCCCACATTCGAGTTTTGTTTTTTTTAAGTCCACCCCTTCTTTTCGGTCATCGGATCTCTTGACGCCCCCCCTATTCCCCCTACCATCGCCGGGCGTACCTTGTCTTTTTCTTATGCGATAGAAGCTTTTTCTTTAGTACAGTGCCATTTCCGCTTTTCTAGTTCAGTTCTGGGCTCCTTTTATCTCCCGCAAGAAGTTTTCCCCCTGCCCCTTTTTTCCCACCTCCTAACTTCCTGAGATTTTGATCTTTTGCATTTTTGTCGTTTTCATATTGCTTGACTCCCCTAGGCAAGGAAGTTTTTACTTTCTTCCATCTTTGTTTCCGACTGAACTGTCGGATCCTCTCGTCTCCCTCTCCGCTTTCTTTTTCTTTCCTGTCCCATCGCTTCGATTTGTCCAAACTCTTTTTTTCCTCAATGGATCGAGGGATGCGCTTCTTAGGTCCTTTCTCATCCCGTCGCATCTCGCCCGCACCTCTGTTTCCATGCAATGATCGGCTCTCAGAGAGTCCCCTCTTTTCCTATAGTTTCTTCTCTTCTTCTCTGCCTTTTCCCCCATTATAGAGCTTTCTTTTATCTTCCCCCCCCCGGATTCTCTTTCCCTTTCGGATTTTTCCTTCATGCGGTAAGGTATTACCACGGATCCGCGTTTTTCTTCTATCCTTCCATAATAAGCCCAACAGCATGTCGTCTTCCTCTTCTCTCGGATAGAGTAGCACGCTATGACGAGGTTCGTCCCAATACCTATTTTTCCACAACCAACCCATTCTTGACATCTAGTTCGCTCTTTTTGGCACCCCTTCTTTTACTTCAAACGCGGTCTCAATGTTCCGCCCCTATTCATTATGATCCATCTTCTTTCTCTCCGCTTGATCTTATCATATGTCTTCCACTTGAGTATCTGTCTATGTACGAAGATTTCCGGTGGTTATGCATCTTTCTTTTTTTTCTTGCGATCTCTCCAGTCCCGCGTTTAATAGCGCTTTTTTCCCGTTTCCCTTGGGTCCTCTCCCCCTCTTTGGAATTTTTGACGGGGCAGCAAGATCTGATTCGCTGCAAATTCTCGATAGATATTTTCGATAAACTTAGGTTTACTCTTTTCCTCCCTGTCCTGCCCCTTTCTCGTCCAAGTTCCCGCGCGAGCTCCTCTTCCCCCTTCTCCTTCTTCCAGAACTTTGTCGACCGAACGCTATGTATTTGCTATGCAGGAGCACCGAACTGCTTCTGGCGCTTCGCCTCCCCAATAGTGCTCTTCTTTTTCTCACTTTCACCAAGTGCTGATAGGGAGTGGATTGCGAAACACCATATTGCCCGAGCTACTGTCTCCTCCCCTCTCTCGCCGAACTTTTTTTCCTTCTCTCTTACTCCCTCCCTTTCTTTTTTTTGTTGAGATTCCCCGCTTTTTTAAAAAGTTTCGGCTGGTGAGCTGTTGAGAGTTTTTAGCCTTTCGCTCCTTCCCCCCTCTTTGTTGTCAGCATAACGAGCAGTGAACTTGTTGACGTCGTGCAACCATCACGCCTTGGTCAACACTCTTTCTGCGTGGTCCTCCGAAACCCTAGAAATCGTGGTGAGTCAGAGAAAGACCCTTCCCTACCAAGAGATTTATTTTTCTACACGTGCTTGCTCTTAAGTTTCAGAAGGTATCTATTTGGCCTCTTCACTTGACTCTTTAGCAGGCCTCCGCCGCCCACCCCAACCCCACACCCCCCCCCCCCCACCCCCCCCCAACCCTTTCCTTTGGAGACGTGTCTTTTCCCTTTTCTCTCGAAGCATGTCGCCACTCTCGAGATAGGATCCCCGCACCCTTCCCCAAGCGTTCTCTACTGACCAGTTAGATGCGCTCTTCCCCCCCCTCCGTCTGTCTGCTCTTTCTCGCCCGACAATCTCTTACCGCTCACTAGAAAAATTTTCTGGCGGCTTTTTACATCTACTCCTATACGGCGAGTTCTCGGCCCCATGCTTCTACCCGCCGAAGTAACTCACCGTAGAGTATCTGTATTACCTTTAAAACGTGGTACTTTCTCGCTTACAGCGCGCCTCCGCTCTCGGCCGGCTCGTGTTTGTTTTCCGAAAGCTGATGTTTTCCTCCCGGGCGTGTTTTTCTCTTTTTCTCCCTCGAGATGAGCGGTCTGCAGATATCCATTTCGTATTCCTGTAGGACGTCGAAGTCTTGGTCTCGTTTGCGCCGTTCTCTACCGACCTTCCTTAGCGTCTCCTCGGTGCAAATTTTTCTTCGCTCTCTCTACGTCGAGTGCCTGCCTCCGTCTAATCGAACTTTATCTTAATCTCTGAGATGCCCTACTTCCTCTTTACTCTTTCGACGATTCCTGCGCGATGCTTTTGCCCATTTTTTCAGCGCCCCTGGAGCTCCCTGTGGCCTTTTTTTTTCCTCGGCTTGGGCCTTGAATGACTGATAGTTCCTCCCCTCTCAGACTTTCTGTGTGTCTCCGGCTTTTTTTTCCACCCATTCCACGCTTTCTTTTTCCCCCTCCCTAGAATTTCTTGATTTTTTCCTACTCAGTACCTCAGATTACCGTCATAGGTATTTCTGACACTCATTTTTCCCCCTCTCCGTCGCGGACCCTCGTTCTCCCTGCAATCTTTTCCCAACAATCATGCCAGAACCAACCACCCATGATGACCAAGCTCCCCCCCCCCCCGCTATTCCCGCAGTTCGGTTTACCCCATTCACGTTGACGCCCTTGGTCGATTTTTTCTTATTGAGCAAATGATTAGTTTTCCTCCTCGATCACCCTTCTCCAAGCCCGCCCTTTTCATCGGCATTTTGGCGCCGACGTCCTTTCCCCCCTCTCCCCCCGCTTTTTTCTTTTCATCGTGTATCACCCCAATCTGTCTATTTATCCTTCCGAACCTTTCCGGTTGACTCACCTGTTTTTCCCCCCTCCCCCTTATTGGTTCTTCCGCCGCGGAGCCCCCCTCCCCCCTCTTCCAACCTTCCCGAGCTCGCAGATTGTTGCTTCGCGCCGGGTTCCACTTCTCTTTCCGGGGTCTTTTCTTACCCTGTCCCCTTCTCTTTTGGCCCAGTAAGACCAGAGATGAGTCTGTTTAAAGCTAAATCCTTTCACCCCACCTTCTTCTTTCGAGTAAGAAACTTTTGGTTTAGTTGAGATACAGTCCTCTTCTCCTGACTTTAACTGCTCGCGCAGAGGAAGATTTAGGATGATTAGGAAAAACGGGTCACCAGTAACCTTCCCCTCACTTCAGATCCTCCGCACCTATTCGGTGGCACCCATTCGCCTTTTTTATATTCGTCGGTACAAGTATCAGCCGTTGATTCTAGGTTGTAGTTCTTGCCCACCGTCTTAGCGACTTTTCTTTCCCCACCTCCTCTTATCGGTCTGTGCCGATCTATATATCGTAGAACAATGTTCTCTCCCCCTTTCCGTCTTTCGTTCGCCACCCCTCTAGATCTAGAAGATGTATAGGCACAATTTGTCTTTTTCCTTCTTCGCGCACTCTCCTACGCGTTCTTCGTCGGTCCCTTTTACGTCTTAGAGTTACCCGGCTCACGAGACCGAATAGGTTTATTTCCTGATTGAGGTCGCCTTCCCCTCCCACCCCCCGGCCTTCTCCCGTGCTAGTCCTTTTCTCTTCTCCCGGCCCCACTGTTAGTGATTTTGCAGTTAGAACGACGTGACGCTGAAGTTGCTCGACTTTTTCTGAGCTTTTCTTCTCGTTTCCTTTATTTTCCCCCCTTTGGGTAATGGTTTTTTACTGGTATAAGCTCTCTTCTTTCCCCCGTTTTTTCGTTCTAGCTTTTCGACAGTCGGACCGCCCCCCTCTCGACTGGGCTATGAAAAGGATGTGCTTTCGTTTTTACTTCGCCCCGCGATCACCACATGCTCCCGGTAATTTTTTCTATTTTTTCCCTTTGGTCGATTTTTCTGCCCTGTTACCATATGTGCTATCCTATAGTTTTTCATTGATCTTTTCTACTATTGCACGTGCAACCTTTGATTTAGTCTCTTTTTTTTCTGCCCCCCTCCGTTGTTGTGTGCCCCTATCCGTCGAAGTACCGAAGAGTGAGAGAGATTTGGAGCTATTGCTCTCCCCTCTTCTCTTTCTTCCCCCTCCTCCCTTTACCGAATCCCGAACCCCTCTTCCCTCCTCATACTACCCTTACTGTCGGCGGCCCCCTTGCGGCAGGTGATTTCAAATCATGCCCCTCTTATGCGACTCGAGAGATGAAGTTCCCCCTTGCGAACGCCGTCCGCCTTTTTCTTGCCCTCGCCTCGGTCCCCGTCGCTTCTCATGCAGTCGCAGTTTTTTCGGCCTTCTCGCAACCGATCTTTTCTGCTATTGGTTACTGATAGAGGGGATAGAGTGCGTTCCGCGCGTTAGTCGCCCGATTCTTCCCTTTCCTCTCTTCTACTAAGTTGCTTTTCTTCTGATAATGTTTTTCCTCTCTCCTCCTCCCTTGTTGTTTTGGTTTTTGGGGTGAGATTTATAACTCCATTTTCCTCCGGATTTGAACTTAGTCCTCCTCCAAGCTCCCTTTCGTCGTATGACCGCGTTTTCCTTTCCCTTCTGATCGTTTTTTCCGCATTCCTCTCCCTCTCTTTTCGATAGCGAGTAACTTGTTCCTGGCATGAGACATCTCCGTTGACCTAGGCTCTAGACAGCCCGATCTTCCTTGGTTCTCCGGCACGATCCTCGCTCGTCCCCCTCTTCTGCTTCTGCTTCATCACCATTAATGGTGCCGAAGCCTACGGGTCTTCGTCTTTTTCGCCGGTTTCGTGCTGTTTGTACTCTCTGCCGCGGATAAGTCGGCATCGCTCCACCTTTCGCGCGCCTCTTGGGACGCACTTTAGCCCTGCGTCCCTCCGAAGGACCTAGGGTAATATTCTTGAGCCGGTGAAAGTATGTCGTTTCCTGAGTCGCCCGCTGAATCTCTTCGATCACGACTTATTTTTTTTGTTTAACTCTCCCCTTTTCCCTTTCATGATGGAATCAGGGCTTCGTCTTCGGGTCCGAAGAGAAACCGTTTCTGCAAGAGACTCCTTTTTTCGGCGTTCCGAGTGACTTTTTTTTCTGCCGCGCGTCTACTCCCCTTCCTCGAGTATGATTACGCTTAAAACTCGCCGGAAAACAGGCCCTGGAGATAGGAATTTGGCAGAAGTGATTCCCCTCGAGTCATTAGCTTGCTTTTCTAGGCTTCGATAGTTTTTTCACCGTGTTTTTCCCCCTCGTAAGCTCATTCGACGTGGTTGAAGAGTCTGTTGAGAAAAGGACCCCGAGACCTTTTGCTCGCGTTCTTCTCTAATCCCCCACGACCCTTCTTTTCTTGCTCGTCATTCACCGTGTTTACTCTCTGACTGGAAGATGATCCGGAGCGGGAGGAGATCTTGCATTCCGACCAGGTTCCTTTTCGCCCTAGCGCTTTTTTGGATCTTCTCAATGTTCCTTCCCTCTTCCGGGACACGTGGGTGTTGAAGATATAGCCTGGCCAAGTGAAGATCCGCGTCTTTTTTCCCCTCTCCTTCAGTATTGCTTTTTTCTCACCTTCTTTCCCCCAACTGCCGATCGTTCTTCGACCCATGGGTCTCATATTGTCCCGTTTTTTTTAGTCCCACCAAAACCATATTTTTTTGTCTTAGGCGGCGGCGTTCCCCCAACCATCGTTATCGTCTTTGGCTTTGCCCTTGTTTTTCCGCTGATCCCGTTCCGCGATTTCTCTTGCGGACTCCCCTCCCCTTCTCCATGATTTCGTATGCCCTTTCTTTCTTCACTCGACTATTGTTGCAACTGTACAGGTCAAGACTAACTGAATTTCCTCTTCTCCAGCCGGAACTCTCCGTTTGTTGACATTAGCGGACGCCGTCTCCCTTGATGTCTCCTTAGTCCGGTGCGAGGGAGTTGATCCGAGGCGGTATTACAAGAATGGGTGCTTTTTTTTGTCCTTCCACCTTTCCTTAGGTTTTTCAATATTATCGTTACGTGACGATCTGATCCCTCCATCGCTCACCCGGTAGGTTCAGTTTTGAAAGATGAGAGCTCCTGAGTGATTTCTTACACAGTGTGCTTTCTTCTTTTTCCGTGCTTCGGGGGGGTGTTCGCTCCCCCTGGCTAAGAGCCAACCAACCCCAACCCCCCCCCCCACCCCCCAAAGCCCAGTTCGTCCCAAACTGGTGCAAAATGGGACCACGCCTGTTTTTTCCTAGTTTTCTTTTTTTTTCATCATCTTTTTGTCTGTTCAGATGAAGGCCCTTAAGAGTTTTACTCCTTTTTTCTGCCGTTCTGTGAGATCTGTTTCCTCCTGCCTTTGCTCTCGCTTGGTTTCGTAGATCTTCTGTCTGTGTCCTTTTGACAATCGATTCTACTTTTGTTCAACTCAGGATCCAAGAATGTTTAGTCTCTACGTGAGATTCCTTTCATGCTTTCATCCCCCCCCTGATGCTCCTTCAATGTGACAGGCCCATTTCCCCTTTGCCCCGCGAAGTCTCGAGTCAGAACCTCATTTGATTGATTATTATCGACCTTCCTCATGTGAGATGCTTTCTGCCCCTTCCGCCCTTTCGCGACCCTTCTTGTCGCCCCTTTCCCGAGTATCGCGACCGCGTGTCGCAGGATCGTAACTTTCCAGCATTAAGATTTCTCGCATCCTGCCGTTGACGTGACCCTGATCTTTTTTGCCGCTCATTCCCCTTTATCCTGAGTGTATGCAGCAGTGACGAGGAGTCAAAATCTCTATTCGCAACCCCCCGCCCCGTCCCTTCCTCAGTGCGCTAGTGTTTCCCCCTTGCGGACATTCACCCGCGTATTACTTCAACATCCTTTTCAGAGGATCCTTTCTGCGTGATCGCCGCTTGATCCTTCTTTTCCATGCGTCTTCGTCGATGTTTCTTCCTGCCCTTCGTTGTTCTTATGATTCGTACGTCGTGTGGATAGCCAAGCGGGTGACATGAGAGCGTTCTATCGACACGTGTCCTTCTTTTCCCTGTTGAAGTGGTTGGACTTTGTTTTTCACGCTCTTTGCTTAGTGTTAGTCCGATCAGTCCGAAGAATCGATTCCAATTCTCCTTTCCGATTTACGGCCTTTCTTTCTCCGTCTTCAAGGCTAGACGAGCTTCTCTCGTAGTAGTTTATATTTTAGTCACTATCTCATGATTGGTTACCGTTTCCTGTCAAGATGTCCTTCTTATGGATTCTTTAGCACTCCACCCCTTCTCTCCCTCGCTCTTGTGAAGAAATCAAAGTGTCTGGTAGTTATTAATTCCAACTTTGGCCAGTCTCTGTCTCTCTCACTCCTTATTCAACGTTT
>Ga0179593_1371014_pt1 | contig 13181 bp, 10 predicted proteins | sample CZODoug2_1_08_16_FD_185931 | JGI IMG/M metagenome (GOLD analysis project Ga0179593, IMG submission 185931) | Vadose zone soil fungal communities from Angelo Coast Range Reserve, California, USA - CZODoug2_1_08_16fungal (PacBio error correction) | ecosystem: Environmental > Terrestrial > Soil >... | reverse complement strand
GGTTTTTCTGACCCAACCTATAATGGACGGGGGTCACCTTTTGTGGTGTGGTCAGCCCCCCTGGCCTTTTTAGAACTTGTGGCGGTGGGGGTGGGTACGGCAGGTGTAAGGTGTCCGGTGCCCAGTGGGGGAAAACCTCCAGCTACCTTTTGTTTTTCGTCGCAGCACTATGTACCCCCCGGTCGCCTCCAACCCAACCCTCCGTGCCCCTGTAGTGTTGTATTTGTTTCGTTGATTTCCCGATTTTTCCGTTGAGCGCAAGCTTGTTGTCACAACTCGAACCAAGAGAGGGATTAGGGTTGCGATAGGGCCTATTTGTTTTCCATAGGAAAAAGGGTCAAAACGTAATTTGTTTCAAGGTTTTCAGGTTGCCACCCCCGCTGTGATTTCTTGCACTCAGGACCGTGAATATATTTCCTAGATATGTGCACCCTCCTATCCATTTCCCCACTAGGTCAACTGCATTAGATTAGTCTGTTTTTCGCGGTTCAGTTTACGATGTATGTCTGTCATGTTGTCCTCAGCTGGTCTCGGCCCCCAGCTCATGTTGGTGAACTGCACAGTTTTTTTCCTTCTTTCTTGGCCTCAGCAGTCGTGTGTTGGACTTATGTTCTAGATGCTCGCACTTGCGAACAACACGGCTGTCCCTTCCCCTCATGGGACGATGTCCTATGTTGATTTCCTCTTCTCCGCCGTCCCACCATTGACCGCCACCTGTGTTTGGGCTTGTATCGTTCTCACGTCTTCACTTTACTCCTGCAATGCTAACACGTCTCCCCGTCATTATTCTGTCTTGTTTACACCGGCTCCTTTGTTTTTTGACGGATCATCCCAGTCTTCCCCGCTCCGCTTTTTCCCTCTGGTCTTCCTGCTGCTCGCTGGGTGCGTTGTCAACGACTTAGTCCCCCCGGACCAAGAAAAGGAGAGTAGGACCTGATTCTTTTCAATTTTTCTTCCACCGACAGATATTCGTGTTATCTTTTGGGGCGGGCGGTGTTTTTTTGGTTAGATCGGGATAGTCCCGTATCTATGTTGGGGGTGCGCCCGAGTTTTTCCGCTCTTGGTACCCCCCCCCCCCTATGATAATTGTTCCTCGAGGCTTATGCTTGAGGGTGGTCCTCTCGATCTTCCCATGCGGACTGTTTTTTTCCGAGATCCCTTCACCGAAAGAATCCACCGTCCCCCTTTGAGGGTCTCGCGCTTACTTGTGCTCCCGTTCCTATTCGTCCCCTTCCCTGCGCGCGGTGTATCTTGTTTTTATTACCGTCGGTGGGGACGCACCATCGCGTCTTTCCTGTGATCGTTTGCGGGTTCGCCGGTGTCACGTTTTCTTCTTGAAGCTGCTACAACCCGAGGTGGTCAATTCTGTCCTTGAGGGTCTAGAGGCTTCAAACCTGTTCGATCCCTCCCCCCCATTGTTTTTCGTTAAGGCGTGGTCTTTGGATGCTCGTTGGGTATCTCGGAGGTGTGAAGTACTGGCCGCCCCCATGCAGAGAGTTTTTCCCCACTCCCAGAATCAGACGCCCACCACCCCAGAGGAGCTCGGTACGCCCTTAGCTACTTTCCCTCCTCCCGTACTGTGTTCTTTCTCTGTCGTCGTTTTCCTGCCCATCCCTCCCTGTATTTTTTGGGATTCCCTGTTGCGGCCGGCCCAACCAGCCTTCCGCCAAGACGTGACCCCTTGCCCACATGCGAGTGGCGAGCCTCCCCCCCGTCCCAAGCGCACTTTCACCGTGGGTTCGGGTAACCCCTCCGATAGTCTCGACTATGCATTTACTTTGATGACACCCTCGACGCTCGGCTCTGTTGGACCGAGGTATTTTCGGTGGTCCGCCGTTCATCTCGTCGCCCCCCTATCAGACAGGTCCGCAGGCAACCAGGTTAGTTTGTAGGCCTCTCCCGTCCGGTGTTTTAACCATTTCGCGGCGGCTGAACTACTCCCAAACCCCTGTGTCTCACTCTTCCTTACTTTCTATTAGGGTCGGAGGTGCCTCGTTTTTCCCTGTCGTGGTCAGATTTTTTCTAGCGTCATGACCCCTAACTACCCCTTCTTAGCTACTGTGCGTATACTTCCCCGTACCTGGACACCTCTTCTAGCCTATGGTGTCCGCGGGGTCAGGGCTTATTCCCCTTTGTTAAGTCATTCGTGGTATGTTGTAGTAGCTGTGTGTGGAACGACCAAACCTGGGATATCGAAACTTCTCGACCTCTCCTCTCCGCGCTCCTATGCTTGAACCCCAAAGAGAGACATCCAGGGCTCAGCCATTCGGATCTCACACAGTTTGCGTTATACAACCTCCTTCTATCCCCTGTTGCTACCGGAGTTGCCTCCTATGTATCTCCCTATCCGCAGCAATCGCCCATGCAGGGGATTTTTCTCCATCCTTGACTTTTAAGAGACATCACTGACCCACGTTATCCCAGTTGCTGGACCTCCCCCTTCCGCACCAGAGTGGAATAAGTACGATGGCTATTCGTCAGCAGGACTTAACGGTATTTTTTCTTTTCGCCAGAGACATGCCGTCTTTCCTACTCTTCTTCGCCTGGTGTCCCCCGGTCTATTTCTGCGTCAAGAATTCCCCCAATCGGGGGGGGTTTACTCCCCCTTGGCAGCGGTTCCCGCATCCCAAACGATGGCAACGGTGGTGTCTCTCTTTCATGGCGGATGTGCCCAGCCCCTTTGCAGTACACCGAAGTTCCCCCCTTCTTCCCTATGTCCACCCATGTCTACCGGTGATCTTCCATGTTGGACGCAAATGCTGCCTGACGGCACATTCCTCTAAACGGCATATCCTTCCGTATTCGTCGCGATTTGCGTTACCGAGTTGGTCTGTTGCTGTTCCCCCCTCTTCTCAGATCGTCTCTCAAACCTTGTGAGCCCATCTTTCACTCGTCTCGAAGACACCTACTTCTTCTTTTTTTCCTCCGGTAGTTGCAGCGACAATTATGTCCTGAAACAGACCCATTGTTTCATTCACCAGTTTGAACTCACCTTCCGTTTTCGAGGACGATTGGGCGGTTGTTGGGCACCCTATTCCACCATAAGGTCTTGTCCCTCCTTGGACTCATGAGACACACATCCCCAAACCAACCCAGTGGTGTCTTCAGTTGCTCAGTCTGCCCGACCCTCCCCAGTACCGTTCCCCATCCTGATCGTAAGCGCTAGTGCGCATCCTAGAATGCCGTTTTCCCGTTAGTCTTTTTTTCAGCTCTAATGGTCAGGTAGATTAGCCATCTCTCTATCATTACCCCGTTATTTCCTCCGCCTATGCTTCCAGTTCTTCGAGTTTACCTCGCGACTTGGACTTCTCTTAGCTCAGTTATCTTGTTGTAAGCTTCAAACCAGCCCTCACGCGTTTCGTTCTTACCTCCCGTCTCATTTTTCCTAAAGTTTCTTCCCTCCTCTTCCGCTCTTTCCTAGGAATTTCTGTATAGCATTCCGTTTCCTTTATTGCCACCCCCATTTTGGTCCCTTCCTTTCCATGTCTTGCCACTGGCCCCCTGTCGTCATAAACAACTACGCGGTCCATTCCCCCCCCTCACCGCCACCCCGTTGTTCTCGTTTTCTTGCCGACTTGAACCTTCGCCTTCGCCAAAGGTGTTCAATCTTGTCTCTATTTCGCTGCCTTTGTATTACTTTTATCACCTTCTCTTCCCATGACTGAGTTTCGTCACGTGGCGTCGCCGTTAATGGAACCCCCGAGGTCCTCTTCTCGGATAAAAGGATCCGGCCCCCACCATAGCAGCACTCCCATGACGTTTGACCTCTTTTTCGTTCCTCCTTCCCTTACTGGTTTTTGACCTGATTTCTCCCCTTCCACCTTTGTCTCCGTAGTGGACACGCCCTGTATCTGATAAGACGCCCCGACATTCGGGTTGACGGCCGTTTTATTCCGGTGAGGACAAGAAAGTTTGGCCCTGATCCCGCTGTCGGGGCTGCGTTTTGGTTTGTGGGGGCCTCTGTTGGGGGGTGTGGGGATGTGCCAGTCTTGGGGTGGATCCACCGTGGCCGGCCCATTTTTTAAAGGGTTTTTTTGGTTAGAAAAGGCTCCTGCGGACCACCCAAAAGCATTGGGGGGCAGCTTTTCCATGCCGGGTTGGTGAACGGTACCTCCTACCACAAAGGACAAACCTCGATGGGCCTCAACTGGACCCAAGGGTAGGGGTGTAGCGGTCTTCTTGTCGGGTTCTGGAAAACCAAGTTCAGGCCTTCACCGCCCCCTATGGTTCCTGGTCTGTGCCCCTATCAAAAGTTTGGTTCCTGTGCCCAACTTCCCCTGGCAACCCTGTCTATGGTAAGGTGTGTCAAATACAATTGAGGATGCAACCCCTGACAAAGGTTTTAGAACCTTTCACATATGGGATTAGACCCCACCCCCTTTTTTCCTTCTTTATCTTCTCTGTTTCGTCTGTTAGTGTGTCCTGCTAGATTATTACCTACTGGCTGTTCAATTTTGCTTCGACTCATTCACTCTCGATGTTGGCGCCCGCCCTTTCAATCCCCCTCTCCTCCCTCTTTTCCTTGCATGTAATGCTGAGGACCGTTTTAGACCGTTCTTTATTGTTTTTCTGTCTGTCATTGTGTCATTGAGCACAACCCTGCTTTCTTCCTCCATGACTTCCACCCCCTCCTCTGAAGTAATCAACTCTTCTTTCGCTCACCTTTTTTTTTTTTTATTACGTCAGGCTCCCAAGGTGTGATATTCACTAGCGTGTCGTGGTTTTTTTTCGCCAGCCGACCTTGCACTATTCCCCCTCTTGTTCCGCAGAGTTTGTCCCTCCGGTCTGTTGGGTGTAACTTTTTTTCTTGTGCTTAGTAGAGCCGGGCCCTTCCCTCCATTCGTGGATCTATCAATCTGAACAGACAATTTTTTTTTCGGAGAAAAGTCTGACCTCAACCCGCTCATGTCTGCCACATTCAACGTCTCGGCTCCGGCTCGCAGGTTACGGCTTGTTTGTTCCCGCCGTACTCTATTTCCCACAGGAGAGGGTTGTGGTGTCTTATCCCGCTTCTTTGAGATGTTAGTGATCTTCCCCTTGTTTCTTTCGAGTTCAACTAGTCCCCACTTTGAAAAAAATGTTGATCTTCGACTCATTAAGTTGGTTTCTTCCGTGCATCAACAAGTCCGTGCACCTTGTTCTGTAGCCTAAAACTCACCCAGTCCAACCACGCCTACGCTTTGGCCCTCCTGTCCCCGAACGAGTGAACTTCGACTCGTTTCCCTCCACCACTTACCCTTTTTCCTTTTCTTTGGCTTTTAGAATAGTTTCCACTTTTGTTCTTTTTTTTTTCTCTTCTGAACCTCATGGATAAAAACTTCAGTATTGGTCTTCACGTTCCCTCGTTCTCACTTTTGGTGTCACTGACCTCATTATTTTCTTTGTATCTGTTTCTGTGTGTTTTTTTTGGATTAAACCTAGGTTTCCCCCCCCTCTTGAGGGTTGTCACCCTTCCCCCCGCCTTTCTAGTGTAGGTCGCTGAATTTAAGAAGGAATTTTTTGCTATTCCTGTCCACGCTGGGCGCGATGGTCTCTGTATCGAAACTAATCTCCCGCCGGCTCTTTCGCGCTTCTTTCGCCCTCGGCTTAAGGTCTTAGCGACCAACCCCCTTAGTTCTTCAAAGCAGCGCCACCGTATTCCTTTTTTTTGCTTGATTCCTTTTTCATGTCAGAAAATTTTTTGCGTTCCCCCATTGGATTCGGTGGGCGCTACAGTGGCCACTGGTGTTCTTGATCACAGTACGGATTTCTTAACAAACCGCCTTTTTTTTGGATAACCTCGTGGCGACGGGCCCCTTCGATTCTCAGGCTTCCCCTTTTAGGAACCGCCGTAGTCCTGAGTAGCAAGTCGTTGCCACCAAACACGTATGCTTACCTAACACCATTCCACACTTTCCCTCTAAATCCTTTCCGCAACTGTCCTGGCCCCTTGGTCCTGGTTGTGTGTGCGGCATATTATTGACCCCGGGCTTATCTTTCCGTTTTTCTTTCGCCCAAAAAGCAATGAAAACGCCCTTTCCACTCCTTGTGTTGTAACCTTTGGCCCATCTTATCACGGACCCGTATGTCGTTGCGAATCTTCAGGGGTTGGGTGTGGGGGCCCCCTTGGGGGGGTGCTGTTCGTGTTGGTCGATCGCGTCCCCTTTGCTTGCCAATACTCTTTTTGAAGTTTCCCCTTCCTTTTCCCAACTCCGATTTGACCGGTCACCTTACCCCCCGTCTGCCTTCAATCCGACTCTTCCGCGCAAGACTTGTTTTGCCGCACACCATGCTTGCTGCCGGCACATCACCGTCCGCGCACGTTCGCCGCGTTTCTGATACCCGGTACTAGGCATCCTGCTTTCCCCGGGCCGCGATCATCGCAGGTTGTAGTGACAAGTACCACGCTCCACTTTCACCCACGGACACAGGTTCTTAGTTTTCAGCTAACTCGTCTTTTTAAGTGTTGTCGGTCTTTGCCCGCTTCACTTTGTTGGCCTCACGGCACCCAGCACCGGTTTTGGATTCTTCCCCCCCCACCAAAAAAACACAGAAGCTTTATGTGATTTTTCAACAACAGTTTGTTGCTGGGGAGGGGGGGTGCAGTCTTTTAACGGGTTAAATACACTGTGGTCAAACCCCCGCTTGGTGGGGGGGTTTGTTTGTTTGCAGGGGGGGGGTAAACAACTCAGTATTCAACCACAAAAAACTTATACGGGGGGGGGAGTCTGGGGGGGGAGGGGGACAATCTCCCTTTTTTTTCTCCACAATATTAAACCACTTTTTTTTTGTCTTTTTTTTGGGGTGGGGGGTGGGTTTCGTCCCCATTGGTGAACCTCCACCTTTCTTAGGTTGGTTTGTCAATTCCCTTTACTTCCTGTTATTGTTATGGTCTTTCCCCTTGTACAGTCACCCCTTTACAGTCATTCGGGCGACACGGCACACTCAGAAGCTCCAGTCCTTGTCGACTTTTGGACTTAGCCACAGGCAAGCCCAACCCTTTGACCATCTCCTCTCACGCCCCCAAGCCCCCCTTACACACCACCTTTTTTTCCGTGCGCGATTTCCAAAGATGATTATTCTACCCCTTCCCGCCGTGAGTTGTTTTATGGTTACCGACAGAGTCGGCTTGTCGGGCGCCCTCCATTCGCGTGACCTCCCTGAGCTGCAACTCCCATGACCCGGACGGAAGACGCCCCCCCCCCCATTTTCTAAAATGTACTATGACTGGAGGGCAGCAATCCCCTGAAATTCCTCATAGAGGGGCCGTCTCTTTCTGTCACCCCCAGCACCTCCTGACTTTCGTACGTCGTAGTTTGACCTATTGTGCTTTTTTTTAGTGCGGCGTATTTTTGTCGCTGAAGTTTTGTGCCTGCCCGACGCCCCCCTCCGCGCCGAGGAGGAGATCATGTCCATCCAGATAGTATCTTGCGGGGCTGCATAACGTCGGAAATTTTAATTCTTGGGAGTCCTCTTCCTTAGCGGTTTGTATCCCTTCCACTCTATCTTTTCCACGAATGAGACGGACTACTTCATCTTTGCCTTGGATCTCCCCCTCACGTTCGTCCCGACGCGGGTCTTTGGAACTCATGTTTTCTTCCTTTGCGGTAGAACCTTCCTTTTTTGCTTCTTATTGGTGGTGTTCCTTCCGTTATCGCTTTCGGATCTCACGTACCTCCGACTCCGTGACCGCGCCAATTGTTGTATACTCTCATCCCATTCGTACTTGTATGTTTTGTACTGGATGTAATCATCTGGAAGTGTCTCGGACATACGCTTCATTCTTGATTGTGTGGTGTGGGGCCCTCGCACACGTTCCGGATTTTGGTTTTTTAGTAGTGATCTTCCTTTCTTTCCAACTCTACCCCCCTCCTGTCCTTCGTGTTTTTCCCCCCTGAGGTAGAATTCTATTCCTTACACAGAGTAGCCTCGGTTCTTTTTTTGGTGATTGTTCTGCTGTTTCACGCCTCTTCCCATAGGCGACCCGCCACCCTTAGCCACTGTTGTTTCCCCTGGGTTGGCAGCTGCTCTTTGAGGACGGGCTGGGTCTGCCTTCGCATGATAAAAAGATACTTCCTCCGCTCGCAAACCAATTCTTCCCCCCCCCAAACTGCTCGTTCTTTCCAGAGCTAATTGTTTCTTGGACGTTTTCCCCCTCCCCCCGCCTTCACCCAACTCGACGACCCCCGGCCCCGACCCCCTCCCAGCCTTTTCGCCTTCATCGGCCCCCTTACGAAAATCATGATAGGTCTTGGCTCGCTTTTACTTCTTTTTCCCGGTTACTTCGATCTACCCTACTTTTAACATACTCTTCCACTATGATCCCCTCTTTTATCGGTCTCTCTGTCCACGATTCTGATTATTTGTTACCCTTGTGGTAGGGAACTCTGTCCGGGCCCTTGCATTGTCTATTTTCCAAGTGGTCATTTTTCCCCACCGTATCCCCCCCTCCGGAATGTTTGGCCTTTTCTCTTCCCCCCCCCAGTTACTCAGAGGCTGAGTCGTAACCGAGATCCTCTTGTACTAGGCACCCCTATTGCTAGAAATAGTGCCTTTGGGAGCATGCTGGCTAGGATTCGGTTTGTCACTCGCTCTGCATTCCCCCCCCAGGTCCCGTTCCCCCACAAGTCCTTGCCCTGACGGGGCTTATGAGTTGCCCTTTCCCCATTTTTCTTTTCTTTCGTTCCTCGGTTCTGACTTCCCTGGCTAGCACGCATTGCACCGCCTACGATCGCTCCCTAGATTATTTTCCCCGCATTTTTCAACAGATTCACGACGTCCTCGCCGTTGCCCCCACTCTCAATACGATCTCCTGTTCTCGGATTTCTGCACATTCTCATTAGTTGGGGACAGACACGGAACGCATATTTCCGGGCCCGCTGTTTCTGTGCCTTTCACGGAGTGTAGCAGTTTGTTGGAAGATCTGCGTACTCTTCCAATGAACTGCGCGGATATGTCCGGCTGGCCTTGGGTCGCCAGCCATCACACGCCATTTCAGTTCTTTGTTGTTCTTGCGTCTTTTCCGGCAAATCCTCCGTTTTCTGAGCTCTTATACTCATATATGATGGCCCCACCTTTTCGACCACACAGGTGTGTTCGGCCCTCTGTCAACTCCGGCCGTTGCCCCCCCGCCGGGTGCCATCCGCAGCTCAAACTTTCCTTCGCCCCCTGTGTATCACATGTCTGCCCGCCTCCCCTCCCCCCCGGTACTACTGGTCTCCAGGCTCGCCATTCGCCAGATGTGTGATCACGTGAGTCTTCGGGATCTGTGATCTGCTTCCATAAAGATTCTATCATGTCCTTCCCCCCCCCCCCCCACGTATGGTATGCACTTCTCTGTCGCTGTAAAATCAACCCAGTGGACCACACACCCACTTCTGGCGGGTCGCCGTGGTTGTGGTATTTTTAGTTTTTGTTAGCTCTGATCGAACCTTAGCGGAGCGGCTCTCCCGAATCGGACCCGCACACCCACGATTAAGGTTTTCTTGGCCCACGTCATTTTTGAGCTCGTTTTTTCCATCGCAATCGGAGTTACTCCTCCCTCCTTTTGCTTTGAGCTTACCCTGTTCTCCAAGCTGACCATATCGCGTCGGCTATCACGCCCGCAACCTGTTCGTCCCTACACTTTTCCTGATCAGACACCTTTTGGACAAGAACCCTATCCCCTATTTTCCCGATTTTTTTTTGACCCGGAGCCGAGCATGAGGGGACTTCAAAGACCTATCGAACTCCCCCTAAGCGCAGGTTTGTTTTCGCCGCGATGTCTTGCTCATTTTCCCTGAGTGCTCGATGATGTGTTTTGCTGGCGGTCGGTCACTAAAGTAAAGCACCCCAGTCTAGGGCCCACCGTGCTTAGCAGGCCCGTCTTTTTGGGGGCTCGAGGGCCTTTATGTACCTGGGTTCTTATTTTTTTTTGCGATGTTGGATGAACTAACTAAGTACATTACCCATCTCTGATTCACCTCGCAAGTTCCCCACCCCTATAGATTGTTTGCGTTATGAGCCGCCGTTCCTTGCGCCGCGTTCCCCGACGAGACTTAAGACCCCGCGCACCTACAGTCTGGACCCAGACTCCCGTTGCCCCCGCTCCGACCAACCACCTCTCCGCTCCGGCCCAGATGGATCCCCCTAGAGCCTTTTCACTCCCCCTTTCAATTGACTTTTCGCCATAGCGCTACCTACTTTTCCCATGCAGACGTTCCTTGCAGGACGTTGTATGCGTAATCCGCTGCCGCGTGACTCTTGCAAGAGATATGTTGGACGATTTAAAAAACCTATATCTAATTTCCCTGTCCCCGAGCTTCCCGTCGGCCCCACTGAACACCTCAATTCACCTGAACCCGGCCCTTGGAACGGCTCCCTTCCCGCCACATTACCTTTCTTCATGCATGGTGCTTTTGGTCATAACGGGTTAGGCCTGGCTTTGAATATGCGCTCGGGCATGGACCACGACAGTAGCCGCGAGAAACCCCGTTTGTCCCCGATCGGAGTCTCCCTCCTGAATGCGCGATGCGTCCACCAGTCCGACTTCTGCTAGACGTGCCAAAAAGGTTGACACGTACCCTAGTCTTCTGGGCCGGTGTCCCGGCCCCCTGTCATATTTGGTGACGCAGGTCTCTTTCCTTAGCTGATACCCCAGTGTCATCGTTTTTAAACTTTTGTTTTCCTTACTTAGGATTCCTGTTCCTTTCTGCACACTTTGACCCTCCCCCCCTCGCTTGTTTTCACCCAAACGCCGCTTCATTTTGAGCCCTTTCTTCTTCGATGTGCCCTCTCGCCAACTTTTTTAGCGTTGGCTCCCAGGAGCCGCTGGTCGCTTCCTTTGAATAGCTAGCCTCGCCAGAAGATCTCTGGCCGGTTTTAATTACAAGACCCTGCCACCGCCTTTGAGGTTCCCTCACCCCTGTTCCTTACGACGTCCGCTCCAGGGACCCACTCCACTTCACCCCGACGATTGAGCTGAATTACTCCATGCAGTGTACTGTTTGCTCCGGTCTCCTCCAAATTGTTTCGTCTTCCTCTTTGCTCCGCTCCTTAAGGCTGGACCGTGCGGGGATGTGTATTTACGGGCGTTTCGTTGGTTCCGTTCAACGGATGTCTTTCGCATGTATTCCCTAAGCGCGTCCTCTAGATCTTTAGTGTATCCCGGTCTCCGCTCTTAATATGTTTTCCCGCCGCGATGATCATCTCTGTTTTTTCACGTACTGTTCGCCTTCCCTTTGATCCTTCTCGTCGGTCTGAAGCAGGCACGGTTTCCATTCCGACGACACCAGGCTCCTACGCCATCAACTCTGCGCGTTGTTGTGTCGGTATCCTTCACTTTTTCAATTTCCATGCGGCGCCGCCCCCGTTTTTTGCTTCCTCTTTCCTGCCCTACCCAGTAGATGACAATATCGCACCATCCTGACGCGTCGCCCTTCTCCCCAGGGACGCAACCCCTGTTTTTTTTTTTGCACTTCACCCCCAAGCTCGCTTTTTCCTGGCTTGTTTGTCCTCCTACTTTGCTGGCCGGTACGCGCGCCGCATCCATGCTGCTGGCTTTTACGTCGTCAATTATGTCCCGGACAGTTTTGCTGCCCTGCGGGGCGACCCGCTGACTGCCGTTTTGACCCCTGTCAGACCCAAACAGCCCACCCGTCCCCCTACTATGTCCCCTTTACCCCCACCTGACTCATTCTGCTGGTCCTCTAATAACTCATCGTTTTTTAGAGTCTATCCCCCCTCGGCCTTTCCCGTGCACTTTGTGCCTCTCGGGGGATCTATAGGGTTTGGTGCTGTCAATTCAAATGGTTTGTAAACGTCGTACCTCTTCCGCATGGGTGATCCAGTTTCTCATCAACTGTAGGGGACTATTTCCTCACGACCTTGCCGATCTCTCCTCTGAGTTATTTTCTCGAGAACGACACTTTTTCAGGTCCACCCCCAGCACTTCATTGTGGGCTGGCTCTTGTGAGTGAGAAAAGTTTGAATTACCCTTTTGCGCTCAGATGACTTTTTTGATATTCCTTCCTTTGACTTTCCTCCCCCAGACTCCCATCGCCTGTCCATTCCTTTTTTTTTTTCGTTTTGCCCTTCTTTGAAAAGCACAAAAGTTTACGCCCCCGTTACATTCAACCAAGGGCGCGCGATTCTTGGTGCTACTGCGGTGGTTAGGCGTCAGGAGCCCTCCTCCTACTTTCCCGACGCGACCCAGTTACACACGGTCCTTCCGCTGACGTGACCCTCTTTTTTTGCTCGATTGTTCCCCCCCCCCCCCCCCCAGTCCGCAATTTCTTTTTTTCCCCTGGCTTTTGTTGCCTCCCGCACCCCCGTTTTTAACACCCTCTAGCTCGCCGGCAGTTTGAAACTTCCCCCGCGGAGGGCACGGCGACTATTAAAACCAGTGCGTCATCTTCTTACCCTCGGAGGCCTTGATCATAAGTGTGACTTGCTCCCACTAATCGACGATGCCCCCTTTTTGAGTGGAAAGGTTAGGCGTCCCTTTGTTTATTTGCCCCACACTTATTCCGGTTTTTATTGTTCTACTAACCTAGCCTGATGCGGGCAATTTTCTCCCTCTCATCCTTCATTTCCATCATTTACATATCCGCCGCCCCCTTTTTTTGATTAACCAGCGGTGGCCATGGCATCCCCACCTTTTCATCCCGCCCTTTCGGCTCCGACCCACGGAGTACCTGGTCCGGTACCATCGTTATTGACCCCAGATATCGATTCGTTTCCCCCATTTGTGATCCTATTGTTGTGATTATCTACACCCTCGTCCCACCTCCTTTAAATCTGTACCTTGCTGCCAGTCAACCGTGGCGAGCTCTCGTCTGGAATACATCGGTCTAGCCCATGGTTATTCGGTCCCTGGCTCCCGTTTCGGATCATTGTACCATCCGTGAGGACGGTACGTTCAAAGGTGTGGTCCCACAGTTCCCCCCCCCTTCTTCTTCGACTCTGTGCGTGAAGTGTCGTACCAGCTCCTTTCATCACCCGGCGCCCAGCGTGGCTGTGACAATCCCTTCTCCCGTTCGCTTAACCAACTCGTTGTTTTCCCTTCCTTTAGATTTTCATATAACTCTCCTCCACATATCGTCTGTGTTTTGTTCGTACCTCAACGAAACCCCTGGTAACCCCATAACCCTGGCCTTAGCTCTTCTTTTAGGGCCCAATCAACTTGGTGTGTGTAGTTGACCGCCTCGTACCCAATAGGCTTT
>Ga0179593_1646572_pt1 | contig 13182 bp, 9 predicted proteins | sample CZODoug2_1_08_16_FD_185931 | JGI IMG/M metagenome (GOLD analysis project Ga0179593, IMG submission 185931) | Vadose zone soil fungal communities from Angelo Coast Range Reserve, California, USA - CZODoug2_1_08_16fungal (PacBio error correction) | ecosystem: Environmental > Terrestrial > Soil >... | reverse complement strand
AAAGAGGTATTCAGTACTTTTTTAACCTTTGGCGCCGGACTCTAAGTAAGAGGCGACTTAATAGAGAAGCGTGCCCGGGGTCCCTGACCCCCCCTCCCCTACCCAAGACTCATGAAACATCCGGCCTAGGTTGAGCCCCAAATTCCTGACCCGTACGTGCCCTTTTTTTTTTTTTTTTTTCTTTTTTTTTTAGCCTCTGCCGTAGGTGTCTCCCTTTCCCAAAAGTAACACCTGATATAGGGCCAACTCTCGGGTTGCACGCCCTCCTACATTGTGAAGAAGAAGAAAAGGGCGTGCCAAAATGACATGGCCCCGCGTTCTCCTTTTATGTTTCTTTTTTTTTTTTGGATGGTGTGTTGCGAACTCTCAACCATGTCGAGACACGCACCACCTGTCCGTCATTGCATGAGCCGCTGCGGAGGTGCCGAGTTATCCCACGCACAAATATCCAAGTCAGGAACGGTAGCCCCCCAGTATTCTCTTGCGAGTTCCCCAAGGACCCAGTACTTCTCAGCTCTTTTTGAACTCCGCGTCGGCATCTGATGGCCCCAAATGAGCGCCCGTGACCTTCTCGCGTAGCGATCGCCCGGGTCTCTTTACACAGCTCGTAAAGTGATGGTGCGACCCGCCCTCCTCCGCAGTCTTTTGGGTAAGAACGCGAAAAGTCGGATCTTTGGTCTGATTTCGTAGGATTATTGCAAAGCCCCCCTTCTTTGTCTTGAAAACTTTTAAAGATTTGCCCCTCCTCCCTTCCCCATAGTACTTTATACAGGCGCCCTAGATTCTGTTCCCTTTTCCCCTATTTCCCCCCTAAGTTTGGAGTAGCGAGGGATGTGCCCAGGTCCCCCATCCCCCAGATTTTCTTAACACTGACCCCCACTTTTAACTTCCGACGCCCCTTTTCTTCTCTCAGGGACCGGCGACCTCAGAATCAGACCTCTAATGACAAGCTAGCCTTTCTAAAGGAGCATTCTTCTTTCTCCTTCTCTCTCCGCAAGAGTGCAACCCAGTCTATTTTATAAAAATCTTGCGGCCTCTGAAAACTTCTTGGAAGAACTTAAGAAGTGGACCAGGCCCCAGGACGTCATTCTCCGTCCCTGCTCCTACGGAAAAGAATTGTTTTTGACCATTCGCGACAATCGAATTCTCGGTAGCCCCTCCCAGTATAATTCCGGAAAACATACAAGCTATCCCCCATCTACCGTAGCCTTCCCAACCAGACGTTACCCCCTTCCCTTTGTTACCTATATGTCTCTTTCAGAAATTAAGATCCGCTGGCAGCGTCGCACCCCTTCCTATAATGCATCGGTAAGCGCGCCCAGCCCCCCGGTCAACCGATTCTTGCGCATGGGATTTTAAGGAGGGTCCATTTGTTCTCGGACCTTGCCCCATACTAGACCGATTTCAGAATTTCCCCCCTGGTTCCTCAATAAATGAACGAGCTCTGACCGTGGTCGAACCCCCCCCCCCAGGCCTTGAAGACCATCTCTTCCTCCCCCAGATACCCCCCCTAGTGATTCTTACAAGTACTGGTAACCTGCGAGCCTTGATGAGCTTCTTCAAGAACCCAGAGATGGATTTTCATTTAGACCCTTTCCCCCAGCCCAGGCCGAGCTTGGATCACCGTAGAGTGACGTCGCCCCCATACCCTTCCCAGATGTGAAATGATTGAGTCCCGCCCCTCTGTCTCTACTCGACCTTCTAAGTGAAGTAGTGCCTATGGCAGAAGTAGCCTCTTCTGCCATTTCAGGTCCAAGGGTTGTTTGGTTATCTTATCCTCATAAATCAAATGACCTGAGCGTCCCCCGTTTAGCGGGTTCGGTTGAATGAGATAGCTTCTTAACTTCTTTATACGAGGCGATGCTAATCAGGATTAGTTTGACGTTTCTATGCTAATATATGAGAGATTTCTTGGATGTCCCCTTATAACCCTCCACCCCAACCCCACAGTCTGGTCCCACCGGAGATCTCACCGCAGGAACGAAACTGAGTCCCACCCTAAGCCCACCCCCCCCCACCCCCCGCCCCCCCCCCCCGGCCTGCGCGCCCCCTCCCCCCGTTTCCGTCCCATAAAGATACCCAGCATCCAGAAGCAGAAGATAGGAGCTCCGCCCACGTCAGACTCTCCGGACCCGTGCGCATGACCCCCCCGCCACTGAATGACGCACCCACCAATTCACCGTAGCCAGTACGTTAAAAGGCCAATGTCGATTTACCACAAATTTTACCCAGATACTGAATTTAGGGATCACTCCCGAGTGCTGGAAATCCCCTTATTCCCCCCCCCCCGGACAAACCCGAAGACCAAGATAATTGGTATCCGGCCAACTCCCCAATTTCCCACTGACCACCCATGTGCTTCAGAACCCCACCCCCCATCCGGGCCATATCCTTTATTTACAGGGCGTCGGGGCCCATAATCCGCCGAAGTTCGACGCAGATCGACCCGCGCATGCGGCTTGAAGAAGGTCCCCCCGATCAGTTTTTTTCTCTCAATGTAAATGCCCAGACATAAGACGGTCGTAAGCATAGTTCTCCACTGCTCACACCAACCTTTCACTGACCTAAGAGGCCCCTTGTTTCCCCCCTGGCCAGGTTTTCCCGTAGAGAGCAGTAATGCCCACGGCTGCGTTACTTGTCGATGCACTAAAGTTTTTCCCTGTGTCCTACTGACCTAGGGGAACTGTATTGTCCCCCACCCAACGGCCCCATCACGTTCCAGTCCAGAGAACCCTCAATAAACACATTTCTGACTCTTACAGTTCCAGACACCTCAACGCCCCCCTTGTATCCAGTTTCATGATGTCATCACCGAGGAGGAGCGGTTCTTTCGCGGGAGGTTTCCTCTTTGACCCTTCCCGTGCCGGCCACCCTTCTAACCGGGTCCCAGCGTACTGCTAGTCCACCAACCGCAAGAGATGATGAAACCTTGAGATGATCCTCGTCTCCTTTGAAAAAAGGCCTTTCTAAGAAGATGCCGGCCCTCCCCCCCCCCCCCCCCAGGTGCTTGTGCGCCCGATTAAAGACCTTTAGCGTCCAAGAAGAGAAGAGTCCAAGGCAGTCCTTGAAACATGAAACCGCGCCCCCCCCTTGATCGTTCAAAGGTCGTCTGCCCCAGAATTATTACTGCCCTTTCAGTAGGAGGAGACGCGGACGAAATCAGCAGCACCCCCCTCGCAAGCGTCCCCCCTCCGTTCTTCCGCCAAATATTTCGTCCAGATGCCGAATACACACTTTTTCCTCCTCCCCTTTTTTTTTCAACCCCAGGTACTTGTTTAGGCAGTAAACACAATTTCCCCCCTTGCCAACTGTTCTTGGCGCTTCAATTTTTGCAATCTCCTCGTGAGCCAATGGACCCTGGGCCTGGTACCATTGACCAGAGCAAAGGGCTTTGTAATCCCCGGAACCCGATATTTTGCCTCCCCCCCTCCCTGGCCCTTTTTTTCCTCCAGAACGAGGCACCACCCTCTTTCGAGAAGCAACTCCGGTCTTGTGTCCATCACGCTCTTTCTCCCGTAAGGTTTCACGCCACCAGCGCTTTTAATGTTTTCGTACTACCCTTTCTACATTTTCCGCATTGCATCCTTCGAAACAAACCCCCCCCCGGACCGGATCCCTTTTTTCCATCCAAATCCTCGAGTTAACCTTGAGCGAAGCTCCCCCCCTCCTTTGCAGACTCAGTGAGGGGAGAAAAGCTCAGCCAGGGTTGATGAAGACCCCCACTTGTCCCGTCCCTCATGCATCTACTTGAAGGACCAACTCCGAGGCGTTCCCACGGGACCCTCCGAAGAATTTCACCTTTATGACGCCGTAAAAACACCCCATCCCGAATTATCGTACCCCCGTCACCAGACCTTCCCAAGCCTCTACCGGTGCTCGATCTTGTCCCCTAATCCCCCCCCCCTTACTCTACAAAGCCTCCCCACCCCCGGACTTTTCCGCTCTTGTCGCGCCGTAACTTTGAATCATCCCCCCCTCCTCTTCGTCGTAGCGCCAAATGGCGGTGAAATCCGGCCCCCCCCCAGTCTGCCTGGTCCTTGACGTCCCAAGGAGATCCCACCCCCCAGGCTAACCCCTGGTCTCTTGGAGTCGGTACAAGGCACAAATCTGCCCCCTACTCGTCTCACCTGGAAAGCGCAGCAATCCCCTGCCGGCCGGATTGGAGTTCACAAACTCACCCTGTTCCTTTCATAAGATGTCTTTTTTCGCTGGAATAAATAGCTGGCCTTCCGACTTAATAAGCGCCCCGTTCTGACTTCCCCCTTGTTCTTTCTTTACACCAACCCTCAGGAATCCTGGAACACCCCCCCCCGGAACAGGAGAATACCGAGAATCTTTCACTATTATCGAAGGCTAATTTGGGGAAACGGCAATTTTCATACATTCTTTTACTGCCCGAAAGTTGGATTTTGAGGATAGCAAATTATCCCAATTCAACTGCAAGATTAAGTGGGACGTTCCGGCGCGCTGTTCGGGTGTACGGATTTAGTGGGAATGCCTGAGTGAGTTTGGGGGGGGTTTGATGGGGTTGGGGATGGGGAAAGGGTTATGAGGTGCTTACACCGGGTAGGGCTTCTTTTTTGAGGTTCTGTTCGGGGGTAGGTCTTATAATGGCTGGTGGTGTGGGTTTTTTCATCGGGGTGGGGTACTGTCTTTTCGGTTGTAGGGGGTTCGTTGATGATGTTGGGGTTTCTTCTTCTTCGGTCTGCACCGTTTCAGGGCTTTTTCTCCCCTCCTCCTAAAAGGCTACTGGTGTATGACCCGCTCCAGTAAGTCCCCTCCCCCTTATTCTCGGGACCGCTTCAAAAGTAAACCCTGGCTTTTAGTGCAGTTTTTTTCAACTCAAACGGTTCCCCCGTTTCCTCCCTAGGCAACACCGTCGAGACGAATCTTTGTTCTTATATTCTTCCGCGTAATCCAATTCCCATCTTCCCCCCCCCTGCCTCTTCTTGAGTGCGTCCCCGACTTTTCAGCCGCCTGTAGAGAGAAAAGATGCAGGTCAATCACCCTCCCTACTCCGGTTTTCTCTAGTAGACGAATAACCCTGATTGCCCTTCTTCCCCTGCTGCAAGTTGTCCGCCAGACCCCGTTTTTTTTGAACTCCCAGTGATCTCTCCCCCTCTTTTCTCCCCCTCTTTTTGTTGCGTAGCAAGTCTTTGTCACGTGATTGGGGTTTTTAACATTATTCAGCGTGTTTCGATGTTAGTCTTTTTTCCCCCATCTCTGTGCTCTGGCGCGGAAGATGAGTTCACTCCTTTTTTTCTTTGAGTTACTCCCACTCTCGGTTTCTAGATGAAAAATGAAAGAGACCGCTCCTATCTTTCATCGGCATTTTGTCCCGATTATTCACTTCATGAGACGAGAGGCCCCCATATGACCCCCTTGCCCCCTCCCTCTCGAGTGGGTTGCAGGAGTTGACCCCCACTCCCCCTTTGCAATTCCAACGCACAATGCCACGTATTTTAATTTTAAATTTTCCGCCTATTTTCCCTCTGCATATTTGGGCACGTTTGAAAACTCCTTTTTCTATCCAAACCCCCCCCACCTCCCCCCAAGAGTCTATTCCAGGGACCCGGCACGTTTTCAATAGAAGTGTGATCCAACAACGCATTCCCCCGTTGATTAAGAAGCCCCAACTAAAAAAATAGCCTTCCTCCCATTCTATGTCCCCAAGGCTGAAAGATAACAGATCGCCCCTCCCTAGGGAGTTTCTAGGTTCACGTCCCTCTCTTTCTGAATTGATTTTTTTTCCCAATGCCTCCTGGTGTTTTTGGCAGGCACAGTCCTCCCCAGGCTTCTTCCCCCCCCGACTTCCCTAATCTGGTTCCCCTCTTTTGTATTCCTCTTTTTCACCCCCCCCACAGAGGCCAATAGGTAGGTCTGGTGCGTCCAGGGGGAGGAGGAAACGATTTGGTCTTTTTGCCCCCCGTGCAAGACCAATGGAACAAGCAGCAGTTATTTTCTCCTTTTGTTGTTTATTCCTGAGGAGTCCCCCTTTTTCCCCCTTGGTCTCCTTTTTTTCTTCCAGAGGAATGTAAACTTCCTCGTTCCCCCCTCCTCTGTAAGTCTACCGAGGCAAGGTTCAATTTCCCTGGCCCTGCCGTGCAGAAAGAAGGACCCCGCCCCCTTTTCCGGAAGCCGCACCCTTAAGGATACGCTACCCTTTTAGTTTCCCATCGTTTCATAGTAAAGGTGATGCAATTTTCTTACCTGGGTTTCCGGATTTTTACCATTATTGGGGTAAGTCTCGTCTTATATCGGCCCCAAAATCAGGCCTCTTTTCCCGAGGTGGATGCCCTCAACGTTGGAGGCTAAAGAATCTGGCTTTCATCCCCCCCTTGGAAGGAAGTGAAAATTATACCCTCTTCTTTTTCGCCAGTGATTCTCCCCCCCCTGCTATTCCCGCCCCCCCCCCCCCCCCCCCCCCCATTTTTCCCCTCCCGTCTTCCCCCCCCCCCCCCCCCGCCCCCGCTCCACAAAAGTTCTTCTGAAAGAGGTCTCACATAGCGCATCCGCTTACCTCTATCACACTCAAACCCTCGTGGTCAGCGCATCTCTTCTTTACCCCCCTCCCCTTTCATTTGCTATTGTTTTTCCATTTCTTTTAGTTTTGCTTTGCGGTCTTTCAATGACTTGTCTATTCAAAAATCTCTTCTTCCCTGGATTTTTTAAAAGTTCCTTGTCTTATCCCCCGGTTATTTTTTTTCTTTTTTCCTGTCTTCGCATTTTCTTCCTTTAGAAAACCTAAAGCGTGCCGTTTGGGAGGGTTTTCCTTTTGCCTTCAACAATTAGTTGAAGGCCTAGTTTTCTTTTTCTTTCGGGCCCCAGAGGGAAGAAAGTAAGGCTATGAGTGGTACTTTCGCAACTTCGCTTTTACCCCCCGGCCGGGAACATGAAATGTGAGACAACTCCGAATACCCCTCCTAAACGACCACCTTTCCTCAAATTCAATATGCCAAGCAGAGTAAGAAATAACAGTATTGAAGTTGTGACTTCCCTTCATAAGTAATCCTACCATCCCGTATGAGTACAATGTTTCCTGTTAAGACTATACTTTGTGTTACATTGATTATTAGGGAAGTGACAGGGAGAACATCTTTTATCGCGCGCACACCCCTCACCTTGTCCTCCGACAGCCCTCAGGCTTGATTTCGTGCTTCTTCTTTCATTCTAGTTTAGTTAAATATAACTTTGTCCAGTTGATCTATCCGTCTCCCTGTCTGGGTTGATACATTGTAAGGTAGCCGTCGTTTCTTTTCACTTGAACAGTCCGGGACCGGCCGTCCCCCCCCCCTCTAGTACATCTTAGCCTGGGGAACCTTGAAGATCATTCGCAGGCCACTTTTTCACAATTTGTGGTGAGGTTTGGGACAGTTCTCTATAATTTTTCTGTGGCTGAAAAGGGGGAGACGGTCGAGGGAATAAACTGTTATGGACTGTTACTTTTTCACCACCCCTCTAACCATTGTCTCGAGTAAACCATTTCTAGATTCAGCTACTCCCTTCTAGTTATAAACGCAGATGGTGAATTTGTTCCTTCCTTAAATGCCGACTTTTATTTCTTTACTTCGCAGATGGAATATCTCCTTGCTTCCTTCTCGGCTACCATCAGTCGATCAGTTAGACCTTTCTCTCATCCTCCTTCTCATGTTGTCAAAACCTAGGGTCGATAGCCTCCTTCTCCATCAATCCGCCGGTACTCATATGAGAAAGTGTTTCTTTTCCTTCTGCAAGACCAATTAAGAAGGCCCCTTTTGGGCCCCCCCCCCCCCCCCCCTTTTCTTGCGAACCGATTTCGTGAATTTTTTCATGTTTTTCCTCCTTCCTCCTCAATTAAAGGAAAGGCTTTGCCTACAGCATGCACTTAAAGTCGCCCCCCGATCTTCCGGTGACTACCTTTCCCCGGTCTAAGTAGGTGTATAGGCATGAGGTTTCCTCAGTACCGCGCCAGCGCCTTCTTATTTTCTGCGGTCTCGAGTTGACGTTTCTCTGGTAACATACATCCGGACCTACTTGCCCCTGTCCCCCTCGGGGATGCTACTCATCAGGTCCCTCTATTACCGCTCCACGTCCGCTCTTACAGGTTCTCCGTTCCCTCGCCTCTATCAGAACATCTCCCTCTCTCCGTAACTACGTATAGTCTCAGTAGACCCTCCTTCTGAACCGTTGTGAAAAATTAAGCTATCGTCTGGTCCACCTAACCCACCCTCACTCCCTCCCCATAGGTGGAACCGTAGGGAGAAAGGAGCCGCCCCCTGGAAACGACCCTTCGGAAAAGGAAAGTTCTTGTCTTCACAGACGGTAAAAGGCCGTGCCCCTCTAGGAAACCGTGTATCTCTCCGGTAGGTATTAAAAGGACTTACCTCAGCTCTAGAAAAACCCCCAGTAGGGGTGCGGAGAATTCCTCGATCTTTTGCTACCCTCAGATATATTGATTCTGTCCTTGGGCTGGACTTCCTACTAACGTGTCCTCCGGGTCCCCCGAAAGTTCATCTTAAACTCTCCTACAGCAGCCTCAAGTAGGAGTAAAGCTTCCCATCACCTTGCCTTCCCTCTGTGTTTGTAGACCTAGGCTTCTTACTACCTCATCGTCTTCTGACCACCAGGTAAAAAGGCACCGCGATTCTCCTGCGCCTCTCCGAAAAGCCACCGCCCTATCAGGCCTGAAAAATTCAACCTCAGCCGGTTCTTGCCGAGCTCAGGCCGAGTCACCGCTCCCTTTCGAACACCTCTCTGTGGACCAGACCTGACCCTTGCTCTGCCCTTTCCTAAGAACAGATAGACCCCGCGTCCATGATACCGAGTCGATATCTACCAAACTCTCGCTCGTACCAAGTAGAGTTTTCTCTACTCTGCCCCAAGGACCCCTCAGTAAAATTCCCAGACGCAAGTTTCCTGACACTTAGTGGCCCCCAGGAGTACACAGTTACTGTACAAAGTTCCCGCCGATCAGGTTTCCCCTGCTTTGCAGTTCATACGCCACCCTGTGACTCGTAGAAGGGGTTCCCCCGGGCTCTTCGTGATCCAACTTTAAAATAATTCATGGCTATCACGCACTTTCAAGGATTTTGATTATCTAGTGGTGTTTTAGGATGCCTCTTACAGAAGCTGTTATTCACCCGTCTTTTCCCAGATCCATTCGCGAATTTGTGCATTCGCGACCTTCGATCTCCCTCTGTCAAGAGATCACTCTCCAACGTCCTTGCCCTTTGCGTAAAACTATCTCTGCTTTTCTGAATTCAACGTCTATCTGTCCTTACTTCTATTTCGGACCCACGGGGCCCAGCGACGTCTGTTCACTAAGACCGACTTAGCCATAACGGTTATTCAATTTCTCCATCTCTGAACCCCGAAATGGGCTACGTTTTTTTTATTGCAGAGGGCCAGTAAACCCCGGAACACAGAGAGAGAAACTACTCTCACGACCCTCTTCCTTTATGCCTCCATCTAACAGGTTCTCATGAGATAAGAAGATGATTCCCGATTTTCTTTACTAAAGATAAGAGATGCTTCCAAACGACGAGTCCGGTAAATAGCCGCTTTTAGTTATCGGTAAATTAGACCCCCTACGATCGCGAAATTTACCCCTTAACGGTCACAGATGCGATTGACATCTACCTCGCAAGAGCTTCAAAGGCCCATCAACATGCGAGAAGTCATGGCCTGCTCGCCCATCGTTAAACCATCTCCCTATAGCTGAAGTTCTAGCCATGTCGGTGCATCACACTCCGGCCTCCGCGTTGTCGAGTCGGGCCCCTGGTAACATGTGTTCTGCGCACCTTCTCGTCCCAAACGGCTGTTTTTACGTAAAGAGAGCCCCCTAGGTGCGCCCGGTCAAGTCACCTAGTGATTTTATCCTCCGCCCCCCGCGACAACCCTCAGTTCGTAATGCGTGCCCCCACATAAGGAACGGGGAACATAGGTTCCCGACCTCTGGAGGGCACAGGGGTCTCCCCCCTCACGTATGGTCTTTCGCCCCCGAATGGCTTTATCTCCCGTAAGGTTCCCCAGGAGAGGAGCCAGCCAGGGTCTCGTTAAGCCCAAGGATCCCCTCTGAGAGCATTTTGTATTTATCGAGTCCTTATGTTCTTCCCTTTTTTGTTTTTTCGCGATCCCCCAGCCCATACTGCCTTTACACTTAATGTAACTACTGTCATATGGACCCAGGGCTTGATTGCGCACTTGCAGTCGTTACTTTCCTTAAGCTTGTTGACTTTTTCAGGCCAATCCCCCCTCCCCCCCCCGACGTGCCCTGGCTATCATGCTGTTCCTTCAACATTGACATCGATGATGTTGGTCGCTTTTATCGTTGCCGCACTTTAGGTCATGATCTGGGCCCCTCGTTCTTCGCCTTTTTTTCCAAGACGGTTCCAATTTTTAGTCCCTCTTTTCTACGTAAAGAGAGCCTCCACCAGCTTCGGCAGCTGCACCTTCCATCGTGTTATTTTTCTGGGTGTCGTAGTCTTCTCCGATGGCGACCACTGCCCATGAGTTTCACCCTCCTTGATGTCTCTTTCAAGCCGTGAGCGATTCTCTTTGCTTTCTTTCCTTGACCCCTGCACGGTCCCCCCCCGCTCCTAGGTTGAGTACATCAAAGTCATTACGCTCGATTGTTACCGGATGGTTTTTTCGTCTCTGGTCTGCCCCTCTATGCCCCAGAGGCGCGACTTCGAGCGTCTCGACGGGATAGATGACCACGCGTCCCCTAGCTGTTTTGTTCGCCGGAATACTCGCTGACGAATTTCACGAGACCCCCCCCTGCGGAGATTTTTGCGCATCTTTTGGTCTGGTTCCCCCTGCCCCCTTTCCCTTGCTAGTTCCCCTTCGCTTTGCCCCCCCCGCTTTGGTAAGCCGTTCCCTGTACTTCTCGACCTTTCCTTCCCCACACTTAGTTACGCACCCCGGGAATACTTTTTCCCTTTTGCGAGTATTTGCGTTGGATTCCAGCACTGATCCCCGGTTACCTACCAGGCGCACCACCATGCTCTTTTCCACTCCCGACCTACTTCGACGCACACGGGCTGCCTGCCTGACGAGTCTCATGAAGTGACAGTGTTCATCCCGGCGAGTCCTCTTAGATCGCCGCCCACCTTGAAACCCGTCCAAGTCTCCAACGTTGAGTTTCCACCCCTTTTTCCTAGCCAGAGAAGCTACCTGCCCGTCTAATCCGTCCGTTTTCGTCCTCCGGCCCCTCCTCGACATCCGTTTCGGGCTGTTCTTTTGTCGTTTTAGCCAGCGAATTCGGGCAACCCCCTCGAGAGTTCTTTCGCGTTTTCTTCCCTTCCCGCCTCCAGGCTTTTACTCCCTGCTTTGGTGGAGTCCGCGTTCCTTTTTTTGTTTTTTTGATTCAAATGGAAGGGTCACGTCTCGTTGACTGATCCCCGGTGCCTTCTGCCTCGCCGCCCGGCACACGTTTTGCTTGGTACTGGGAAGTCTTTTTTGTTTGGTGGTGTACTTTGCACCGCGCTATCGCTTCTGGTCCCATTGCGTTCTACAGAGGCCACCATAGTAGTAGCCGCAGCCTCTCCTCGATCCCCCTCTGATTTCCGACCTTTCTTGCGGACTAGGTCGCATCACGCCGCGCGTAATGAGGAGCTGTACTTCTTTTCCCGTCTTACTGACAGTGCCACCATACGTGAATCCCCCCTTACCCAGGACTACTGCTGGCTACCGCGGTCTCAATCGCGGCACTCCCCGCACCCCTGCTTTCGTCGCTTTTCTGAACTGTGGATTTTCCTCTCCTATGCTACCCGAGAGCCCGACCGACCCCATTTCCCCCCACACACGCATCCCAGACCCACACAGACGCTCCTCCTGCCCACATCCCAATTGCGGGGTACCTCATGTATCTACTTGATCAACTAAGGCCCCGTCCATACGTGGAGTTTTGTTGACTTAGCGCGGACGAGCCAGTTAACCTCTTCTCTACCACTCTGTTAGATGATGCCAATTCCCAGTTCTGATCTAGAGTGAGCGGGTCCCCTGAATATTGCGATGAGAGAAATTTGCTTAGGAAGGCGGATACGAGACCTGCTGTGGCAGAGAGGTCTCTAAGGGTCAGGAATGGTAAAAAGTTTCGTTTGAAATCCGGTAAAGTATTTCCTTTCACCGTACACGACTAGTGAGATAGGTGTAGAGACGTTTTCCTACGAAGGACCCCCCCCCAACCAAACCCCCCCCCCACTTGAGTGACTCGTACCCCCCTCATGAATGACGACTTCAAGCCCGTGTAGCCCACCCTCGGAAACATGGACCCCATAGGGGTGGAAAAGAACCCTGCCAGTTAACAAGTAAAATAAGTCAGTCGTCGAGTCCCCACTGCACCGTCCGACGCATCTGGAAAGATGAAGAGCAAACCATCCGCACACCAGCACGCACCACACGATAGGTGCGCCAGCATTACACCAGGGCGCAGCATGGGTCTTAGCAGTTAACCACAGACCCCCCCCTTATCAGCTTGACCCGAGCCCAGGCACCCTTCTCCTCAAGGACGACACCCCCGAGAGTAAACGCCTACTGGTCCATTTGACATAACAGATCTACGCTTTAGCCGCCAGGGTCGAGAACGTCAAATGACCTCCCAACCGCAGGAGGTTCAAGAAGCGCTAACCTGATATCTCGAACTAGAATAATAGAGAACCCATTTCTTTTATACCTTCAGTGTCCACCTATGAGCCCACCGTTCACCCCAAGGCATGACTGTTCTGACATTTATAAGAGGTTGATCCCCCCCGGGGGGTAGAAGGTGTAAGCAGTCACACCGTTCCCTTATTGTTGCACCGCCAATCGGCCCCTCACTTTTTGAGGATGTAGGCCCCCCTCTCCACCATCCGTCCACCCGCACCTCTACTGCCCAGAACCCCCTTTAACTCCCTCTTTACCTTGGAAGATCCGACGTCACAGTTTTCGAGGCTAATATCGTCTTGATTTCTGTTCCTGTTCCATTCACTTTAAAGTTAAGCCAATATCATGTTTCTCCCCGTTTCCCCTTCCGGCCTCCCCCCCCACGGAGATGATCGTTCCCCATTTCCGGGCTAATGCCCTCCCTCTTTCCAGGGCCTCTACTGCCCCCCAGTAACTTGGACTTACCATCTCCCCTCTTGTCGGCGCACACGTTGGGCTCGCCCTTCCGAACCCCCTTGCCGAAGCGTCCTCGAAAGTCACATTAAGTCCTGGTCCCCT
>Ga0179593_1642996_pt1 | contig 13182 bp, 17 predicted proteins | sample CZODoug2_1_08_16_FD_185931 | JGI IMG/M metagenome (GOLD analysis project Ga0179593, IMG submission 185931) | Vadose zone soil fungal communities from Angelo Coast Range Reserve, California, USA - CZODoug2_1_08_16fungal (PacBio error correction) | ecosystem: Environmental > Terrestrial > Soil >... | reverse complement strand
TATTTTTCCTCGTGGGGACTTTAACTTCGTTCTTTTTTCCCTCTTCTTTGTTTTTTATCTGTGAGAAAAGCTCAGGCGTTCCTAGAATGACCGACCCCCCGTTCCCAAGCCGTGGGGCATGACGAACTTTGCCTCAAGCTTTTTCCGTTTTTATGAAGGTCGCTCTGGCGTTCATGATGAACTTTATCACCTTTACTTCCGTCAGAATGTGAAGCTCTTACAGGAGTATATATAGAGAGAGTTTTAGGGTCGTTCTTTCCGACCCGACCTCCCTTAAGTCCCCCCTGTTCGGCCTTCCATTTCCTGCACGTGTCGAGTCTCGTCTGGTGTCATACATGGGTAGGGGACCTACGAGACGGTTCTTCCCTTTTGCTGACTTTGCTCCTCTCTCCTCCCTTTCTTTCGGCTCTTTGTCGTCCCTTAGACCGTCGCTCTTCTTGCATGGACGTCAGGTGGTCGGTTGGCCAGATACCGTACAAAAGCATCCCAGCCCCCTGTTTTTTCGGTGCTTTTCTCTCTGGAGCTTTCCGTCGTTTGAAAATCGCTCTCAGACGATGCCAACAGATCACGCCCCTCCGGATAGACGCGGCAACCTGCTCTGTCCGTGCCCTTTTTTCACTTTTTTTCTTTTTCCCCCTCGCCTTCCTTTTTTTTCCACTTTGGACTTTCTCCCTTTTCAGAAGGTTAGTCCACACTTTCCAGATGAGGCAGAAAGCATTTGAGAACCAGGTTCGCGGCCACGTCATCTTGCTTCCTCCCCTCCTGCTCTCTGGGTCCCCAACCTCGGTACTCGTCAGTCGAAGCCGCTGGAAGCGCCTCCTCGGAAGGTCACTTATTTCCTACGGTACTTTTTTTTTGATGCTTTTTTCGCCATTTGCCGTATGGTTGATCGCCCAGAATTGAGGAAAATAGCTCCCCCGTCGGCGGTCGTTCCAACACCCTTCTTCCCCGATCTGGCCAGTTAGTTTTTCGTTCTTTTCACATTTTCCTCCGGCACCATGTTACGATTCAAGGCCCACGGCGACGCCCCTCACTGCCAAAGTAAAGGTCCCTCTCCTCTTGATCCTTCTCTTCTTTCTTCACTACCCTCCGGCTTTTTTTTTTCATCCCACTTTCAGAGCTTGCGTCGTCGGGCACGCCCACTGTGAATGTCCAATGTGTCCGCTTCTCTCGGGAGGAAAGATTTCAACAGATCGGATGCGGCCCTTTTTATTTAGACTCTTCCTTCTTCTTTTTGTTTCTTTTTTTCCCGCGACCTCCTTTTGGGGGCCTCTCGCCTGCCCTTTACACAGTGGACCGTCCCCCATCAGTGAACGACGATTTTTAAAGAGGAGGAGTTGGGCTGTACCCGACGCATCTTTTCCCCGGGATAGTTTTCTTTTTTCCATTTCCCTTCTTTCCTTTTTCTCTTCTCATTCTTCCAGTGCTATAGAAGCTTCGGCGGGTGCTTAAGCTGTGGAATGGTGAAGGGAGGGCATTCCCCCTTCCTGCCTTGTTTCCATACCACGGCCTCAGATGGCCTGCTCCCGCCGAGGGACGTGGACGCCTGCCGTTCTCATCCCAGCCGTCGTTTGAACCGCGGATTTCCTCCGCCGGCCGACCCCGTACGAAGTCTCCGGGGCTTTCCCCTTCCGGCCTCGGTTGCGCTTTGTTGTGGGGCTCCCTGGCTAATGACAAGAATTCCCCTCCGAAAGAGCCACGTCCCATGGCCCTCTTTCTTTTCTCTCTAGTTTTGTTTACCATTTTTCTTCGCCGAGGGTTGTTTTCTCAAAGGCTGCAACTCCGCGAGGCGTGGCCCCGTCGGCCGTGGGTTGTCAATTCCATCCTTTTCTTTCTTTTTTTTTAGGGCCCCCTTTTTTTTCCTGCCTCTCGTACCAGGTGATCTTTGTTTAAGAGTAATGACCGCCCGCACGCCCCCAAGAAGACCACATTATTTGTCACCGTGCCCTCTGCCAAGCGGCCGTTGGCCCCTACCCCCCCCGGTATTTTTTCCTCCTCTTTTTCATCTTTCTGCCTTTTTCCCGTCCATTCCTCCCGGCTTCACCCGGTCGAGTTATAGTACCCTCAAAAGGGAGACGAGACTTCAGGAGATCAGTCGCCCTTTTGATCCTGATTTCCGTTCTTTTCCTTTTCTCGTCGCCTCGCGGGATTCCCCCGAGCGACTACGCGACCGCCGTGAAGGAACTGGCGCCGACCGTTCCGAGTGCTATCGCCAGGTGACCATCGTTCTTTTTTCGGACTCGGCCTTTAGTTTTTTTTTTTTTTCTCTGATCCCTCGGCGATCGTTTTAGCCATACTGAGCAGCGGCCCCTCCTCTTTCAGAGTACGATTTCAAGTTCCTCCTTTTTCCCCTCCCGCCACCGATTTTTCCGGCCGGCCCCTGCCGTCACTGGCGGCGGTCCCGGACCTCCAACACGTGTGGGAACGAAGTGTTTTCTAAGCCCATGCTCCTTCCAGCTCACTCCCTTGCCCCGATATTACTTCCACCTTTCTTTCTTTTCCTCCCCGATGTCCCCCCGATCCAAAAGATACGCGCGAAGAACAACAGCGCCAGTGATGGATATAGACCTACCTCCCTCTGGATCCCCTTTTCTTTTCACTCCCCCAGCCCCCTCTCTCCACCCAGTCGGGCCTTGGCTATAGCGAGGGGTACCTTCTTGAAACACCCCAGGTAATAAGGCCCTTCCTTCTTTTTCGCCCTGACTTTTTTTATTCATCCAACATCTACTCTTTCCCCCCCCAGCAACCCTTTCTTCTTTGAGTAAAGCAGTAGATGCCCCCGCCGCATCTGTCATAGTCTTTGGAATCTGTAGAGTTGTTGTCTTTCCCGTCATTTCTTTTTTCCCTTTTCTGTCGATTCTCCATCTACGTTTGTTGTTGAGAGATCTCCTCCCTGATGCCTCTACGTACATACTACTATGCAATGACCCGTTTGCGACACAGAGAAAGAGTCACCATTCCATTCCATGAGCCGGCGGTTTGGTGTGCACTTCTCTGTCCTCGCCCGGACGTTCTTTGGTTTTTTCCTTTTTCCCCCTTCCTTACTTCGCTTTATATGAAGTCCCGAAAGTCCACACCCTTACAATGGAATGGATGTCCCTAGTAACGGGGTGTGGGATTTGACGGACCGCGGCTTCTCTCCACTTCCCTCTTTTCCTTGGCGTCTGTGATGCTCTCAGCTTCCTCTCCCTTCTGGTCTCGGTAGGTATCAATGATCCCTCCTTTTTGCTGTGGGATACGGCGACGTATTTGGATAGGGTGGCTACTCCCTTGGTACTGGTACCGCGCAACATGAGTGTCGGCACGATATTTTTCCCCTTTGGGCGACTTGTCGCTATGACGTCGAGTCTTTCACGGTGGGGAAGGCCGGGTCACCAAGTGCCTCGGAAAGCCGGTGTGGTGATCTGCAGGGCCCCCACGCGGTTGGAGCCCTCTTCTTTTTTTGGGTTCCAGCGTGCCTTTCTGCTTCTCCCTCTCGAGTCTTCCGGTCAGGTTGTTCACGCTCGCGAGCGTGCGGTCGTTCTAGACGGATCGCCCCAGACCCTCCCCGCCCTCTCCGTTCCCGAGCTTTTTACACCTTTTTCCTCCCGCTCCTGACGGCGGTCGAGTACGTTCTCGGTGAGATCAATGCGTCGGGGAATCGACGTCTCCGCGGTAGTCGGGAGACGTCTCCCCTCTCCTTTAGCCTCCTGTCGCCTCTATTTATTTCGATTCTTTTCGACCGGTTGAGCCTTTTTGTCATGAAGGTCAGGTGTCTTTCCCGCCCCGATCTGACCCATTATTCTACCCTCCCCCCGTCTGTCTCTTGATCGGCTTCCGTAGCGGGGAAGTTTTGCCCTAGAGGTGGCTGTAGGAGGGAGGCGGCAGGAAGCTGCCACCCTCCTCACCGAGGTTACTCTTGTCCCCGCGGCCTTCCCTGACTCTGGCCTTGTGTCCAGTTGTTTTTCCTCCTCGTTCGTCGCTTTTCAACTTTCCCTCCTCGAGTAGAGTCAGAGTTCCACACACGATAGATTTCGAAAGCGAGGGTCAGTGACAAGGGTAGCGCCCCCGTCCGCTTTTTGTCTCTTTCACCTTTTTCCTGTGTGCCGTTTTCGGGATTTCCCCTCCGGGGAAGGTCAGCTTCCCAGGCTGGCAGCTTCGAGAAGGGCCAGGCGCAAGGAGTGCTTCGTACTTACGTCTCCGTTTTTCTTCCCCATTCCCCCCCCCCCCCCCCCCCCGTGAAGATTTTCTTGTCCACAGCGGGACACATCATTCCCGTAGGAGGTTCGCGTTCATATCTTCCCCCTCTGCTTCTAGGTTTTCTCCCTCTGGGCCCTTTTTCCTCCCCGCGAGTCCCCAGGATGCCCGCGTAAAGCCACCACATGCCGCGTATACAGCGCCCCCGTACCGTATGGCCTCGGCGCCCGGGCCTTGATTGCACTTTCCCTTTTTACCCCCCTTTTGCGTTTTTTCCCTCTCCTTTCTTGTCACTACTTGTATGACTTGTCAGGGCAGCGCGGGAAGGACTGAAAGAACCCGATCTTCACTTGGCTGATCTCGCTTTTTAATAATCATCCCCTTTTTTTTTTCTTTCTTTCTTTCCGGTTACGCGGGGATTCACACGGCGTCCTTTTGTCTGCCTTGCCACAGTGGGACCCAGTCGTCATTCTTTCAAGAAGAGCTCTTTCCCCTTAGGTGTTGTTATGAAGTCGAAGCACTCTTTCCTCCCTTTTTTTTCGTGCATTTTTGCCTTCGCAGCGCTCTCCTCAAGCGTAAGTTCTCAGGAGATGATCGGGCCCCGTTTTGTTCTTTTATCCTTTTTCGGGCATGCTCCACTTCCAACGGTGCCAGTAAAGTTTTTACCCCTTTTGAACCTGCCCCTTGCGATCGTGTCCGAGGTGGATTTTCCTCTCGAGGGCTCTTTTTCCCGCCTGCCTCCCCCCATCTTTTTCAAGCTATGCGAACAGATGCGACTTCCTCGGAAGCGGCCAGAATTCCCTTTCCGTCCCCCTTTTTCTTTGGCCTTTTCTTTTCCTCGGTTGGCGGCGCGAGCTGAACGTCTGGTGGGGCAGACGTGATCCGTTGACCCCTCCTCGACTCCCTCCTCACGGGCCCCCCTGGTTCTTTTTCTCCGGACGCCCTGGTGCTGCACTCGGCCTTCCTTAGCATCGATCGGGTTGTGGCCGAAACTGTTCCTCTCCGGCGATTTTTGCTTTCCGTGTTTTTTTCTTTGACTCTCGAGTTTTTTTTTTTTCCACCTGAAACCGTTCGCGTCGTTTTGCATTGCCGCAGTCATGAGAATTAGTACCGCGTTTTTTCTAGTGGTGGGCTTTCTTCAACTTTTTCCCTTTTCAGCCAACTATCCTTTTCACGTTCCTCGTTCCCCCATGTAGGGCAGACGATGCGTGCGGAAGATCCTTTGTATCGGGTTTCCACCGGTTTTTTCCCATGCGTATCCCTTCCCACGACCCCCTCTTTCTCTTCGTCTTCGTTCCTGACAAAGGTCCGAGAAAGCAGGAGCTTTTCCATTCGGATACGGTAATCGCCAGCCCTTCGCCACCTCCCCCTTTAGTCGATTTCCGCCCCCTGTATTCGTCCTACACAACCCACGAACGCTTCAGGAATGTGCGCCTTTCGCAGGGCCTCTTGCTGAACAGGTGATCATTTCTTTCCCATTTTCCTTGGGTTTCGGACCGGCGATGCGACGACCACTTCCGCGATCTATGTCATCTGAGAAGCGGCATTCGAGTTTCATCTTACGCTTTTTCATCCATGGCAATCCTCCCCTTTTTCACACTTTTTTCCTTTTTGAATACCTTTTTTTTTTTTCCGGCTCCTCCCCCCAGGCCCCTGCTTCCGACGGCATAGTTCCGGCCTTACTTGCTTTACGACGTGTTTCACGCACCCCAGTCTCCGGACCCGATATCTCCGTTTGTGCTACTCGGAAAACTCTTGTTGATGGTATCGGGACCAAGTCGATTTAGTCCCACCATGTTCCAAACTCCTTTCTCTCTTTCCAACATCTCCTTCTTTTTTTACACCTTTCCTGAAGTAGCGTCCCCGGTGAAGTCAGCTGGACTCCGAGAATACCATCAAGAATTAGAAACCAAGTCGGGGCTTACGCCCCGTTTCTTCACCCTCCCCCTTTTCCGGACATCATTTTGTGCTTTGCATTTCCTTGTTGGCCGTGCCCGCGCCCTCCCCGCACACAGGTAGTTCTTCCCTGCCGTAGATGACGGGCACCTTCTGGATCTGAATAGTCCCTTTTGTCTCTCGTGGGTCTTGCTTTTCGATAGCTTCTTTCTTCTTTCCCAGCTGTCCCCCTCGTTCCCCGATGCCAGAAATACTCCTCTATCGCCATGACAGGGCCATCCCCACGCGACAGATTCCACAATGGCTATTTAAGAGCGGACGGTTTTTCCATTAGTTTCCTCCCTGACGCCTTTCCTCGGCTCCTTACAGCGATGCAGGAATTTTCATGAGACTACCACGGCAACTGGAATGGAGGCCTGTAGTACCGGGTTCTTTTTCGTGATCCCCTTCTCTTCTATCGTTCCTCCCCTTTTTCCTGGAGTTCTCCTCTACGAACCCCCCCCCCCCCCCCCCCCCCCCACGGACCGGACAGTAGTCTGGCGGAACCTTCTTTATCCCCCTCGCTTCCTTGTTTTGGCCGGATCTTCTTTGGTTTTACTGGACCGTACCAGTCAACTGTCGTGTGTGCAAGATATTTCCAACCCAGTAGTGTGTCATGATACCTTTTTTAATCTGGTCCTGACCCCTCCTTTTCTTCTGACCTCCCCCCCCTGCCGTTTCTTGCCCCGACCTGCCCGGACAAGCCGGCGGCCGGTTTTGACAAGGGGATCACACGCGGTGAGCCTTCTGCCTTTTCGTTTCCCCCCTCTTTTTTTTGCCGGATACATCTTCTTTCAACTCTCTCAGGATGTACCTCGATTTTAGAGAGTCTGTAGTATCGCCGATCCCTCAAATGGTTGCCCATTTCCTTTCCTTCGTACCTCCCGCCTTCTCAAACTTCGCGTCGGCGCGCTGCACCCCGGCGGTCGCGCGCGCGCGGTGCTATCCCCGCTCGGGGTCTTTTCTCCCGTCTCTAAGGCCGTTCTTGTTCGCCGGGTCGCCCCCTGCTCCGGCTCCTTTGTCGAGGATAAGAAGTTCGCCCGGTTTGAGTCCTTTTGCCTGGCTTTCCATGGTCTGGCCCTTCCCTCTCTTCCGCACTTCGAGTATGCCCTACCGGGAGTGCGGCGCCAACGGAGTCGATTTAGGGCCGGTTTTTCGAATTCTCTTTGTCGGGGACCGGTCAGGACGCTTGCCGATCCCTAATTAGCGGCATGCACGGCCCTGTTGTTTTTTAGGAGCCCCACTCGTCTTCGCGGCTGGCACGGGCACCCCCCCCTCCACGGGGCACTCCAGTAGAGGTTCATCGTTCGTTCCCCACCCAACCCCTCTCGATGAGTCCCCTCCTTAACCGTGTCGCCACTCGTAGGATGGAAAGATCCACATTTTGGTCCGTGGCGTTGCGATGCTTTGTCTCTTCACCTTTTTTTTCCCACCCTTTCCAGATGACGTCTCTCTGCCCGTTCAAGCCCGGCTTTGTCTTCACGGGTACGGCGCCGCGTCGATTTGAGCCTCTGTTTCCAATCGCGCTGGAGATTGTTTGATCGCCCGACTTTTCCCTTCCACCCCCCTCTCCCCCTTCGGTTCCCATCTATCTATTTCCAGTGTAATTTTATTATAGACGGCTTTCCCACCGGGTGGAGTGCGCTGCGGCCCTCCCGTCCCCCGGCTCCCGTCCTCACACCGAGACCTCTCTTGCACCGTACCGTGTAGATCCCCCGGCGCCCGGACCGGTTGAAATGAATTCATACCAACTCCTCTTTTCCCTCTTTTTCCTTTTCTTACCCCCCTTTTTTCCTTTTTTCGTCGTTCCCGTTGAAGCACTGTTGAACGTTTAGTTTCAGCGCGGGCAGGAACAGAGGGAAGACCCCTGAGCGGGACCCCCTTTTTATACCTCTCTTTCTCTCGCCTTTTGGGGTATTCCTCTATTTTCAGAATCGAATACTGGGGATTAAAGGCGTTCTCAGCGCTGCCCGTGACCATGTGGGCAGTCGTCAAGTCGTTACTCAGCTCTTTCCAGCTTCTTCTGGGATGCCATCCCGCCATATTCTTTGGTTAGGACATGATTTCATTGGCGAAGGGCCGTTAGAAGAGGTCATAACAGGCCTTTGGCAGTCGTTTTCTTGTTTCTCCCTTCAATTTAATTTTTTATGTTGCTTCTGTCAGTAGCACTTTCCCTTTCCGTAACCGTATCCATGAAACTGACCCTGGACCATCTAGGGTGATGGTGGCTGACCCCCCCCCCTCCCCCCTTATCGAGGTCTTAGTTCTTTCCCCCGCTATTACCGGTCGCGCGGAGGAACAGATGAGCCTGCCGGAAGCGGCAGGCCGTACGTTTCCTTAACTCTGGGCAGTTCCCATTCTCTTTCGCCCCATCCTCCTCCGATCTCCTTTTGGTGGGCCAGGTCTCCGACCCGCATCGCCCGAACGGCCACCCCCCTTCTCATTTGTTGAGGCTTCGAGCTTTGTTGCGCTTGCTGCACATCTCTTCCCCGGCCGCATCGATCGGTTTGGCAGAACTGCTTCTTCTCAAGGTCTCTGATTTCCCCCCTCGTGGTGGACAGTTTCCGCGAAGATTACTTTTAGCATGTGCATGCGTTGCTCGGCGTTACGCTGGGATGTGGTGGGCTGAACCGCCGCCGCTTCCCGACAGCACCCTATTTTCAACCTTCCCCAAGCCACTCTTTCAGAATAGTGCGTGCGGTCATCTTTTTTCATCGGGTCGGGGCATCTCCTACAAATGACCTTTTTTTCATCCTTGTTCCCATCCGTCTGCCAAAGGAGAAGAGAAGAGGAGTTTCGGACCTTCTTTCGGGATCATCCCTTCCCAGTAGCAGCCTTTCGTCGATTACACGCTCTTCTCCAAGATCGGTCCCCCCTACGCGAAGCCTGCAGGACTGCGCGCTTACGGGCGCTTTTTCCGGTGTTCTCTGTCGGACTTGCTTTCCGCTTTTCATGGGGTCTTCGATGTAAGACACCCGCTCGCTCTTAGGAGGGCCCCTGGTCATCGAGCTAACGAGGTGATTCCGGGTCTCCCGTGCAGTGTGTACACTCTGGCCCCGCCAACGAATAGGGAACCGCGGGGCGTTCCCTTCAGCCCCTTGATTTCAGACTCCACTGGCGGGTCCCGGCCTTAAACCCTTGAGTGACGGAAGTGTTCTTCGATCGACGGCCCCCCCCCTCTTTTTTTTAACTTACCTTCTTTTGTTTCCTACCTCGGTACCCCTGCGAGTTGAGTGGCGTATCGGGTCACGTCCCCGAGTACGCCCCCACCCGAACAACGATCCGCGCCTCCCCCCCCCTTATAATGGATACCTCTGATCAAGGACTCCGACTGTCGATCCGTGAGTCGCTGGACTCTTCCTTCAGCCCTCCACTCCCCAGCAAACCTGGACCCTTTCCCTCTTGCGGGTCCCTTTTAGGTACTAACGGCCCCCTCCATCAGTTGAACGGTTCTGGACCTCCCTCTGCATCCTCTTCTTCTCTCTCCCCCTTCCCCGGTCCGTCTGCGACCTCCCACCCCTCGTCGGAGAGTTAGCCGTATCTTTTGGCACACCGCGCTCGGTATAGGTCCCCTTCCCGTGTGGTCTTTTGGGAGATTTTTTGTTTCGATAAGCTGAGTTTTTATCTCTCTATCATCCTCCAGGTGTTTTTGTGGAGTTAAACTAAGATGATCGAACATTCTCCGACTATCGCCAATTCCCCTTTTCAAGACCACGTCGACCAAAGGGACTATTCTCTCCTTCCTGGTGTTTCCTTTCTTCTTGACGACCTTCGCACCCTTTTGCCCGTGACCATAGATGTTGCGTTCTAAGGCAGAGATGCAAGGCCGTTCGACCGCCAACGGCAACTGGTTTATGGGCCGGGTTTTCTTTTGTTGACATTTTCCGTCCGGATTCTTTTGCCAAGACTTTTTTCCTTTCTTTCGGTTCTTCGACGTCACCGGACTTTGACATCGGCCGGCGGACAGGTAGGCCTCAAGCCTTTGCGATGTTTTGGCGCGGATTTGATCTTTGGCTACCTCGGCGTTCCATCTCCCCCACAGTCGGTTTTCTTCGTTGCTGGTCTGCACCACTTTTCTGATATCGGTGTATGATCGGTTGGAGAGTGCACTCGCCCCCCTGGCTTTTGAGCTTTCCTCTAGTCCCCTCCTTCTAGGGTTTTTTCCTACTGAGGACGGTTATTGAACAAGGGCGGAAACACGAGGTTTCTCCTTGAGGGGCGGGGGCGTGGGGCACAATTGATCTTCTGATCAACCTCTTTCCCCACCCGCCTTTGGATTTAATCAGACCTTCCCGTTGCTGTAGTCCGCGTCTTATAGAAAAAGACAGAAAGGAACCGCCTTAGTCCGGAACGATCAACGTTTCCCTGTTTACCCTGTTCGAGCCAGTCTACGGCGGTGAGAGTTCTTTTGCGATCCCGCTCGGGGTACGTTCACCTCGACGAGACGTTACTCCTCGTCCTTGGCTTTCTTCTGCTCCCTTTCTCCCCTAACTGCACTTCTTCCCCTCCTTGGATACCCACGTTTGATGACATGAGGACGAGTTCCTTTTGGTCGGGATCGCGCCCCGATCCCTTTTGACAACTCCCACTCCTCTCTTCTTTCCGGGAGTTTACAGTTTCCCGTTTTGCGAAGCTCTTTTGGTTCGGGGAACTCGGCTGGCGGGCAGGACGCTTGCACCCGATCCCGCTGGTCCGCCGGATCGACTTCATGGCAACCTGTTGCGAAGGTGCATTGTTCCTGAGTGTCCCCCCCCCGGATTTGCGAATTCCCTGACCGTAGGTTTTTTTCTGCCAAACCATCGATGCGGCCAGACCGCGAGGGCCGTCCCCGTCGCGCCATCCTGCCTTTTCCTACCCAAAGTGCGTTCTCCTCTCCACCGTCTGCCCCCCCCTTGAAGTCAGATTTTGCGCCCCGGATTGCCTCTACTCCGTGCCTGGCCTCCTCTTTAGGGACTTTCCTTGTACCTTGATGAGGCGCGAGCCTTTTTTCCATCTGCTGAAGATGGTATCGCCCGACTTGGCGGTGCCCATTTAGTCTTTTCCTCCCTTCCCCACTCCGATGTTACACCTTGAGTCGACCTCCTCTTTTTTCCCACCCCTTGTCTTCCACTTTCCCGTCTTCCAGCGAGGTTCCGGCGACGACCGTATCCTCTACTTTTTCCGTCCCGTTCTGATCTTCCCCCGGTACCGGGTCTTATGACTTTCTGCCCCCTTCGTCTTTCGGTCATCCCTACTTTCAGAGGAAAGAGAGAGTCTTCGGTTAACGGACGGGGCGACTGTCCATGTGTCAGGGCAGTTTTTTGGCCGGAACTCCGTTTTTCCCCCTGATCGGTTCCCTGTCTTTCCGATCCTCTCTCCTTTCCCCCAGTTGTTTTTTTGAGATTTTTCTCCCTTCCCGTCGCCATCGGGGCTTAAGGCGTGCGGTCGATGGGGGGACTCCCGTGGAACAGCCTCGTGACCCTATCCCTTTTAAGTTCGGTTTTTCTTAACTCCCTCTTTAAAGAAGATTAGTTGTTGACCGTGATTTCCTTGGCCGGGGCCGGGTTGGATCTCATCACCCCTAGTGGCATCCCTCTGACTTTCTTTTTCCTTTTTCCTTATTCTAATTTGACGGACTTGAATGCTCGCGCCTGTTTCACCCCGGCACCTTTAACTCTGATTTCTAAAATTCCCTTCTTTGGCCCGAGATGTCGACTCCAGCCGACGGGCTCGATGTGGAAGCCCTCTCCCCAAGTACGGGCGATACAGTTTTTAAGTCGCGATGCTTCCCCCCGAGACGCCTCGCGCGACTTACCCTTTCACTTTCTTTTTTAGACTTCCCCTGGCAAGAATTGTAGGATGAGTCTTTTTAACGGGGTGTGGTCCCCTGTGATAATGACCCATTCCCTCGCTACCCTCCCGGACTGGTGTCTTCATGAAGATTGGGGAAGTCCTTTGCTGAAATCCTTGTTCGGCTCATTAGATAGTTTTGGTGGCCTCACACTCCTTTCTTATTTCCGTTCCTTTTTTTCCAACGTCCCGAATTTTGCTAAGGGTTCCTTCTTCCTAGAAGTTGAATTTCCGCGTCGATCAGGACAGCGGTGATAGTGGTTTTTCCAGAGTAATGTGGACACTCCGTCCCTTCCAGAAAGACCCCCCCGGCCCACTTCTCTCGAGATCCTTTTCCCCGGTCGGGAGAGGGATGTGGGGAATGACTTTTAGGGATCGGGGCCTTCCTCTTCACGACCCCCTCCCGTACCCCTTCCCCTTCCCCTATCCCTTTCCTCCCCACCGGAGAGAAGCAAATTCGCTCGTAGACATCGGATCATCGCCGCCCACCTTAGCAGCCCGGCCCTCTTTCCCTTCTCTTTTCGAGCGCCCGGCGCCTAGCGTACCGCCGGCAATCCGCGGACGCAGGGCACTGTGTTGCGAAAAGTTACATCTGGATCCCCTGACGATGGGAATTTTCTTACGTTCTTAGCGATAGGAGGCGATTGAGAAGCCGGAACAGTGAGTTCGAGTAAGAGGTTATCGGGCATCGCACTTTTCCCCCAGCTGGCCGCCCTCCACCCTCCTGCTTCCCCTCTTTCCCATTTTCCTACCCGGCTTTCGGCAACTGTTGGGTCGGCTTCCCCACTTCTTTTAATTCGTGGTCGTCACCTTACGCCCATTGCCGTGCCCCCCACTTCCCATTTCCTACTCGGCACCCCGACTGATGGTTAGGGGACAGAGGTAGCCACCCAGATCCAAAGATCTGTCCTCGCCCTCCAACCCATCTCACGGTCTGTTCTCCATTCCCCCGCTCCTTCTTGGTGAGTGCCTGGGACTCCGCGCTAAACCTCTCCACGCATTAGCCCAAGTGTTCCTTTTCGCCGCGGGTCCTGCATGTTCCCCCCCTTCGGGACACTCTTTTTTTTTCTTGGCCCCTGCAGACTATTTCTCGCTTCTGAGTGCTCGACAATAGTTCACGCAGTTCACCTCCCATCACCGCCACCTGTCTCTAGCTTACAGCCTTGCACTTTTTCTCTTCATTTTGGGAATCTGTTTTTCCCTGGTCCATGTTATAGTTCTGTTTATTTTTCGATAAGCTTT
>Ga0179593_1427660_pt1 | contig 13182 bp, 22 predicted proteins | sample CZODoug2_1_08_16_FD_185931 | JGI IMG/M metagenome (GOLD analysis project Ga0179593, IMG submission 185931) | Vadose zone soil fungal communities from Angelo Coast Range Reserve, California, USA - CZODoug2_1_08_16fungal (PacBio error correction) | ecosystem: Environmental > Terrestrial > Soil >... | reverse complement strand
TTTCGTTCCTACTTCGAAGTTCCGAAGTGGCCCCTCTTGGACCTTTACGGCCGGCGTTCCTTTCGCAGCTGGCCGCTTCAGGCCCTCCTTCCCTAATTCTCCCCTTTTTCTGATCCCCTCTAAACCCCCTTTCTGTAAGAGTCCAAAGCAGGCATGGGTCCTCCCACTAAACCCCTACAGGCCCTTCCTTTGACACCCGCCCCCTCCTGCGACTCCCTCCCCTTCCTCGCACGTTCCGATTTCACCCTTCTAGAAGGAAGCCGCTCTCTTCGTTCGTACTATTTTTTTTTTCGGTCCCCCTTCTCCTTTTTTACCCAACCCTGACTCCCTTGGATGCGAACTTTTGTCCTCCTCCTTGGACTTGATAAGCTAGACGGATTTTTTAACCGTCCCCTTGTCGCCTGCGAAAAAAATTCTCCCTGATCACCTTACCTTTGGTTACCCAAGAGAAGAGCACCTTTACCACTCCTTTATTCGCCCCTTTTTTGCTAAAGACCGCACATGCACTTCCCATCCGCTACCCCCAACCTTGACCCCGGTACCTTTTTTCATTCCTTCCTGAGTTATTGTAGAAGACCGTCTTCTTTTATCCACTTTTTCCCAACCCTCTAATCGTGATGCCCCGCTCCTTTTTTTTATCGACCCCTTTAGGGCCAGCATCACTTCCTTCTGACGGGTCGAGGCCTTTTTTTTTGTGTCAACCCCTTCCCCCGTGGAACCTCGGGTCGAAATCTCCACGACCGGTGCTTACATTTTCTTTTATTAGGCGGATGCCCCCCCTGTGACTTCCGATTCATCTCGCGAAACGCAAGCCTCCCCAGTCTCCTCTTAGGCCATGCCCCCCCCTTTTTTGATTAATTTAGTTGCAAGTCCCTTTTGTGCGCTTTTGGGCTACTCATTGGCAACCTTCGCGGTGCGAACGCCTTCGCGATTGATTTTTCTCTTTTTTGGTTGGTGTAGCTGTACTGTCCCTGCTTTCGGGTCTTGCCGCGTCCGCCCTGTCGTTGCGTCCGGCAGAGGATTTCCCAGACTCTCCTTCTGGCACTTCGATGACGCTCTTTTTCCCCATCGTCGTCATTCAAGTACGCTCTTCCCGGTCTCGACTTCTGGTGTTTTTTTTGCCTTGCAGTTGGTATTTTGCGGTAAATACACCTGCCCGCCCCCCCCTCATTCAGACTGACTTTCTATTTTCTATTGCAGCGTGACAAAAAAGGCCCCACTGTCACTGTGTGCCTTTTTCTTTTTTTCGCTCAGGTTTCAAGGATGAAGATTTAAAAACTCCTCTCCCGACTTTACCCCTCGTTTTTACTCCTTTTGAGGACCGATTTTTTCACCTTGCGCCGGCCCCATCTTTCCAAGTATTCTTAACCCCTCTACCTGGAAGGATCAAAAACTCCTCCATCCACCCCCGCACATTTTACCCCGGCTCATCGCTCGGGTCTCGTCTCGCCGCCCCGTTACTGGACACAAAAACCTATTTCCCTCACGCCCCCCAAACCCCTTTTAATGTAGGCCTTTTTTCTTGCCCGGCGCTTGGGTTTTTTCAAAGTTTCCTGCCGACCCCCTAGCCATGAACACATATGATTGACAAGGATTTTACCATAAATTCCCCCAGAGATTACAAGACCCCGCACCCGTCCTTCTACACCTCAAGAGGCAGGGTTCCTTTCCCCCTTCTCCCTTCCCCCATGTTCTCTTCTTGGGGTGGCCTTTCTTTCCGATAGATGACGAAGATATGGGCACGAGCGCCACTTTTCGCCACAATCCTTTCGTTGCCCTCCCGAACCACTGCGTATCAACTGTAACTCCCCCGCTTTCCCTGGGAAAAATACTCAAATCGCCTTTTACGGTTGGGACAATTGCTTTCCGTCTCTCGGACCCCACAGCGGCATCTTTTTCTGTTTTCCCAGGACCTGCGTTCCTCCCCGAAAGACCACCCTTATTCGTGTCCCCCCCCCCAGTCCGCTCATCCTCCGTTCCCAGCACTTACTATGGCCTTTTGCCCGTATCAACAAACGTCCCCTCTCACCCCCGTCCCCTTTGCTCCCAGTGATAGCGGCCCTGCGATTTGTCCTCACGGAGGGTTCCCGAGTCTCCTTACCGGGTTTTCACAGTTGTGTCGAGCCTCATATTAGCCTTCCACCGTAAGCCCTGCCCTGTTCGTTATCTTACGGCAAGAGCTCGCTTTCTTGGCTGGGTTTCTCGGCTTTTTTTTCTCGCCTTACGCAGCTGACCCTCAGTTTCACTTCCCGGTCTTATTGGGACCGTCGTGTGCCCGAGTACTCCCCCCGGGAAGTTTTTCTCACAATATTGGTGATAACTAATTATCTGTTTAACCCCCCCCCCCTGGTTTAGTCTTTGGTATACTTTCGTCGTTGGTGCTTAATCCGCAGTGGTACCCAACGGCTGTCCACCCACCGAACTTCTTTGTTCATTCGGACGGACCCCCTGTAGTAAGTCTCCCCCCCCCCGATGGGTTTTTTTCCCCCCCCCTCTTGAGACGCACCCCGCTGATAACTGTTTCCTAGCTGGGCCCCAGGCCTTTTTCCTCCGGGGGAGTGCTTCACTGCCGAAGCCCCCTTTTAAACCGGTGGTGGGCCCTTTCGTGAACCGCCACCCGGGACGGGCTTTTGGTCGTTTTCTTTACTTCCCACTCAGCCGGTATGCACGAAGTTTTTCGAGGTCGAACCAGTCGTTCCCAGGGGGGGTACGCCGCACACTTCTTTTCGGTTTACACCGAGCTTCAGGAAGTTTTGCTCCGGTGTAAGCTAGACTTACGCTTTTGCTTTTGAGCGGCGCCTTTAGGATGGCCTGCACCTTATTTTCCCTTCCAGTCCCCCCAATTTAGTTGAGGTTCCGAACTTAGGTAAACTTCTTCCTGGCCGCGCATCGGCTTAAATCGTTGACCCCCTTCATCCTCTCCAGACCCCGGTGAGAACCTGCAAACCGCCTTTAGGAATCCTGCCCTCCCCTCCCCCCCCCGCGCGTCGCAATTGCTGCCTGGCCGCTGTCTCCTCCGCGTCTTTTATACTCCTTCGTTGTTGTATAGAGATTCGGTCGCCTCCCCCCCCCGTTCTTCCCCCTCTAAAAAGGAGCTCTGTTCCATTCCCTCCTCGTTTTTTGGGTACTTGCCGATGCCTTCGCACTCCCGTTGGCCTTTTTTTTCCTTTTGCATCCGTATCTCGTTTCGTTTAGAGATTCAACCGAATTTCAAGAAGCTTTTTTCGCCCCCTGTCCAGCCTTTTCATCCGGGGATCCAGCACAACGGTTTTTTGTGGCCTTTGATCCTGAGCTTCAAGGCCCGTGGTCTTTCAATCGAGGATTGCGATCGTGCCTGACTTTCTCCACACGTCAGTCCATTTCCAGACCACTCCTTAGGCGGAGGACCCCCTACCCCGTGTTGCCTTTGTTTTTCTCCGTTCCCCTGTAAGTATTCAGACCTCCGATTATTATTCCTAAACAGCCAATTCAAGAGTTGGTGGCTTCTGACTCCCCACCAAGGTGTAATTTCTGCTTAATGGTCCATTGTGCCCCCCTCTGATGAACCTTATTGACATGGTGAAATCGATGAGATAAGATACCCTGGAAATACCCTTTCTTCGCCGCCCCTTTTTTGCCACACGGTTCCTGATTCGACTCCCTGGATTCTTTGTCCCCGTTAGCAGTTAAAACAATTACTGTGTTCGGTCGGCGTGGCCTAATTTGTGCCCCAGGCTGTCCTTCACAAGAGAAGGACATACCCTCGCAGGACCAGTGGTTGGTTCCCCATTTATTCGATCAGCATTTTATGGGCAGGGCCGGTTGGACCTGGTAAAACGGCAGAGGCACCACCAGGCTTTCAACCCATCCTCCCCTGTCGTCCCATTTCGGCCGCGTCTGAAGTCTGCTCCCCTTAGACCCCCCCAGAGCCAGAGTCCCCGAGGCCGACCCGGAACGATAAGCCACTCTGGCAAGGTGAAGCCCATTAAGCTTTTCCTTTCCCCGAAAACGGTTCCGCAGTAAAGGCCCGAACGCTTCACGCCCCCGTGACCAAAGTAGATTCCCTCATTCAGTGTTCCCATTTTAGGGTTTGCCTACTTTGTGATTCGTCGTTCGGGACATCCGTCGTGCTCTGATCTTGTATTTTTTGACAACGAAGACGGGTGGGATTGTTTCTTATCCCCGCTATGTCTTTTTTGTACTCCGAAAACTTTATGCCTTTTTCGACCCCTCAGCCCAGCTTTGAAGATCTGCCCAAACGTATCCTTTGACCTTATGATGTGTTAATCTCGCACGAAGTAGTGGCTGTTTTTTGTTTCCTGTCTCAGAAACCCGGTTCGGCCTAGCTCCCAGATTCTTGAAATCGAGTTGGAGACTTTAATGCGACTCCGTCTTTTGTTCCTCGGTTAGCACTCCCCAGTCTCCCCTTGCATCTATTTCTGTGTCTGGGTGCGTGTCGGGTTTTCCCTTGCCGTGATGGACGCCCTTGGGTGTCTTCCTCCTCAGTGGGGCGTTAGGGATTGCTGTTATCAGTATCTGGCAGACTTTGGACACCCGAAGCCTCCCACCAGCCCATCGCATCTTTTGGTGTTTAATTGTTCCCTTTTTTTAAATGTAGCGTTTTCTCCTCTGCTTCCCCGCTGCAAGCTGCGGAAAAAATGTGTCCCTTTCTATTAGTTTTGGAACTCGTCCACGTTTTGAATGTGGTGATCCTCACGTTTTTGTCATTTTTCCCGCTGCGTTTTGCAAGGTTCACCCGAGTCCCGCTGTCCCACCCTGCCATGATTCGAGGCTCGCGTACCGTTGTCTCCCTTCTTCTCCCCAATGCAGGACCGCAGTGACTTGCCTTTTTCCCGCTGCAAATAGAAGACTCAGTTCATTCTCCCTCGTGGCGTCTTGCTTGTCCGCAACTCCCGCACCCTCACTAATTTCCCGCTTACATTGGCATCCTCCCCTTTCCCCTCTTATGTCAATTTCTTTCATGAAGCCCGATGCTCTCCGTCACTGAGCCTTTCCCCCGCTTTTGACTGAATGCGTGCCTCCCTCTCGCTTCGCCCCTAAGGGTTGCGGCTGGGTCGCTCCGAGCCTCCTGCCAGAGAAAAAACCCCCTCCCCTTCCTCCGCCGGCGACGGCCGTTCCCTTCACCCCATCGCATGCAATCCCCCCCCGATCACTTCCTTTTTTTTCCCTCCTCCCGGTCTGGACGGTAGGATCTGTCGGCAATCTTTTGTCGCGCTCTGCCACTCGTTCCTGGTCCTCTCCCGAACGAGTGGCAATCCTTTAGGGGAGATTATCAACCCGAGGCCACTCACTGCGGTTTTCTGTTCACTAATGGCCGCACTACCCCGAACCTTCCTAAGGTCGTACTGGCCCCCGTCCTGCCTTTCTCTTCCCCCCCTTATCCTGTGCATTCCTTCCGTTTCCTTTGGCACCCAGGCTACACAATACTAAGGAGACATTTCTCCCGTCCTCTTCAAATCTCCCCTTCCCGGCCGTCTTTTTTCCGTGTTGAGCGATGTCCTGATTTGTCTTCTTTTCCCTTGACCTACCTGTTTCTTGCGTTTTGTCCATTTGCGTCGCTTCCTTTTTTTTTTGTCTCAAAAAAGGTGCTGGCTTCTCCTTCCTCTTGTCGATTGCCCCTTCACTTTTCCTGACTCCGTATTCTGAGCCTCGGGGGTCTGAACGTTGACCGTTAGATCCCTTGATCGTCGTTTTTTTTGTGGTAACCCTGGTAGTTTAGAGGTCTGCGCTCTCTCTTCTTTCTCTTCCTTTTTCCTCTTCTTCGAGGCGGGCCCTGGCGATGCCCCAGCCTTAGTATGCCTGGTACTTGGCCGTGTATATTCCTATTATCCTTTAGTGTCGTTGGATTCCCATGCTCTTGATGAGTTCCCCCTTTGCTGTTGGTTCTTCTTTCTGGTTCTGAAGTTAGGGTGCTAATTTCTATTTTTAGGATCAAGATTTCAATTTTAAGGAAGTCCGACTCTTAGGACAATTAGGCGGTCCCAGGAATTGTCCCCTGACCTCCCTTTCTATTTTTTTTCCATATCCTCCGTTTTGTTTTGATCTATCTCTTTCCCGGCTTCATCCTCCCGCAGAATAGACTTAGTCGTCCCCAGTAAGAAGGGAGGCCTGTCCCTTTTCTTTAACCGGTACCCGCAGTTTTCTCCTTCTCCCCCCTTTCGCGGATAAACCGACTAACGTCCAACCCAATCCTCCTACATTATGAGTTTTTTACTGGTGATCACCATCCCCTTGCCTCTCCTAGTTTCCCTCCCCTCCCCCCCTTCAAGTCCCCCTTTTCTAGGGGCTCCTTTGGACTTTTATTTGTCAGCCCTTTCGAACGGACGTAGCCTACTTGCTATCTCCCCTCCGTTGAAATCGCCGTTTTGACCCACCACACTGATATCTGGATCCAAGGTCGGTTGCCCTTCTTTTTTTTTCGTACCGGCGTACCTTAACCTGTTGCATTCGACCCCCTTCTTTGCCCGGATCAATCATGTTCCCTCCTCCCCCCCACCTTTTTTTTGATCTTCGGACCCCCCCCTGATGCGCCCCTGTTAGACTTCCCCCAAGACCCCTCCCCCCCATTCACTTCCATCCCCCAACCCCCACCCGTATTCCTTATGCGCGTTTTTTCCTGGTCGCGTCTTCAAGGTAGAAGCTTCGTATTGTGTTTCCCCCCATGGATTTCAGCGAATCTTCTTCCCGCTTTTCGTTGATCGCCCTGCGGTCCCTTTCCTTGCCTTTAGGAGGGTTGGATGACAGTGCGCACCACCGTCTTTCCCTTGACCTCGTTGTGAGACCCTCTCCCCTTATTCCCTCTCGGTTTTCCCCCCTTGTCCCTATTTCTGACCGTACCTCTTTCATTTCTCCCCCCTCCTTTTGCCTCCAGATCCCTTTTGTTTCCATTACGTATTCACCGATTGAAGTCAAATCTTGAGTAGGGTCTCTTGTTTACGAGGTCAAAGGAGGTCAGCCCGTTTTCGATTCTCTTTTTCCTCTTTTTGTGTGAGCTGGAAGGATGCCTTTTTCTTTGCGTTTTTTCCCCCCAAATAGGTCTCCTACGATAGGATGTACTTGAGTTGATCCCTTGTCAGTGGAAATTCCCCCCCCTCTTCCTCTCTTTTCCCCCACTTCGCTATGACAATGCTTCGATCCAGGTGGCCTTCGTAGTCCTATGGGCCTTTTTTAAATATGTGCTTCTTGTTTGGTTTCAGGAAAGCAATAAGACCCGTCTTCATTCTCCTTCCTTCTTTGCGAATTGGCCCCTCGTTTACCAAATCATGCACATGCTCCCGTTTTTCCGTAAGGGAATGGAGGAAGCTCCAAGACCGATGCATTCGTTTTTTCCTTAGGGCTCCCCCTCCGTCATGCGAGGCTGGTCCCGATGCACACATCCTTCACTGACCTTTTTTTCACTAACGTGTTTTGACGAGTCACCCAACTACAAATCACCGACCACCAAAGTTTTGAACCTCTTCTTGGTATATCAATCCTCTTTTCCCTTCCCCTTGTCCCACAATAAGAGTTACGACCCCCCCACCCCCCCCCCTCCCCCTTTCTGAGTTCGTTTGTAGACAATTGTATGTTTCCCACTTTTTAAGCACTAACTTTGCTAGAAATCGCCCCCCCCTGTTCATAACACAAGTCCTTCTCTGCCGAGGTAAAATCTCCAGGGACTACACCGATCGTGGTCTTTTTGACTAGGACGGCTACCGACTGGCAACCATCCTGTTGAAGGGGGCTAATTCCCTTTATTCTCCCTTCGCTTGGCCTATCTTGGATTTTACTAGCCACCGTGTTTCACCATTTCCCAGCTTCAGCTCCTTGAGCAGGTTTTTTTTTTGCCCCCCGATGCCCCTTCTAACCCTCTACTTGGTCCTCTTTCCTCTGCCGTGTATCGACATACACAGGTTAAGCATTTGGATAACCCTAATTCTCGGTCTTACCTTCCCTGCCCTGCGAGCCAAAAATTTTCCGTTTTTCCCCCCCCCCCCTAGCTGCATAGCCCGACGGACGAGGTCGAAGCTCTCAACAAACTTCATATCTTTCTTACAGTTCTCTGAGGGCCCCTTTTTGTTGCAATAACCTTTGGTCGGTACCTGGTTCTCCCTCCCGGGCAATACCGGTTTCTTTGTCCCTAGATCCTGCAGTTCGCATGCCACGTCGCACAGTAGGGATCCTGTTGAAGGACATCCCTCCCGGCCCCCTCTTTCTTCCGCGTGTAAGGAATAAGTCTACCGTACTTCAGCCGGTTCCAGAATCACCCCTTTTGGAGTTGATTTTGGGCTCTCGACCCCAGTTCGTCCCGGCCTCCCCCAAGTCCTTTCGATCCTCTATCTGGTTCCCCACTGGGTTTTTCCCGGATCTTGTAGCGTGTCGGGTGCGGCTCCTTCCGGGTGCACCACCGTTTCAAACCGACTTTCCCTTCTTTGTTTTTTACCTTTTTTGAGACTGAACAGTTCGTACCGTTGTCCTTCCTTTAGGTGCAAACCCTGTTCTTTTACAGTCGCGGTTCCCCTTTTTTTGTCGACCTGCACCTTCGCGTCCTCCTGGGCTCCTCCCACTTCCTCTCCCCCCGCCCCCTTTTGGCAGCTTCCTCCAGGAACTACCCACCCTCTTCCGGTCGTTTTTTTGTTTTTTCAGGATCTTGGTATTTCCCTTCCGTCGAGGTTCTTGCAGAACCAGGCCATCCCCCCCACCAAACCCCACTTGGCTTCGTCAGCCAGTCCCCCAGGGCTGTGTCCCTTTTAAACCTGGTTCGCGGACGTTTGTTTGGCATCCCGATCTCCCCTTATGTTGAGTTCCTGTCGAACCGATATCCGCCGCAACCCTCTTTCCGTCCGTCCAGAACAGGTTGCAGGTCTTCGCCGCGGACCTTTTTTTGGCCTTGGCCGCGACATATTGGTGTCTACTCCCCGGTGACTGAAGCCTTCCTCCCGGGCTTCACGTCCCTCACGGGATCCCGCCTTCCCCCGTTCGCCCTGCCGCTGAACAAGTTCCGCGCAACAAGTAGTAGACTCCTCCTTTGTTTACTTTTCTCGAATCCGTTTTCTCCCTTTTCTTTCCTCGACTTTTTTTTTTTTTTCTAGTTTTCTGATTAGGCGCAGTTTCGTTTTTTCACGTCTCCTTTTGCAGCCTCTTGAGTTGCTACGCTTTTTTTTGTCGTCTTTCCCCTGCTGATGCGCATAACGGGGGAAGAGTTGCGGTTCCCCTTTTGATAGTGTCTTCTCGAAGCGGAGCTTCCCGTCCCTCTTCCCGCCGCTGTGCGGACAGGCACCTTGTTCCCGCGTGTTTGCGATTTGGGTGTGTTTTTGATTGACTCTAGTCGGGTTTCAGGCCCCTCTACCCCCCAGGTTTTTGCGAAATGCCCTTTTTTTAGTGACTCTTCCTTTGCCATTGTAGACAACGGCCGCGACCCTTTTTTTCCCCGAAAGAAGGGATTTTGGGCCGGCGTCCATCCCCTTGGTCCCCCCTTGGCTGGGTCGCCGGTAAATAAAGTGCAGACGTTTTCCTCGGACCACACGAATAGCCACCTCTCTCTTTTCCCCCACATCCCCTTCTCCTCCTTTCTCCCCCTCTCCTTTTCTTCTTCCTCCTTCCTTCCCCTCACTTCTTTTCTTTTTTCGTCTCCCCCCCTCCCCCTTCCCCCTTTCATCCCTCCCCTTCCTTGCCATTTCTCATCTCTCTTCTCTGCTTCATTTCCACTGCTCTTTCCTTCCTCTCCCGCTCTTTCTCCCTCCTTCCATCTTTTCCCCCCCCCCCTTTCCCCTCCCTTTCCATTTTTCCTTCTCTTTCCTCTTTCTCTTTTCCTCCCCCCTTCCTTTCTCTGCTCCCTTTATCTTCCTCTTCTTGCCATTTCTCTTCTCTCTCTTTCTCTTTCCCCTCTTCTTTCTCCCTCACTCCACTCTTCCCTTCCCCACTCCCTCCTTCTCCCCTCCTTCCTACCCTTCTCCTTCTTCACCCTTTCTTACACCTCCCCCTCGGTTCCCCCCCCTCTTTCCCTGCTTTTCTCTCTTTCTCTCCCCCTCTCCTTTCACCCCTTGTGCCTCTTTCCCTCCCCCCCTCCCTTAATATCCTCTCCCTTCTTTTTTCCTTCTTCTCCCACCTTTCTCCTCCTTTTCTCCACTCTTTCCTCTTCACGAAAATTCCCCGGCCTCGTGGTGGTGTCATGTGAGCAAAAAACGGTGTAAGTGTCTTTCTTTTTCGACCGTTTGTTTCTACCCGGCCCGGGTTTTTCCAAGATCGCTCCTAGCAAGGGACGCTAGGGTCGTTTCAGCCTGTTTTTGTTGGGCCCCACTGCCCTTCTCTACTCCCGTAGCTGTTTCGTCCTCCTGAGGTCACCCCAAATCCCTGTTACTTAGGTGTTCCGCCGTTAGTGCCCCCCGGCGGGCCGCAAAGAACGTTGATAACAGAGTTCCTCACCCCCCGTTGATTGTGCCCCTCCTCTAATTTTCCGTACTGGGCCCGGCCGGGTGTCTTACCTTTGGTTCCGGCGCTGCCCCCAGCGGTCCCACTCGCAAACCGAGTTCCCAGTTGTACTCTCTGACTTCCTTGCGGCATGGATACCCCGAGGATGCGCGGCCGCGGCTTGCGCTTGGCACGCAACCTACGTGGCGGACGGTTGGCGGCTTTGCTTTCCAGACAGCCGGTCTCCAGAACCAGCTTGTCCCTCCCTAACGGTCCCGGCCTCCCAAGGTGAGTGCACACCAGCTGCTTTTTTTGTCCATCTATTATTTACAACTTTTCTTGGTCTCGAAGTGGTTGTCATCGCTTTCTCCCCCCTTTTTCTGGCCTTGTTCGTCGCGTATTTACACCCGACAGAAGTCTTTTTTTTTGCAGCTTGGGCGGTAGCCCGCGACCCTGGTTCTTTGGTTTTGTGATCCGAACCGGCTGAATATGTGTCCATCGCCCCCGCTCCTTTGCCATGATTCCCCCCAACCGAGTTTTTACACGGCGGATTTATTAGTTTCCTCCTGCAGTTGCTGGCGTCCTGCTTCGCGGGTTCCGGTGTTTTATCCCCGAGAAAGCTCTTTCTGCGCGCCCAGAGCTAAGGTTTTTTTTTTATTTTTTTTCGCATTTCCTATCCCCCAGTTCCCATTTGGGTTCCCTCTTTCTTTCTAACCTGCCCATCTATGGCTGTTTATTCTCGGGTTGCGGGTCGGTTTGGAAACGCTGCAGATGATTTTTTCCTTTTTTTTGATATCCTCCAGTTGGGCGATTCTGTCTTTTTTCCTTAGGTCAGACTTGTGTCTATAGCTTTCCTCCCACCCCCTTCGCACGTGTTTTAGAGACTGTACTGGGTCCCCGTTGTTAACTGCTATGGTAGCCCCCGAGTACCTTTTGCAGCTGCGCTGGTTTACCCCTTTTGTTTTGGTGCTTTCGGAGTTTTGCCAGTCTTTCTAATGCTCCCAGTACGCTTTGACTATTTCAGCTGCAAGGGACTTCTCCTCCGGCACACCCTTCCCATTCGCGCTCTTTTTTAGCTTCCGCCTTCCTGATTCCCCCCCCCCCTCGGACTCCCCAGGGACTGAATGTGTTGTCACTTTTTACAAATTCGCCCCTCTCCTCAGTCTGTATCTTTTCTTGTTTTGCTTGTCCCCAATCCACAAACCCTCACGCACCCTCCCCTGGACCCCCCTGATGCCTAAATCGCCCCTGTTTTTTTACCTCTTCTTTCACTGACGTCTCTGAGTCGCGCGCTTTAGAGGCCCACGGCCTTTTTACCTCCTCCCTCTTTCCTAGCAGTTTGCGACTTTAACTGACAGACCTAGCATACGGCCCCCGCACCCCCACCCTATGACCATCCCAGCTCCTTTTATACCGCCGTTCCCCCTGCTTTACCCAAATAGAATGTACCTTTACTCATCTTTTCCTACGTCTGTCTAGGCTTTCGTACTTCTTTTCTCGGAGATGAACAGCGTAAGGTCCTGTTCTATTCTCCCTCCTCCGATTTTTTCCCTCCTAGTAGGTTTCTTTATCAAAAGTAGGAAACCACTGTGCGGTGGTCTCCTGAAGATTTGAGCAAATCTCCCTCTTTTCCCCCCCTTTCAATGTCCGTCCCCTTGGAGACAACTTTGCAATCAATATTTCCGCTGAACTCCCTTTTTCCCACTGACTAACCCCCCCCTTTTTCTTATACCTTTCGCCCCCCCGACCCCTTTTCGCCCTATTTGCGCATCGGTCGCAGGTTTCCGTTTTGTTCTCCCCCCTCTGGACTTTTTTTTTATGTGTGAGGTGTTCCCCAGTTTCTTCCCTCCTCTGTTGTTTTTCCAAGGGTTCTTCTCGGGGTTGTTTTCTGGCCCCCCTTTTGGCTCCTTTTTCGCCTTGCGTGTCGAATCCCTACCCCACCCCGTGTTTTTGGTCCTTTTTACTAGTTTCTTGAGCCGTTCTTTCCTTTTGTATTTGACATTTCGCTCGGTTTTTTTGGTCTCCGTTCATGTGGTTTTTTCCAACTTGATATTTCAGGGGGTCCGTTCCTTTCGGTCCTCGCGTCACTTTCTTCATTGCTGGACTTCGCTCCCATTTTTGGAAGCCTTTCGGGGCAAACGTCGCGGGGCCATGTCCTGCTGTTCTTCTCGTGGGAACCTTTCCTTTTGGGTCCCCCAGGACTCCCCCCCCCCGTTGAGAGGAGTTGATGTTTTTCTTTCCCCATTCATTTTTGAGTCTGCTTCTTTGTTCGGCCTGCTGGTTAGTTTTTTGGTTTTTTTCTTTAATGCTATGTTCGAACGTCTAGTTCCTCACGTGTGTCTTCCCCTCCGGATTGTTCATTTTTTTCCGGACTTGTACGAAGAAAGATCTCCCCTGCCCCCACTTCCGGGGACCAGTGTGGCTTTTCTGTCTCCTCCTTTTCCCTTTTTTTGTGAGTTTTGGGACGTTTTTTCGTTTCCCTCCTTTTTTTCTCCGTTGGAGAGATCGTCGTCTTGTCGTTACTCGGCCAGCTTTTCATCCTTTGCCGTATTGTGTTTTTATTTGCACCCCTTGCATTCTCACGACAGCAGTTCGCACCCTCTCGCCCCCTGATTCCTGACTTTGAAGCCCTCAAACAGCCAGCTCCATTCACTTTTTATTTCCCCTTTCCTTGACACAAGGTTCCCCCACGCCCTCGTCCCCGTCCCCAGGGCGGGCCGCCCTCTCCCAGGGGCCCCCGGCCCCGTCTCTACCTCCAATTGGATAAGTCCTTTGTCCTGTTCCGTTTACTTC